>Ga0326512_10000575_pt1 | contig 32269 bp, 48 predicted proteins | sample 1_2617_0518_D_FD_203652 | JGI IMG/M metagenome (GOLD analysis project Ga0326512, IMG submission 203652) | Bovine rumen microbial communities from UC Davis, California, United States - 1_2617_0518 | ecosystem: Host-associated > Mammals > Digestive system > Stomach > Rumen | place: USA... | reverse complement strand
GGGGACATGGCGAACGGTATCGAGGGGATCATGTATCTCGCCGGAGCAACCGGAGAGGATCTCGCATCAACATCCGACATTGTGACGGACGCTCTCACGGCGTTCGGAAAGACGGCAAAAGACACCGAGAATTTCGTTGATGTAATGGCAAAGACGGCATCCAGCGCAAACACGGATGTTTCGATGCTCGGTGAATCGTTCAAGTATGTGGCTCCGGTTGCTGGAGCAATGAAATACTCGATCGAGGACACATCACTCGCTCTCGGTCTTATGGCGAACGCTGGAGTCAAAGCCTCGTCCGCTGGTACATCCCTCCGATCATGGATCACGAGGATGGCATCACCGACAAAGCAATCTCAAGAGGCGATGGATGCTCTCGGCATCTCTCTCACGGATAGCGAGGGCAACATGAAATCCCTTGCAACCGTAATGACGGAGACAAAGGGTGCATTTTCAAAGCTCTCGGAGGAGCAAAAAGCACAATATGCATCAATGCTCGCTGGTAAAACCGGAATGAGCGGTCTCCTTGCGGTGGTCAATTCATCGGATAAGGATTTCAACAAGCTCACCGAGGCGATCCAAAATTCAAACGGTGCTTGTAAAGAGATGTATGACACGGCAAACAACAATCTTTCCGGTCAGCTCACGATCCTCAAATCAACGGCTGAATCACTTGCGATCTCGTTCGGAGAGTTGCTCGTTCCGTATGTCAAGAGTGCGGTCTCTTGGCTCCAAAAGATCACGGAGAAATTCAACTCTCTCGATGAGGGAACGAAAAAGACGATCGTCAAGATCGCTCTCATTGTTGCCTCCATCGGTCCGGCGTTGTTGATTTTTGGAAAGATGGTGACCGGTGTCGGACGAGTGATCTCGATCGTGGGTAAGCTCGGACGAGCACTCAAGACATTCGGCTCTCTTGCCGGACTCATCACATCTCCAGCCGGGATTGTGATCATGGTGCTCGCTGGGATAGTTGTTGCGACGATCCTTGTGATCAAGAATTGGAATAAAATCAAAAAGGTTGCCGGAAAAGTATTCGGATTCGTGAAATCCGTTGCCAAGGATATGGGACTCTCGTTCAAGGGCGTGAAAAAGACACTCTCTCCGGTTGGCGATAAGTTCACCGAGATCGGAGGAAAAGCGAAAGAATTGTGGACAGTTGTCAAGCCGGTGGTCACCAAGATCGGCGAGCTTGCGTCTCAAGTGTTCAAGGGTATTTTCGGAGCGGTCATCGGTGGAGCGATTGGATATTTTCAATCGTTCATGACAACGATCTCGACGGTACTCTCCGGAGTGATGACAATGTTCGGAGGCTTGATCGATTTCCTCACCGGAGTTTTCACCGGTAATTGGTCGAAAGCGTGGGAGGGTGTCAAATCGATATTCTCCGGAGCATTCCAAGCTCTTGTCGGACTTGCCAAGGCTCCAATCAATGCCGTGATTGGTGTGATCAACGGAGCGATCTCCGGAATCAACAAAATCGGAATCACGATCCCCGATTGGGTTCCCGGTATCGGAGGCAACTCATTCAAGATCAACATTCCAAGGATCCCGACGCTGGCAAAAGGTACGATGAATTGGAAAGGCGGTATTGTTCAGATCTCCGAGCGAGGCGGTGAGATCGTCGATCTGCCAAGAGGTGCGAGAGTTTATCCTCACGATGAAAGCGTGAAACAAGCATACAGAGACGGACGCATGAGCAAGGGAGGAGGATGTTCGGTGACTATTCCAAAACTTGCGGATCAGATCGTCATCCGAGAGGATGCGGACATCGACAAGCTGGCGAGTGCGCTCGGCGAGATGTTGGAGAAATACACGGACAATATGGGAGGTGGAGAGATTGGATATTCATATTAAGTGGAATAACGACGCAAACGACATCCAGCTCCCGATCAATCCGGAGTCATTTGAGGTGGGTGGATCTCAAAACAACACATCGCTTTATGTTCACGATCTCGGAGAAATCAACCTAAAAGGAAAGCGTGGTCTTTATGAGATCACGCTTGCATCCTTTTTCCCGGCTCAAGAGTATGAGTTTTGTCAATGTACTCCCGAAGATCCGTATGACTATTATGTCAAAAAGATCAAAAATCTTTATGAGAAAAACACGACAATTCATCTCATCATCACGGAGACGAGCGTTGATTTCTTTGGGACGATCGAGTCCTTTACATACGGCGAGAACGAGCGAAACGGCGATGTCTCGTATTCGATGACGATCAAGGAGTTTCGTGAGATTTCGTCAGCAAAGAGGACAACCAAGACACCAAAGACCAAGAGTGTGAAGTGGAAAAAGGGTGACACTTGGCAAAAGGTGACAAAGCGTGCGCTCGGCAAGTCGGACAAATGGAAAACCGTCAAAAAGGACAATGCAAAAGTTGTGAGCAAGGCGAAAAAGGCTTACATCTCGAAATATAAAAAAGCTCATAATGGCAAGACTCCGAAAAAGGTGGACGAAAAGGTCGCACTCATCGGATATAAGGTGGTGGTGAAATTATGACAAAGGATGAGAACATCAAACTTTGCGTCGCTGACAAGTGGGTGAAGTTCGAGACGGTCACATGGTCGGGATCGGACAACCAAGCCTCACGAGAGATCTCTTTCACCTTGCCGTCGAATCCTTATGACAAGAATTTCGAGAAAATCAATGTCAAGCTGGGCGATCTTGTTTATCTATACAACGGCAAGGATCGGCTTTTCCTCGGTACGGTGACGGATCGGGAGAAACCGGCAGAGGCTGGAGTGACAACATACACGGCGAGAGATTTCATGCATTATCTCCTCCGGAGCAACACAACGAAGAAATTCAAAAACAAAACTCCGGAGAAAATCACAACAACGGTATGTAAAGAGGTCGGGATCGGGACAACGGCTCTCGCAAAGACAAAGCTCAACATTCCGTCGATATGGTTCGAGGATCAATGCATTTATGACATTATCATCAAGGTGTATCGGAAAGCCAAGGCTCACACGAAAAAGAAGTATATGCCTGTGATGGTCGGGAAAAAGCTCTCGGTCATCGAAAAGGGCAAAGATAGCAAGGTGACACTCGATCAAGCCGTGGACATTACATCGGCGAATTATCACGACACGACCGACAACATGATCGATCTTGTGAGGATTTACAACTCCAAGATGAAACAAGTCGGAAAAGTAGACAACAAAAAACAAGTCGCAACCTACGGAACATATCAAGCGACATACAAAAAAGAAAAGGGTGTTGATGCTAAAAAAGAGGCGAAAGCGATGCTCGTGGGGATCACAAAAGAGGCATCCGTCGAGGCGGTCGGAGATATTCGAGCGATCGCCGGGAGATCTCTTGAGATCCACGACAAAGCGACCGGTCTCTCCGGAAAGTTTTACATCCAAAGCGATCAACACACTTTTCAAAACGGTGTTCACACGATGAGCCTTGAATTGAGCTGGTCGAATACGATGGAGGAATCCAGCGCATCCAGCTCGAAAGACAAAAGCAAAAAGGAGATCACGAACAAGGCGAAAGCATATTATCTCGACTCATCGAGCGTGTATCATTCCTCAAAATCGTGCTCGGCTTGCAAGGGAAAGAGCAACATCAAAACATCCACGGTTGCGGAGATGAAAAAGATCAAAGTTACCAAGGGCAAAAACAAAGGCAAGCGCAAATATAAAGCGTGTGCGAAATGCTGGATCACTTGAGGAGGTATTCATGAACGGAATTGACAAGCTCGTCATGGTCATGAGAAAAGAGGGCGAACGGAACAATCCCGATCCTCTCGTCCTCGGTGAGATGACGGCAAGCGACAAATGCAACATCAAAGGAATGGATTTCGAGGGGGATGATCTGTATTTTGCGGATCATCTCCTCGATCATGAGATCGATGTTTCGATCGAGGGATGGAAAACCGAGGCGAGATCCGGGGGATCCGGTTACGCCGAATTTGCATCTCACGATCACGACATCAAGATCAACAAGAAGAAAATGAAAGTACACACCACGCTCAAAGAGGGTGATACGGTGTTATGTTATCGGATCAGCGATGACAAGTATGTAATTATTGAAAAGGTGGTGAGCGGATAATGTTTCCTTTTGACATTGAGGACGATGAGGTCAATGTTGAAATCGACGAGCAAACCGAGCCGAGCGATTACGAGATCGATCTTGAGACCGGCAAACTTACCGGACGAGTCATCACCGGACTTGATGCGATCAAGCAAAGAGTGATGATCGTATTCGGTACAGATCGATATTATTACAATCAATATTCATGGGAGCATGGTCACGAGCTGAATGAGCTGATCGGCAAGAATTACACGCTCGATTATCTCAAGACCGAGGCGAAAAGAATGGTCGAGGATGCTCTTGCTCCGGATGAGGACATTGAGAGCGTTGAGGATTTCGATTGCGAGATCGTCGATGAAACGCTGGTGATCCGATTCAAAATTGTGACTATATACGGCAATGAGGAGGTGGAGATCAATGTTTGATGATCGCACATTTGACAATATCATGAGCGAAATGATGACAGAGTTCGGAGCCGATGTGAGAACGGATGAAAAATCCCTCGCATATAACGCTTGTGCAAAGATGGCATCCAAGCTCGAAGAAACTTATGGAGATATGAGTGATCTTTCGGACAATATGCTCCCGGACACTCAAGACATTTCCCATTTGATCCGGTACGCATCGGAGCGAGGGATTTCATACAATTACGCAACGGCTCCTCTCGTTCGAGGAGTCTTTTCTCAAGAGATCGAGATCGGCGAGGCTCTCACTTGCAACGATTACACATACACGATCCAAGAGAGACTCACGGACGGAGGCGAGTTCGATTATTCACTCTTATGTGAGACCGAGGGAACGGAGGCGAACACCAACCTCGGAGAGCTGGATCCGGTCGATTACATTGACGAGTATCAAGGCGGTGAGATCACCGAGATCCTTGTTCCGGGTACGGATGACGAGGACGATGAGGAGTTTCGTCAAAGAGTGCTCGACTCGTTTGATTCAACGGCGTTCGGAGGTAATAAAGCCGATTATCGTCTTTTTATTGATGCGATCGTCGGTGTCGGTGGGTGCAAACCAAAGAGGAGGGCGAGTGATTCACCGTGGATCAACATTTATGTGATCTCATCGGAGTTCGGTGTTCCATCATCGAGCCTCATCGATCAGATACAAACGGCGGTCGATCCGGAGCAGAATCACGGCGAGGGTGATGGAATGGCTCCGATCTGCCACAATGTCCTCATTCTCGGCGTTGAAAGCGTGGGCGTGAATGTTGCAACCACTCTCACACTCGACTCCGGATATACGGTCGAGGGCGTTCAAACGGCGGTCGAGGAGGCGATCGAGGGTTATTTGTACGCCTTGCGTGTGAGCTGGGAGGAGAATGATCTCAACTCGCTCAATGTAAGAATCTCGCAAATCGAGTCAAGGATCCTCACGGTGGAGGGCGTTCTTGATGTAGCGGACACGGCGATCAACGGTGAGACCGAGAATCTCGTGATCACTTACGAAAAGATCCCGACACTTGGGGAGGTGACGCTCAATGTATAAATTCGATGCACCGGGGATCATTGAAAACATTCCCGACATTGCGACGATCTATGAGACCAACGATGAGCAAGCCGATGAGCTGGATGAGGCGATCGAGACTCTCGATGACAACATTTTTCTTGACGATATGCACGAGGATCAGATCGTCCGCTGGGAGAACATCCTCAAGATCTCACCGGCAACAGATGACTCATGGGATGATCGTCGATTCAGAGTCAAGACGAAAGTCCTTGAACGACTCCCTTATTCGTACCGAGTGATCATCAACAAGCTGGAGACACTCGTTCCGGACGGTCTTTCGGTATCAATAGACAACGATCGATTACATCTCGACATCTCTCTCGCTCTCCGGAGCGTGAAGATGCTCGCCGATGTTGAGGAGATGGTCGAGAAAATGTTGCCTCTCAACATGACATTCACGATCATCATTCTTTACAATCAATATTCGATTTACATCAACCGGTGGACTCACGGACAGATGCACGCATACACTCACGAGCAATTACGCTCGAATATTTGGAATTAAAAAGGAGGATATAAGATGAATAACACCACAAACTACAATTTGAAAAAGCCGGAATCAACGGACTTTTATGATGTCGATGATCAGAATGACAACATGGACATCATTGACGGAGCGTTGAAATCTCACGATGACGCTCTTTCAACGGTTGGCGGTCTCGGTCTCTCCGTCGTGGATGGGAAGATCGCTCAAACAATAATTATTTCATAAGGAGGTATTTGAAAAATGTCAGAATCCACAAAATTTTTGATGACCGATGAAACCGGTCAGCGAATCGCCGAGGCTTTAGAGGGTGACTCGATTGCGACACTCCTCAAAGCTGGAAAGGTGAAACCCGACGGAAAATCGATCTCGGTGGAGGCGGACGGAACAATCCACGCTCTCCAGGGGAAATATCTTGATCTTGTAGATCTCGGAACATCATACACCGCCGATCTCAAAGCGGACATCTCGTCCGGAAAGTTTGAGATCGCTCGTGTCGGAGGTTTCCTCACAATCAATTCTCATGTGTATCTTTTTGCACATCCCGATTATTGGTTGCATTGTGGAGACACCGAATGCACCACCCATCACATGGTTGTCGTTCCCTTGTCATCTTCGCTCATAAGCGGAAAGATGAACAACTCGAATGTCACAACCGGAGGCTATCTCGGATCAGATTTCAAGACCGGAGCAAACTCGAACACCGCTCTCGCTGACATCAAGGCGATCATCAAGACGGATTTTGGTGCTTCCAACATTCTCACTCATCGTGAGTATTTCACGAATGCGGTGACAAACGGAAAGCCGTCCGGCGGAGCCTGGGCTGATTCCGACATCGATCTCATGAATGAGCAAATGGTTTATGGTTGCCCGATCTTCCAGGTTGCAAACGACGGAACAACAATCCCGGCGAATTATACGACAAGCAAGAGCCAGCTCGAATTGTTCGCAAAGCGTCCGGATCTCATCACAACTCGTGGTCATTGGTGGTTGCGTGATGTGGTCTCTTCGGCTCTTTTCGCTTATGTCAGCTCTTACGGTGGTGCGAACCTTAACGGCGCATCCTACTCTTTTGGGGTCCGTCCGGCTTTCGCAATCTGTTAATCTCCGGGGCTTGTCCCCGGACACGAGGGAGGTTGCGAAATGTCCGTACCATTGAGCCGACGAAAAGAAAGCCGTTTTGAAGCTCAACATCATTTCATCAATTTGAGGAATGAGATCACGAAGCTCATGCTCAATGATTTCGGTTTCTCATATGAGAAATATCTCGATCAGATCGAGAAATACCGAAAAGCTCATGAATCAAATCCGAATGTTGATGAGGTCGTTGCTCGCTGGACAAAGAAAGCGGAATCATTTCATCGATGGTTTATCGACAAGGAATGTGATGCGGTGCTCTCGATCATGAGGGAGATCGAATCCGAGTTCACTTTCGGAAATTCGATTTATCCCTCCGAGACACCGGCAAAGATCCAGGAGTTTTGTGAGCGACGCAAACACATCGACAATGCGATCGCCGAATGTTATGTCTTGAAACAAGAATTGAATTATATCATCCGGGTGCTTCCGGTTGACATCAACAAATTCACGAGATTCGGGAAAGCAATCGACAAACAAGTCGCATTATATAAGGGTGTGAGAACGGCGGACAATAGGCTTTTGAAAAATAAGAAAACACAATGACAATGTACGGGGTGACTTTTGTGTGTGGTAATTGGTGGTTGCGTGATGTAGTCTCTTCGGCTAATTTCGCTAATGTCAACAATAACGGTAATGCGAACAATAACAACGCATCCAACTCTAATGGGATCCGTCCGGATTTCGATGATGTCAAAATAAGTCCTCACAGATAGGCGGACATTCATTGCGAAAGGAAAAGTCATCCTTGCCGAGAGGCTAAATGATAGCACGGGAAACCGTGGAGCCGTTCGTGACGGTTTGCTCTATGCGATCGAATAAGTTTGTGAGCTATCCGGAGCTTAACCGAAAGGATCACGATTTTATGAGGAAAAGTGAATAATGGAAACGATAGCGGATATGAATGTGCTATACGATGCGTTTCTTGCTTCAATGAAAGGTAGTTCGTGGAAAGAGGAGCCACAAAGATTTGAGATCGATGTTCTCTCGGAGCTGACCGCTATTCAAGACGAGCTTTTGTCCAGGGAATACAAAACATCGAAAGGATCCGAGTTCACTCTCAATGAGAGAGGAAAGATCCGACACATTCACGGCGGACGTATGAGAGATCGTGTCGTTCGTCATGCTCTATGTGATAACATCCTCGCTCCGGCTCTCGATCCGTATTTGATTTATAACAACGGAGCGAGCCAAAAGGGAAAAGGGATCGATTTTGCGAGGAGGCAATTCGAGAGGGATCTTCACAATTATTGGCTGGAGCACCGGAGCAACGACGGGTATGTCGCTTTCATGGATTTCTCGAAATTCTATGACAACATACAACATGACAAGGTTGTGGAGGCGATTGCTCCGAAGATCGATGAGTTTTCATTGTGGGTGCTCAAAGATGTCATTCTCCCGTCATTCGAGGTCGATGTCTCGTATATGTCCGATGAGGAATATGCCGGATGTATGACCGAGTGTTTCAATTCGGTCGAGTATTATGAGACGATACCGGATGAGCTGAAAACCGGTGAGAAGATGATGAGAAAGTCCGTTGATATTGGAGACCAGGTCTCACAAAATATCGGAGTGTTCACACCGACACCGATCGACAACTATGTCACGATTGTCCGAGGCTTTCGCAAATATGGTCGCTATATGGATGATATGAATATGATACACGAAAGCCGGGACTATATCGAGGAGACGATCGAGGGTGTATGTGAGCAAGCTGACAAGATGGGATTTTTCATCAATCCGAAGAAAACGAGGATTTGCAAACTCTCGGACACTTTCACATATCTTCAAATCAAATATTTTCTTTCTGATACCGGAAAGGTGGTCAAGCGCATCAATCCGAAGTCGGTCACAAGAGAGCGACGGAAGATCAAAGCATATAAGAGACTACTTGAAAAGGGGGTGATGACATATCCGCAAATTGAACAAGCGTGTCGTTCCTGGATGGGATCATACGCTCGCATCATGTCAAAAGAACAGATCAAAAACATGAAAGCTCTATATCAAGAGCTTTTCGGAAAGGAGCTAAAATGGAAAAAAGGTTTGAAATAACACTCGCCGACGGGACAAAGATCTCGGATCTTGTCTTGAATGGCAACAATTACATCTCAAAGAGTGAGATCACGGAGGACATCTTCAAGGGGAATCTCTCCAGCGTGACGATCTCGGACGGTGAGACCGAAGAGACGCTCACAAATTGCGAGCTGATTCAGATCCGTGAGTTTGTTCCTGGCGAATGGTGGTTTATCATCCGGGAGATCTCGGCGGATGTCCAGCGTCAGAGAGAAATCCAGGCAAACATCGAATATATCGCAATGATGACCGATGTTGATCTTGAAGTAGGGGAGGTATAGAAAGATGACACATAGCAAGAATTTTGAAAAGGTAAAGAATTATTATGATTCCGGTTTATGGAACAAGGCAAGGGTGAGAAATGCCGTTGTCAAAGCTTGGATCACCGAGGAGGAGTATTTCGAGATCGTCGGTGAGAATTACTAAAAGGAGGGTGTGAGCGATGAAAGAAATTATTTGTGCAATCACCGGTGTTGTCGGATCGGCGATCGCCTCACTCTTCGGAGGGTGGGACGCTGGTTTGATGACTTTAATCATTTTCATGGCAATCGATTATTTTTCCGGTTTAATCGTTGCCGGAGTTTTCAAAAACTCGGGGAAAACAGAAACCGGAGCACTTGAATCGAGAGCCGGATTCAAAGGGTTGTGTCGAAAGGGAATGATGCTTCTTTTTGTTCTCATCGGTTATCGATTAGACATCATGATCGGAAAAGATTACATCCGGGATGCAATGATCATCGGTTTCGCAACAAATGAAATGATCTCGATCGTTGAAAACGCTGGTCTCATGGGTGTGAAATTGCCTCCGATCGTTGTGAGTGCGATTGATCTCTTGCAAAAAAGATCGGAAGAAACCGACAAAGGAGATGAAAACAATGGATGAAAAGATCATTGAGAATGAAAATGAATTGAATGAGGAGGCTCTCGATGAGCTTTCCGACGGAAAAGGGGATGATGAAGATGAGCAATAGTTCGCTCGTGAAATACACAAAACTTTCTCCGAATCACTCCGGAGCAAGGACGCACAAGATCGACCGGATCTCACCTCATTGTGTTGTCGGTCAGATCTCGATCGAATCCCTGGGAAATGTGTTCGCATCAAAAAGCCGTGGAGCTTCCAGCAATTACGGCATCGGAGCGGATGGACGGATCGGGATGTTCGTCGAGGAGAAAAATCGCTCCTGGTGTACTTCCAGCAATGCGAATGATCAAAGAGCGGTCACGATTGAATGTGCATCCGATTCAACTCATCCTTATGCTTTCCGGGGATGTGTGTATGATGCTCTTGTGGATCTTTGCGTGGATATATGCAAACGAAACGGAAAGAAAAAACTCTTGTGGATCTCAAACAAGACGCAAGCTCTTTCATATGAGCCGAAGTCAGATGAGATGATCCTCACCGTTCATCGCTGGTTTAAGAACAAGGCTTGTCCGGGTGAGTGGATGATGAATCACATGGAGGATCTCGCAAAGAGAGTGACAAAGGCTCTCTCCGGTGGATCATCCTCCAGCGGATCCAAAACAACCGGATCACTCCAGGTCGCACAAAAGAAAAATGAGAAATTTGCGAAGAAATACAAGGTGATCGCCGATGTTTTGAACATCCGCCTCGGAGCCGGGACGGACTTTGAATCGATCGGCAAGGTCACAAACGGTGAATTTGTCCGTTGCTATGGTTACTATAACATCGATCGAAACGGTGTGAAGTGGCTCATGGTACAGTACGGAAAGATCACCGGATATGTATCGAAGAATTATCTTGTGGAGGTGAAATGATGTCAAAGAAGAACACACCGGTTGAGAAGCCGGTCGCAAAGAAGATCGAGCGTCCGGTCAATCCTTATGATATGCCGGACAAGACAAAAGCATTCGGATCATCCGGAAATGTTGTCCGCTGGATTCAATTCCAGCTCGGCATCGAAGTCACCGGAGAGTTTGACAAGGCAACGGTCGAGGCGGTGAGGAGCTTTCAAAAGGCTCACGCTCTCAAGGTGACCGGTGTTGTTGATAAGCTCACGAGGGTTGTTCTCGCTGATGCAAAATAGAGATGTGCTCGTCTGACGCTCTCTCGTCGATTCTGACGGCTTTTAAGGTGATAGGCGAGTATTTCTCCATGTAACACAATAAACTCGAAAAGAGGACGGTTCTCGTTGATGAGAGAGGCATCTTGTGAGGATGCTTTTCTCTGATCGGGAGCCGTCCTTTTTATTTTTCAAATTTACTCGTGTATATTAGTTGCAATCAAGATTGTCACAAATGGTTACGAGTAAACTTAATTAAAGCGATATTTGATGTGTATAGACGCTTGATTGATGGTGATGCGGTCAATTAAAGCGAAAATCAATGCTCTCTGATCATCGAGCGATCCGTTCTCTTTGATCTCCTTTGCTGATCGGAGGTGATCAAGGATCTCGTTCTTGTTAATGTTCTCATTCGGTGTCTCCAGCTCCGTGATCTGATCCACGAGTTTTTGTTTGTCCTCATTGAGCTTTTGGATCTTGGATGTGAGGAGATCCGTCGGCATGGATCCGACCGAATAAAGATCCATGAGTTTCATGATCTTTTCGTCCACGCTCTTGATTTCTTTTTCGATGATTTTGGTTTCCTCATCGTGATCCGGCTCCTCGAATACATCCTCACCGTTTTTCACTTTGAGAGACAAAGAGAGGATCTCATCCCATACGAACGCATCCAGCTCATCACGATCAATGTATCTCATATCACATGAATCGGCGGTCATCATTTTAGGATTCTTTTTCCGGGTATAACAAGCATAAAATCTCTTTGAATACTTTTTGTCTTTATAACGATGTTGTTGAGTATCTCCTCCAAGGCGTGCTCCACATTGTCCGCACCAAATCAGACCGGCGAGGAGTGTTGTCGGCTTAAAAGGTGCGCTCTTTCGTCGGTCGTTCTTTTTCTTTCGGAGGTCGAGAAGTTCTCCAGCCTTGGCGAATGTCTCATCGTCAATGATCGGCTCGTGCGTTGAATTGTAGATCTCACCTTTATACATGAATCGCCCGGTATAAACCGGATTTGTCAAAATGTTTCGGATCGTCGAGTCGAATCCATAATCTCCATATCTGTTTGTATATTTCTCATGCATTGCCTTTTGAATTGCAAGGATCGGCATATTCTCCTCAATAAACATCCGATAGATCTCCCGGACTTGGAGAGCCTCATATTCGATCGGGATGAGTTCTCCTTTGATCTGATCATAATCATATCCGATCGGCGGTGTCTCGTGTCCGAGGTATCGTCCCTCTTTCGCTCTTGCGTCTTTTCCCATCATCATTCTTTCGGCGATCTGTGATCTCTCAAGCTGGGCGAACACGGAGAGGATCCCGACCATCGCCATTCCGAGAGGAGTGGATGTGTCAAAATTCTCTTGCATGGATGTGAAATCCACTCCGTTCGCATTGAATATCTCCTCGATCAAATAAAGCGTGTCCTTTTGGGATCTCGACAGACGATCCAGCTTGTAAACGAGCACCATGTCCATCTTGTGATGTGATGCATCCCGGATCAGCTTTTCGAGAGCTGGGCGATCCATATTTGATCCGGAGAATCCACCGTCAACATACTCCTCCGTGATGATCCACTCTTTTGATTTACAATAATATCTCATTTTCTCAAGTTGAGCACCGACGGAATATCCCTCCTCGGCTTGCTCTTTTGTCGAGACTCTGACATATAAAACGACTTTTTTCATTGGTTGTCTCTCTTTCCTTTTGTGACTTGTTTGTGACTTCAATGTGACCGAAAGTGATTTTTGCGGTCACTTTTGCGGTCACTTTTGAGGTCACAAAAATTTTCGGGCGATTGATTTGTGACTCGTTTTGTGACTTCAAAATAATTTTGCGGTCACATTCAGTCACAAAGAGGTCACAAGAGAAATCCTTTATTTTCAAGGGTTTACACCTATTTTGTGACCTTAATACTTATTTTTCTCTATTTCTAAAGAAAAATAATAAATATATAGATATAAGGGTATAAATATATAATATATAAGAATTTCACACTTTTTCGTGTTTGCGGTCACAAGCTCATTCTTTGATGCTCATCTCGACGGCGATCCGGGAGCCGAAAACAATCATTCGTTTTTGATCGCTGGTCAGCTCCTCACCTTTATATGTGAGAGTCTTATTCTCCATCCGGGCGATATATTCGATCACATCCTCCGGAGCATCATCCGATCGAGGTGATCGTTTGGTGGATCTGATCTCTCCAGCATAAAGAGATTGAGGATCAAGATCGAGAGCATCGCACACACGAAAGATCGTTTTGCTGGATGTGTTGGTGATCCCTCTCGTGAAAACTGTTTGGAGCGTGGAGTTTGGGATCCCCGATCTGATGCAAAAATCATTTACACTCTCATATTTTGAGTTGATGTGATTTTTGAGTCTTTCCTCTATTGTCATTTGTTTTCTCCTATTCGTTGTTGATCTCGATCCTCACGGATGCGACAAAGAGTCTCTCGCCGTCATCGTTTGGATCATCTTTCCAAATCTCCGTATAACATCCGACGATCCGATCCTCTTTGATCAGATCCGACACGAGAGCCGATCTTGTTTTTGGTATATATCCGATGAAATTCTTTCCGATCAGTACCTTGACGGCGTTCGGATCGTGCTTGTTGGTCGGCTCCGGTTTGAGTGTTGCCTCCGTCTTTTCTTTTGGAGATTTTGTGAGAGCATCTTGTCTCTTAAAGGTTCCGGCTACATCCAGCGAGAGCGATTTCGGGTATCTCTTTTTCTTGAAAAATAACATCATTTCACCTCCGTTCTCGAAAAATCATAGTTTTAATAGTATATCATGAATGTGTCGAAATTGCGAGAAATACGGCAAAAATGCGAGTAGAAAATCAAAAATAAAAATAATTCTCGAAAATGCTTGACATCGCCCCCCCCCATGTTATATTATAAGATTCGTCGAGCGACACGAATCGACGAGAACAAACCAAAAATCGAGAGCAAGAAGTTCTCGAAAATTAGCGAAAGGAGGAGCAATGAAATATAAGAATTTGGCGGTCGAGCTTGCGAGACGAGGAATGACAAAAGCCGTCCTCACGACAAAGCTCAACGAAAACGGAGTCAAAATCAGCTATTCAACATTATGCCGACAGTTGCGAGGAGATTCGGAGATCCCATTCGGTCAAGCGATGGAGATGGGAAAGATCCTCGAATCCGATGCGGAGTATCTCCTCAAAGAGGATCGATGATGCTCGGCGAGATCATCCGGGAGCTGGCAGACGGTCGGATCGTCCCGGACATAAAAGGAAAGGAGGTCGAGGTCATATACAACAATGGTGAGTTTGTTTGCACATCAAAAGATCGCTCTTGCGTATCTCAAGACAAACGATCAATTCGCTCTGTTTATGGAGCAAGGATGCGGAAAGACACTCGTCGCACTCGTTCATTTGCTCCAGCTCCTAAAGAGTCATAAGATTGAGACATTTCTCATCGTGGCACCAAAGAGCGCACTCGGAGCGTGGGATCGAGATGTTGAGATGTTCGATCCGGAGGATCAAAGGATATTAAAGCGAGCAATGACTCTCATCAATTACGATAAAGTGTGGAGAAAAAAGAACGCATCACCATTCTTTCACGAATGGGGAGCGGTGATCTTGGACGAGGCTCATTACATCAAGAATCGAACGAGCGAGAGATCAAAGTTTTTGCTCAAGCTGGCTCTCATGAGTGATTATCGGTACATCCTCACCGGAACGCCGATCGGCAACGGACACCTTGAAAATATTTGGAGCGAGTATGCGTTTCTTGCACCGAAAAAGGAAAAGCGGTCGATCTCGTGCGAGTGGCTGGGAAAATATACCGAGTTCACGGACAAGTATTGTGTGATGAATCAATATTATCAACCGTACAAATACCGGAATGTGAGAGATCTCCAAGACATAATCAACGATCACTCGTACCGGGTGACAAAAGATGAATGCCTGGATCTCCCGGAAAAGCTACCGGATGAGATATGGAGAGTCGATCTTGAGGAAAAGAAATGGTATAAGGATCTCGAACATGAGTCGGCGATCTTGGAGCTGGATGTTCTTGCCGAGAATCCTCTCACGAGGATGCTCAAGCTCCGTCAATTTTGCTCCGGTCAAGTTGTTGGCGATCTCGGAGCGGTGACACGAGTCAAACACGGCAAGCTCAAATTGCTCGGTGAATTTATGGAGGACTACGACAAAAAGCTCGTGATCTTTGCTCAATTCAAGCAATCGATCAAAGATATCGGCGAGCTACTTACAAAGAAAAAGATTAAATATGTGACTCTCGACGGAGATCAAAAGGATAAAAACATTTGGCGAAAGTTCCAAGCCGATGAAAAGATCAAGGTGATCGTGGTGCAATATGAGTCCGGATCCGCTGGGATCGATCTCTTTGCATCCAGCACGATGATATTTTACGAGCCGACGATCAGATCGAACACCTTGGAGCAAGCAAGAGATCGAATACATCGAACCGGTCAACATCATCCTTGTCAATACATCCACTTTATAACGAGAGGCACGATCGAGGAGCAAATATACAAAGCTCTTTCAAACTATTCGGATTTCTCGGAGAAATTATTCACCGAGTACATCACGAATTACACGAGGAGTTATGCAAGATAAATTTTTTTTTTCGAGAGGTTCTCGAAAATGCGAGGAGGTTTGAAATTGCGAAAGCGAGATTTGTTGATCATTCCGGTGATAATCGGTGTTTGTATGTTCTCTCATGTTGAGGAGGAGCCAAAGGTTCAAGCGAATCAGATAAACGATTACATCCCATATTACGCCACGGAGGAATATCAGCGGATAAAACAAGCCGAACAAGAGAAACAAGAACAAGAGGCTCTCATGCTCCGAGCATCAATCGAGGACTACCAAGAGAGACAACAAGAAGAATCGGAGAGACTCTTTCGAGAGCACGCCGAGGAGCTGGTCGAGAATGAGGATGATGAGGATCTTTTGTTTCTTGCGAATTGTGTGGAGGCAGAGGCTGGAAACCAAGACGATCTCGGAAAAAGACTTGTGTGTGATGTGATCCTCAATCGAGTGGATGATCCGGATTTCCCGGACACGATCCGAGAGGTCATCACTCAAAAATATCATTTCACATCCTATTGGGATGGAGGGATGGATCGGTGGAAACCGACGGAGGACACGATCGAGATCTGCCGGGAGGAGCTGGAGAGTCGTCAATATACCGGACTAATTTATTTCACGGCTGGAAATTACAATCCATACGGCACACCGGCATTCAAACACGGCGATCATTATTTTTCAACGAAATAGGAGGAAAGACAACATGAAATTAAAAGATCTTGTGATGATGGATTTTATCAACGACGAAACTCAATTCATCACATCCAAGCCGATCACCGGATCAATGGTGGATATCAGAAAAGGATTGTGGTTTGAGGATAAGATCCTCGATTTTATGAGCTTAAAGGTCAGAAAATTTGATTTCGATTGCACTCTCAACATTTTGTCGGTTGCTCTTGAGATCCCGACGGAGGATGAGAATGAATAACAGATTATATGATGCGATCACGGCATTCGCTGACGAATGGGGATCGGTTCGGATGGATATTCCGGAATGTAAAGCCGATTATGATGCACTCGTCTCGGTTTGTATTGAGACCGGCAAGATCCCCGAATGCAATCGGAAAGAGTATTCGACTCACGGATCTTTGAGAGCGTGCATCGTTTACGAGTCAGATCGTGCGAGGTGGTGTCGGTGAGATTTGCATTTGCCAACAATGACGGTGGTTTGTGGTGCTACAAAAAAAAACATACTCGATATCGAGGAGGCTGACGCTTGTCGAGGATGTGAATTTCAAGCGGAGTGTTTCGACGATTTGGACAAGGAGCGATTTGAAATGAAAAAGCAAATTAAAACTTGCGTTTTCGCAAAACGAAAAGACCGGTGGAAATGTTCGGCGATGAGTGAGTATGTGTGCGAGAACAATCCTCCGTGTAAGTTTTATAAGGATGTAGCGGAATGGACTCTCGACATTGACGGCTTTCCGGTAAGGAGGGAGAAATGACAAAAAAAACAGACTTGAAATCGGAGACACGATCAAGTGCTCCAGCGATGAGGAGACGATCGAGGTCATGCACGAGCTGGAGAGTGAGGGATATCACACCGATTTCGATTATTCAGAGGGAGAGGTGAGGCTCATTGTCACCGGAATTGAAAACGATTGTATATGACTTTGAGGTCACGGCTTTTGATTGGATTGTAGTCTTTCGAGACATCGAGAGTGAGGATCATACGGTCTTTCATAACGATTATGACGAGATCCACGCTTTCATCAACAAAGTGAAAAAGGACTTGCTTGTCGGATTTAACAATAAGCATTACGACGATTACATCCTCAAAGCGATATATCACCGAGCCACTCCGGAAAAGGTCAAGGAGCTGAATGATTTCATTATTGTGAAAGGTCGGCAAGGCTGGGAGTTCCCATTCCTCAAGTACAAGAAAAAGGTTTTTCAAACGGCTGATCTCCGAGATGATATCGCCGACAAGGGACTCTCACTCAAGGCGATCGAGGGAAACTTGAATCTCCCGATCGTGGAGAGTTCGGTTCCGTTCGACATCGATCGTCCTCTGACGGAGGATGAGGTCAAAGAGATGATCTTTTATTGCAAAAAGGATGTGGATGCGACCGTGATGTTATGCAAGGAGCGATCCGAATACTTGCAATCGAAAAAGCTGGTCGGCTCGATGTTTGGCATCGATGAGCGTGAGGCGGTGGGACTAACGAACGCCAAGCTCTCGGCGAAAGTCCTCGGAGCAACAAAGACGGACTATTGGGACGAAAGAGATTATCACATCCCGGCGGTGATCAGAAAAGACCGGATCCCTCACAAGATCCTCTCCTTTTTCCTTGAGATCCACAATGACACGATCCGAGACGATGATCTTTTTTCAACATCGCTCAATGTGGTGATCCGCACACAAGCCGGTGATTGTCCTTGCTCGTATGCATGGGGAGGAGTTCACGGAGCAAAGCCTTGTTATATTGCCGAGGCAACCGATGAGGATCTGATCGTCAATTATGATGTGGCGAGCCTATATCCCAATTCGATGATCAATTTCGGATATACATCGAGATCGATGTCGGATCCGGACGCATACAAGAACATCGTCAAAACGAGGATCGGCTACAAGCACGCCGGAGACAAAGAAAAGGCGAACGCTCTCAAGCTGATCATCAATACAACATACGGAGCAATGCTCAATGAGTACAACGATTTGAATGATCCGAAAAGCGGTCGATCCGTATGCATTACGAATCAACTCGCAATGACGGATCTCATCGTGGGACTTGCCGAAAGTGTGAAGTCGTTCGACATGATCAATTTCAACACCGACGGCGTGATGTTCCATTTGAAAAAATCGGAGGAGGTGAAAGCGCAAGCAATAATTGACGAGTGGTGTGATCGAGTTGGTTTCGAGCTGGAGCGAGATGATATCCAAAAGATCATACAAAAGGATGTGAATAATTACATTTGCATCAAAAAGGACGGCAAAGTCAAATCAAAAGGCGGTTATGTGAACATCGTTGACGGTGGATCATTCAAGATGAACACGCTCCGAGTCGTACAAAAGGCGATCGTTGATTATTTCGTCAAAGGATCCGATCCGGAGACAACGGTCAAAGAGGATGAGGACATTTTCGATTTTCAGATGATCGCAAAGACCGGTTCGACATATACCGGATGCGTCCACGAGATCGCCGGAGAGCTGGTCGAGGTGAACAAGGTCAATCGAGTGTATGCGAGCCACGATGAGACGCTGGGAACGCTTTACAAGATCAAGCGCAAGGATGGCAAGATCATCAAAAAGGACAAGGTGGCAAGCCTCCCGGAGCATTGCCTCACGGATAATGAGAACAAGCATACACGATCCGAGATTGATGATCAGTTTTACATTGATTTGGCAAAGAGCCGGATCAAGGATTTTAAGGTTCCAAAGAGAAAAGTTTTGAAAGACATTGAGAAAATGGAGGTAATTGAAATTATGCCAAGAAAAGCAACAACCAAAGCCGAGGAGACAACCACGGCGAAAGCTCCGGAGGAGGTCGAGATCGATCTCAAGGAGATGAATGTGTATCACAGACTCAACAAGGCGAGGATTGATTTCCTCAACACACCGATCTCGAAGTCGGGCAACAACAAATTCGCAAAGTTCAAATATTTCGAGCTGGATGACATCATCCCGGTTGCTCTCCCGATCCTCGACAAATACGGATTGTGCTATCACATCACATTCGCAAGTGATCACGCAACGGCTCTCCTCATCAATACAGATGATCCGGAGGATCTGATCGAGTTCAAGACTCCGATCACGGAGCTGGATGTGAGAGCCAAGGGAATGAATAGCAATCAAGCACTCGGAGCACAAGAGACATACGCTCGCCGTCGCTTGTGGATCTCGATGCTGGAGCTTGTGGAGAATGACACGCTCGACGCTATCTCCGGAGATCCGAACAATGTGGAGGTTGAAAAGACCGAGGACGCAAAGGACGAAAGCGAGGACACCGAGGATGATGAGACACCGGATTTCATGAACATCCCCGATGATGTCGAGGGTGATGCGGTGGAGATGCTGACATCCAAGACAACGACCGCAATCAAAAAGGCTCTCAAGGAGTACAGAGACAACGGAGGTGATGAGGTTTACATCAAGGATTGTCTCAAGAAGATGAAACGAGCCGATTTCTTTGAGCCACACGGTCAAAAGATGCTGGTTGAAATCACGGAAAAACTCTCGTGATTCACATAAATTCAAGATAGGAGGTTTTCAAAATGGCAACAGTTTACTCAATTCTCGGAGATTTTCTCACATTGTATGAGATGATCGACGAGATCGAGACTCCCGATGCGGAGTATGAGGAGACGATCCTCGGATCGCTTGAGTGTGTCATGGCTGATTTCGAGATGAAAGCGGACTCATACGGCAAGTTGATCAAGAACATCGAGAGCGACATCGAGGGACTCAAAAAGGAAAAGGCTCGTCTCGACAAGAAGATCAAGAGATCGGAGAATCTGATCAAGACTCTCAAAGATCGGATCCTCTATGTGATGGACGAGGCAAAAATCCCGGAGATCCACGGAGATTTGTTCAAGTTCAAGACACAGAATTTCGGAAAGCAACTCCCGGAGAACATCGAGAGCTTTTCCGATCAGATCCCGGATGAGTATTGGATCCCTCAAGATCCCAAGATGGACAAGACAAAGCTCCTCAAGGATCTCAAGGCTGAAAAGATCAAGATCGATGGTGTTGAGTTGAGGACACCGAGATCGGCGGTCTTAAAGTAATACATCAATAAAGCATGATAAGGAGGAAAAATCATGAAGTTTAAGAACAATTACAAAGAGGATTTCGCAAAGATGAAAGCCGGTCAGCAGATCCTCAAGATCACCGAATCCGAATATGATGAGGATTACGGTTGTGTGTCGGTCAAGATGACAAATAAGGAGGGAGCAACTCTTTACAAGTCATTTTATATCGAGAACGACGGCGAGGTGAACGAGAATGTCAAGCGTGCTCTTGATTTCTTTGCTTTCAAGGCTCTCGGTCATCGTAACGAGTACGAGGAGACCGATCTCGTTGGAAAGTATATTGATGCAAATGTCATCGTCGATGACTATCAGACGGAGAAAAAGGGCAAGACGATATTCACGATCGATCTTTGGAATATCGAGGGAGCCAAGAGTTTCAAGAAGTCATCCGGCGGTGGATCCAAAAAGGCATCCGATGACATCGATCTTGACGCCGAGCTTGGATAATGGCAAGGGAGAGCACACTTCAAACAAAATGCATCCAGCATCTCAAAAGGCTCCGTATCTATAACATAAACATATACGGAGCCGGGAGATCCGGAAAAGGTGCTCCCGATGTGATCGCTTGTATCAATGGACGATTTGTCGCTTTCGAGTTCAAGATCGGCTCGAACGATATGCAATCGGATCAAGTTATCCACAAGAGGAGGATCACCGAGAACGGAGGCTTGCATTTTGTACCGAGGACGCTGGAGGAGTTTGTTCAGATCGTGGAGGAGGTGAGAGCCGATGAGCTGGGATGATGTGATCGGAGAGCTTGCAAAATACAAACAGAGAGACACGGCGGTCGAGCCACTCTCCGACGGGCGATGTCCCGTGTGCGAGCATTATGTTCGCAAAGATGAAAAATTCTGTCCGGAATGCGGACAAAGGATGAAATGGAGCAAAAGCAAATGAACGGTGAATTTATAATCTTGAATGACCAAAAGAAAGCGACACACAAATTCATAAACGGTGGGAAGCCCTGGGACGAGGTGAAAGATTTCGACAACATCGCTCGAATAGTTCCGGAGCCGTTCATCGTTTTAGATTTCGACACGAAATCGGATGCGGAAATCATGCTCCGGATCATTGAGGGTGAAGATCTCAAATGTAAGGTCATGAAAACCGATCGAGGGATCCATGTATATTTCAAGAGCGTGGAGCCGTGGAAATGTTTCAAAAAGGAAAGGCTCGCTTGTGGGATCTATTCAGATTGTAAGTCACATTCAAAACACGCATACACCGTGATTCGTCGAAACGGCGAGGATCGAGAATGGATCCGGGATTGTCCGGATGATGAGGTGATGGATGTTCCGGCTTATCTGATCCCGGTTAAGGTCGGGAATATGTTCTCATTCAAAGAGATGGGAGATGGAGACGGACGCAATCAAGAGCTTTTCAATTACATCCTCACGCTCCAGCAAAAAGGACTCAAAAAGGATGAAGTGATCGAGACGCTCCGGATCATCAATGAGTATGTTTTCAAAGACTCTCTCCCGGATAGCGAATTGAGAACGATATGCCGTGAGGACGCTTTCATGAGCGATGATGAGGTTGAGCAACAACAGATCATCACCGGAAAATTCAATCACGCTCAATTTGCTCGCTACCTTATGAGTAAAGAACACATAATTTTTTATCACGATGCTTTTTACATTTATGACGGAGGATATTACAAGCAAGGGATCAAGACGATCCGGCGAAAGATGGTCGAGCTTTTCGACGGCATCACTAAACATCAAAAAGCCGAGGTGATTGATTATCTTGCGACTCAATGTGATGTGGACGAAGTGAAAACCGACAAATACAACATCAATCTCGAAAATTGCCGTCTCAATGTCATGACCGGAGAGATCACCGATCACGATCCGAGATATATGGATTTCAACCGAATACCGGTCAAGTATGATCCGAATGTGAAATGTGATGTTGTTGATCAGATCATTGACAAAGTATTTTGTGGGGATAAGGAGCTTGTACTCCTCTTTCATGAGATGCTCGGTTCTTGCCTCATGAAACACAACAAATATCAAAAGGCTTTCATCTTGGTGGGATCCGGATCCAACGGAAAGAGCACGATCCTTGAAATGATCATGAGCTGGATCGGCAAAGGGAATTATTCAACACTCGATATCACAGAGATGACCACCGACAAATTCGCTCCGGTAACGCTGGAGAATAAGATGGTGAACATCGGTGACGATTGCAACGACTCAATGCTCAAGAATACCGGCACGCTCAAAAAGATATTCGCCGGACAAGAGATCCGAGTCCAGCACAAAGGACAAGACGCTTTCAACATCGTACCGTATGCAACACATATCTATTCGGCTAACGAGTTATTCAAGAGCAAGGACAAGACCGACGGCTTTTATCGTCGATTGATATTCTTGCCGATGATGGCAAAATTCTCATCCAGCGACAAAGATTTCGATCCGATGATCGAGAGCAAGGTCACGACAGACGAGGCAAAAAGTCACATCCTCAATCTTGCTCTTGCTGGAGCAAAGAGATTGATCCGAGACGGACGATTCATTGAGCCGGAGAGCGTGGTCAAGATGCTGGAGAGGTACAAAATCGACAACACGATCTCACTCCAATACATCGAGGATTCGGGAATTGACGAGAATCATTGTCTCACAACTCCGATCCGTGATTTATACATGGAGTTCACGGAATGGTGCGAATCAAGCGGTGTCAATCCGGTGAGTGCAAGGCTTTTCTATAAGGACATCCAAAAGTATTTCGGTTTTGCGAATGAGAAAAAGCGGACGGATGGAGGCAAAAAGAGATATTTCATGATGGATTTGGAGGTGTAACAGATGGACGAGATCACAATCAGAGGGACAATGAGCGACTTTCGGATGACGATTATTCTCCCGAACGCTCTCCCACTTTTCTCGATCGGTGATTTCAAAAAGTTTCTCAAGGTGATCGATGAGGATTTCGAGCACCGGGACGAATTGCTGGAGACCGTGGACAAGTGGATTGAGGATCGTCTCCTCGACATTCCCTCATTCATGAAGAAAAAGGCGAACGAGTATCACAATGCGATGCAATGGATAAAAGATCACGAGCGTGAGCGAGACGAGATCCGTGAGGAGATCAAGAACAAGAGGACAAAAGGATTCACTCCTCTCACCAAGGATCAGATCGAGACACGAAAGCAGAATGTCAAAGACCTCGGCTCAACACTTATGATCGAGCGTGAAGTCCGCAACGATGCTCTCCGTGATTTCAAATTATTGGAGCGAGAACAAAAGAAACTCCAAAAAGAAAAGGAGGTGATCAAGAAATGGCAAGAGGAAAGGAGATGATCGAGCATCCGGATCATTACGCATCCGGGAGGAAATATGAACCGTACAAAGTGATTCGTGATTGGGATCTCAATTTCAATCTCGGATCGGCGGTCAAGTATATCGCACGAGCCGGACGCAAGGATGACAAGATCGAAGATCTCGCAAAGGCGATCCAATATCTCCACTTTGAGATCGAGGCGATCAAGGAGGGATCGAATTATGATAAAACCTCTTGATTTCAACACATACAAACGATTGAGAAAAATGTCATTCAATGATCTCAATCGCTGGCTCCGCTCATTTTGGGACACGGCATATCAGACCGGTGTTGATGATGCGGTCGAGAATGGTGTTGTCAAAGTGGATGAGGGAGAGCCAAAGATCCCGGAGAATATGACAACGGCAATCAGCAACGACGATCTTTTCGATCTCCTCTTGTCGATAAAGGGCATCGGGGAAATGAGAGCGAACGAGATCCTCGACAAGCTGGAGGAGTTCGGAGTCGATTTGAGTTTGTGGGAGGTGGATGATGAGTGTTCCGAGGAAAGTGATCGCAATGTGGGCGATGACGATGCTCCAGCAAGGCAAGGATCCGTTCGGGGTCAAGCGTGAGGAGGTCAAACGAAAGAGATCCGGAGACGGAGAATTTCAAACATTGCTCGATCGTGAAATTGAGGCATTAAAGGAGGAAAAGAAATGATCGACAAAAAGATTCATGAGATTTTCGAGGCTCTCACCAAGGGCGTGAGATGGCATGATTTCGAGGAGGTCGGGATTGAGGAACATTGGACTCAATACTATTACGCCGAGGATCGACTTTATATCTTAAAGGATGTGATGCTCGAAAATTACACATTCATTGAGGCATCCTCTCCCGGAAAAGCTCTTGAGATCTATCGTCAGCGCATGGAGGACGCAACGAAAGCCGGATCATGGGTTGACGAGGATCCGGAGGACGCAATGCCTTTTTGTTAGGAGGTGATCAAATGATGGACGGTGATGTCAAACTCACACCGGAAATGATCGAGCGAGAGATCGATGAGATCGAGTCATCGGATTTCTACTTGCAAATGAAAGATCATTGGTCGAATGATGATTTTCGCATACATGACACATATCAAAAGAGAATCAACGAATTGAGAGAAAAACTCAAAGAAATGGAGGAAAAAGGATGAAATTTGACAAGTTTTTGAAGAATGTCGGAATGATGGGACAGATTTATGAAAGAGCAAACGGCGATCGCTGGCTCGTGTGTGGTGGCGTTGGAATGAAAATTCCGGTCGGAGCGGTCAATCTCCTCGGAGCCGGTGTCGTGACCGATGAAGTCAAGGAGACGGTTGAGGCGATCGTCCACGCTGACACGGATACAAAGGTCGATCTTGCGAAAGCGATCCTCAAGGATGCGGACGGCAAGGCGAGCGATATCATCCGAGTATTTTCGGACGGTCGAAACGATGTCGGCATTTACAACGGCGATTTCGGTCTCATTGAGAAATCCGATGTGAATCTTTGCAAGGCTGACATCGAGAATCCCGATGACGAGCTGGATGTGAAATCATTCCTCCTCATTCTCGACAACACGAGCGACGAGGTACAAGGTTTTATTGCCGGGACAGAGATTTGAGAGGAGGATCAAGAGAATGGATGCGTCGAATTATCAAGGACTTGCAATGAGAACGAATGACCATAGAGCAACCGAGCGACTCGATGAAAAGATTAAGATCGGAGGAGCGGTTGACATCGGAGGCGTGCTCAATGCATCGCTGGGACTCTCCGGAGAGTCGGGAGAAGTCAACGACATGATCAAGAAATGGATCTTTCATGAAAAGGAGCTGGATCTTGTCCACCTCGAAAAAGAGATCGGGGATGTATGTTGGTACATCGCTATGATGTGCGAGGCGTTTGGATTCGATCTCGGTGAGATCATGAGGATCAACATCGACAAGCTCATCGCCCGATATCCGGAGGGATTTGATCCGGAGAGAGCAAACAATCGCCCGATCGGGGATGTTTGAGATTGAACAAAGAGCGATACAACGATCCGACGGCTGATCTTGCGATCGGTCGAGTGATGAAAGAATGGAAAAGACAACACAAGGAGGTCAAAGACAATGGACAATGTAAAGATCGAAAATCTGATCCTCGAAAAGAAGATGGACGGCTACGGAACGAACAACAAGAATTTCGTCGCTCCGGGAGAGCTGACGGTCACGATCACCGTTGAGGAATATCGTGAGCTTGTCTCCAGCGATGCGACACGCAAGCAACAGATCGACGAGGCGAATGCGGACAAGTACGATCGCAATCAGCAGATCGCAAAACTCACGAAAGAGGTTGAGGAGCTGAAAGCGGAATTGTATGAGACGAAAAAGCTCCTCGATCAGTACAAGGAAAAGGAGGAGCCGGATGAGTAGGATGCTCTCCGAGGATCTTTCAAAGCTGGATGCATGGTGTGACGCAAACATCGAATTGCTGATCGAAAGAATGGATCGAATGAGGATGTTTGACAAAAAGCGAGAGATCCTCAAAGCCGAGATCACAGTTTTTGACAAAGTAAAAGCTAAAATCAAAAACATCGATCTCATGCGTGACTTGTGACCGCAAAATAATTTTGAGGTCACAAAGAGTCACAAAGATGTCACAACAAGAATCCCATATTTTCGGGGTTTGTAAGCATTTTGTGACCTTAATATTTATTTTTCTTATTTTCTAAAGAGAAATATATAATATATAAGTATATAGGTATAAGAATATATAATATAAGAAAATCGCACTTTTTCGTGTTTTGAGGTCACAAAGTCCGACAATGCCCGAAAATAAAGGATTTTCTTGTGACCGCAAATGTGACCGAATGTGATTTAGTGACCGCAAAATGAAATTTTATGAAATCCGGGGGAATTATAATGATTGAACCACAATGCAAACAAAAAGAGGTCAAGGCGATACTTGTCCAATATAAAAAATATAAATGGATGATTGATGATCTGAATCGTCAGATCGCCGATATCTCCGATCGTGTGACTTGTATCAAATCGACATCTAATCTCTCCGGAATGCCAAGAGGAGGAAATGCATACACATACGCCGATATGATCGCTGATAAAGACGATCTCGAACGACGCAAGAAAAAGTTTGAAAAGATCGCATCGCAAAAGAGAGAAATTGTTCAAGCCTATATCGACACGGTGCTCTCGGTCAGACACAACAGATTTTTGACGATGTATTACATCAAGTGTTTGACGGTCTCACAGATCTCCGATCTTGAGGACTACACCGAAAGACGAGGCTTTCAGATCTTTCGAGAGGCTCTTGAGCTGGTCGATGTGAGTCTCAATCTTGATTAAATTTTTTTTTCGCTCTCATCTCGAATCCTCGACAACTCACGAGGAGCCGATTTGAGAGCGTTTTTGTGTTTAGGTGAGGATTTTATCGAGTGAATGATTAAAACGCCGAGAATGAGGCTCTCCGTTAGCGAGAGAGGCATTCTATTTCAGTATTGTTTCAGAAAAGTTTCAGATTGGCATCGGGTGGATGTCGTGATAGTATGCTATTGGGAAAAGAGTGTTTCGAGGGCGATCGAGATGCTCTTTTTTCCATGTTGGAGCCTCCTTTCTTGGATAGGGAGCCGAGAGTGTTGCGTTGTCTTTCCTTTCGGCTCTCATTTATTTTCGGAGGTGATGAGATGTTAAGATCATGTAAATATTGCGGACGCATTCACGAGGCTCAAGATATATGTCCGCAAAAGCAAGAGGCAATCACAAGACGGATGAAGAATCGAAAGCAGACGGTCGCTCTTTCATTTAGGCGATCGAATGCGTGGACGAATAAGTCAATCGCTATCCGAGGGCGTGATCATTATTTGTGCTTATGTTGTAGGGCGATGCTACCGGGAACGGTGAGACAGTTCGAGACACATGATCTCTCGGTGCATCATATCACGCCGATTGAGGAGGACTATTCAAAGAGGCTGGAAGATACCAACCTAATCACTCTATGCGAGACGCATCATGAGATGTGTGAGCGTGGAGACATATCAAGAGACAAGCAACGAGCACTCGTTCTCGACTCGATGGGTGAGGGGGAGGCATACAAAGAGCACATCCTTGTGATGTAACGCCGAGCATGACGGAGGAGATCCCCCGGCGGTGTTTTGGCTCGCTCGACCTAAATCGCCAAGACCGACGCCCCACCTTTTTCTTGATAGAATCTTAAAAATGAAAGCTGGCAACCAAGTAAAGGAGGAGGTGATCGAATGGCACGACCGGCGAAAGCGGTCAACACCAAGACCGGAACGATCACAAAAGAGGAGGAGGCGATCCGCAAGGACACCGAGCAACGGCTCAAAGGAAAGAGTCACCGGCTCACGCCTCCAAAGTATTTGACGGATGATCAAAAGAAGATTTTCCGATACATCATCAAAGAGTTGAAAGAGGCTGACATCCTCGGAAATCTCGATGTGTATGTACTGACAACAACGGCGATCTCGATTGATCGCTTGGCAAAGATGGAGCAACAGATCAATGACAACGAGCATTTGCTCCTCGACACGCATTTCATGACGGCAAAGGATAAATACACAAAGGACTTTTTCCGATGTTGTAACGAGCTTTCGCTTTCACCACAAGCAAGAGCCAAGCTCTCGATCAGCAATGTGAACGCAATGAAAGAGAGCAAAAATCCGTTGCTGGATGCGCTTGATCTATGATCTTGAAACAACATCCGGCGTATATTTATGCCGAGAATGTGGTGAAATCTCGTGTGATCGCTCCGAATTATGTGATCAAACAATGTGAGATTTTCAAAGCTATATGCGACGGAAAAGACGAAAGATATTTTGTGGATGAGGATCGAGTCATCAAGATCGGACGGATCCTCAAGTTGATCCGAATGCCTAAAGGACTAAAGATCAATCAAAAAATCTATGATTGCATCGCTGGATTTCAATGGGTACTCATCATTGCGAGCCTTTGCATCATGGAGACGAGCAATCCACAAAAGAGACGATATGAAACGGTGCTCCTTGAGATAGCACGAAAGAACGGCAAGACATTCATCATTGCGGTTCTTTTTATTTTGCTTTTCTTTTTGGAGCCTCGATATTCATATTTTTATTCGGTGGCTCCCGACGGATCTCTTTCACGAGAGATCAAAAAGGCGTTGGAGGAGATCATCGGCTACAATCCGAAGATCCTCACACAAGAGGGCAAGGATAAAATGTTTAGGATCCGGAGGGATGACATCGAGTGTTATGTTACCAACTCGAAATACATCCCTTTGAATTATTCAAACTCAAGACTCGACGGCAAACTCCCAAATGTGTTTCTTGTTGACGAGGTGGGTGCGCTCCCCAATAGCTACGCCGTCGAGGCTATGAGATCCGGTCAGCTCACAATCCTCAATAAGCTGGGATTTATCATCTCGACGAAATATCCGACGATGAACAATCCTTTTGAGGACGAGGTGACATATTCAAAAAAGGTGCTCGATGGATTCGTCGATGATGACAAACTTTTCGCTCTCCTTTATGAGCCGGACGATGTAAGTGAGTGGATGACGGATGACACGATCCTCGCTCACTCCAATCCGCTCGCTCTTGAGATGGATGAAATATGGGACGATCTGATCGACAAGCGACGGAGGGCGATCGAGGTCGAGAGTGCTCGTGAGAATTTCCTCACCAAGCATTGCAACATCATTTATCAAGGCATGGGAACGGAGACATATATCGCAATCGACAAAGTTAAGGCTTGCGAGTGCGATGAGGTGGATTTCACCGGTCGAGAGGCGTGGATCGGAGTCGATCTCGCACAAACAAATGATAATTGCTCCGTCGCAATATGCTCGGTCGATGAGAACGACAACATCCTCGCCGATGTGAAAGCGTTCATCCCGGAGGGAAGAATCGACGAAAAGAGCAAATTTGAGAAAATCGACTATCGACGATTCATTGAACAAATGAAATGTATCGCTTGCGGTGACATGGTGGTCGATTATTCGGTGATCGAGGATTTTGTTTTCTCGATCGAAAAAGAATACGGATGTCGAGTTGTTGGGATCGGTTACGACCGATGGAACGCTCTCTCATCCGCTCAAAAGTGGTCAAAGAAGTATGTCACGGTGGAGATCCGGCAACATTCGGACACATTACATCCTCCGACAAAGCTCCTCTCCGAGAAGATCGAGAGCGGTGAGTTCAAATATTCAAAGAACACGCTCCTTGAGATCAATTTCGAGAATGCGAGATGTACTTTTGACAATAACATGAATCGCTATGTGAACAAAAAGAAGTCAAACGGCAAGGTTGACATGGTGATCGCACTCATCAATGCGGTGTATTTGATGCAACAAGACATCATTTTCAACGACCGTGATTTTGTGGTTCAAGTGATTTAAGAGGTGAAAAGATGGGATTTTTTGATTTATTCAGACCGAAACCGATCGTCACAACGCTCCGAGAGGATCAGATGCTTGACGAAACGGTGATCTCCGATCCGATGCTCCGGGCATTGCTGGCAAAGGACGAGATCGATCGAGAGACGGTGCTCAACATTCCAGCGATCTCGGCGTGCGTGAATCGCATCGCTGACACCGTGGCATCCCTTGAGCTCAAGCTCTACAAGCGAGAGGATGACACGATCAAAGAGATCGAGGATGATCCGAGGATCCAGCTCCTCAACCGGGAGACCGGGGACACGCTGGACGGATCGCAATTCAAAAAGGCGATGGTCATTGATATGTACCTCGAAAAAGGGGGATATGCTTTCGTGTATAAGACCGGAGGCGAGGTCAAATCGCTCCATTATGTCGATGCAAGGCGAATCTCATTCCAGCGAGGAACGGATCCGATCTTTAAGGACTACCGGATCATTTGCAACGGCATCGCATACGAGGGTTGGCAATGGGTGAAACTCCTCCGGAGCACTCAAAACGGCTATGAGGGACGCTCGATCATCGAGGAGAGTCCGCTCCTACTCAATACGGTGTATGCATCGCAAGAGTACGAGAAAAACATGGTCAAGACCGGAGGAAATAAAAAGGGATTCATTCAATCGACCGTCAGACTCACAAAAGAGGCGATGACGGCTCTCAAGAATGCATTCCGAAACCTATACTCGAATAACTCCGAGAATGTGGTGATCCTCAATGATGGTCTTTCGTTCAAGGAAAGCTCAAATTCGGCGGTCGAATTACAGTTGAACGAGAACAAAAAGACAAATTCGGATGAGATTTGCAAGATTTTCCTCGTACCTCCGGCAATTATCAACGGAGGAGCGACCGAGGAGGACAAAAAGCTCTTTTATGAGGGTTGCATTCTGCCGATCTTGGAGCGATTCGAGACGGCGATCAACAATGTTTTGCTGACAGAGGACGAGAAATCGTCTTTTTTCTTTGCTTTCGATACGACGGATCTCACAAAATCCGACATCGAAAAGCGTTTCAAGGCGTATGAGATCGCTTGCAAAAATGGATTCATGCAAGTTGACGAAGTACGACGAAAAGAGAAGTTACCGGCGTTAGAGCTGGACTTCATAAAACTCGGATTGCAAGATGTCCTCTATTTCACGGACACCAAGCAGATTTACACGCCGAACACCAACAAGCTCTCGCTCTTGGGTGAGGAGCCGGAGGGTGTTGAGACGGAGGATCCGGGTGAACAATCAACAACTCTCGACGATCCACCGGAGGATCAGACGGAGGACAATGCGAAAGGTGGTGAGGTTGAGGATGAGAATTGAAATCCGAGACGATGCAATCATGATCGACGGATATGTCAACGCCGTGGAGCGTGAGAGCAAGGTTCTCCGCAACCGATCCGGAACATTCGTCGAAAAGATCAAAGCCGGTGCATTCAATCGAGCGTTGGATCGAGCCAAGCGCACATCCAGCGAGGTGAGGGTGTTGCTCAATCACAAGTATGATCGTGAGCTGACATCGACAAAGGATGCAACGACAAGAATTTTCGAGGATGCTATCGGGTTGCGGTGTCAATGTGAGATCCGAGATGCGGAGGTGATCAAAAAGGCAAAGGAGAAAAAGCTCCGAGGCTGGTCATTTGGGTTCATCCCTCTCCGTGATAATTGGACAAAGGTCGATGGTGATCCAAATCAGCATCGTGAAGTCCGAGAGCTGGATCTCAAAGAGGTGTCAATCTTGGATGACACAAAGATCCCGGCATACGACGGAACGAGCATCGAGATGAGAGACGAGGAGATCCCCGACGATCTGATCGAATATCGTGCTTTTGACGATGAGGAGGCAGAGATCGAGGATCGATCCACTCCGGAGATCATCGACAATCACGAGTATGAAAACAAGTATTTATCCACATTCATTTGATGTGGTGAATAGATGCATAAAACAAGTTTTTAATTTTAGGAGGAAAA
>Ga0326512_10000574_pt1 | contig 32301 bp, 44 predicted proteins | sample 1_2617_0518_D_FD_203652 | JGI IMG/M metagenome (GOLD analysis project Ga0326512, IMG submission 203652) | Bovine rumen microbial communities from UC Davis, California, United States - 1_2617_0518 | ecosystem: Host-associated > Mammals > Digestive system > Stomach > Rumen | place: USA... | reverse complement strand
ATTCATTCGTGAATGGAATGGAGCATTTACAGAAGATTCAGCAATTAATGATACTGTTCTTTATGGTATAGAAGCTCTTGCTGATGCTAATACAGACCTAGGAAGTGTAACGGTTGTAGGTTACTATAATGAAAGTGATTGTGAAGCTAGAACATACTATTGGGATGAAAATTGTACACAGACTGCAGATAATGGTTATATCGTAAAGAGCAACAATTCTGATACAGGACGATGGATTCTCAAATTTGATGGTGAATACTTACCTTCAACATATTATGGAGTCTATCCAGGAACTGAAGCTAATATCAATGCTCTATTATCTTATGTCAATGCAGTTGGAACTGATTCTAGAAAGACTGCTCCTGGTGTATATTTCGTTCGTGGCGATTACACTCATTCTACTGCACTCACTACATCTAAGAAAATACAGATTGACGCAGGTACTACATTTGCGACATCATTATTCACATGTGCGAATTTAGATGTTATCGGTAAATGCTCTGCTGCTATCGGTGATTTCTCATTCAGTGCTTCTGCTGATGCTGCACATTCTTCTTGGTTCAAAGATGTAAATAGATTCCTCAAATGCGGTTCTAAGCATTTGATTGTTGATGATACTAACTACTTCACCACTATTTCAATTGATTCTGCTATTACATTGACTGACACATTATATGAAGGTCATGGTACGCTTGGTGCAACTTATACATCAAGTGGTTATATCAAATTTGATTCTTGTACGATTATCGGTACAGAAATATTCACTGCATCAGTTGATAGATTGGTATTTGCTGATACAGAATTCAAAGAAGAATATTTCACTACAAATGATGAAGATGATTTCAAAGTTGGTGATGTTATCAATGATGATGACAGATTGGAACTTGATACACCAAAATTGAATGAAATGAACAATTCAATGTTGTGGTTGAAAATCTTCTTGGCGAATGGCGGAACAGTCTTGAATGGTCAAGGGCGTTCATTTGACACAATCTCATCTAATACAATCACTTATATCAGAGATGCTAACATTACCACACTGTCTATCACGGGTGTATCTTCAATCGCATTAGACAACTGCATTATCGGTTCTGCTAGTATTTCTGGTGCAACATCATTGACAGTTCGTTCAACTCATATCAATTTCGCAATTGACCCTTCATGCACAGTCAACATCGTAGATTGTATTGTATCTGGAACTAATGAATGGCGTGACTTGTCAGACATCAATGTAGTGCATTCAACTTGGTCTATTCCAGTCAATCGCTCTCATTTCAATAACACCGATGCACAGACACACTCTTTGGTATTCACACAATGCGATATTATTGCTGACATGAACATCAAGAATGGGTATTTCGTACAATGCCGTATTAGAAATCAAATGAACTTGATTCCTTGGCAAGATTCTGATACATCTACTTTCTACATCAGTGATTTCAGTGCACTCAACTGTGTATTCAATACTGGACTAGCATTGACTAAATATTCGTCAGATTCAACTACTTATGGTGTTGTTCTTGACAATGTCAACATTAGAAACAATCAGTTCCAAGGTGCATTTACATGTAGATACTGGACTGAAGATGGTGTGCAAAATACTTTCTTGAAGATGAATAATGGAATAACACAGCATGTATATAGCTATCAAGGAAATGTTGGTTCTTGTCCTGCTGAAAAATATGAAGCTACTACATATCCAGCAGACTATGATATTGACTTAGATGCTGACAAGCTATATTGGGGTGATACTGACAATATTCAATCGGTATTCGTTGATTTGAATACACTTAGCAATCTTGGAAGAAGCACTGGTGGAATTGTCAGGAGTTCTAAGTTGAATTCTACTTTCGGAAATACAGAAATGGTGTTGCCTGATTCATCTATTCGTCTATATCATATTGCTGACTACAATACTAGACATGGTTCAGATTTGTCTAAGGGTTCATTATGGGAAGTTGCTCCTTATGCTAAGGCTTCGTTGTTAGAGTCTATCTACAGTGAAAATGGAACTGAATATAGATTTGACCCAGATACATCATCAGATGAAGAACTATTGGTAGTTGGCACATATAGTGGTGACAGACACATCTACATCAATAAATAATAATGGGTAAAGAATTATGATGAAAGCTCTTTGGGATGTAACAAATCAATTTCAAAATAAGAACGGTTCTAACCTTGTCAGTGGAAAGATTTACATCTACTATCAAGGAAGAACTGCTCTTGCTACGACATATCACGATGAAGAAGGAACAGTAGTCAATACTAATCCTGTCATACTAGACAACAATGGTAGGGCTACTGTATTTGCTGATACAGCATATTCCTACACTATTGTGGTCTGTGACTATTATGGAAGGGAACTATTCTCGCAAGACATTACATTACACGATGTGACAGAATCTGCTGACGAATTGACTATCATCGGTTCCGATGGTTCTATCTTGATTGATAGCTCAACAGTTGATAGTGTAAAGACCTTTGATTTGTCTGCCAATACTGACATTCTTGCTACAAAAGAATCAGTTGATGACCTTGATGACAGAGTTACTGACATTGAATCAACATTACCTAACAAGAAGAATGTACAGACTGCATTAGAATTTACTGGGTCTGCTACTAAGACAGTCAAGAAGATTACACAGAACGCTAATGGCGAAATGAATGTTGAATTTGAAGATATAGACTTGCCACAAGAAGTCCCAAATGTCAATGTTACTTCTAGCGATAGTTCTGTAGCGGTCACCGCGTCTATTGACCCAGATACCAATACAAAGACCTTTGATTTGTCTGTCGCCAATGATACAGCAGAAGTTGAATATGGAAGATTCATTGCTTCCGATGTTACTACTACTGCTACCTTGATAAAGACAAGAGGGAATATAGAACTTAGCGACAACAAGATACAGTTGAAAGGTGGTTCACTATATCATTTCACTATTCGTGGTTCTTATCAAGTTAGTACTCTGTCCAATACTTTGTATAATTTGAGCTTTATTGAATATTCTACATTCAACAGTATACATGTCAATATAGACAATTCCATTGCGGATAATCAGTACTTTGAACTTTCATTTGATGTAGTGGCAAATAACGATATAGCTTATCCTGTCGCATTCACTATGCCTAGTGATGCTAAGGTCAGAGACCTAGAGATTGACATTCATTCTGTTGTAGCTGGTACAAGTTCTAGTTCTCCTTCTACAGAATCTACTATGGAAATGTGTGAGTCTATGACTTATCTTTCTTGTACAGTCTTCAACCAATTCCCTTATACAGTCAACGGTTACTATTATACTGGAGCTTATCAAGCTATACAGACAGAAGCAGACTTGAAGTTGATTGAAGGTACATCCACTATTACTGCCTATAAAGAATTCAACACCTTTGACCATTTCCAAGCTGCTATCTACAAATGGAATCCTACAAATAGTAATTATGAACTTGTAGCCTATACAGACAGATATGATGCTCCAGCATTGTCTAATGGATTCATTCACTTGCCAATCACTCATGTTATAAGTGATACACTTGAAGCTGGACAAATGTATTATGTCGGTCTTATTGTCAAGTCCAATACTCAAGTTCCATTGTTGGGTGGTACATTACCATCTATGACTTGGAGTAATCCAGTTCCACAATTCACAAAGAGTAATTCTGTATATGATGATGAAGATAATGCGATTCCAGCATCTACATTGAATACAACTTATGCAGGAACAGATAAAGAACAGAGTGTCTTTGTCCAGATACACACAAATGGAGTAAGTTATCATGTCTAATACAAATGCAAGATTTACCAACCTCGGACACGCTAACGCTGTCCTTTCCCTTATCCTTGATGATGTTCTCAAGGATTATGATTCAAGTTCAATGCTACAGTATCTTCCTGTCTTGACCCTAATCAAGTGTGGAATGTTCAGTACTGCTATTGAATACTTGAATGGATTATCCACAGATGATGAGAAGCTGGCTAAGGACAGAGATACTATTGTAGAAATTCTAAAGAAATATGATGCTTTCCAAGAGGAGGAAGAATAAATGTCACAGCAGACAAAGGTTGATGTAAATATAACACAAGATTTCACCGATGAACAGAAGGGACTGGCTCGTCTAAATATAGGAGCAGCAGATTCTACTACATTGAGCACACTAAGCAATACTGTAAGTGGCTTATCATATCAAGTTGAGGCTAATACTGACGCTCTAGCCACCATGAAATGGACTAAAGTTGATGTGGACGATTTAGTAACTGTACCTGCTACGCAGTTATTCACTGTGGGTAATTTGATAATCGGCTATTTCTTTGATAACTCAGCGTATTTCCGTATATCTATGAAATCAACATCTGGTACAAGATACATTTACTTATCTGATAATATGGGATATGGCGGTGGTTATCAGGTGAGTGATAGTTCATGGAATACAATAACCATGCATGGATTCACAAGTGCTTGTCAGTACGAATCTTTCCTTGGTTATGATTGTACTGCCGACTTGCCCATTCACTTTGAAGTTCAATTCGCTAACTCAGGCGTTAGTTCATTCACCACTGTATGTCGCTATAGAGTATTGGAGGGATAATCTATGACAAAGAAAGTAAATAAAGAAGGATTGAACTGGTTAGGCTTCATTCTATCACTATTGAAGATAAAGATTCATTTCTAGAACTATACAGTAGGAGACAAATTATATGACAGACCTTATTCATATACTATCACAAGCATTGAGTTCAACACCTGCTACTGTGATTCCATTCCTGTTCACATTAGTGTTGATAGGTTATTTGAGCTTCAAGATTTATCAAGAGTTCAAGAAAGTCTATAAGAAAGTGAATGAAGTGAATATGGAATTGACTAATAGAGTCGCTAAGGTTGAAGGTGATATAGCCAAGACTGATGAAAGAACTTTGATGCTCGCACAGAAGTTGGAAAGAATTGAAGATTCTCTTGACAGAATGAATGACACCCTAATAGAACTTTCCACAACATTGAAATATATGAGAGAAGAGAAGAAGAAATGATTGCTATCTTGATTATATCGTTCAAAGGAATATAAGTTATGTTATATGTGTTGATTGCTACGATTGTGTTGATGATTGTCTGTATTTGGCTTGACCATAAGGACTGGCCTATCTAATAAGGAGCTTATATGATTAGTAACTTTACATTCAATGAAATGATAAGGACTGATACTGGATTTGATAATACACCACAGGATATGAATATTATAAAGAACTTAGTCAAAGTTGCCGAGTTCCTACAGGTCATAAGAGATGAACTGCACTTGCCTATCATTGTTACAAGTGCTTATCGTTCTAAGGAAGTGAATGAACAAGTGGGTGGTGTAAGTTCAAGTTATCACTGCAAGGGATTGGCGGCTGACATCAAGTGTAAGGATATGGATAAGCTCTTATGTGTATTGAAAGAACACTTGACAGGGATTGACCAATTAGGGATATACTACAATAGCAAAGAACAACTCTGGTTCCATGTCGGATTGCCCGAAGAAGGTAAGCAACCTCGTAATCAAATTTACCTAAAGGAGTTATAATATGTCTTCATTCTATATCGTAAGCACAACAAATACAAATGATAAGTGGGAATCTAATGGTGATAGTTATATTCTACAGAAGAGAATAAGAACTGTCATAAGAGACGAATATAATAACCAGTATCAAATTATACTTGATAAAGGTTATCGTTGTGATGGATTGTCTGTACCTAAGATGTTCAGATGGTACTTGCCAAGTTGGGATAAAGATAATCAACTTTATAACCTAGCAGGAGCGATACACGATGCTTTATATACCCTAAAGGGAGCTAATCTCTTTACTAGAGAAGAATGTGACGATGTATTTCGTGGCTTGTTGAGAGATAGTGGGATTGGCAGAACCAAAGCTGGACTAGCCGATATGGCAGTTGGACTATTTGCCGGCGGTGATAAGCATTGGGGAAATGATACATGGGATAATAAGGGTAAGATTCATGTGAAGAACTGCTAAAAGTTAAGTTGATATAAATAAATTAGTACATACAAGGTAACACTGACCCATTTAACAGTGTAAGAGAGGTATTAAATATGGCTAAAAAGAAGAAAATTGAAGAAGAAAAGCAGCTGGCAGAAGTAGAATTCACAGAATGCGGTGGTGGTCAGTCAAAAAGAGAAGAGGAAATGATTGACTTGTTGAAACAAATAGTCTCTCAGAACGAAAAGGTCATTCAGTTGATAAAAATGCTAAAAGACAGATTTGTATAATGGAGGGACAATGTCAGCACCAAAATCAAAAGAATCTAGGAAGAGAATTCAAGGGTACAACTTACTAAGGAACTGTAAGACCCGCCAAAAGCAAATGCGTTACATTCTAGACAACATGTCTGAACCAAACTTCGCTATGATAGAGAGCAACGATACCTTGAACGGTGCTTTCAACTTGGCACCTCATGATACTTTGAACACAGCCGGTATAACTTGGAGAATCTTAAATAGTCAAGGTTTTGGAAATGGTGAGCATAAATCTAATACCCCACCTTCTTGGGGTTCAGTAGCTAACTTTATGGCAAACATTCAAGATTTTCTCCCTAGCAATTTGAGAACCAAGCAGAATCCTTATCGTTTATGGTCAAGACATACTTTGCGTGATAATGATACTCAAGTTATATCAGATGAAACGAGAGAACTGCTAAATGATATGTGTGATTGGCTTGAAAACATGAAGAAAAAGATTGAAGACCATGTTACAGCTAGATACTTTAGAGAAGGAAAACCACAATACATTGAAATGTTGAAGAGAAGATACAAAGACGAATGGTCTGAAAGAACTGAACAACAAGTTGATGCTAATGTTCAAAGTGATACCGAATTAAAAGTAATCATAGAAGACGCATAATATGGAAGTTAAGTACAAATTAGTCCCACATCAAAAGAAGTTCTTATTATCCGATAAACCAACAGTAGTATTAAACTGTGGGCGTTCTTCGGGGAAGACCTTCATTGCGTCCTTAATTGCCGCTTTGAGAGTCAAAGAAGGTAAAAGACTCTTCGTTTGGGCACAGGATTATGGTAGACTTGAATTGAACTTGCTCAATGAAATAAGTAAGCGACTAGATGAAATGAAGATAAAATACCATCGTAACTTTCAAAACCATGTAATCACCTGTGGCAAAGGAACTATTTATGGACTGTCCTATGAAAACATAGAAGCATGTAGACGGATTCACAGAAATCAGTATAGCTATTTGTGACGAGGTTGCTCTTGCTCCAGCTGACTTCTTTGGTACTATGGCATTCTGTATGCGTGGTAAAGGTATTTCACCAAAGATATACTGTATGACAACACCTCGTGTAGGTTCTTGGTGGAATGAATTTGTACGAAAAGCAGACCCAGACAAGATTGAAATTATTCGTGGCAATATGATGTCGCTATTGGATAAGGAACTTATTACGCAAGGAACACTAGACTTGGTAAAATCTACTTGTCTTGATGATAACTTAATGAGACAGGAACTTTATGGTGAATTGGTAGAAGATAACTCAACAGGTGTATTGTTTACTTCAAATCTCTTGACTTCAGCACCAAAATACACACAAAGGAACAATAATGGTTATGCCATTGGTATTGACTGTTCGGGTCTAGGTAAAGATAGTAATGTGATTGTAGTAAGAAATCAGAATGAAATACTTGATATAGTTGAAAAGAGAGTGGCTTCTAATTCCGAATTATGTGCAACAGTGAGAAGTCTAATAATGACACATGGAAAAGGTAACTTATCGCACATAGCCATTGACGAAGCATATGGATTGGATTTACATGAGAGACTAAGAGAAGCAGACATCACAGCCACATTAGTACCATTCGGTGGTAAAGCTGAAAATTCTGCTTATGCCAATCAACGTTCGGAAATGTATATCAACATGAAGAAAGGTATTGAAGAATATGGGCTTAAAGGTATAACTGAAGAACTATACAGAGAATTACAAGCTACTAAGTACATTCTTAACAATAATGGTAAAATACAGTTGATACCGAAAGATGAAATCAAGTTGACTATAGGAAGGTCTCCTGACATAGCTGATGCACTTGCTTTGACATATACACAAGACATTGTTCCAGTAGGACTGATCGAAGCAGAAAGAGCTAGACAGAACCATTACATGCTTTGATACACAGTTACAAAAAATCAAGTAATATAAATAATGATGTAGATTGGAACGCTACCAATCTACATTCAGCAAATATAGCGTTATGAGAGGTATATAAAATATGGATGAAGAAATCCTTAATAATATGAATGTTGATACAGTAGAAGAATCAGCTGCTTCAACCGAATCAACAGCTGTTACTCCATCAGAAGAAGCAGGCGTTGTAGCTGACAATAGTCCTAGTGAAGTATCTAATGAAGTAGAAAATGACGATGTGAACAGCAACATTGGAAAGACAAATAACACACATCAATACACAGACTTAGAAAAGGCCCAGTATTCTTTTCATAAGCAGTTCGCAAGACAAAATGCTAAGCATAAGCAAGAAATTGCTAATCTTAAAGCAGAATTTGACAAGCGACTAGCTGAAGAAATTGACAAAGTTAAGAATCCTGCAAAATATGCACCTAAGACTCGCAAAGACTTTGAATATGACGATGACTATGTAAAGTATCTCGCTAGTGAACAAGTCAATGCAGCTCTTGAAGCAAAGATAAACGAATATAAGAAACAACAGGAAGAAGAACAGCGTCAAGCTCAAGTTGATGCAGAATACAGAACTATGCTAGATAAGAATGTCAAATCAATCTATAACACACCGGAAGCAGAAGCCGACTGGCGTGATAAAGTTGGTAAAGGTATGAAAGCCGGTCTAGGAAAGTTAATTGACAGTGATATGGATTTGTCTAATTACATTGTCTTTTCACCAATCGGTCCAAAGATTATGTACGAACTTGCTACTAATAATAAGGCGGCAAAGGAAATTTTCACTTTAGGTACTACACCTGACGGGCGTCCTATCATGCGTTCACCTAGTGACAGAATGCGTAAGATTGAAGAATTGTCCGAAAGATTGTCCAGTACTGAATACAATAAAACTAATACAAACAACAATAGAACAAGCGTAAATCAACCAGTAAAGCCAATAGGAAAACCTGGAATCAACAAAGAAGTTAAAAAAGATGTTTTCAGTGACCCTAAAGCTTTGTTGGATATGATGTATTAACAATTCATTTTATGAGGATTAAAAATTATGGCTACAAATGATCAGACATTTACCGACAACCAAAAAGTAAAGATGATTGCTACCGCAGTGTATGCTAACTGTCCTTACTTGAAGAAAGCACATTCTTATGTCCCACTTGATCAGATGGAAAATAAGAAACTTGGCGGACATTATATCGTCTATCTCCCAGATCCAGGTAAGAGTAGAGTCATCTCTTCTACAGATGGCAAGTCGGGATTGACAGCACAGTACGATGCAATCAACGAAATTCCATATGAAATCGTATGTGATGCGGTTGTCAATGATTGTGAATTGACTCTTTGGAATAAATTAAATGATATAGAATCATTAAAGAACCAGCTCGTATTGCCACATGGTCGCTCTGCAGCTCGTAAGGTTGAACAGGCTGCTATCAACAAGACTGTATTCCAAGCTTCTCAGGCTGTTGTAGGCGAAGCTGGTCTTGAAATTCTTTCCGAGGCTCAGGGTGCTTTGGATATGACTGGTGCAGTTGGTAACAAGGTTACTTTCATCAACCCAACAGTTGGTACAAGAATCTCTGCTAAGGCTCTTGGTGCTTTCAATAACCCAGACATTGCCAAAGACCTCTATCGTGATAACTGGTTAGGTAAGTATGGTGCTTCCACAATCGTTACTGAATCCTTAATGCCAGTAGTTGTTGGTTCTACTTCCCGTACTGCTTCTGTAACACTTACCCCAGTATCTATAGATGGCGAAGTAGTAGGCTTTGAACCAATCAAGAGCATTACTGGTACTGCTATCAAGGGTGATGCTTTCAAGGTTGAAGGATTGAAGCTCGTTGATAAGAACGGAATTCAGACTGATGCTGACTATATTATCGTTGTTGATGACAATGGCAAGATTCCTGAACTTCGTATTGAAATTGCAGACAAATCTTGTAACAACGCTAATGCTTGGGTCGCAGAAGGAACTGAATCCTTGACTCTCGTCCCAATGCTTGAAGACGGTGTCAAATATGCTGTTACTCAGTGCCGTATTGAAGGTGCTGTAGCATTTGACTCTTACAAGTTCGCAGAAATTCCAGGCACTAAGATGACAACTGAAAAATTTGATGATTCTGCTATTGAAGTACAGTGCTACGAAGGCGGTAACATTGACACATTCACCTCTGGTGTTCGTATCGTTGTTCCATATGCTGTTGGTCTTCCTGACCCACGCGAATCTGTAATTGCTTACATCAAAATGTAATCATTAGATTTCTGTATCTCTCTCAAAGGTTCCATTGGTTTATTCCTTGGAACCTTTTTTAACATAAATATAATAACGAGGTTAAATTATGATAGACGTTACAGCGATTATTCAGAATGCCTTTCAACGAACAGGAATCTGTATGGATGGTGAAGTCCCAACACCTACACAAGCAATGGCATGTGTGTCTGATTTGCAGTCACTCATCACAGAACTTAACGGTGAAGATTACCTTCTTGAAAATTATGAGACTTATGATGCTTATGTTGCTAAGAAAATCAAATTCGCGGTCAAACCTGACCATTGGTATGAAGTCGCTGATACTGATGTAATTGACACAAAGATTCAATCTGAACAGACTGAAGTGGGCGATGTGTACAAAATAAAGGATAAGAATGAATTCTATACAATTCGTTATAACTCTGACACACAGACTATGTACAAGGACACCAATGATGAATATAATGCTTATATGAGCGAACATTGGGCAACATTCTGGGTTAATGCGATTCCAGACAGATGTATCGGTGTTGCTCGCAAGGTTGGTAATACTTATAAACAGTTGATACCTGCTGACAAGATGATGATTGATGCACAGACCAAGGGACATCTTGCTGAACTTTATACTGTAGAGACCGAATGGATTGAAGTTGAACATTTACATGATGAATCTGACCCAAATTACACACCAACACCTGTTGAATACTTTGTCATAGAATTTGACAGCAATGTATCAGCTAATTTTAGAATAACTATATTGAAAGGAATCAAGATTTATAAAGCTGAAGACAAGTTACAAATTTCTAGTAAGTATCAGTCAATGATTGAAGATGGACTTTGCGTTAAGCTATGCCAACGATACAAATACTTGGAAATGAAGGAAGACTTTGAAAAGGATTTTGAATGGGCTAAGACTTTGATTAAGAGAACCAACAGTTCCAACAGACCTATGCTTTATCAAGGTTATGGAAACAACGATTACAATAGAAGTTATTGGGACCTTTATTCAGGTAAGTACTGGGGGTAAATTATTATGGCTAACAGAATTACTTATAGCTTGGTGGGTGGTACTGACTATGCTATGGCAGCCCCTAACATAGAAGGTTCTGCAATTTCTCGTAATTTGTATACAGAATCAAATACTGAAGACGATAATAAGCGTACTTTCATGCAAAGTTGTCCAGGTATCAAATACTTTAGTTCCTTAGGCGACAATGGAAGTTGCGATGGATTATATGTACCTTCTACAGGTTTGTCTGATATGGACTATGAACAGTGCTTATTTGTAGCATACAAAGGAAATATTCACAGAATAGACTCTTCTTTGAATGATGAGGTCATCGGTGAGTATGCTTTAGGAAATACAGTCCAATTCGCTGAAAGTGGTGGTGAAAGAGCTATTCTATTATGGGTTGATGGAACTGACATTCACGGGTATAACTTGAAAGAAGGTACAACAGTAGACATTACATTACCACAAAGAATTGACCAAGACGATACTTACATTCAACCTACACATATTGCTGTAGTTGATGGAACGATAGTATTGAATGACAAGGGTAGTTCTTTCACTTATTACTCTATCAAGTTCCCATTGAATACTGCAACAAGAGATGTGTTCAAGATTGTTGATGACGAAGTCCAATACACAGATAGTGGTGCAGTTGATACAATGGAAGTTGATTCTGGTACTTATTGCTTCCTGGATGATTATGGTGTTCAAAAGTATTTCAATGCATCTACTTCTTCTGACAAATGTGTTGCTATTTCTTCTGTTGGAGCTTTATTGACAATGTTCGGCCCCACCTCAATTGAATTTTGGCAAAAAGGTGATGCTGAATCCTATCAATCTTGGCAACGCACAAGCTACACAATCAACAAGGAACAAGGCCTTGAAGCTCCTTACTCCTTAGCTTCAGTGAACCACACACAGTTCTGTATTGGTACAGGAAAGGCTAATGCCAAGTGTGTATTGATGATTAACGATACCACAGTCCAAAAGATTAGCCCTCTATGGTTGGATAAGATTCTTTCCAATAACGATGTAAAGTCAGTCAAGGGATGGACTTATTCAAAGAACAACCATAGCTTCTATCTGTTCTCTATTGGTAATGAATGTTATGTCTACGATGTATCTACAAATCAGTGGCATATTCGTAGTTCTCGTAACTTCTATACTGGAAAGAACAAGAACTATATGCCTTTGTATGCAGCTTGGTGGAACAACAAAATTGTGACAGGCAGTTCAGAATCTGGCAACCTTTATGAACTTGATGAAGATTATTATTACGAAGACTTTGACAGTGAAAATAGATTGCCAATATTGAGAATGAGACAGACACCTGTAATCACAGCAGACTTCAAGCCTTTTATTTTGCAAGAATTGACTGCTGAATGCAATACAGGTGCTATGAACGAATATGGTAGACCTGCAAAGGCCCTATTGCAAATCTCCAGGGATGGAGGTTACACCTATGGCAATGTCATTGAAGCTTCTTGTGGTAGACGTGGTGAATATATGGTTCGTCTTAGATGGTTGAACTTAGGTATGAACAGACAATGCGTAATTCGTATTTCATATTCTGAACCAACTGACTTTGTAATCTCTGACAGTTCAATCCGTATACAGCCGCTTAATTATCCGATTTAATAAGAGGTAAATATGGTAATAAATTACAAATCATCATTAGAAGAAGTTGTACAAGCATTATCAGGTACTTGGGACTTATCAACCACTAACGATTGGAAAGTGATTGAGTTGGGTAAAATAAGACTATTCAAGAAATGGGTTGAAGGTCAATCGCCGTTACCTGACTCATTCATTGAACGCAGGACTGAACTAGTACCGTACTTGGTATTTCATAGTGACAGTGTTGATGGTGGACTTATTAAATTACAAGATACTGCAATAAGTGCTGACGGGCTTGTTCTCATATTACAATTTTAACAATAGAGGTAAACACATATATGAATAAAGAAAGTATCATAGAAGTTCTAGAAGATTTCATTGACTATCTCAAAGATAGAGATAATGAAGAAGTTAATGAAGACATCGTACCCGAAGATGATGATTCAGATGGCTTTGATAAAGTAATTGACAAAATATCTAAGGGAGAATAATCATGGCTCAACAATCTGCAAAGACATTATGGAATAATTATTGGTCAATCACCAATCCTACAGACTCTACTGCTCAAGGTATAATGGATCCTGGTGACTTATTGGGATTCCAACAGAGTAGTAGAATTAGCTCGGCAAATGAAGCTCTAGAGAATGCTCAGGACTATGCCCAGTCAATGAGCAATGCTAACAGAGAACTTTATGGTGATTACTATGACACTGCATCCAGTACTTATGGAGACACTGCTTCAAAGTACAATGACTACTTGAGTAATCTTGAAAATACTGAAGCTTATGACCCAGGCACATTTGAATATACAGGCAATGTAGAAGACTTCTATTCTAAGGCGGCTGATCTAAGAATCAAGAACGCAATGAATGCCCTTAGGGAAAGTTCCGACATATTCTCTTCTGACTATCAAGATGCAATGGCAGCTAAGCAACAGGCATTGGCTACTGAAGAATGGGACAAGGCTTACGAGCGTTATATGGCAGACCGTGAGCAGCAAGCTAATGAATGGCAAATGAACGCCAATGCTGGCCAGCAAGCATATGAAAATGCTTATAACCAAAATAAGGACTTGATGAGCGTTGCTCAAAATGCTCAGGACAACTTGATGAACGCATATGGTAACTACATCAACAATTTAACTAATCAGAACAATGTTGATACACAGAACTATAGCAACTATGTACAACAAGTTAATGCCAACAACAATTCCGCCAAGGGCTTGCTCGGCCGCTTGTTCGGTTAATAAAGGAGGTTAATTTATATGTTACCAGTATGGATGTTAATAGCACAAGGTGTAAAGCAAATCGCTGACAACCAAAATGAACAGGCCAACTCTCAATCTAACACACAAAATACTCAAACTGTCAATACCAATGGCAACAGTAATGCTTTTTCCACAGTTTCATCAATATACAATAATTACTTGAACGATGATAAGGATAAGAAAAATAATAACTGGTTTAACCAGATTTTCGGTAGATAAACAATCTGACGATAAGAGGTACTGAATATGACACCAATGTTTTCAAAAGTAATAACTAGTGTCTTACAGGATAAAGTAGCTGACGAACCAATGGTAGATGAAAAGCTTGGTCAATTCTCTGCCATTGAGATTCCGGTTCAAGAAACCAGTATTCCAGCATATTGGGGTATGTCACCATCTGATATACCTTATGTTACAGCTCAGTCACAAGACGAACATAATAGTCTCTTGAACACTTACTATCCTTACAGAAAGACAATGAAGAATTGGAAAGAGAAAGGAAGAGAAACTGAACAAAAAGCTCCCCATTACACTGACAAGGATGCTACAACTCGTAAGAATCTAGGTGCTAAATCATCAGTAATTCAAGATATGGCATTTGACAAGGACAAGAATCTTGCATGGTTGAAGATGGGCGGTCAATGGCACACTTATTCTGCAACACCTGACCAATTTCAAAGATTCTTGACTAGCGGTTCACTTGAAAGAGAAATGAACAACATTAGGAATAACAAGTCTACTTCAATGAGCAAGACTGCTACCAAAATTCCACCTAAGTTCGTAAATGGAAGTACACAGACCTTGGGGAGAATCGCTTCATTATTCGGTTTCTAATAAATAATTAAAGAGGTATATAAATGCTAAATAATTTACCACAAGCACCAACAGTTTCGGGAGTTTATAGTGTAAGGGATTTCGTTCCACAGTTAGATTCTGCTACGAAGTCTAATACTGAAGCACTTCAAAATGCCTTCAAATTCGGTACACAGGTTCACGATTACTTAATACAGCGTGAACAGGCAAAAGTACTTGCAAAAGAAAATGACAGACAGACTAAATTGAAAGAAAATATTGCAAATGACAAAGTATTGCTTGCTAAGATGGAAAAGGAACTTGAACAGTTGAAAGCGGGTAACGATGTTGAATTGCGTCAAGGTATTGAATTGATGCAACAGAACAATGTTCCTATTATGCAAAGTTATTTGGATAATCTTGACAAGACAAATTGGAATTGGAGGGACAATAATGAATAATTTTGATGATATGACCCTTGAAGAACTTCAACAGTTGTTACAAATTAACACGAAAGACCCCGAACAAGTCAAGAGAATACAACAACTTGCTGGCTTGACCGGTAATTCTGTTGATGGTATTTGGGGTAAGCAGACAAATAAAGCTTGGAACAAGTATATGGATGCTAATCAAAGCGAGATTGAAGACAACATAGACGAATTGCAAGCACATCAAAATGCTATGGAGCTTGGACAGACAAATCCTGCTGTTGTTGATGTGGTCGGTTATTCTAACAAATTAGACGAAGCTCAGCTAGCACGCAAAGAAAAGATTGCACAGCTTCAACAACAGATTGATATGGTCAAAGAACGCATTGCTAGAAATGAACGAGCTTTGACTGGTAAATCGTATGAAGATGTTAACAACAATATTGCTGCTTTAGAAATGAAGAAGATCAATTCTTCCGATCCGACTATGATTTGGAGATGGCAACAGCAACGTCAAGATACGAATACTGCTAACGCTAATACTAAAGCTAATGAAGCTGCTAAATTTGCTAATACAGTTGATATGTGGTTGAACACGCGTTTCCCAGAAAATACTGCTGCAAGAGAACAAATGATTTCTAATCTTAATACCGCGATTCGTGACGGAAAGAATGCTGGTGCTGATGTATCGGCTCTTATTGACCTTAAAGCTAAATGGGAAGAAATGACTTATGGCAACGGTGCTCGTGGTTCTGTTAATTACGGTGTTGGTTCTGAAACTGAACAATTGTCTGCTCAATTAAAAACAACATTGGCAAATGCCAAGACATCAGCTGAACTTGAACGATTCAAGAATGAACATCCTGAACTGAAATCTGAACAAATGTCTCAAATTGACATAAAGATAAAGCATCTTCAAGAGAAAGAAAAAGCAGCTGCTGACGAACGAGCCTTCAGAGCTTGGATTAAAGAGAAGACAGGTAAAGATGCTAGTGTTCTTAGTGCTAGAACTCTTCAGACATATAGAAATGCTTGGAAAAATCAAAGAGGTAAATAATGGCAAAATTGTCAAAGAAAGAATATGATGAACTGATTCAAGTGCCTAAAGAGTATCTTACTCAAGAAGATCTGAATGATATACATGAGTATGAAGCTGCTGAAGCTGGTGCTCCATCTAATGAAGATCTTCAATGGGCAAGAGATATTCTAAATGAGAAAGACCCTCAGATTCAAGCTGAATTTCGTAAGAGTGGTGATACTGACAGAGCTATGGCAATCTTGAAACAGAAGCGTAATGCTGATGACTTGATGATTAAGCAAGATAAAGACCCTTATATCATGAAAGTCAAATCAACACCTGAAGACGTTGTTGAGAAAGGTGGATACAAATATAACTGGCGAAATGCATATGAGAATGTGAAAGGTGAACAACTTAGACCAACTGAAGCAGATGCTAAGAAATTGCAAGACTTCATTAATACGAACATGTACAATGTAGATGACGATGTTAAATTGAAGCAAGTAGCATACAATCTTCATATGTACAATCCGAACACTATGAAATGGTCTGACTTTATCAATTCTGAACAAGGTGATGAATTCAAGAAGTATCTTGAAGATGTTAGAAATGCACAGACTGAACAAGCTGTTGAAGATATCTGGTCTGGTAAAGATGATAAGACTGCATATGACAAATTCAGTACTAAAGCAGTTGACTTCATGTTGCCTGTGTCAAAAGAGTACGCAAGAAATCATTACAATGATGAAGACTTTTCTATTACTGGGCCCTTGGCACTAGACGCAACTACTAACTTAGTAATGGCAGGACCAACAGGCTTGAGTGCTTCTCTTCCAGCTAAAGCTAGTGATGCTGCAGTAAAAATCCTTAGAAAACCATTGGTATCGTACCTATATGGTAATGTTGCAGCTCCTGCTATTACTGAAACCGGAAATGTAGTATTCAACGATGAAAGCATACCAGAAGCATTTATGCGAACTGCTGAAGGTACTGCTATCAACATTGGCACTCCCAAAGCACTGGAAACTATATTGTCTAGTGTTGGAAGAGGATTGCCAAAAGGAGACCGTCGTTCTGTACAAAAGATGATAGACCAAGCAACTAACAAGGCAGAGAAAATTAATCGTGATATGAAGAAAGGGAAACCTTATCCTATTAAACCTGGAAAACAAGATGGTCCTTTGGAATTCCAGATATATACCGGCAGTGGAAAGAAAAATAATGCTTTATATTCAACTGATCCCGAAGCAAGCAATAAATACTGGAATGTTACTAGTTTCAAATCAGTTAAGGATATGCCAGCTGAAACCATTTCCGAAGAAGAATTGAAAGCTTTTGATGAAGGTATTCCATTCAGTAGAAGCAGAAGTAAAAAAGAAGGTTATGATTGGTTAGCTGATGCTCAAGATTCAAGAACAAGATACTTAGATTCTGCCCGTGACGAATTACTTCTTAGGAAGGCCAAAGCACTAGCCAAAGATGGCGATTTGAGAAGCCTAAGTCCAAGTGAATTGCGACAATTAGGATTTGCTAACAAAGAATCGTATATGAACTGGTTGATTCGTACATTCAAAAATATGACTCCTGAAACAGTACAATCTTACTTGACAAATGCTGCTGGTAGACCTAAATTTGGTAGAAGTGCTGGACCTATTGAAATTATAAACAATTTGCTCGGTACTTCATTATTCAAGAAAGACAATAGCGAAGAAGAAAAACAGAAAAGCCGAATAGAACGATTGTTGGGTATGTAAACAGAAAAAGGGTGAAAGCGTTGAGCAATCACCCTTTTTTATTTTATAATGAGATGTCAATACTGTAATCTGTCTAGATAATCTTCCAATTCGGTCAAGGACTTACATCTATTAGAATAGTTGTAAATCCTTTTGAATACTTCGTGCGATAAATCAAGTCCACCTTTTTTCATAGTATCTTCAGCAATCATCGTTATCATCTTCCATAAGATGTCGCTATCCCAATCTTTCTTGTGTAGTGCTTTCGTTAGCGGTATAAGATAATTCTTGTATTTCATATGTGTATTAAAAAAATACCCTACTTGATGTAATCTCATAGGGCTATAAGGAGAATAAATGAATTATATTTTATTTATATGAGTTCAAAAGTTCTTCTGAAACGCTACAAGCTTGAGTACAAGGAACTCTATAACTATTTAAATCGTATAAATCAGTATCAGGAGTAGAAGTAGCCAGCTCAATCTTTGCTATATCTTCCTGCATTCTCTTTAAGATTTCCTTCATCTCTTTCAAATCTATTTCTATGTCTGTCATACTATTATACCTCTCTATAATTTATTTATTATCTCCTTCTTCCTTTGTGTTATAATCTTCCTGTTCAGGCCAAGTATCTAGAACTTCTTTTATCTCTTCAGATGTTTGAGCTTTGGCTAGCTTTTCAAACTGTTCACATACAGCTAATTCATAAGATTCTTGGTTGGTCATTATCTTCTCCTTTTATTTTCTTTTTCAATTCTCATTTGTATATATTGCTCGTAAGTCAAATCAGAATTAGGGTGTAATCTCAAGTGTTGCTTGTACCCGTAATAGTAAGGATTTGCATCTCTAAATTTCTTTTGATAGTTACGAGTATATTCAGTATAATGTTCTCTGTGAGAGTTTCTGTAACGCTTACACAATCGTGTGTTGCGTTCTGTCTCAAATTGCTTTTGGTCTTCTTCACTCCAGTTCTCACCGGTGCCAATGCTTTAGTAGTGCTGTTCTTCGTCTCTGTTTTTCTTCTTCACTATTTCGTTGTCCTTTCTTCGGCATATTATAAATCTCCTATTACTAAGCAGTCTTATTTGTTAATTGAAATCCTTTGACATTTCTTCTACTCTCTTTCGTGTCTTAAGTGCTTTGTATTCTTTAGATTGGGTAACTTTGTTAAGCAAATTATCTCGTTGCGAAAGAGTTAAGTTCATATCGGCTATATTGAAAGCATATCGCAGATTATCATCAACACCATATCTACATAATTGCTTAAATTCAAGAATTATTGAATCTGGGCAGTATTCTTGATCTGGTCTTACAGTATTACACAAGTAAAGTATATTCTCTAATGCTTTATCATTATAACGGTTCTTTAACTTTAATAAGTTCTTTATGAATTTAATCATCTTTGAAATCTTCTTCAATGCTTTTTAACTTCTGTTCCATTTTTATTTGTTTCAAGAAGCTCTCGGCACTCTGTACTTCGTGTGGGTCAAGGGCATTTAAGTGACAGTAATCGTGATAATCAGCTGCCAGATCCCCACGGGGACTATTGTATATCCCACAACTTAGCATATTACCGCCAAAAACCGATCACCTTGAACGAGTCCATAACAAATCTTTGTATCAAGGTTAATAATCTCTATCTCTTCCTTAGAAGCTTCTTCAATAAATGCTTCCCAATTAAATTCCTTGTTATCGTTAGATTGCTTATTGTTAGATTGTGTATTATTCATTATTCGTTCTCCATATCTTCAAAATCTTCTTCCATTGCAATAAGTTTTAATTCCACTTCTAATTGCTTAATTTCTGCTTTCAAATCTTCAACTTTTTGTTTTTCTTTATCACTTAACTCTAGCTTAGTACATACACTTTCACCAGTAGCTAAATTAAAAGTCCATTTTGCTCCTCGGTATTCAATAGATGAAATTTCGTTATAGAGATTGTAAATTTTCATTTGAAGATTTTCTTTCTTTGTTGTATTGTTATTGTCCATACCGTACAATAATCCTTTCACATCTTTATTCTTAATCATTTTCTTCTTCATTTTCATTTCTCCTTTTGTTCTATTATATGTATAATACTAATATAGAAAAGAAAGCCCACTAGGGGCAATCTTTTCATTTTTCGGAACTTATTTGACTAAATTTGGTTCGCAAGCTCTATATTTACCATTATCTGTTATTAGAACTACGAATTTATCTTTATAAGCTTCTTCTTCAACCATTTTGAACAAAGAATGGTCACAGTACAATTTCTCACTATTCCATATCTTACCCAGTCTTTCAAAGTTCCAAAGTAGCCAAGTATATACAACATTATCTCTGCTTTCGTGGGTATTCATGTATATTGTTATTGTTTCTTCTGTTTTCATATTACATATTCTCTTTATTATATTGTTATTTTCTTTAGAATTTTTCCACTTTTTTTCTTTTTTAAAATGATGTCTAACTTATGTGTGTAATGTGTGTAATGTGTGTGAATTTAGAGTAAAACCCAGTTTTTGAGCAGTATTCGCCAATTCTTTACTCTAAATTCACACACATAAGATTCCTTATGTGTGTGCCTTATGTGTGTGATTTTGTACTAAATTGACATTTTAGCCACAAGTTCTTCAGGAGTTAAAGTTTCTTCAACTTCATTTATTATAACCACACCTCTCATTCGTTTACCATTAATGATGTAGTTTTCATTTCTCATTTCACTTGTATCATATTCTTCACTATCTTCAAGCCATTTGATAATGCTCATACGGCATTTATCTTTGCCTGCGTAAGAGATATAGTTTGTATCAAAGTATAGTTTAATATCATTTGCCAATTCGGGATTCTTTGGTTCCTTGGTATGAGAAGTTATATCGTATTGTACTTCAAGTTCACTGTTTATTTTGTTTATTAAAGATTTAATAGTGAACACCTTCTTTCCTTTACTAAACATAGATACTTCTTTGATTAGTTCTGGCAAATGAGTCTCCCAAGTATTGTTTGCCATTGATTGTATCTCTTCTTCTTCTTCCGTTCTAGCGTTCCAATTACAGAACTTTCTATCCCCAAGTTTCTGCTTCTCACACATATTCTTGAACAAAGTAAAGGCATCATAATCACCGGTTAATTTATCCAAATCTTCATCTGTACACATTAGCAATGCTTCACCGTTCAAAAGTTGTGGATGCTGTTCAAACATCCATTGTCTATAATCAACACACCATTGTATGAATTTTTCTTTTTCGCTAAGTAATCTGTTAATCATTTCTCCTTTTGGAATTATATTCTTCTCTTCAAAGTTCTTTCTAAAAACGATAGGCATAGCTCTGGTTCTACCGTGTTCATCATTCACATAGAAGCTATTGTTAGTTGCTATTGCCACACAAAGTCCTTGTGGTTTCCAGTTTATTGGATTAAGATTCTTCTTTTCAAGTGTTATCATATCACCACCACTCAATGCTTTGAATTTATCTGCATTGAATAGATTAGATACACTCTTACAGTCACTTAAATAAAGTAATTTCTTGTTGAATGCCTTAACCAGACCAAATCTATCGTCAGGATTAAAGTCACTTACTGCCATATTACTTACATAATCTTCACCAATCAAGTCTGTAAGAATGTTAAGGAATACACCCTTACCATCATTACCTTGTCCGCCAACTACCAATACTTGTCTACCAGTAAAATTGGCATTTAGTACACAGTAAATAAAGTGTGCTATTTTTAGTTTATCCATCTTTTCATCATAAAATCTACCATTACCAAAGAACATATCCCATTCTTTGGGTAATTTTGGCTCTTCGTTATGTTTAAAGGCAATGGGTAATTTCAAATGTTTAACTGCTACTTCATTTTCGTCATTACTGAATGTTGGTATTGTCTTTGTTCTACTAACATCAACAGGTAAAATGAGTCGTTTACTTAATACTTGTATCTGGTCTTCCAAACTCCAAGTACTATCTTTACCATTATCGGGAACTATTGAACAAGAGCCATAATACCACTTCTTTTTAGTTACTTCTCCTTTACCAGTTGGTTCTTCAATACCTATTTGATTTATGTTAATACTGATACATTCAAGGAATGTTCTTGGAACACCAGCTTCCATTAACTTCTCTTCCAAACTAACCGGTTCATTATCCCAATCAAATGACTCTATAGTCTGGTAAGTTAATTTAGCCCACTTATCAAAATCATCATTAAACTGTTTAAAGAATGCAGGCCAAAACTGGGTTTCATCGTCAAGACTATTTCCAAGCAACTCTCTTTCGGTACCTTTCTTTACCATTAGATTATAAAGTTTGTTGTTTAAGTTTATATACAAGTTCAAATCCTTATCTTTGTATATTCTATTGAATACAAAATAATCATCTCCACTTGTATATTTGTTCCTGAATTTATACGAAGTAAAGAGTTTAACATTCTTTGTCCTTGTATCTTCACCACCGTTAATTATATGGTCTATAGCTAAAGTTGCTTCACTCTTATTTTGATTTGTGTGAAGGCGTTCTTCCATCACGGCTTTCTTTGCTTCAATGATGTCTTTGACAAATGTTTCCCAATTATATCCACTACTTGTGTCAAAGAATCTGCTAAAGTTTGAAGCATTGACGGTCTTGGATTCACCGGGTTTATCATCACCATTTGTATATTCAGTAATACAACAAATTCCTTTTTCAAGGATGGTTTTTTCTTTTAATTTAACCCACTGATCGCTATGAAACCAAAAGAATTCACATCCGAAATTTATTATTTTTTAATTTCATGTTATCGTTTAACTTTTCATTAAAGTGTTCACGAATAGCGTTTATCTTTGTGCTTAATGTTTTATCTTTCATTTGTTTTCTCCATTTCTTTGAAATTATTACGGAACTTATATTTTATTTTAAGAATGTTCTGTAAGTCCCTAACAGTCATTCCTTTACCATTGTCATCACTAGCAATAATAATGTTTTGTTTCCCTCTTGTCAATGCTACATACAATGCGTTGAATGATTTTAAATTTAAATCTCTACTTGTGATGTAACAACATACATTTTCCCATTCAAGTCCTTGAGCCTTATTAACTGTTATGGCATAAGCAAGTCTAAAGTTGTTTCGTATATCGTACTCTTGACATTTTACTAAACTACCATCAACACATGAAGTCAAAACCACATAATCTCTTGTAATTGTTTTTACTCTGTATCGTGTGTTACAATAAATTTTAGCTCCTTGAATTTCAGTTGTGTTAGAAGCTATCAAAGGTATGTCGCCACCAGTTTGGGTTATTATTTCGTACAAGTTATTATTCTCAACATTGTGCTTGTACTTCAACATAATCTTATTCAACATATCCACATTGTTATTGGTTCCTGTTATGAAGCAATCGGTTAAAGCAAGTACAGCATCATTTAGTGAATTTATCACCGTATTTGGTTTAATCGTATCATTCAAAATGTCTTCAACCAGTTCTCTGTAATTAGGTACATTCGCAAATCTATACTGTGTATTATGTTGAACAGTTTTATTTGGAAATTCCTTCATCAAAGAGTACAATAATGAACCGCTACTTAAGAATGTAGGTATTTGGTCTACATCACCCATAATGTAGAAATCTGCTTTGTCATTTGAACCAAGTATATTGTTAAGCAATGGCAACCATTCAAATCCCCATTGGCTGAATTCGTCCATAACAATTATATCAGCTTCTTCAAATATATTTGCTTTTTTAGATTCAAATAGAAATTGTGCTTTTGAACATGTACAAGTTGTTATATGGGGTACTTTCTGCTTGAACATATTACAAATGGTGTTTGATAAACTAACGATAACACATTTTTTGTTCTTGTCTTTATTACAGAGTTCCATAACACTTGTTGATTTTCCGCAACCAGCATGCCCATTATGAATCTCAATTTTAACATTACTGAATAAAGTATGAAGTACATTCAAACCATTCTTTATTTCATTTGGTATGAAGTAATTATCTTTGTCATTCTTCGTACTACTGGCAAGGAGATTAGAATATGATTCCTTCCAAATCTGTTCAAATTGCTCTTTTGTGAGCCATCCTTGTAAATGTTCTGAATATAGTTTATCATAGCTCTTCTTACAGTACTTTTCTGTGTCATAATGAATTTTAGCTGATAACACCTTCTCATTAGTTTGTCTAGCGTAAAGATAATTCATTATATCGGCACTTGGTAAATTTAAAGGAAAGATTGTAGCTCCTTCTTTGTTCACTTTGTAACTGAGAATATAATTTCTTCTAGCTTGTCTTAGAAGTGTATCATTATCACCGTTGGTGAGTGTATAGCTTTAAAAATACTTCACCTTTCATGGTTTTATTGAATAGACCCTTTGACTTTGTTTGTATGTCTTCGTCTATCGTAATTACAGAAGTATCATCAACCAATGATGTTGGGTCTTCCGCATTTAATATATCGCTTAGATATAATTTCGGTTTTGTAAATTTTAGCATTTGTTTTCTCCATTAAACAAGTTGGCTCTAGTGATAGAGCCAACTTGTTAAGTCATATAGGAAAAAAACAAATGATTCTACCACTAAGGTTCGTTAGCATATTAAGAAATTGTTCATTTCTCAATTTGCTATTATATTTATAACCAATTATAACAACTTTTTGGTTTTTGTGTGAAAATTTTGTACTTTTTTGAACTTAATTAAAAGTCCTTTTTCATGTTCTTCATCTTTTGATGGTACTCATCCTTATCGTATCGTAAAGTAAAATCATCGTATTTTGCTTTGTATTCGTCAATGATTTCGTTTAGAACCTTGTTAATACAATCATAATCTTCAAGTAGTTCTTTATCAGTAAGTCCTATAACCTTGGCATTCTCTGTCCAGTATTTAATGTAATCAAGTATTGTTATTATTTTAGCACCAATGAAGTTGGCTTTTGGAAAATCATCATATCCACTACCAGAACCTTTAATTCCATAGAAGCTCATAGCCCACATTTCATCACTACCGTCACATACAAGAGTATCTAAGCGTTCTTTCAATCTCTCAGGTATTCGTTTCTCTAATTCATTAAACATTTCTACACTTAATGAAGTTGTTTTATTTTCATTCATATTTAATCCTTTAACACTACTTAGAAAAGGGCTAGTGTTTAACCATTTTGGAAGCTCGGTTCACTAGCCCTTTTGTGTTAAAGGTTAATAGTATAAATCTCTTTATTTATTATGGCAATTCGTAACCGAGCTTCCAATTCGTTTACGAGATTCAAACCAAATTGCCATTCTCTCTTATGTATAACCAAATATAGCAACTAAGCCACATTGGCGATAAGTTTTTTATTTTTCTGTACTTCGGAATTATCCATAATTTGAACTATAGTAACTGTACTTAAGAAGAAAGCACAGAAGTTCATATAACTGCACCCCAATTCACACACATAAGCTACACACATAAGGAATCTTATGTGTGTGGTTTTTCTGACTTCAAACCCAGTTTTTGAACAGTATTCGCCAATTTGATAGTAAACCACACACATTACACACATTACACACATAAGTTAAACATCATTTTAAAAAAGAAAAAAAGTGGAAAAAAACTATAAAACAATTAGTAAAAGAATAAGAGAATGAGTATTTGTGATAGCGTGAAGTTCCAAAGTTAGCAACTTGAGTGATGAGCAACTTACTCCCAAAGTACCAAAGTAGTGAAGTAATCTAGTAATCTGGCGATAAGTAATCTGGCGATAAGTAACAGTGCTTGCGGTATAAGCACCTAAGTTGTATAGTTGAATTAGATTACAATAAATCCACAAAACGCCAAGGAACGTCAATTACTGATAAGTGCTGTGCTAAGGTGACTAATTCTCTAATCTAGAAAGGTAATGAATAAGCAATCCTTGATAAGGGTATAAGTTACAGAAGTATTCAGTATTTGCGTTGTAAGGGTATTTTCTGCTTAGACGATTAACTATACTAAACCCATAGGACTGCACAAGGAACGTCAATTACTGGCCAAGTAGAGTGTAATAGTGAGCAATCTACGATAGACAATCTATGGTCAGCACTTAGAAAAAGCCCCAAGCTTTCGCCAAGGGCTTTGTTTGTATAGGAGGGCAATGAAATTTTCGGCAGTCGCACTTCTTTCAGGCACCAATTGGTGGAAGTGCGTTTCAGAACTGCCATCTTACTTAAAAGTTCTGTAAATTAAAGTTACAATCCCATATTCTTGATGAGAGCCTTAAGGTCCTTAATAACCTTCTTGCCCCAAGTGTGATAACGAACAATAAGTGTAGCATTGTTAATCCAGTAACCACCCATTGTGAAATACCATTTGATGTATTCCTTAGTTACGAGTTCAAGTGTATCACAGTTGTTCTCAAGGAACCATTCTGGGGTTTCTTTTACCACATAACCTTCACCATCTGGGATTCGGTTCATAAGATTTTCAATGGTACCGTTCATTTTGTTGATTTCATTGTAAAGGTTGATGAGGGTAGAAGGATTGAGATTGTTGTTCTTCATAGTTATATCTCCTGTTAGAGTGATTGTTATTGTTATAGTTATAATATAGTTAATTATTAAAGTATCGTCAATGGTTAAACCAAAAAATAATGCAGATTTCTGTTGATAAGTTGTTGATAAGTCAAAATTTTGGTTATTTACTGGCTCACTTCTCTACTTTACTTGCTTGCTTTGACCAAATTGGGGTATTCTTCAATCTCAGTTTCAAGAAATTCAATTCGTTCAAGAATGCTCATATCGCAGTAGAAATTGGTGAGAATCTTCACAAAATCTTCTTCATCACCCGGGCAAGCACAAGCACCCATACAAACTGCTTTACAGAGAGAGCGAATTTGGGTTTTCTTGATACCAGTCATAAAGAGTTTGTGAACCTTAGCCATAGTGCTAGAGCAGTCAAGCGAATAACCATTAGAGGTTGCCAGCAAATTAATCACATTTTCCAAAATAGGGCGAACAGCCGTATCTGCCTGACCACAAATAGCCCAGTAGAGCAACGAATCCAGGTCAATCTTACCATCGTATGTATTCACAGCGTTGTGGATATTGTTCCAGTTAGGCTTTTGTTCACCCCAGGATTTCTTAACATCTTTAATGCTCTTGAAAATCATGTCGGAAAGGTTGGAGAAATTAGTGGTGTTCTTTGTGGTCTTTTTCATAGTTTGTACCTCGTTGTTTAGTTGTTTTTCTTTTGATAGTTCAAATATAGTTATTGTTGAAGGATTTTCAATGGTAAGTTTTGTAAATTTTTCAATACAATTAGTTCCACCACTTCTTGTCCTTGTGAGCAAATTCAAAGCAGTTTACATACTTCAAATGAGCCATTTTCTTTTGAGCAAGTCCGCAGATGGCTTCGTTGAAAGAAAGGCAGTTTTCTTTTTCACCATAGAAGGAGAAATTAAATGTTCCATTCTTGAGCTGCTTAATGTAGATGACCTTCTTGCCGTTTGCGTTGAAAATTTCAACAGAATTGTTAGTGTTTTCGCAACGAAGTCCACGGCAAGGCCAACCGCTAAATGCGATTTCCTTGATTTCGTTCATAGAGATTTCGTTGTTCTTTTTCTTCTTTGTCATAGTTTGTACCTCTTTGTTCGTTGTTTGTATTAGTAATATAGTTAATTATTGGAGTATCGTCAATGGGTATTTGTGATTTTCTTTGTAACTTTTCCGATACAATCACTTGGAAGTAAGATGGGGATAAAGTTTGTTAGCCACATTCACAATACCTTTAGCATATCTAGAGTCAAGACCGCGATTCTTGGCAATTTTCCACATAGCAATCATGATTTCGGGTTGGTGAATACCAAATTTATCCATTAAATCAAAGCAGGTGTTGATGTCCTGATCCATCATTTTGGCAACTTTGTGGTCAAACCCAAGGCTAGTGAGATGGTCAATCAGTTCTTTCATAGTTATATCTCCTTTTAGTGGTTGTTTTGTTGAGAGAACCATTCTCTCAATCACATAAACAAATATAGACATTCTAAGCATCCTTGGCAACTAAAATCGTACCATAAATTCAGTTTTCGGTGGATAAGTTGGTGGATAGAGTGTGGATAAGTTGTGCTTAAGCAATCTTGCGATAAGCAATCTTGCGATAATAAAAGTAGTGCCCACTTGAGCACTACTTCTTCGCAGTTTACTAACAGTACTTTGCAACTTAGATGGGTATCATTCTAGGAACTTACACAACCCTGCTGCTTCCCACTTATCGTAATCCCAGTCCTTAGAATCACTACACACAATGTACTTATTCACACAATCCATTGCTTCTTTATTGCCTTCAAGCTTCAAGTATTCAAGGAGATTCTTTCTACACTTTAGTACTGATTGAAGTTCTATATCAGTACCTCTAACAGTCTTTAGTGCTTCCAACTTGCCCATACCATTATCAAGCTTGTACTTTAATGCCATCTTCAGTAAGTTGCCTGTACCGCATTGAGGGTCTACTTGTGTGGCAGTAATCACCAATGTCATGAACTTGGAGAAATCATCTGGGGTATATACACTACCAAGTTGTTTCTTCAAATCCTTAGAAAGGTGAGCATAATCTTGTACCTTCAAGCCTTTCTGTGAATCAAGGAACTTATGGTACTCGTAATGAATCCAATGAGCTTCTTCCTTTATTCTTGAAGCCAAGTTAGAAGTTAGCTTTGAGAAATCTTGCTGATAGTTGAACTTTGGTATTTTATGCCAGTACATGTTCTGATCATGAATGTACATTGTCTTCAGTACAATCCCTAAATCACTTCTCCAGAACTCAAAGAAGGCTTCAAGTTCATCCTTATCACCTGTCCATACTTCCAAGCCATTATCCTTCCATTTCTCTAAATCATTAGCTTTGGCTTTACCCACAAATCTCTTATCAGTACCGTGGTAGATTGTTGCGTGAGCATCACCAATGGCTGGTCTACCTGGAGCTGTTACTCTACAAGGAAATACCCAATCATCAGGTAATTTATCCCAATCACAATGCTTTAGCTTCAATGAACTGTTCTTTGCTAGTTGGAACTTGCTAACCATACCTTCTAGTTCTCTGTACAAGTCCTTATCCTTACAAATGTATCGTAAATCGTACTTGTCCATTAACTGTAATGGGTTCTTCCTTGGCTTATTTCTCTCCCAGTAACTAACTACAATGTCTCCACCCATAGCATTTGTATCTGGGAACACACTCCAAGGCAACGGGACAATCTTCACCACTCCATCATTCAAGTAATCAAGTATCTCTTGTCTATTGTCACCAAAGTAATTCTCTAACTGTGTTGAAGGGTGAATACACATAATCTTGTTCACTGTCTTGTTGCTCTTTATATTGGCAAACTCTTTAGCCCATTGAGTACCACAATAAGGTGGGTTCATTACTACTTCTGTCATATCATTACTGTACATTACGGTCTCCTTTAGTTTATTTATCACGCAGTTGTTGGACTGTTGCTTCGGTAAGCTATCTAACTTAGTGCCGTACTTGTTATCTACAATCATTATAATTCTCCTTTGTTGAGTTAAAATTGTAAACATAACAATAAAATAAGTATCGTATCTTGTCAATGCCCTTAATGAAGTTACAGTTACTAACAGTACTTTGGAACTTAACTACTGTAGGAACTGGTCACAGTAACATACATATTTCATTAACCTTATAAGGCGATGTGATATGAAGCAGAAGAAATCATAAATAATGATGTAGATAATAACATACTGAGTTAAATCAGCACAATCTCTAGAGGTGAAAATAGATGACCGAAAATAATACAAGTGAAACAAGTGAACTCATTGAACGATTCAAGAAGTTTGAAAGTTCAAGTTATGATAAGTTCAAAGACCTGTACGAACAAATTAAATTAGATAGGAAATTCATCAGTGGTGATCAGTGTGATTCACTTGACCATACATTGACCGATGTTTCTATTGGCGAAGGTGTTCCTTTGATGTCCTTGAATGTAGTAAAGAATGCTATAAGGACTGTTGTCAATACATACTTGCCCAATACTTACAAATGGCAATATGTCAATAATCAAGGTGTAGACAGTAATCTTAATACAATGGCTGACCAATTTCTATCCGATGCTGACAATGCTACAGCCACAGTTGAAGCTTTAACAAATGCTGTTGGTACAGCTCTCGGTGTTCTAGTATTTTCAAATGATTATGACATTGACGGTTCTATTAAACCGATTCTTTATTCCATTCCAGATGTTACTAATGTCAGATTAGACCCTAACGCTAGTAAGTTGAATTTTGCTGATGCTACTAAAGCTGCCATCGTTGAATTAAAGTCTAAGGATTGGTTCAAAGCTAACTATGGTATTGAGTACCTGAATGAGTATTATAAGCCTTTGATTGACATTTCCGAAGATTATGATAGAAAGACACTAATGCCGCTTGTTACTTATTACGAAAAAGAAGACAACCAGGTAGTTTGTTACAAATTAGCTGGTTCTGAACTATTAGAAGAACCACAGGTATTACCATATTCATACATTCCTGTTATCCCGGTATTTGGTGAATCAGATTGGACGAGTGCTTCTAAACAATCTTGGACTGGAATTACTACAATTATGAGACCAATACAAAGAATGATTAACTATGCTTATCGCCAGATAATCATTCGTGCTTCAAAGGTACCAAAAAATACTTGGGTAGGTCGGTGATGAAGCTTTACAGGGCAGAGAGAAATATTGGATTAATGCTGAAAGAAATCTCAACCCAATACGCATATACAACGAATTTGATAAGAAGGGAAATAAACTTGAAGCACCACATAGAGAAGACACTCAGATTGTGTTCAACGATGTGTCTGAACTGATGGATAAGTCGCTTCAAATGACCAATTCAATTGTAGGTATTCCTGCCATCGGTCTAGAATCTCAAATTGAAAGAACCGCTACTGAAGTATTGAGCAATCAGAAGACATTTAACAACAATGTTCGTAACTATATTTACCACTTGAAGTATTCTATGCAGTTGATTGGCTTGCTATTCGCAGAAGAAATATATAAGCAACCTTTGTATGGAAAGATTAAAGTATCTGTAGTAGCTGGCCCAGATGATGCTATGAGTAAGCAAGAAGCTCGTGTTCAGTTATCATCTTTTGCTGGACTAATTACTTCTGATGAAGATAAGAGAAAGTTATTGTTAGCTGAATGTGCTATTGAGAATGATAATCCTTATATCAACAACTTTGCCAATAGTCTACAACCACAACCAACACAAGCTGAATTACAGGCACAACAGATGGTTCAACAGGCTAATACTGAAATCAAGAACAGAGATGCTCAGATTCTTGAATTACAGAAGCAAATTAGCGACTTACAAATGCAACAGCAACTTCAAGCTTATTCTGTAGAACAACAGATGTTACTAAATGACCAGAAGCATAAACAGGAAATGGAAAAACTAATCTTACAAGAAAAGTTGAAGCAGAATAACCCAGCTGAACAGGCTAAAACCGAAGCTGAAGTGGTGAAAGCACAAGCATCCATAGAGAAAGAAGCTATGTCTTTGAGAAAGGAACAAATTAAAGCTGCTCAGCAATCATTGACACAAGGAGTAATCTAAAATGATGATACCATTCTTATCGCAAGACAATTTGATACTTGACAACAAAAGACAAATAATCCCCGGCGGAAAGATTGAAGTATTTGACCCTGTCTCCAATACTTCAGTAGACATTTACACTTATGATGGAAGCAATGAAAGATACACTGTAGCAACTAATCCAGTATATCTCAATCTTCAATCAAGACCCGAGTATACTTACTTTTGCGATAGACTTGTATTGTGTAGATTGTATAAGTATATTGGTAACTTTAGCGACCCATTAGTTGATGATGATACTAATAACTGGCAATTCATTCGTGAATGGAATGGAGCATTTACAGAAGATTCAGCAATTAATGATACTGTTCTTTATGGTATAGAAGCTCTTGCTGATGCTAATACAGACCTAGGAAGTGTAACGGTTGTAGGTTACTATGATGAAAGTGATTGTGAAGCTAGAACATACTATTGGGATGAAAATTGTACAC
>Ga0326512_10000573_pt1 | contig 32335 bp, 54 predicted proteins | sample 1_2617_0518_D_FD_203652 | JGI IMG/M metagenome (GOLD analysis project Ga0326512, IMG submission 203652) | Bovine rumen microbial communities from UC Davis, California, United States - 1_2617_0518 | ecosystem: Host-associated > Mammals > Digestive system > Stomach > Rumen | place: USA... | reverse complement strand
TTGTGCCCAAGGCATATCTAGATATTTGATGGTGGCGGGAGTGCGCCCACCTTTCCATCCTCATCCATTCTCCACACATCCGCATCTCTCGTCACATTGCCTGTCGCTTTGTAAAAATATTTTGTGATACCCTCTGCCCTATCCCTTTTGTAGAAGATACCCCTACCCCTACGATGGAATTAATCAATCACTCTTCATGGTGTGACAGTTGCTTCGCCTGTCCACAGTACCTCACCATCTATTCTGATTCCGTGTATGTCTTTCCACTCATGCCTGTTGTCTTGATGACATATCCGATGTAGGAGTCTCTCTTCTCTTCCGTTCACTAGAACGTCATACCATCCGATCTCTGATGGATATCCGCTGTGGTATTCTTCTCTCATCTCATCCAAGGTATCCCCTGCCTCCTCGCTGTCATCCTTGCGAGCCGTAGTCCTGTCTCGGTTAGTTCGTGAGTATCCCTATCGTGCATCTTGTTATGACACGCTTGGCATAAGCTGATTAGATTCCATGCTGTTGTTGCATATTCTGGGTAATACTCGATAGGCAGGATGTGGTGAACGTGTTGCGCTTCAACGTGCTTTCCGTATCGTGAGCACTCTTTGCATTGATACCCATCTCTGCGGAGTATCATTGAGCGGATGCGTTCCCATCTTCGATTGTTGTAGAAGTCGGCTCTTTCCATCGCTTAAAAGAAAAAGAGCCCTATAGAATTTTGTTAAAAACTCTATAAGGACTCTAGGTCATCGTTGTATTATTAATTCTAAGCGGATGTGGTGGATTTTCTTGCACTTTTGGCATCGAATATAGTAATCCGTTCCGTCTGTTGATAGTAACGTCTTACCGCATTCGCATCGCACCATCCTAAGGTTATTTATATCAAAAATATCGCTATTTGTCAATATTCTTGATGGTTTTGTGGATTGTTTCGGCTTTCTTTCGTTCAATCCTCTCTCCCTTCTCAAAGAGCAGACATTCATTCGGATTATCGCCTCTTTTTCCGAGTGCCGAGCTCTTTGTTATAATCCCATAGTCGCAAGTGATGCTCATATGATCTCCACATCTACTTCCAACAGTTCCTGAATACTTGCATCGCTTACATAGTTCTTTGTTCTTCACTATTCATTCACCCCTAAATAGTCATATATGTTCATTTGTCCGGGCACTTGCTCTTCCTCATCTCTCTTTTGAGCAAGATACCTCTTGTAGCCCTGTCGATATCTATAAGAGTCTCCGAAGATATTCCAAGCTGCCTTGACTACATTCGGTTCATACTTGCCGATTAACTCTAGATCATCAACCGCCTTTGATGATATCGGACAACCACAACATCCTGTTCTCGTTAGTCCGTAAACCTCATACGCATCAGAGTATCTGATATTGAATCTGTCCTTATACCATTGTTTGTCTTTATCTGATACATAGTAAAGCGGTCTGAATCTTGATTGTCCGTTTGGTGATGTATAGAAGCACATCGTACCATCCGCATCTTCTGCTCTTGGTACTGACCGCATCCCACCTTCATCTCTACGCTCGCCTGTTATAACCATGTCGTAGTATTTCTGTACTCGATGCGCCACTTGCTTCTTGCAATAGTCGCAACACTTTGCGCTAATCTTGAATGTCGGTGGATTCTCGACCATGTAATCGTACATATATGGACTCGAGTTAATGACTAGCTGAATATTCGGTCTCGGCTCTCCGTCTTTATTGCAACAGCATAAGAAGTTGATGCCCTGCTCTGCGTTAGGATATCTCTCTCGGAGTTCTTGCCTTTTGGCTTTCTTATCCACTGCCTCGTCATATTCTTTCTTGATGCTGAATGGCAACTTTTTATTCTGCACAGTATCCATAGCATTTGACATGATTTTTGATACGAACGGCTGCCCATATTCTCTTGTAGCAAGGACTATGTTCTTCTTCGGTCTGTGCTCCACTATTTCAACAGCATACTTTTCCGCAACTTCTTTGACATGATCTTTAGTAGCTTTCATCTCGAGTCCTGTGTTAAAGAAACAATAATCAACTTTTGGAAGTCCGAAGAGCTTTCTTGCTTTCTCAATGATATCAATCAAGATGTCGCTGTCACTTCCTCCAGAATAAGAGCAGATAGCGTTAGGATGTTGTTTCAATCTTGTGCCTATAATGCCAAGTATAGCTTGAAACTTATCAGGACTATCAAGGTCTGCGTAGTCCGGTCTATCGGTATAAACTCTCGATCTTAATTCTCCATCTTTGCTTTGTCTCACGGCTTAACCTCCTTGCTATACCTGCAAAACCTTTTCGTTTGCCCATATCGGTTCGTGTGCTCCACCCTTTCAACCTTGAACTCCTCGCCACGTTTCCGCATCTCGCTTATCCGTGTTGCAAGCTTCGTAATACCTAAATCGTTAAAGGCTTCTATTGGTGTGATACTTCCGTAATCATTGATATACTGTCTGATTGCTTCATGTTGTGTCATTCCTACCACCCTTTCACTACTATTCCTCCGATGGTGCTTGCGCACTCCTCTGCTTCTTTCTCATCATCCCAACATCCCCAATACCACAGAGCATTGTTGCTGAGTCTTGCGACTATGTATCCTCTTGCATGGTTCGGTACGTTGTGGATTACTATCTGACACGTTCTATCGTTCATCCTCTACCTCACTTTCTGCCTTGTATGGCTGTGGTAATGGCATCCATGCGATGGCATCCTCGAAATCAAACCATCTGCCTTGTGGGTAAAAATGATCTATAGCATCGGATTTATACCGCTCAACGCTTATAGTCTTGCCATCGGTAAAGATATTCCATGTTCCGTCTTCGGGTCTCTCACTTACAGGAATCCACTTCTGCTCTGCCTTTGGTGTTACTGATGGCAATTCCCATATATAAGTTGTTAACTCCTCAAGCCTTGTCCTTTCCTCGTCATACAGATAGCCAGATAGCAGGTGGGTTATGTATTCATCAACCGCCTCTCTGCTGATACAATCCTCGCAAGGCTGTTGCTCTAATGCCTTGATAGCGATTTCAAGTGCCTCGTTTTCTTTACTGACACTCACAGCCTCATCAAAATAAGTATCTATGAATATTCCTAATTTGATATCTCTTAACACCTTAATTGCTTCTTCTGCTGTCATCATCCCCTCTTCACCTCCTACCATTCATATCCATGTTCCTTGTAATATTTCTCGGCTTCTTTCTCGACATCTGCCATCGTCTGTCCTTTCCTCAACCCAACCATGAATGCAGGTGGCAGAACCATCTCCTTGTCATTGGCTCTCCATAGGTGCAGACAGTTCGGCATATTGTTCACATACTCGTCCTTCGGTGGATGTATCTGGATAACCGCCTCATCATCTTCAAAGAACAAATCCTTGATTGCGCACATATCATCCCACGTTGGGACTTTGTTCAGTTTCTTCGGAGCAACGGACACATGATCCCATCCTGCTCCCCATGAAGCTACTACCGAACCCTCCCATCCTCTGATAGTGATGTAACCATTGAATCCGTCATGAGTTCGGCTGATTACTATCACCTTGCGTGATGCAAGGATATCTTCTATCTTTCTCATTTCTTTACTCCTCTAATCTCAATCCACAGACCATCCTCACCATTGACTTTATAAGCATAGTCTGTGGTATATCCTGCCTTGGTAAGCTCGAAGTCAGTCACGACCATATCCTGCGCTGAACTGCACCGGATTAAGTCTCCGACCTTAAACCCCTCGTTTGGTTCTGCCTTTAACAAACGCAATATATTTGCCATAAGATATCCCTCTCTTGTTTGCCTCTATAGCATCTTTGGTAAGCTGTTTCATTGTACTGATATGCTTCTCCACCTTCTTTCGTCTGCCATCGTATATCTCTGCTCCCTCTTTCAACTTTGCTCTTTCCTTTGCCGCCCTCTCTCTGGAGCGGATTGCTCTGCACTTGTCTGAGCAGATTGAGGCATTCCAACTGTCCGAGGTGAAGATTTCACCACAGACCATGCATTTAATTATCCTTGCCATTTGTATTCCCCCAATATATCTGTATCTTTCTACCAAGCGCACAGTTCGTGCAAGGCTTGCCGAATAGCAGCTTGCGATCATCTCCATAGAACTCAGGAACGGCTTTCTCAAACGTGATATAGCCTGTGCTGTTACACAGCTTGCAAACTCCATAATCCATTCTATATCGCCTCCTCTATGCCTTTGAGAGGGTTACTTGTTATGCCTCTTGCTATGCTTTTCTCTTGGGTGACTCGGTTGGACTCTGCCTCATAGATCATGCGGAAGTTTGCTCTGATGGTTCGGTCTCCTTCTTCACTCATGCATATATCATTCCATCCGAGCTTCTTCACGCACCTCGCTATCGTCTCACCTAAGAATGCGTATGCTTTCTCCGGGTCATAGACTCCATACAAGCTAACCGCCCTGCGCACCATTTCCCATGCTTCTCCGTAGTCTGGTATTGCTCCGCTTGTCACCTCTGAAGCTTTCGCCCTGATATTGCATATCTTTGGAGCGTGCTCCTCGGTCTTAATCCAATCATCAATGACCTTTAAAGCGACATTGTACGGAATATCCTCAAGCTGTCTGAACCATACCTCCAAGGCTTCTTCGGTTAGTAATATTCGGTCTTGCGAGTAACATGATCGCAGAGTGCTTGCTATTATTGAAAACTCTCTCTTGTTCATTTAGCTCCCTTCTGCCCACTTGTGAGCCATATCGTAGAAGTTGGTTAGTTCGCCTGCTGCCTTGCTAACGTGCTTGCTCTTCTTCTCGGCATCTTCTACGGCAGATATAACCCATCTTCTAATCGTGAGATAATGGCTCTTGGTCTTGTATCCTTTCTCAACGATATAGCTGTCGAGATACTCGATACTCTTATCTGTTTTCTCTTGTCCGTATTCTTGTATTAGTTTCTTGTATTCATCCTCTGTCATAGATACTCTTTTATTATTACCAAAATATATTTTTTTATTATTAACAGTATCAGTAACAGAATCAGAAACAGTAACAGTATCAGTAACAGTAACAGAAACAGTTGTCCCCCCACCGTCTCCCTGACGGTCTATAGACGGTGGTAGGACGGTCTCATGACCGTCTAGGACGGTCTGTAAATATGCCCTAAAATCATCGTGTTTGATGTTTTTAATCTCTTTTTCTAGTGCTCTTCTAAAATCCTTGGATTGAGTCCAGTTATATTTGTGCCAATTAATGAGCAATACCTCTTTAGTATCACCGGAATAGATGATGACCTTAAACTTCTTCTCAAATCTGTCGAGCAGCTTCTCAACATCGGTCTGCGTGTAGCCGATCTCGATGGAAATCTGCTTTTTACTAACCTCATAACATCCGCAGAGGTTGGTATGAGGATTGGTGAACAGATAGAGATAGAAGAGTCTGTCCTTCGGAGTAAAGTCATCAATGACCTTGGAATCTGTCCAGAATGAAGTCTGCACGTTCCTATAAACAGCCATATTCCCTCCTAATTCACCGCTTTATACTCACTTGGAAAGACAGGCAGCCGTCCGAGTCTCATGCTTGCGGTTCTGATCGTAATCTCACATCGAGCCATATCTCTCTCAATGATGTTATCAATCACTCCTTGGAGCGTACTGATGTCTTGATATGTCAGAAAATCCGACAGCCACATCTCCTTGTCCTCGTCATCTTCCGAGAGTATCTTGTATGCAACGTGCTCATCGCTAAGTATCTTCTTGAGCTCAATGCATCGCTCAAGCTGTCTGTAGCAGACCTCGATAAGCTTCTCGTCTCTGTTTATTTCCACGGCAACTCACCTGCCTCTACATCTTCAGGAATCGCCATGAAGCCATCGCTCGGCATTGGCTCTGGGTTAGGTCTTGGCGCATCCTTTCGACTCTCACAAGATGTGTAACTATTAACAATCACATCGGTTGTATATACTTTTTTTCCGTCCTTGCCATCATAAGAGCCTGTTCTGATTTCTCCGACAATGCCTATCTTTAATCCCTTGGCAAGATATTTCTCGGCAAACTCGCCATTCTTACCGAACGCAACACAGTTGATGAAATCTGTCCCTGCGTCTTTTCCCTTACGATCTACCGCCAAACTGAAGCGTGAGATAGTCATATTCTCACCTTTCTGCGTCTGTGCGACTCTTACCTCTACGTCTTTAGTCAATCGACCTATTAAGCTTACAACGTTCATTAATCTCCTCCTCTGTCACTATGAATACTGAAATCTTCTCGCTATGCCCCCACAGCTTACAGATATTCAGCTTAACCACTTGCTTATCATCCACCCAAGCCACACCATTAAGCGCATCGAGTATGATCTTAGCTATATTGTCGATGTCAGGCTTCTTCATCGGTGGGTTTTCTAAAAGCTCAAGCCTCTTCTTCTTACTGAGGCTCTCGGCAGGTACTAACCACGCTACTACCTCAACGTAGACCGCAGAGGATGTCGGTGGCTGTTTCGTTGTCTGTCGGTATCTGAGCCTAACTAATTCCTCATAGGCTCTTGTAGTTTCCGGTGTGTAGGCGTGCCCTCTCGAGTCAAATCTCGGTCTGCCCTTGCCTTTCACACCTTCGATCTCAAACTTAATCAATGTAATTCCTCCCTATCATTGCCATCCATTCCTCATGGCTGTGCAGAAATTCCCAACGCTTCTGTGCTATGGCTTTCAGTTTCCTGTTGAGTGCGTTTCCTTCTCTGCCATGTACTCCGTATGTGCCACGATGGCACTCTGCGCACAGATAGCAAGTAAGTCCTTCTCGGTCTGCTATTGGTCGGAGTGCATTGAAGAAAATGTGGTGAAGCTCATTTCCCCTGTTGCATCCGCATTCATAGCAGATACCTTTTTCTGTTCTAAGAATGCTCTCCATGCATCTTCTCCCATTCTTCTATACTTCTTCGCATATCTTCCGATGTCGGTGCGGTGAGTCCGATTTCTTTCATCTCACTAATCACACCATCGAGAAGAACACTGAATTGCTTGGTGTCATAAGTTGAAGAGCCGTAGTAGCACAACATTTGCACACCATCTCGCCCATTGATATTGATGTCACCTATCACCTCGCACTCTCGCCATTGTCTTGCGACCATCTCGACCGCATTAGGTGGTACGACAATGTAGGTGTATTGTCCGTATCTTTTCAGCATGAGTAGGTATATATCCCACTTGTCTGCCCTCAGAGCCATTGCAAGCCGTCCGATGCATTCCCAGAGCAGAGCGTTTGCATCCTTGCTCCGATGGTTGCGGTGCTGTTTAATTTCGAGGTTTAGGTCTTTGTCTCTCGTCTTGTCGAAGATGTCCGGTGGCTCAACTGTCTCAAACGTGAGCAGCCATTTTCCTGTCGTTACGTCATGGTATGGTCTGCCGTGCCATTTCGCTCTCATTTCTTCTCCTTTGACTTCTCAATCATCTCGTTGAACTGTCGAAGCTGTCCAACTGTCATATCTTCAAGCTTCTCAATCTTAAAGAACTCGCAAATCTTCGGCTCGTTGTAGCCGTTGTTAGCGATGGCTTTTCTGACCGCTGATAGCTCGGTCTTGTTCAACTTCTCCATTGCTTTCTGCTGAATCTTTGCCTCTTCCTCTTCACGTTCTGCCTCTGGCAAGTCTTCTCCTGCGTAGATGTAAAGACCGAGGCCATGACGTGCAACCGCCTTTGTAAGCGACCTCTGAATCGTCTTGTTTACATCCGTGCTTGTGACTTTCTCCACCGGAATTGAATTGTTCTTGAAGTCCATCACAGGCAGATATTCGATATTCTCTATGCCCTCAACTGTGACTCCTGTCTTTACCCATGCGGTCTTGCCGTCTGTGTGATAGTTCCATCCCATCTCGTTCTCATATATCTTGTATGTCGCATTTGGGTATCTTTTCTTGAGTTCTCCCCATGCCCATGCCCATGACAAGTATGTAAGATTGCCCTTTTTCTCTGTCTTGTCTGATACATTGATTGCGTTCAATGTTTCGAAGTAGTTCATCTTATCTGCCATTCTGCTCTTCCTTTCTTCTCTTCTCCATTTCTTATTCTCTCCTTTATTATCTCGATATAGACCCCCGCTTTCGTGAGATCCTTGTTGTTTGTCACTCTGTGATTCCGATTAATCCTTGCGAGCTCACTTCTTTTGATTGCCATAAGGTTATCCGGCTCGAGGTTGCTTTTATTTCCATCAAGAAAAATCACGCACTCGTTTTTCTGAAGCTTCCTGCCGTTAGCCTTTTCCCAAACGTACCGCTGCATAAGCTGCCATCTACTCGGATCAGATATCTTGATTTCATAATATCCGTCCGCATTAAGGCGAACCGTTCCAACCGGTCTGTAATTGTTTGGAATATTGCCTTTTTTGAACATGGTCGGAGCGACCCTCTTATAAAGTTCAGGACTCAACTTTTTGCCCTTGTTATGAGGAATCTCGCCCTTCTTAAAGCAACCGCCATTTGTGCCGGATTTAACATGATATTTGTGCTTGAAGTTTCCGATCTGCCCCTCTGTGAGTTCAATTCCGAACTTATTCAAGAACTCTGAGTGGATTTCGTGCTCTTCATGCCCTGGAATAAAATTCATCATAAACTCAACCATTTCAGGATGTTTCCGCCATTCAATCAAAACTTTCACGCTGAGCGAGCCTCCTCCTCAAGTTCTTATTTTCCTCTGCAAGCCCTTTATTGCTGACTCCAAGCAGAGGAATGTCTACTGTTCTTCCTGTTCCGTATTCATCAAACTGTTTCTGCGCATCCAGAGCGAGCCTTGCGCAGTCGATTAATGTATCGGCAACCTTCGTGATCGCCTGCGCTCTTTTGATTTCAACTTCAAGTTGTTCTTCCGTAAGCTCTTCGTTTTCGAGAGCCTCAATCCTTGCCATAAGGCTTTGATTTAAGTTATTAATATTTGCCATTTTTTTCTCCTATCTGACATATTTCTCGTGCATATACTTGAGGCTCTCGTCACTGATGTCGAGATATATCTGCGTTGTGCTGAGCTGTTCATGTCCGAGCATCTTCGACACCATCTCGATGGGCATACCGTTCCGGAGTGCGTTTGTTGCGCACGTCCTTCGGAATTTGTGAGGATATGCATCAACCCCGACTTTTCTCCCAAGCTTACGGACGAAGCTCTCAATCGTCCCGGCATCCATATGATTCGAATTGTCTACGAACTCAGGGTTCTTGTACCATTCTCCATAAAATCTGTGCTGCAATCCTTTTTTGTCGAATTTTTCCAAAGATACCATTCGAGGAAATAACCAAATCGAATCATCGCTTCGGTCTTTCACATACTGGTCAACCGCAAAGCGTGCCGTTGCGTTCAGATATACAAATCGGTCTTTCTGTCCTTTACCGTGAACAAGAATGCTCGCATCCTCATTGATGTCCATGATCTTTATCCCAACAAGTTCGGAGACTCTGCATCCTGTTGAAAGAAGCATCTCGAAAATGCATTTTTCTTTCGAGTTCTTCAGCTCATTTCTCATCTTTACAACATCATCATCGTTGAAAGCGTTCTTCCTGGTCTTTGGCTGTTTAACTGTTTCAATTCCGACCATCGGGTTCTTTGTGATGATTCCTTCACCATATAACCAGGTAAAGAATGATGACATCGTCCTGATCTCATTGCTGACAGTTACCTTTTTGACGCCATCTCTGAGGCGATATGCAATCCAAACCCTAAGATCGTCAATAGTTACATCGACAGCGTTCTTCTTTATTCTTCCGAATGTTGAATTGAGTCCTTCTCTGTAAAACTTGATAGTTCTGTCGGTACATCCTTTAATTTTCTTTGACACGAGAAACTTCTTGATGAGCATTTCGTTTGTGTCAGCTTTATACTTAACAATCTCCGTCGACTTCTTTTTCACGTCATACTTATCGAGTATGATATATATTGAATTACTGACAGCAAACTGATCGGTCACATAGTCACCGATGTGCTCCATGATTTCATCAACTAATTCCACTTAAACCTCCCATCCCGGAATCAGCACCCCGGCATTCCTGGGTGTTCTCATCACCCTCCTCCGAGGATATCCGTTGTAGTATGGTTCTTTTAAAGTGTCGCCCTGAACGATGATCGCATCAATTCCAAGCAATGAGAGCTGAATATAACTCATATAAACTGCTAACCAATCGAGATCCTGACCGACCACCTTGAGCTTCTTTTGATAATTAATACCCCTCTCTTTAAGATACTTTGCAGTAGCTATAACCATTCCTCCAGATCCAATAGAAGGCTCTGTCATGTGTATCTTTTCCTCTTTCAAAATATTTTCAGAAACTCCGATCTTAACCACCATCTCTGACACATGAAACGGAGTGAAGAATTGGCCTGCTGATGCATTCCCGGCTCCGGATTCCATAAAGATCTCACCGAGAATATCTCCGATTTCATAATGCAGTGCTATCTCATAGAGCCCGGTCATCTTAACAAAAGCATCATGTTCGCATTCATTATACTTGTTCCAAAGTGAGTTATAGATATCCTCACGGTGCTGCCATATTGCATCATGCCAGAGTACACAACTGTTTTGAATCGAGATGGCATACATCTCACACCAGTCTCTGAATATTTGATACGGATTATATTTACCCGATATCCCCTGAATGGTATCTGCTATCTCTTTTTTATAGTTTTTGTTTTCTTCTAAAATGATTGATCACCTCCTGCAATTCTCTGATATATTCCATCTTGTCCCAGCCTTCAATTTCACATACAGTCATATCGACGAGGATATCCCTGTAAAGCCGTTCAATCATTTTGTGCCTTGCCAACGTATTGAGTGCTTTATTGATATTAGCTTCCTCCATGTCTGTTCTCCTTTGTCTTTACATGGCTGTGAGCAAATCTTGCGGCGCTCATTCTTTCGTTGATTTCTCTTTCATTTGGAAATCTGAAAGCCCTATCTTCACCCTTGATCGACTCGTAAAGCATTTCAAGAGCATATTTGACCTGTGCTTCTGTCGAATATCTTGCAAGTTCACATCCGCTATTGTTTGTGAAGCATACTTTTATGGTTTTTTTATCACTACCAGCGAATATATATCCTACCTCTTCAAAGTTTACCAATGATGTACCGGCATAATTCATAATTATCATTTCATTGCCCTCCTAATCTGCACACACCCACATAATGAAAGCATTCACTCCGCAGGCTACCATTGCTGAATAAAATAATTCATTCTTCGTCTCAACGTAGATCACGGCAAGCGTTGCCGTTGCTAACGCATTTAATAGACAAATGCGGTAAAATCTGCTAATATACCTGCGAAGGGCATTAGAATGACGTTTCTTATACTTCACCGGCATCGACTTGTTAGGGCAGGTCGGTGCTTTTTTAATTTGTCTTACCTTTGATGGCTTAATAAATCCCTCTGGGTATATCTTCGCCATCTTCTCAAGGTCGGCATCTTCTACCGCTTCAACATTTGTTATCTCAATCATGCTGTCTCCTCTCTCGGCAGAAATAGTCTCAGCTTCATCTCTGCCTCTTTGATTGCTCTCTCGGTTGTATAATCCGGGTGTAGCCATCGCTCCTCCCATATCATGTTCGGTCTCACCCATGATGGTGCGCCCATGTTAGCAAGTAGGCATACTATCCGAGAGTTGATTTCCATCTTTTTCTGCATCTCTGTGCTCCCTTAATCCTGCAATAACGTGATACATGATATCGAGTCCGTCACCCTCGACAGATATCTGATAGGTTGAACCATCTCGAAAGAATGCAATCACTTTGTTCTGTTCCTCAATGTGCATCATGTTGCTCAGCTTCTTGCCCTCGTCTGTAAGCGAGAGCGGAGCAAGCAAGGATGCAACGATCTTAATCCTGTTTTCCATGTTTCCTCCTTCTTCGGTTGATGTAGTGGTCGAATGCTTCAGTATCCACCTTTAAAGAGCCACAACGCTTCTCCATTGTCGGATAGTTTCCGCTTTCTCTCATCTCTCGGAGGATTCTTCCGATTGTTGCCACGCTGACTCCCTCTCTGGTGGCAAGCATTGATATTGTCATCCACATATCATCCTCCTAATTCAAGCTAAATTGAATTATTAACGCACACTAAAACATCCGCAGGTATCTGCGTGATATTACTGATCTCGCTCATTTGGGATGCTTTTGGCTGCGTCTTGCCTTTTTCCCAACTGATAAGCGTTGCCACGTTGATATTGAGCTTTTCTGCGAGTTCGGCTTGTGTTAGTCCTGCGTTCACTCTTGCGGCGGCGATTGATATCTTCATTGCCCCACCTCCTTCCGAGTTCAATGTTAATTCAATCTGCATTGAATGTCAAGAAAATATTTAATTATTTTCATTCAGTATTGAATAAAACAAAGAAAATGATATAATGAGAAAAAAGGAGGATTGCAACATGGATGAAGAAATCAAAAGGATTTTTGGGATAAATCTCACTAACTTAATAAACACATCAGGAAGGACTCAGAAAGAGGTTGCCGATGCACTTGGGTTCAATACGAGTACTCTCAATATGTGGTGCAAGGGCAATAGCTTTCCATCACAAGAGAAGCTTTCTGCCCTCGCTGAATATTTCGAGGTAAGTTCGACTTATTTCACGACAGACCATAATATGAAGCCGATCAAGGCTGATATCTCTTATAGTTGGGCAAAAAACTACAAGAATCTGATTTTTGAAGCACAAGACATGAGTTCTGACAATCTCTCTCATCTTGTTGCTTATGCTCAATTTTTAAACAAGAACAGAAAGGAGGATTAATATGTGGATAGAAAACAACAGGCTCTATGACAGATACGTTGGACTTGATGGCAAAACGCATAAAGCATCCGTGCCACTTGCGAGAGATACGCCACAAGCGCACAGAACAGCCGAAAAGGCACTTAAAAACAAAATAGCGGATATTTTATCGTATAAAGAAAATCGTTCCTTAAATGACCTTATATGCGATTATTTATCCCATAAGGACATCAAGCCATCTTCGATGGTGAATTATCAGAACGCTTTCGGTAAGATTGTCGAGATACTCGATGATGTTCCGATAGGGATGCTCACGTCTCCGTACATCAAGCGGAAATTTATGGAGAGTGGCAAGCCGATCTCTGCGACAAATCGTTATATTGCTTTGCTTGGAGCGTTCGGAAAGTGGCTGCTCGAGTACGGATACATCGACAAACCGCTCAATCTGTCGGTGGATAAAGTGAAGAAGAAGCCTGTCGAAGCTTCAGATCTATTCCTTGAGGCTGACGAACTCCGAGACCTCCTAGATACGCTAAAAGGCTCTATGGACGGCTATATCTGTCATTTCATGGCTCTGACAGGATGCAGGCTCGGTGAGGCTGTCGCTCTTACCATCGATGATATAGATGATAAATACATCCATATCACCAAATCATTCGATGAACATAACAGGCTTATTGGCACGCCTAAAACCATGACCTCTGCTAGAGACATATTCATTCAACCGGAACTCCGCACCATGCTCCGAGAGTTCTATGAGTGGCGCATGCTATACATGATGGCAGAGGGCATCAGAACAGATAAGCTGTTCTTTTCTAATCGAGGCAGCTTCTACTGTGGCGGCACTCTGAGGCGCAAGCTTCACTCAATGAGCGATAAATACCATCCGCATATCTTCCGTCATACTCATGTCGCTCTGCTTGCCGAGCAAGGACTACCGCTTGATACTATAGCAAGGCGGCTCGGTCATTCAGACTCCAGAGTGACAAAAAAGATATATTTTCACGTTACAAACAGGATGAAAGAGAACGATGAACAGTTACTCGAGAGGACTTCATTTCTATGAGTTGCCCTATTTTTGTCCTTAAACATCCTAAAAATGACGTATTTATGCGGTTTTCGTTTAAAAAATCATTAAATATCGATTATTTTTCAATTAATTTCAAATCATATCATAATGGCGCAAAATAACGCATTTTCGTGCTTTTCGTCTCATTTTGGTAAAAATTAAAAAGAGCAACTTTTGGGTATTTCTGCCCTTAGTTGCCCTTTTTTTGCCCTGAAACGTTCACCTCATGCCCAAAAAAGAAGAATGACCCGGACTATGCCGAGCCATTCCCTTGGGGTTATGTATTTAGGAGATAGTAAGCCAATCTTTAGAAGCAAAACCGATATATTTGATGCCGTTCTGTTCAAATGCGATATAGAGCCATCCGTCTGTATAGTATCCGTAGTTTTCTACTTTCATGCCGTTTGGAATCGCTGTTAATACTTTGTATTGAGTTCCTGCGCCATCTCTGACGTTTAATCCTGTTGCAGAGTTGACCTTGTATGTGCCTGCTATACTTGCGTTATAGCTTTGTGCAGGCTGTGAAGCCTTGACCTCTTTCTGTGATGGTGTATTCTTCTCAAACTTCTTCGCAGCCGCCCTTGTATCTTTTCCGTATCTGCTATCAATATTGATGTTGACCTTTCGCTGAAACTGTGAGACCGCATCAGCCGTGAGGTTGCCGTATTCTCCATCAATCGCAAGGCTGATACCGAGTGCCCAATTCATATACTCCTGAATGAGCTTGATATCATCTTTCATGTTGGTGTAGGTCGAATAACCATCACCTTTCTGAAAATATCCTCGACTTGGCAAATTCGGATAGCCACCTTGCCAAGTGTTACCGCTCGGAGTTGGTTCTGGTGTCGGACTTGGTGTCGAGCCGTTCAGCCTCTTGTTGATCTCGGCTGCTATGTATGGAAATTTACTAGCTAAATAATCACCCGGACAAGCTGTTGCCATGAACCATCTATGCATCGTGAGATTGCCGTCCTTTGCTCCGGTGTAGTTGATTTTCTTGATGCCGTTACGCTTGCAGATATCCACACATAGCTCGATGCATTTAGCAATCGCTGTGTCGGAAACGTGCCAATCGCCACCTATCTCATCGTTTGCAAGCTCTATATTTATCGCTTGATGATCGTTTTCAGGATTAGCCGTAGACCATGCCCTTCTCGACTCGTCTACATATAATCCCACATTGCCCTCACCATCTATGCCGTAGTTGGTAGAAGCTTCTCTCCTCTGAAATACCTCACCGCACTCTTCAACTGTGAGTATGCCTGCCATATGATGTATAGTAATTTTCCTAATAGGACTTTTCCGAGGATCACTATTAGGTGATATTTTCGTGTATGTTACAAGACTACTGTTGCTCATTTTTTTCCTCCTTATTGTTGTAATAATTTACTGTGCTTATTCCAAGGATTGCGCCAAGAAACGCATCTATCGCTGTGATAGTGCCGACAATCTGCTCTCCGTAAGGCAATCCCCATATAGAAGCTAAAGCAAAATAAAGTGTGGCTATGGCAGGTAAGACAATCTGCGCTGTCCACTTTAATGCATCATAGATAGAATTTTTTAACATGAAATTTCGTTTGGTTTGTACCATACTCTCTTACCTCCTTCTATCTTCCATTTGTATCCTTTGTGTGGATTAGGATTGCTTTTTCCTTTATGAGACTCACTCAGTTTTCTTCTTGTCTCTTCACTAGCCTTTCTCCCTTTGTTTTTCAGACTAATTTTCAATCTTTCTTCTTTGGTTAGAGGTCTGCCCCAATATGGATGCCCTTTCTTCGCTTCTGAACCATGAGAACGGCTTAAAGGATTATTTGCGTTTTCTTTTACCGTTGCCCATCTCAGATTATCTACATGATTATTTGATGGATTAGTGTCTATATGGTCAACCACAGGCTTGTTCTCTGGGTTATCTATAAAAGCCATAGCAACAAGTCTATGCACTCCTATTGAATTAATTTTGCCACCCTTGCAAAGAACTACATTAACATACCCATGTTTGTTCCCTTGTTGGCTTAATATTTTTTCTGAACGATGTTGGAGTCCACCATTATTCATGACATATCGCTCTAACGCTTTAACTCTGCCATGATCGCTTACTTCGTATAATCCCTCATAGCCTTTAACAGGCAGCCATGTTTCCATTGTAATTCCCTCCGTTCTTTGTTATATTTGTCTTGAACCACTAAAAGCATGAATGTGTATAGGTGGTGAAAACCCTCGCAGAGCCGCACCCCTTGTGGCTCTGCTTTTTTATCGCCCATTTTATCGCCCATTTTATCGCCCATGAGTGATATCATGCTCTTTTATCTTCCTTTTGCTCCCTCAACTCGTCTATCCGCATGAATGCCGTTTGTACGTCACGCTCTATCACGCTAATGCGCTTGTCCATTTCCGTGATATCCTTGTTTAGAGCCTTGATATCTGTCCGTGTTTCAGTTGTTGTTGCGCATACTTGGTCTAGCTTTATATTTGCCTTGAGTAGTGACTCTTTTATTCCATCAAACTTTGCATCCTCTTCTTGGTATCCTGTCTTGAGGTCTTTCTTTCGGTTTATGCCAAAGGTGACAATCGTGATGATTAAGGCTATAATGCTAATCGACCAAGGTATTAAGTTCCAAGGGTTCATTTTATTCTCTCCTATGGGTTAAAACGCATAATATTACATTTTAAGTGCTGTTTTTGATACAATTTGTGCAAATTTGCGATTTAAAATGTGTTTTATACTGTTAGTTGGTTTAGCGTGAATGTCATGTTTCTTCTCCTATCAGCCATGCAAAACTTACTCCAAGTCTATCAGCTATATCTTCAAGACGTTTAGGTGGTAGCATTAAATCACCACTAACAAGCCTTGCGTAGTCTGCTAATGATAGTCCAAGAGTATCAGTAGGATTACATGATAGTATTCTTTCGGCTATTTGCTCGGTGTATGTCATGTTGTTTGCTCCTTCGCTCTGCTGTTGGGTTTAGGGTGATTGTTCTAATGCTTTAATTGCCATGCTTAAAACTATATCAAGTGTAACCGCTTCGAGTTCGCTATCAATCTCGTTAATTAACTTAATAGGATTATCTTTTAATTCAGTTAAATATGTAATTGCTTCTTCTCTTGTTACGTTCATTAATATAAAACACATCTCCTATCTGTTAATGCTATACTTGTATCAGTATTAAATATAAAACACATATGCGCTAACAGTTGTATTTATTAATTCTGTCATGCCGTTTTTAATTAGTTTGACATAATAATTGTTACCGCTGAAGACGAAGCCTGCCGCATATCCATTTGATGTAATTACAACAAGTGGCGTTGCATTACTAACTGTGATAGTTGGTATTAACAAATTACCTGCCGCATCTGTAGTGCCTGTAAAATTAATAGATTTAATTTCTTTTACATTAATCGCATTTCTAAATGCCGCTTTATCAGCTATATTTGAACCGTCAATCAATGCTCTATCACTACCAAGCGTAGCTCCTAATCCGCTAATAGCTGAAGCTATGCTCTGCCCTGTGGTGTCTGCCATTAGTGAGGCGAGAGCCGTTTCGATTGCATGAAGCCTTGCCTCTATGTCTATCTGTGTTCCCTCTGTAGGGAGTCTGTTGTCTGTTGTTGCCATAATTCCTCCTAACTTGGATAAACAGGCGTGAAGCCTATCGTTGTGTTCCCTGTTATATCAAAAGGTAGCATAACCACGTTGGCGGCTGTGCTTTGGTTTGCGCTGAATGTTCCTTTGGTCTGGTCTCCGTTCTTCAACGTGAGCGTGCCATCGTTGATTGTCGGCTTGTTCTTGATATAATCGTCAGCCGTGTTATCACTCTGCGACCAATCACTCTGCACGTTTTCTTCCGCACCACTTGCTATGCCGTCAAGCTTGGTCTTGTCCGTGCTACTCATCAGACCGCTTGCTGATTGTGTGGCATCGGTTGGCTTATTGCTTAAATCCGTATAACTTCCACTTGTCGCAACTGTGGCGAGGTCTGCGCTCTTTGCATAAGGTGTGAGGTCGATATTTGCTACCTTGTTGGCATCGACTACCGAAGTGCCATTGACCTTTACGTCATCAACAAGACCGCCTCCTCCACCGCCTTGGTTGAGGATTTCGGTTGCTTTCTGTTTCCATTTGTCAGAGCCGTTGTAGGCTATTACGTCTGCCATAGGCTTACTCCTTAGTTATCATCAAATGATAGAATATATGTTACCTTCATGGTCTTGCTTGAGGTCTTTTTGATTGGAGTCTCAAGGTTGTTGATTGTTGCAAGGTAGTTTGTGGTTTTATTAATACCTGTGTTTCCAAGACTACCGCTCCACAGCCTGCAATTAACTAATGGATTATCCGTCAAGAAGTTGTAGCAGGTGTTTCTATCAGTCGAATTTCTGTAAGAATTGTTTGGATAGATCGTTCTTTCGTTAATATCTATTTTTCCGCCAGTACCCTGTGCCACTCCCTGTGTTGGATACACGAAATCTATTTGGCTTATTATACCATCTACTTCGTCTTTATCTGCTTGGTTATTCATATCAATAAACCAAGTCTTGCCAGTATCATGAGCACCAATTACAAGTGTTGTTCCTGCTACAATGATTGAGTCAAGTTCAATATCAACATTTGCTCCTGTCGGACTTGCTACCGAATATGATGATATAGTATTGTCCTCGTTAATGATTACGACTTGAATAGGTGTACTTCCATACCACCTTGCGAATTGTCCCTGTCCGTAATCAACACCTCTAAATCCGGTTATCATTACAAACTTACCGCCATACTTATTGCTCCAATATGGATTGCCGTGATTAAGAGTAGACACAAATCCCGATGGTAAAGATATCTCAACCTCTGTTGTAGGAATGTACTGAGAACCTGCGCCATATCTCATATCAAGCTTTTTAATCGGCTGTTTGGAAGTGATAAGCTTTACCTTGCCTGTCTCGCTCATGTGCTCGTTTTCATGCCCTGCGGTTCGATAAAAGTTGTAGTAATCAATCATAGTAATGGTGTTAGATGTTCTTGAAGCTCTTACTACTCTTGAATACTGATTGCCGTTACCATCAATAGATATACTCTGCGCTGTTCCTGCTAATTCATAATCCCTTTTTCTTTCTGATTTGGCTCTTAGGCTTGTAGCGTTACCCTCACCGATGTAACCATGATTAGCAGAGGTTAAACAAACACAAGCTATGCTCTGGTTAGCATCCTTTCCGTTGGCTTGGTTCTGTGAGAAATTCCAAACCATAGCAAGCTTGCCGTCACTCATCCACCCACTCTCAAGCTGATCGTATGTTCCCATCTCGGTAACCAAATCCTCGTTACCGCTTGATACGTTGTAAGAGCCATTACCGACCATTTCAACACCACTTGGACAGATGATGTTGTCAGCGTTCTCTGTAAGTGGTGTATCCAAGAGAAGCAGACCGCCAAGAAGTCTTGGTATGAGGTTATTCCGCACATCACTGTTGTAGAGTGGTGAAATGTTGAACGCTCCGATGTCCTCAAAATACTTGTCGAGTGCATGAGTCACCATATTGTCCTTTTCGTAGCGTTCCTTTGCCCCTGTATTAACGTCTGTTAATTCGATGATAGTATGTCCTTTAATCTTCATCATGCCCCTCCTAACTTATTCCAAGAGCCGTCTTAAGGTCTGCGATTTGCTGTGCTGACAGATTTGAGAAGTCTATGTATTGCAAGCCATCCCTGATCTCATTGTCATGCATCTGTGTGTCGATGATGTCGAAAGCCTCCCAAAATACCCCTATGTCGTATCTCTCGTTTGTGGCAGGTTTGTATATATCATAATATTGTGTATAGCCACTTGTGCTTGCCATATCCTTCCTCCTATCCGTATATGAACATATTGTTGTAATATTCGTGAGTTCTTGCGCTTAATTCGCTATGCGTGTACTGATTCATGAAGTCGTTATCAATCAGCAATTCCTCACTCATATTGTTCTCAAGTGTAAATCCTCCGAGGTCAATCTCGCCTAATTCCTCAGTAAACTCTAATGAGTATGGTGTATCCTGTGTGATTTCAACCTCGTCAATAATGTTGTTCTCTACTTCGATACCACCGAGGGTGATTTCTCCGATGGTATCCTCAAGGTCGATGTAACCATCCCATTCAGACGTTGCCACAAGTCCCTGTCCGCTAATGAGAGCATCTATCCCGTTGATTGGTATGGTTATCTTGCCACCGTTTGCGGTAAGCGTTACGACAAACCTTGTAAGCTGTGCCTCAGCGATTTGTATCGGATAGAGAAGGTGAAGTATATGGTCTCCGTCTACCCACGTTTCAACAGGATGTCTTTCTAATACCTCAGAGGCATTGATGTAATAGGTTACAGTTCCGACCAAATCATTGTATGTGATTCCGCTTACTGTCGTGCCTACATCCAAGAGGACTTCTGCGTGGAAGATTACTGTTGTAGCCTTAAGTGAAGCAAATCTGATATCAATAATCGTCTTGGTCTGCGTATCGCCTATAACTATCTGCTCTGTATTTGAATATATATAATACTGAACCTCATTCTGATTCTGATTGTTGAGGAGTCCTTGAATCTGCTTGTCGGTCTTGCTTCGTGCGTTTGCTACGTCTGGATTCTTGCCGACTCCCTCTGCGGTATAGTTGTTGTGTAGGTTGTAGGAATACTTCTGAATGACGAAGTGCTTACTACTATCACCCATACCACCTGTCAGAGTGACTACATCACCCAAGTCATAGGCAGGATCGCCAAGCATTGTGCAACTAAAAGGCACATAAGCTGTGGCAGCCAAACTGTTCAGGATGGCTCTTGCCATTTGTTCCTTCTTTGTAGGTGTTCCATACTGAAGGAATGGATTTGAACCAAGGTTGTATGTCAGATAGATATCCGGTTCTGTTCCGTAGTATCTTGTCTGCTTGCTTGATATGTCTACGATTGAAATACCACTATACCTTGACTCAAAGTCCGAGAAGGTTGCATCTATGAATCGGTTCTCTGCTCCTATCGTATCAACCGAGGTCATATCGTAGGCTTTGAGGTATATCCTTCCTTGTCGATCTACAAGGACGATTGATGCGAGAGCCTGTGCCAACAGGGATATCATATCTCTGTATGTCTCGATATCATTCTCTGCCCAAAGTCCGAAGATTTCAGAGCCATTCGGTAAAGCTTCGACTTGTGCCTGGGACATTCCGAAGGTTAATCCACAGTTTAGGCAGATGTTCGACAGGATGCCGTAAGCCGTTCCGCTTGTTGCGTTGAATTCAGCGGTCTTGTCAAGCTTTGACATATTGTCGTAAGCCGTGACAGCCACTCCGTCCGCACTCCATACCGCTTCGGCTATAGTGAAAACTCCGAGTGGTATCTCTTCCGATGTGTTGTCCGAGAATGTCCTCTTGTGATACGCTGTGATGGTCTTTCCGACCCACTCATAACGATTTATATTTATATTTCTGAATGTAGCCTGTAACTCGCCTACATAAGCCGCACCGAGGAGGATCTCGTCATTATCTACGCATTGATTGGTTATCGAGAAAGTATTGCCGACCAAATTCTCTTCGGTAAAAGCAATACCGCCAATCACGCCTCGGACAGACAGGCGAGCAACAGGGTTCTTCATGTCTGCTATGTATTTATTTGATACGGAGTACATACGCCCTCCTTAAAATTCGGTTAAGCTAAAGCTAACTACCCATAGTCCGGTTGTATTCGGCACATTGTCTGAATATTGCTGAAAAGAAGCCGAAAAATCTCTCATTCTTACAGTTCTGTTGCCTGTTGTATCGAGTAGTGGGTCATACGTCTGTAGGGTGAGTGAGGTCTGTTGGCTCAAACTATACAGACTATGGTAGAGCCTTGTTGAACAGTTGAACGAACAGCTAACCGACAGCTTATTCTGTCGTACTAGATTAACTAGGTCTGTGCCTGCCTCGGATGTGTTCGTGTTCTCGATCACGGAGTATGACTCATCCCATTGAGTAGGTTTTGGTAAGGTTACACCGCCAAGGGTTCTTGTAACAGCCATTATCTTCCTCCTGTTCTGTAATTGTATCTATTGATAGCCGCTATGACCTGCCTATCGAATGCCTGTCCGTTCATGGTCTGATTTATCGTGATTGTCGCACCATTCTCCATCGCTGAGATGATTTGATTAAGCTGTGGACGATAGTCTATCTGTGGCTGAGTCATGGCAAGTGATGATTTCATGCTCTGAGCAACCGCATCAATCCACTTCTTGTTCTTGTCGAGAGGTACAACCGCCTCTGCTCCGTTACCTTCCAAGAAGCCTATCTGTCCCTTCTTAAGGACACCACCTTGCTCCATCTGAACAAGGTCAAGCTTCTTTATCTTCGGAATTGATACACCCGGAATCTTGTTGATTATCTTGATTGCTCCGTTAATCAATGAGATAAATCCGTTTATAATTCCGATTGCACCTGATAAAACATCATTGATGACGTTACGAACAGCACCGCTGACCGCATCACCAACAGCCGTACCAACTTCGGTGAAGATTGAAACGATTGTATCCCATACGCCTTGGAAGAAGTCACCAAGTGCTCCGAATATCTCTGTGATGGCGTTATAAGCATCTTGGAATCTGTCTGCGAACCATTGACCGATACCCTCAAAAAAGCCTGTGATTGCATTCCAAGCGTCTTGTGCTATCTGGCATATTGCATCCCATATATCCTTAAAGAATTGCTTTATACTCTCCCAAGTTTCTGTCCAAAAGTCCACAAACTCTTTGATGATGTCAGAAAGCATATCTACGAAATCATTCCATGCTTTTGCTATGGTATTTATGAGATTAAGCATGAAATCGCAGAACGCCTGCCAAATCACTTGAGCCGCCTCAACGATCTCATCCCAATTCTTAATCACCATGATGATTGCGGTTATTGCAAGCACAACAGCCGCTATCGGTGCAAGTGTTGCGGCAAGTCCACCATTTAACCCTGTTAGAGCAGGTATCATCGTTCCTGTGATAAATGTTGAACAAGCCGAAAATACTCCGATGAGTGCGCTTATTCCTGTACTGACCTTGCCAATGAAGATGAGAACCGGTCCGAGTACCGCTATGAGTGCGCCAACCTTCAGGATGACATTTTTTATCTCTGGCGAGAGGTTTTTCCACCACTTTGCAAAATCTTTCAATTTATCAGCAACCTTCTTGATGATAGGTGCGAGTGTTTCTGATAAGGTCTTGCCGACTTCAGCAAGTGCAAGCTTTGCGGAATTGACCGCCATAGTCATTTCATCAGAGCCATCAGTCATATCGTCATAGGTTCTGGTTACAGTTCCTAAATCATCAGAGAGTTGTCTTGATGAACCTGCGAGATTATCAAGGTTAATCTTGCCCTCTTTTATCTGCTCATATATAGTTGCGCCACTCTTTCCAAAGAGTTCATTTGCAAGCTGAAGTCCTTCGGTATCACTTGTGGCGTTCTTGAGGCTGTTCTGAAGGTCTGCGAGTCCTTCGTTGAGTGTTTTTCCGTCCTTGGTCGAGTTTTTGAGTGCTTTAGAGAGACCGCTCAACATGGTTGATGAATCAATACCGCTTCGCTCGAGCTTTCCAAGGAAATCGATTGAGGTCGGCAGGTTCATATTCAACTCTTTGAAGGTTGCTTGGTTAGTTACAAGCACACTATCAAGGGTATCTGTTGATACTCCATATCTCTGCGAAGCTGATGCAAGAGAATCAAGCACCTTTGTTGCATCCTTGCCCTTGATGTTGTATGCCTCCATGATCTTCTGCACGCCATCGATTGATGTTGAAACGTCAGAGTCTGTTATATCAGCAAACTTGATGAATTGTGTTGTGAGTTCCTCGAGTTCGTCTCCTGTTACGTTAAACATTGTTGCAACATCACCGACAGCATTGCCTGCTATATCGAATGATGTTGGGATAGTGGTGGCGATATCCTTTGCGATATCCTCCATCTCCTCAAGAGCCTCGCCTGTTGCTCCTGTTTTCTTTACGATAGAATCAAGTCCATCGTCTACGCTCTTATAGGCAGCGATAGAAGCTGTGCCAAATCCTGCCACCGCTGCCGAAGCTGTCTTGGTGAGCTTCTCGCCTACGTCCGTGAGTTGATCTCCAACAGATTTCAGCTTGCTCTGAGCCTTATCCAGAGCATCCGTAAACGATGCCATTTTATTAGAGCCGCCTAAATCCTTGATAGCCTTATCGGTTGTCTCGGCTTGGCTCTTCAGGTCTTTGAGTTCGGAGGTTGTTTTGGCTATCTCGGCATTCATCGTATCGTACTGTGCCTTTGTGATAGTACCTTCCTCGAGTGCCTTTGCCGCCTCTTCAGCCGCCTGTTTCTCAAGCTTCAGCTTCTCCTCGGTCTGCTTGATGGCGTTAGAGAGAAGCTCCTGCTTGGTCTTTAGTGTTTCAACGTTCTTAGGGTCAAGCTTTAAAGCCTTATTTACTGTATTAAGGCTCTTTTGCGTCTCGGCAAGCGACTTGTTGACCGCTCCGAGGCTCTTAACGAGTCCGTCTGTCTTGCCAAGTATCTCGATTGTGATTCCTTTAATGCTACCGCTTGCCATTTATTTTCTCCTATCCAAAAAATCCTCGGATATCCTCTGTAGTTGCCTGTTGAGGATATTCTTCATAGTCGTTAGCCTTTTCGATTATCATGTCGGTGAGTTCCCCTATAGTGTAATCACCGAGTTCTGATATCGTTATTCCAAGCTCTGCCGCCCTCAGTAAGTAAATCCCAAGGGTCTGCGGTCTTACTGTGGGCTTGCTTGGTTTTTTGGTTCGCTCTCCGATTTGATGTTAATGCCCCACATCTCCATAATAGAATTGAGGACATCGCCTGTTGCGAACTCTAATATTTCATAATGAGAAAGAAAGTCGATGAAGTCTTCCTCTTTGTTTTCGATGTTTAATGCGCCCTTCGTGCCGAGTTCGGCTGTCTTGGCGAATGTGTAGATGACCTTTTCCATGAACTCAAGTAGGTCATCGGTCTGATCTTGTGATATGCTCTGAAATCCTGTCATGAGGTTATCGCCCCATAATCTTTTATGAATTACAGGACTAGCCGCATTGCATTCGAGTGTCAGTTCTTTGCCGCTCTCAAATCTTACTGTTTTTCTCATTTCGTAATCCTCCTCATAATTAATCCTCTCTAGCGGAGAGCCAACTTATTAGGTCAACTCTCCATTTCAAGAGGATTACAACCCTTTTGGGCAGTAAGTATGATTAGCCGTTTGGCTCATCATCAGTATCATCCTCCGGGTCTACCGGAGTCTCGCTAGGGTGTTGGCACAGGAACATTTGTGAAGAATCCTGCGTAAGCTGTTGCATCATAATCAGCATATGACCTTACGATCTCATCGTCTGGTCTTGGTGTAATTGTGATGTTTACTGTCTCTGTCTGTGGTGTAGCTGTTGCTTCTTTGGTTGCGCCTGTTACACTTGGACGAGTCAGCATACAACGATAGAAACAATATCTTCTCGGCTTGTCATCGCCCTGAAACTCTGTCATGAGAGCGATGTATTTCTTTGTGTCGCTTGACTTCTCAATGACAAGTCCATTTGTAGCATCCTTGGTCTGACCGAATACGGATGTATAGATATCCTCCGGAATAAGTGCGGACTCAAGAGTGCCTGTGTATCCCTGATTTGATGAAATCATTGCATAAACGATATCATCAGCATAGAATGGTGTGTCCTCACCTGCCGCATCAAGCGTAAGGTTGACAGCACCCGGCCATGCTTTTACTGTTCCGTAAGAGCTTGTGATTGCTCCTGTTGTGCTGTCTGCCGTTTCAGTTACGACAGCATAATGCACATTACGGAGACCGAATTTAACTTTATTAGCCATGCTATATGACCTCCATTTCGTAAACTATAGTATAAACGTCTTGAGAATCATCATAATCGGTTGATGAGACCCAATAGATATTCGCATTGTCCAGAGCCGTATTGAGTGCGGTCTCATAAGCGAAGTCGTTTGCACTCAGGTATAAGACTACCCTTGCGCCTGTTACTTCCTTATAGACCTTATCATCCGCTCCGAAGTTGTTGTCATGGTCTGTCTGAAGGGTTGCAAATGGCAACGCTGTGCCGATAGGTGCTTTGATGTAATGTGTCGGTATCACCGCATTTATTAAGTTATAGATGTCTACTCTCGTCATAGCTTCTTCTCCAATCTCTTAACCATTTCATCTTGCACCCATTCCTCAACAGGCTTGATGTGAGGCTGTGGGTCAGCGTGTCCTACTACCTTACCATTGCGGATGATGTCGTGTCCGTTCTCCAAGAGATGAGTAAGCTGATAGTCTTTGTTGTAGATTATCGTCTCCGCATAGTTCGTCTTGGATTTCTTGTCGATATCCCATGACTTTGCATAGTGCCCTGCTTTCTTACCCTTCTTTTTCTTGGGTGAGGTCTGTTTCAGCTTCTTGACGGCATCGCTCGCCACTTCGGCTTCAACCTCTATCACGGACGTATCAACATCCTTACAATAGTCAGTTAGTATCTTGTTAATCTCCTTCGTTAAGTCCATTGTTCACCTCCAAAATCGGTGAGGTTACTCCAACCTTATGACCTGCGTATATCTCGAGAGTGTTAAGTGATGATTGATAAACCCTTGTTATATCGTACCTCACACCCTCATATTCAAGCATCGTCTCGCCTTCGTAATTGACAGGGTCTGTGACAAAAACAAAGTCAAGCGCAAGTCCAATCTGCCCTGCCTTATAGAAGTCCGCACGGCTGACCGATTTCGTGCTACAGAACACTGTGCGGCTTGTCGTTGTAGCTGAATCGACTCCGAAATCGTTCTTTGTATATGTTTCCTTTAGCAGGTTGATTGTTGCGTCTGTCATGTTGTCCTTCCCTTCTCAGCGAATAAGCGATTATTAAGTGCATATCGGAGCATTCGAGGCATCCCCTCTCCGCTCTCTCGTTTGCGCCACATCCAAGCCGCATACATGATGATTAGATTCTCATCATCAAGGCTATCGGCAGAGAGGGTGATTCCCTCTCTACCAATCTCAGCCTTTGCAACTGTGATATATTGCGTTAGTCTGGCATCATAAGCCGTTGAGCTGATGCCGAGGTCAACCTTGAGCATCGTCAGCTTCTCAGCATCCGTCATAGCTTCGCCCTCCTATTTCTTTGGCTTTTTCTTTGGCTCTGTTTTAGGGATTGAACCCGAGCCGCTTGGTGTTACTAAATCAGTCTCAGCCGCTGCGGCTGCTACGGTGAGACTTGTTATAAATTTGCACCATCCTGCGCAAATGTTACCTGATTTGCGGCAGGTGTAACTCCGTTAATACCGATCGCTACGAAGCCATTGTCAACAAGAACCTTGCCGTCATATCTTGCTGTTCCCTTGAAGCCTGTCTGGTCTGCTGTCCAGAATGCGTGCTCACTTGTAGAGAACTCGAAGCCTGCTCTCTCTGCAAGAAGATATAAATCCATATATCCTGCAATGATCGTGTTGTTAGGCATTGATGAAAGAACAACGATATCACCGCCAACAACAGGCATCTGTCCGTTCATAGCTGAAACGTAAGCACCGCTGTTGTCTACGTTTACGAACTCAGCAAGGAGGGTTGAGTATGTAGCCTCGTTCATTACCCAAGTCTTAACGCCTCTTGAATATTCACCCTTTGCCTTTGCGATATCACCGATGAGAGCCTTAACAAGGTCTGCTCCGTGAACTGTATTTGCGTGACTAACGATGTTAGGTGTATCAGGAACGGCTGCAAGTGCTGTCACGATACCAACAGGCATCTTTGTTCCTGTTCCGTAAAGGATAGCCTTATCAAGTGCATAGCCGATAGCCTGTCCAAGTACAGAGATAAGCTCTGACGCAAGGTCAACATCTGAATCCTCAAGGGTTGCGTTGCAGATCTTGAAGTAACCACCTACCTTGTAGCCGTCAACCTCAACCTTTGAGAAGCTAAGATCAAGCTCGTTAAGGTTTGCGCAAGCCTCTGTCCAAACAGCCTCCGGGATATTACCCTCAATTACAACTCTGCCTGTGCCGCTGATTGATCTCTTGTCTACTCTGTTATAAAGCTTTGAATAATCCTCGATGTTCTTTCTGATAAGTCCGAGGAATACCTGCGGAACAAGATATCCTGCATTAGAGATTGATCTCTTCTCACGGATAGCTGCCCTTACTTCTGTGAGGAAGCTCTGAACATCCTCACGACCTACGAATGCATCTCTCTCCTGCATTCCCATCTCTTTCCATCTCTTCATGATGTGTGTCTCCTTTTCTCTTTTTTCTTTGACAGGCTCTTCTGCTCTCTCAACTTCAGGAGCAGGCTCTTCTGTCTCTGTTTCTTTAAGCTCTCTCTCGAGCTTTTCTACTTCTGCCTCAAGGTTCTCCACCTTGTCTTTAGCTTCTGCCTTTTCAGCCTCGAAGGACTCCACAGCCTCTTCAACTGTTTTCTTCTCTTCGTCTGTCTCAGCTTCAGCGATAGCCGTCTCAAGTTCTGCCTCTCTGGTCTCAAGCTCTGTCATCTTGGCTCTTGCCTCTTCAAGGCTCTTCTTGGCGGTTGTGAGCTGCTTATTCAGCATCAGTGCTCTCAGTGCCATCTTCAGCACCTCCTTTGATTCTTTTTATCATTTCGTCTTTCCATGCTCTCAGCTTCTCAGCCTTTGCTTCAGCCTCTCTCTTTTTGATCTCTTCGAGGTCTTTCTCTCGAGCCTTGAGATTGGTTTCTGTGTACGCAGGAAAGGTTACAACTGAGCATTCGTAAAGCTTGACTTTTCGGATTGTCCAATGAACACTACCATCATCTCGGATGTCGGTATCCTCCTGAAGGATGTCAAAGCCAAAACTTGCCTGATTCACATCACCTCTATCAACTCGAGCCTTTGTATTCATCGCATCAGTATCGTTCGGATTGATAAGGACACGACCCCACAAACCATGCTCGTCCTGTCTAAGCTCAAATGTATGAGCCGAGGTTCTACCTAAAACAAGTCTTGTATCATGATTCGTTAAGCAACGAATGTCATCAGCTAATGTGTCATCAAATGCGTGTGGAGCTATAGATTCACTCATGCCCTGCCCCATGTCATACACGCTATTGAATACGGAGAAGTATCCCTCGATGTACTGATTACCATTGTCATCGCTCCGTATTTCAAAGTTAGTCGGTAATGCTCTTACCTGTCTTGCGCCAATTTCTCTTGATTCCATAGTTCCTCCAATTCTTCGAGAGTGTTTGGAACACTTCTCCATCTTCTATTCCTTACTATGTCATATATGGTTTGCGGTGTGACGTTTGGGTAGTCTCTTATGATGTCTTTTTGTCTTTCTCCGCATAAAAAGCGATATCTAATCTCTATTACATCGCTCTTTCCATTTGTTTGGTTGATTAATGCATAGATTCCTATACTCATTATCACTCCTGAATAAGTTTCTTTTGCAATCCGCTCATATCGTTTGGTATGTAGTTCTCGAGGACTCTCAGATCATCAAGTCCTTCTCTTGGACTCATGCCTATTTTGTCTCGCACTTCATTGCCTGTTACAAAACCTCTATCGGCAAGTGCACAGAATACTGTTGAAATAGTCTGTATATCCCAATCAAGAAGGGATAGTATATTGAATCTCACATACCACTTAGGCGAGAGTATCAGCTTCTTCGTCATTTCTTGCTGAATGCCTACAACTATCGACTTAACAGTTGAGTTGATGAAGTTGTTCCATTCTGCCTTGTTGTAGTCTCCTACGCCTAACAGGAATGGTGGCACTCCTACGATTGCGGCTACCGCTCTCTTGTCAAGCGTTACATTGTCGGCAAGTGCTAAATCCGCAAGAGTGAGCGGTTTTATCTGCTCCACAGAAAACTGTTCGGCAGGTATCATCCAAGGCTCACCGACCTCTGACGATGAAACATAGTCATCAAGGAGTTTCTTTCTTCCGCTCGGACTACTAAACTCATCGGTTAAGGCATCAACCTTGACTATTACTGATGGTTTCCACTTTGATGCAAAGAACTGTTTTTCGGTGTGGGATGCCTGTTTGAGGTTTGATACTAAATCCTTGAGGATTACTCTCAGACCTCGACCTTTCCAGAGATATTCTTTATCGGTGTTGAGCCTAAAGTGAAGCACATCATCGCTGTTGTAGGTTTTATCACCGATTGATACTGTGTAGTTATAAAGTCCGATTGGGTTGAATATAACCTGCGAACTAGGAACAGGATAAATCCCTCCGAGGTAGCCGTTTGATGTGGTCACTCTACAAACTGAATTGCCGTCTCCGTAGAGTAATAAGTTCATCACGATTGCCTCGATGAATGTTTTCCTTGTCATGACCGGATTAGGGTCAATGTCGAGCTTTCTACTGAGTTCATTCTCGATTCTTGAATCACCGCTCTCGGTGTTCTCCATGATTTGAATCGTTAGCATCCCGACAAGCTCTGCGACCTTACGACAAGCCGTGACTACTTCCGGGTTCTGGTTGAGAGGAGTATATCCTGCGCATGAGATGTCTCCATCTTTGAGCCACAGAGCAACTCCGCTGTTTGTCGGAGTGCTATCTTCTCTCTTCTCTTGTGGCTTTCTGAATAATCTCATTACTCATCCCACCATCCTTTCTTGTTGTTTTTCTCTAAATTATTCAAATATCTGACACAAGCAAAAACGCTCGCATCAAATAGATCTATCCTCTGCTCTGCCTGTACTTTTTCGTACTGAATCATATCGTCTGATTTCTCGATTGCCCTCACGTTCTGCACGCAATACTCATACGCATCGCTGTGCAGATAGTAGAGCCTGTTGTCTTTGGCAGATTTCTCTATATGTCTGAAACCTTCACTTTTCAGGTAGTAGTATTGTGGTTGGTCGATGATGTTGAATTTTGCTTTTTTCATCTCGATAAAGTATTCCCTTGCGAATTTCCTATCATGACCTATTTCTCTGATGTTGAATCCCATGTCTCTCATGAAGATAAACCAACGAACCACATCAGAGACCTCAACTGTCGGAGTGTTGCTCATTGTCAGCCATCCATCGTCTGCCCATCCGAAGAGCGGAATACCATCCTCATCAGCTTTCTTTGCCGCATTAACGACAGGGAAAAACGCATGAGTGATTATTATATCCACGTTATCCTTATCGTAGTGACCGAACAGAGCAGCGGCTGTGAGGTCGTGCATCTTGGATAAGTCTGCACCGCCATACCACTTGATAGGCAGCTTGGCTAGTTCTTCGAGCGTGTAGTCGTATTTATTATCGCTGCGCTTAAACTCCTCGATGTTGAAATATGACCGCATTGCGGTTGTATATACGTTTAAACTACGGCTGAGAAAGTCCTTGCGCTGTTGTGGGTCGTTCTGTGCTTGGAGTGCCTCATTCATGAGGTCATCAGGACGTATCGTCACTCCGTAGCTAGGGTTTGCTTTTTCGTGTTGGATAGGGTTGGTGTAATCAACCTCTCCGTTCTCGTCTTGGTCTGCTCTACTGATGAACACAAAGAGTGAGTCATCTTTGATTGTTCCGTTGACTACCTTCACTCCGTACTCGAGTCTCCTATAGCAGAATGAGTTCATGTTATCGCCTGCGGTTGTGATGCCGATCATCAGCTTATTCTGATATGCTTTCATGGATTCCTTGAAGCGGTTATACTGAGCCGCCTTTTTAAAAGCGTGTATCTCATCGGCTATCGCTATGTTACAGTTAAGCGAATCTTGCACATCCGGGTTAGCCGCCAATGCTTCGATATGGATTGAACCATCTCCGAAGTCCTTATGGATTGAGTGTTCATTGTTGTTATCTCGGATGCGGAATTGGTCTGCTAGGTCTTGATGCCTTATCGTGTAGAGGATATCATCGAAGGATTGCATTGCCTGTTTAAGTGAAGCCGCTGTGATGTATATCCTTGAACCACTTCGTCTATCAAGTATCGAAAGACCAAAAGCAAGTCCTGCCGCAAACATCGTCTTTCCTGACTTCCTTGGCACAAACAAGAATGCTTCTTTGTATCGTCTTTCCTTCGTTCCCTTGAAATAGAACCCAACGAGGTTGTAGATAATGAATATCTGCCAAGGCTGAAGGAGCAAAGGCTTGTTCGTGAGTGATTTGCCGTCTATAGCCTCGCCCTGTTTATGTATCATTATCTTTTCAATAATGCCGATAACTCCATCCGGCTCTAACGTATGAAGCTCAAACTCATCACGCTTCAGATCATCAAGGAATCTTTGGCAAGCCATGGCTATTTCTTTGCCTGCGATTTTCTTTCCAGAGACCACTTCCTCTGCGTATTGAATTGCAACCTGCTTGTAGCTCTTAGCCATTACATCCCTAATCCTTTCAATGCATCGCCAAGCTTATCGACAGGTTCTTTCTTCATCGCATCTTCATTGATTGCCTTGAGACCCTTTGGAGTAAGACCGAGGTCTCTCCAATAGCTCAGCGCATCCCTGTTTAATTCGTCTATCATTCTTGTGAGCGGATGTCTCTCAATATTCGTATTGCCGCCCTTATTGGTATGTTCAATCGTTAGTGGTTCATGGCTCATGGCTTTATCGGCTGCATCACGCCTCTCGAGTATGCTTGCGAGAGTATTAATGACATCATCAAAATATGGCTGATATGTTCCTGCCTGTTCACAGGATGATTTTATTCGTTTAATCCAATTTGC
>Ga0326512_10000572_pt1 | contig 32339 bp, 45 predicted proteins | sample 1_2617_0518_D_FD_203652 | JGI IMG/M metagenome (GOLD analysis project Ga0326512, IMG submission 203652) | Bovine rumen microbial communities from UC Davis, California, United States - 1_2617_0518 | ecosystem: Host-associated > Mammals > Digestive system > Stomach > Rumen | place: USA... | reverse complement strand
TGTCATCCCCCTTCCCCGGATTATTTTTTATACCCCTATCCCCGCGGAAGTAACCGTTCTCCTCAAGAGTCTTCGCACTGTGGTGTTTCCAGCAGAGCGGCTGCCAGTTAAAATGATCCCAGAACAGCAGCTCGTTGCCTCTGTGCGGCTGGATATGGTCAACCACCACCGCAGGTTTTCCGCACACCGCACATGCAGGATATTCACGAAGGAAAGCCCTGCGCTCCCTCTTCCATCTCGCGCTTGCGTACAGATTGTGCCATGCGGAGCTCTCCTTCCGCTGCGGTGACGGTCTCTTTCCCCACTGCGCCTCCATCTGGATGTGTCTAATGCAGAAGTGCTTTCCTGGAACCGCCTGTGAGTAGCATCCCGGCTTATGGCATACCGTTGTCTTCATCTCCGTATTCCTCCTCATACCCGTTCTGATCCATGAGACGCTCCAATTTCTCCGAATCAACATAATCAACCAGTCTCTCGGACTTTGTCCTGTAGTCAACCGCATGTCTCACTCCGTTGACCACCACCGACACGAAGTCCTTGACCACGCAGTAGTTCCATCCGTACTCATCGAGATAGGTGGTCACTCTTCCCGAAGGTGTCTTAAGCCTGACACGCTTATTCCTGTATCGCCTCATTACGTACAGCACCGCATCGCCCGTCCTGTCCTCTATCTCCTCCTGCCCCATGTGCAGTCCCCTGCGCTTCACAATGCCCCGGACGCACCTCCCCGCAATCCCCCTCACAGCTTCCCACAGCATGGCTTCTGCCCCGGGGTCGCCGTCCTCCAGCCATCTGGCCTGAAGCGTCAGAAGGCGTTCGTTGTCAGTGGAAGGGGAAGCATATCTGGGCAGTATCTTCCTCGAAAAGTCAAGGCTCAGCTGCTGCTCCACATCCTCTCCGTTCTCCCATCATTCGTTCCCAGGATTCTTCCAGTAATGCGTGACATGCCACGCATTACATTCACGGCACCAGTAGACACGCACGGGAATCCGTTTCCGGAATCTCCCTCCACGGGATGCGGGTTTCCTTCTCCGACTGTGCGCAAGATTCACCACGGCGTTCGCCTCAGCCCTCTTGTAGCACTTCTTTCCGCAGCTCATACGGTATTCCTTATGCGGAAATTCTCTTCAAGGGAGACTTCAGGGAAACCGACTATGCGCCACTTCTCACCTGTCCAGTCAAGGTATCCGTTGCACTCTGGACAGATGGACATGTCGGGTGTTTCCCTGAGTGCTCCCCCGCACCTCGGACACTTGAAAGGCCTTCTGGGCTGAGGTGTCCCTGTGAGTTCCTCCTGACGGGATTTCTTTGACTGCCATTGGTGGAAGCCGGGCTCCATGTCCTTCCATCCTGTGACCGCTTTCAGGAACAAGCCCGACCGGTTTCCTTCCGGTATGTCAGCGAATGTGACCGTGCCTCCGCCGTCTCTGGCTCTATATGATTTGCTTTTCAAGTATTCAACCGAATAGTCAAGATACTGCGAGTCATAGCCCCTTGCCGCAAGGCTTGCCGTTATGAGTGCCTGTTCCCTGCTTCCGTAGGCCATCGAGTGAGCCGAGAGCCACTGCCCCACTTCCGCAATGAGAGAGCCGACGGGTGCACCGTCATCATCATCATCTACATCTACATCTACATCATCATTTACATCATCATCATCATCTACATTGCTTGTTTCAACAAAACAACTATGGTTGTTTTCGGTTGTTCCGTTTCGGGAACCATCTTCCCCGGTGCCTTCCGTGTTTTCCGAAGTATGGTTGTTTTCGGTTGTTCCGTTTCGGGAACCATCTTCCCCGGTGCCTTCCGTGTTTTCCGAAGTATGGTTGTTTCCGGTTGTCCCGTTTCGGGAACCATCTTCCCCGTCAAGCACCACGGCCGTCTTATCCCGGAATTTCCTTGCGTTGGCATTGTTTTTCGGGGCTCCTCCTTTCGCCCCGGACTGGCGCCTGTTGATGTCGGCATCCACGCTGGGCTTGACGGCAGTCCACAGGATGTCCACAATCTCAGGGAGTCCATCCGGCTCAATGCCGTCGAACCTGTATGCGTCAAGCGCATCGTAGAACGCCACGCGAGCCAAAGGGTCTTTAATCTTCTTAGCCGTCTCGTACCAGCTCCGGTAATGCGCCGCCTTGCTTATCCCGCTCATCTGAACTCCTCAATGGCAATCCCCAGGATGTGCCACATCAGTCTTTTTTTTATCCTGTACTCCACGTGTTCAATCCCCCTGCAGTCAATGTACACGAAGTCTGCCACATATCTGAGCGGTCTAAGACTCCTTCCATCGGGGCCTTTTTCGGAGGGAATGATCTCGTAGGAGACCTGCCTCCGAAGCCCCGTAATCATTCCGGCATTCTGCATCATCCTCAACTGGCCGTATCTGGAGGCTTCGGCGGCGGAATCGAACACAATTCCTTCAATCTCCGTCTTCCGGCTGCCGTACTTGCTGCGTCTCATGTCCTGCCTCCTTCAGCCACTCCCCGAATTGCCTGATTTCCTCATAGCTCCAGACCCTCCATGTGCCGCCGGGTCCGGAGAGACAAGTCCTTGCATAGCGGCAGACAACATCAAGGGAGACACCGTAGATTTCCGCCACTCTGACAGAATACCTTTCTTCCCTGTTGAGATGAAATTCCACCTGTTCAGGGGTGAACCAGTATTGCCCGTGCCACCTCCCCACCCCGTTCTTCCGGGCCCACTCGGCGAGGATGGTTTTGCGCACCCCCGTCTCCCGCGCCACATCCTTCATCGGGACAAGGCCGTCCGGGGGATTCTCTCCCGGTATGGTGTCGGGGAGTCCTGTGGGCATATCGGTGTCGGGGAGTTCGGCAAGGGTTGTGTACAGTTCCCGCAGTGCCTTAAGAGGTCCGCTTTCCGCAGCGAGGAATTTGATTGCACCGCGACATTCCGCATCCGCATCCTTCTGAGCCAGCTCAAGTACCGCCCGCGCAAGATTCCGGGGACCATCATCTAAGGATGTTCCGGATTTTCCCCACGGCGTACTTCCACCGGGGATGGCAGCTTTCTTTCCGGCCGTCAAAACGGGATGTCCTCGGGGAAACTGTCGGCTTCTCCCCCGTCCACGGGCGTGTAGTCCGGGGCTCCTTCCTGTGAAGAATCCTGCGGCAGGTCCCTTTTGACAACAGGGTAGAGGCGGGAGAATTCCGGATTTGTCTTCTGGGGCAGGCATTTCACCCATCCCCTCTTTCCGTGCCAGGAAGAAAAATCCTCCGTCACATTCCTGGGGAGCTGGAATGCGTCGCAGAATTCCGTCCATTTCTCGTCCCATCTCTCCATCTCGGCCTTGCCTGTGTAGGGGCGGTCATAAAACATCATACAGTTCGGCCTGGCTCCCTTGATGCCCTTGATCTGGACATATACAGCCAGATACGGCGTTCCGTTCTTCGTCTGCTCGAACCTCGCCCCAGTGATTGCGGCCTCATACTCTCCGGTGGGGAGCTTCACACTCTCACGCGGCTGATACCCGTGTCCGAATCCCATTCGTCATCCTCCTTCTGTCTCCACAGTGCGGGAACAGTAAAACATTCCAGCGGCATCCTCGTTGCTATGAGTCTGTCCGTCCATTTCTTGAATCCCTCAAGGTTCCTCGACCTGTAGGCCCATCCGAGCCATGCCCAGTGCCAGTACCCGTCGCTTCCTCTTATACAGGTGAAACTGCGGTACATGAAGCCCGCATAGTGCAGTCCTGCCATATTCCCTGCCCCTCCTTCGCCCGTCAACCGTCTTCTATAACGTAGTCCACAAACCACCTGCTCACTCCGTTCCTTCCGCCCGGAGGGCAAACGGGAGATCCATCTCTAATAGCAAGGTTTATGTAGGAAGGAGTTCTGCCGGCCCAGTCAGCGCAGTCCTTCCCCGAATCGAATATGACCGAGGGGCCGGGGGATGCATCCCCCGGCATTGCAATGACCTTCCTCATCCGGCAGCCTCCGTCAGAATGCTCCATCCGTCAACGGCGGCCCCCGACGACAAGCTGTGATTTATCTGCCAGTCGGCAAGCCCCGTTGTTTCTTTTACGGTCTGCCAGTCCGGGGCTCTCAGCGTTTGCCCGTCCGGCGTGAAAATGACATACCCTACGGAAGGATCACCCGCGCAAGTCTCTCCGCAAGTCTCTCCACCATCAGCTGCATCTCCTGCGGGTCCGACACTCTCCGCCTCATCTCCAGAATCTTCTCCCGGCTCATCCTTTGACGGGATTCCATTCCCCCGAAACCCTCTGCCTCTTCTCATGTATTCTTCCACATCCCCGCGGGTCCACATGTAGCGGTTCCCGTTCTTCCGAATCCCGTTCTTCCGGGCCCACGCACTTACCGCAACAAGGGAGTTCCCGGCCATCTCCGCGACTTCGGAGGTTTTGTACGTTCCCGTATGCTCCTTCACTTCGCCGGGGGACTCCTCAGGATTTCCCTTTAGCTCCTTCTCGAGCCTCTCCGCGCAGATGCGCTCCACGAGGCTCTGGTTCCCTGCCGCATCGGCCTTCAGCATCTCTATTATGAATTCCACGATTTCATTCACTTTTCCTTCTCCTTCATCTCTTCGAGTTTTTCATTGAAACTCACCACCCTCCCGAACAATGTTTCAATGTTCAATTCCACCTTCACTTCTAAAAGTGCCATCACTTCCGGGCTTTTGTCAAAGTATTCCTGAATTTTTTCAACGTATTCTTTTGAATCATCAACAAGACTTTGAAGAGTATTCCTGCAGAACCCAAGGCAATCTTTTTTATTCGCAAAGAGGTCTGCCCATTCCCGCAAGTCCAGTTCCATCTTTTCGTCTTCCGCTTTCATCATTCACCCCTCCTTCTCCTTCAGCATCCTCACTTTGTCGGCGTGTCTTTTGAGCCATGCGGAGACCTTCAGAGCCTCCTCCGCATCGAGGAACATCCATGAGCAGCGGTCGGTGTCGGCCCAGCCCTTTCTTATGACTATCATGCCGTTGTCTCCGGACGAGACCTCGACAACGCCCGGTCTCTTGTACCATTCATTCACGCTGTACGGGGTTCTAGCGCCCATGGACTTCCCTCCTCCTGTCCATTTCGAGAAGCATCAGATCCGCCTGCTCAAGGAACTTCTCGTTCGAGATCCTTGTGTCGCGCGTCATGTATCTCTCGCACTCCGCCACGGCGATTCTTCTCCTGGTGCTCTTGGCGAGACGGACAAGGCAGTATGATATTGCGTGCATGTCCATCAGCCTGTAGACCGACCGTCTTGAGATTCCCATGAATTCCGCAGCACCGTCCACAGTGAGGAATCCCCTCGCCACTGCCGCCGGCTTCCCTTTTTCCGGCTTCTTTTTTTCCTTCATTTGATTCTACCTCCCGGCAGTCCCGCCGCCCTTCCGTTGCGGGTCTCCCTGTGCCATTCAAGGCAAAAAAAAGAGGACGGAACCACCCGGAACCGGCCTATGGGATTAGGCCAGATGGAACCGTCCTCGATAATCCGACTTCACTCCCATTCCACCCGGGTTCCGTTCGACTGGAGGGGTTTCATTGAGGCAGCTCTGTCAAGAGCTGTCTCAATGCTCTATGCGTAGTATAGAGCAAAGTTGCAAATGCAACTTTCAAATCTTATTATAATTACGTTTGCAACTTTGTCAAGATATTTTCTTGCATTTGCAACTTTTTTTTCGATACTTAAATCAGGAGGTCGGCATGGTTGATTTTGACACTAACGGCATGGCCATTGTTGGCCGTATTGATTTAATCAGAAAGAAGAAAAATATTTCAAGAGAAGCAATCACCACACATTGTGGAATTTCAAAGACATCCCTGCCGGTATGGGCTTCCAGAGGCACAATCCCCGCCGCCGATGTTGCAATCAGGATAGCGGATTTTCTGGGAGTCTCGGTCTACTGGCTCGTGACCGGACACGACCGTGGAGGGCTGACCGCGGAAGACCTCCAGCTGCTGGACAGCTTTCATCTGCTGGATGCGAGGGACAGGGATGACCTTCTTGCAATCGCAAGGATGAAGCTGGAGCGTTCTACGTCACACGAAGGAGAAATGACGGAAAAATCCTCACATGCCGGATAGAATGAAAAGAAAAGGCGGCCCCGGAAGAGACCGCCGCACCTACAGGATTCATTTTTTCAATGTGCAGAGTTCATCCAGGACGTAGCGGCTCACAGTCTTCCCGGCTTCCCTCGCAAGGGTCTTCAGACATTCAATCTCTTCAGGTGTTCCGCTGATGGAAGTGGTCGCGAAGATTTTGAGCCTCCCCGTCTTCTTTCTTCCACCTCCGTGGTACCCGTAGCCGGAATACTTCGGCTTTTCAGATTCTTCCATGATTCATCCCCACAGTTTCCCGCATATGAAAAGAACGACTCCGATAATGAATCCCTTCACTACGGATTCCAAGATGATTCTAATGACTTCCCTCATTCTGCTTGACATAAGCCCCCCTTTGGGGTAGAGTACGAAGGTAGTGTGCGGCAGGAATCGAACCCCACCGCACCACCCCGCTAGCCGAAGATCAGGCGGCACACCGCTTCCGCGATTACCGCACCGACAACGGCTGCAAGGATTTCAGCAAGAGCCTGCCGAAGTGTCTTGACCACTTTGCAGGCTTTTTTCTTGCCACCTTTTTTACAATCTCCACAAAAAAAAGCTCCCTTAACTCCGCCCCGCAAAAGTGACTGTACAGGCAGGAGGCATACATGACCGCAGGGGCTGCAATCACACTGGGAATAACAGTCGCATCGTTCATACTCGGCATCATCTACAAGCTGATAGATTTAAGCGTGCGTTTCGGACGCTTCTCCCGTCAGATGGAGGACAACGAAAAGCGCGACAACGAGGAGAGGGAAAAGACCGCACGGAAGTTCGAGGAACTGTACAATGCCAGGAACCGCCACGAATCATCCCTCACGCGGCTCGACACCACCATTCAGAGCATCAACTCAAATCTTGAGAAAATCGACCTGAAGCTGGACAGGCTGATGGAAGGAGGAAGGAATTGACTTTGATCGACTTTGTGAACAAATTCATCAAAACGAAGGTGGATTTTGACGGGCACTACGGACCGCAGTGTGTCGACCTCTACCGCCAGTACTGCAGGGATGTGTGGAAGATTCCTCACACTGGGGCGGTCGAAGGGGCGAAGGATCTTGCGGAAAGATACGAGGGACTCCCGGAGGAAAAGAAGCACCTCTGCCTTGTCAAAGGAATGTACAGCGGGATGGAAGGGGACGCGGCTGTCTGGGGAGCAACAAAAAACAATCCATACGGACACGTGGCAATCGTGCTTGCGCGAAAGCTCAATTGCATGCTTGTGTTCGAGCAGGACGGTTTCAAAAAAGACGGCGCAAAGCTCGCATTCCGCTCCTGCAACAATGTGATCGGCTACCTCAGGCCGTGGCCGAAGGAGGACTGATGGAACAGACTGAAACCGGAGCGGAAAATGAAAAGACAAGGTTGCACGCAAAGACGCTCAGCAAGATAATGAAGATTGCGGCTGTTGCGGGGCTTGTCGCCTGTTCCGTCCTGAAGTGGCTCGGATTCATGCCGGGTGCGACAGTCGGGGAGGTGTGCATGGTATGGGCAACGGTCTACGGACTCGGAGCCGGGACCATCGACCTAAATCTTATCATAGACAAATTCACGGGAGGCGAACAGTGACGACAGTGACAGTCATTATGGCGGTGGTCATCGCCGTGCTCATCCTGTTCGTGGTGTGGCTCCTTGTCTTGCTCGGCAAAGAAAGCAGGGCAAAGAAGGATGCGTTGAAAGAACTCGACGAGGCAAGAAAAGCCCGCGAGAAAGCCATAAGAATTGCGGAGGAAACCATTGGGAACCATGCAAAGATTGATACAGGCCGTCCTTCTGCCGATGCTCGTGCCGGTCTTGACATGCTGCACAAGCTCTCGGAACAGTCCAAATCCTGAAATCCACATTCCCGTGCCCGACCCTTACATCGAGGGAAAAAGCGTGGTGGTGTACGGAGAGGCATCGGGGGACTGGGACAGCCTCACTGTGGACGTTCCGGAAGAATGGAGGAATGAATCGCTGAAGCCCGAGGGACCCGTCATGGTTGTCCCTTCCTGGTACTGGAGAAGACTCACCGGATATGTCCTGGACACTCAGGCAGAATCCGGCATCACCCCCTAGACAGACACCTGAAAAAAGCCGATAATGCAACCGTGCGGAAAGTCTCCCTGACCGGGGAGGATGAGGGGCGGTGGCAATATGGTGGCAGAAGTTTGTAATTCCTTGCAATGAAAACACATGGAAGTACAAATCCAGTATCGAGCATCCGACCGCTTCTTTTCAAGGGGCGGTTTTTTTGTGCCTTTTTCATTATAGCAATTACTTGCAATACTTGGATTTAACATATAATTCAGTATAAGACCGACTGTTCCTCCTGCCCCTCCCCGACACGCAGAGTGTGACCTGATACGCCCCCAAATACCTTTCAAAAGTGGCAGTATGGTGGCAGTATGGTGGCAATGCGGAACGGAGCACAGACCGCACAGGAGCGAATATATGGGAGTATCTATCAGAATCAGGAACGGCATAATTCATCTTATGTACCGTGCGGGAAACAGACGCTGCGAGGAGACAACGGGGCTGAGAGTAAGCTCCGTCCCGGAACAGAACAGGGAGGTGATGAGGCTTGCGGAAATCCTCCGGAGCAAGAGGGAAATCGAGCTTGTGAGGGGATTCAACGGAATGGAGCCTGCGGAATCTCGGATGACACTCTACGACTACGTGAAGAAGTGCGCGGCATCTTCCGGTTCCGGAATGGAGAAAGTTCTGCCCTATCTTGAAATGTTCGGCGGAAGACTCGTCAAAATCTCCGCAGTGACACCGAGGTGGTTTGAAGATTTCCAGAATAGAATGATTTTCGACAGCGGACTGAAATCCCCGCACTCTCAAGAAAAATACTGCTGCAACGTGCGCCAGTGCCTGAAGAGAGCGGTGAGGGACGGTATTCTCCTGCGCGACCCGTCAAGCGGAATAAAGCACATAAGGGTGCCCGACAGCACGAAGGAATTCCTCACTGCGCAGGAAGTACGGAAAATGGCCGTCACGGAATTCTGGAAGCCAAAGATGGACAGAGGACTACAGGAGGAAGTCAGGCGCGCATTCCTGTTCGGGTGCTGCACGGGGTTCCGAATATCCGACCTCATGCTCCTCGATTGGAGCGACATAAGCCTTGAACGCATGGAGATTGTCAAGAGACAGAAGAAGACAAGGAAGATTGTGGCAGTTCCAATCAGGACAGACACGCTCGGCCTCATAGACACGGGAAATCACGAGGGACCTGTGTTCCCGAAGCTCGCATCAAGCAGGTCATCAACGAACAGATACATCCACGGATGGGCAGAAAAGGCGGGCATAAAAAAGAACGTCACCTGGCACACCGCACGTCACACGGACGCCACGCTCCTCATCGAATGCGGCACCGACCTCTACACCGTCATGCGTCTTCTGGGACATACGAAGATTCAGACGACGATGCAGTATGCGGTTGTGTCCGACACGAAGAAACGCAATGCAGTCGAGAGCCTCCCGCAGCTGCTCCCCGAGCGGCAGATTTGATTGTGTCAGAAATCAGGGTTCTCTTTCAGTATCGAACGGAAATGCTCCGCCATTTTTTCGTCACGGGCAAGAAGGCTGTAATCCTCCTTTGTCCCGTGGCCGCAGAGTATGCTTCTTATGTATAATTTTTAATAAAAAATAACCACTTTATTATAAGAAAAACTGATTATTTTTTTTACTTATACTTTATCTTTTTTCAAAACACCCGGCCATTGCTTGTCGTCAGCCGTGCAGGCTGCCATCAGGGATGCAGTCTTGGTGTTGTACAAAGCCCACTTGCTTGCCTTTGTAGCCAAAAGACGTGTGTTTCCATTGTCATTCTGTAAAATCATATTCCGCTTTTCTCCTATGTTTAGTCAGTTGCCTTTGTGTATTCAAATATGATAACACTGTCATCCCCTGCGAATGGTCCTTGAACTTCAAACTGTACATACCCAGTACTATTATACCATACTGAAGCGAAATAAGTATTTGCTGCAGTGTTTTGTGGTGCATTTATTACCCAATAACGTGTTCCACTATCCTGTGGGTATTTAATATAACCTGTGATAGATATCATAATAAGGCCTTCGGGTAATATGTCTGTATAACGTCCTTCATTGTATGTACCAGTCCAAACCCTTCTGTAGATTCGTTTTCCATCAATCCATGTCTTGTTTGTCATTGTTTCAGTGGTGGAATATCTGTCTGCGACTGCATCCCTGATGGCAGCCTGCACAGCTGACGATACACCCTTTGACCATGCCGAGCCGTTCCACTTCAACTTGATGTATCCTCCGGCAGGGACGGTGTAGTTCCACGTATTCTTGTTTACCGTACAGGCATGGGCAGAAAGGTTGTATATTAGAATCTCACAACCTATGTACGACGCTTTTTCAAGGTCAAGGTTAACAGCATTCTGCAAGTTGGCGAAAAAGACTAGCTTCGCATCGTACTCGATGCGTGTCGTAACAGAATTCTCCGTCACTATCGTGGGTCTCATACTCAAGAAGGGCATCATAATGTTGTTGTTGACTTCCCGCGTCGAAAGTCCGCCCTCCTGCTTCTTATGCCCGAATGGAGGGATATATTCCGACAGTGCCGGAACCTCGAATGAATCCAATGTCAGATCAAGTGTCGCCATATTTATTCTCCTCTGTTTTCTGTGATTTCCGTAATTCTGTCAACGAACGCCTGTGTATGCATGTATGCGGAAAGAGCGTTCGTGAAAGCCTCGCATTCAAAAAGATTGGTCCATACATCGCTTCCGTCCACGTCAAGGACGAAATGTTTCTTCCTGTAGTCAAGAGACCCCCACGGAATTCTGTCCGAAGTGTTTCGGATGAAGTCCGTCCAGTTTCCGCATACAGTTGGGCTGACCATAAGTTCATCGATGCACACGAGTCCTTCCGACGGATTGACGGAAAGAGTCATTTCGGATGCGAAGCCCACTGCCTGCGTGAAGAGGAAACGGCGTGTCTCTATGAGTACGGAAATTGTCTTGCCTGAGCAGAGAACTCCGATGTGATACCACTTATCGACACCAAATAACACCCCCTCTGTCTCAAGCAGGACACTCTCGACGGTTGTTCCGTGCACATACTCCAAAACAGTTCGCTTATTGAGTATTGTATTGTAGGGTATGAGAACCGAGGATGCAGTCTCGTTGTTGTACTCAGGCTCCCCGTCAAGAGGAGTATTGTAGTAGGGCTCCGAGTCAAGGATCCTCAAGGAGACATAATGCCCGTCCTCCCCTATAGAGAAAATAGTCTGGGATTCGTTCCAGATGTACTTCAGCCAGAAATCCAACTGCCATTCGTTAGAAGGTGCAAAGGTCTTGGAGAGTGAGAAATTTCCGTATATGGACTTTGAGGATGTCGCATAGGGAGCTATTGCAAGCAGTGCGGGCGCAAAGGATTCAATTCCTGAATCAGGGTCGGGGGTGTCATCTTCCCCTACAAGTACAGGCTCGACGTCTCCCGATGTATAGGAGATTTCGACAGTGGCCCCACCTTCCTGGTCCAGGAAATCCGTGTCGAAGTGGTAGACCTTCGCATCAGGAGCTGGAAGCGGAATTCCGATATCGGAGCCGCTTCTTCTTCTCTGAAGCATGGTTGCATTGGTTATGACAAGGGAGCCGTTTGCCTGATTTCCGTTGGTCTGGACCGAAGGAGTGACAGTGCCAGTCTTTGATTGGTGTACAATCTCAGTCCATGCAGAAGATGATGAATCGGGTCTTGTCTCGAAATAGATTCCCCACGGGGTGATTCTAGCCCTTTCAAGGGCGGAGGACGAACTCTGTACAACCATTTCTCCGTTGATTTCAGATGCTTCCGATGTGACGGAGAAATTCCCCACATGGAATTCAATCGTATAGGAGATAATCTCATGCGTGTACGGGTTCAGAATCGGTGTGACCTCAAGATATTCTTTATCTCCTCCCACCCGGAAGGCTCCCTGATAATCACGGTTTCCCGGGCCGGGATGAGGATTGAGGGCGGTTGCCAGCGTCCAGAAGTTGTACAGACCTCCGTTCATTTTTCCGCCTGTTATCTCCCCGAGGTTTGCGGAGATTGCGGAAAGCTCCTCGACTATTGCGTTTTTTTCCGTAAGATTCGCCTTCACGAAGTCGCGGATGTTGTCGAAGTTCGCGGTCACGGTTATGTCGGTATATTTCGCCTCATCGGTTCCGGCCTCATTGATCGAGGTCACACGGAACTGGTACGAGGTCATCTTGAGACCTCCCTCCTGGGCAGAAAGAAGCGGAAGTCTCTGGATGTAGGGAGAGTCTCTTTCAAGAGGGGTGTGAGTGTCCGCCCTGTATCCGTCCACATCGGCAACGGGATCCTTGTCCGTGGCCGGAGTCCACCACACTCCAGGCTCATCCGTATCCGGTCTTCGTATCAGGATTCCGTAGCGGATTGTTCCATATTGCATGCGCCCGTCGCTTCTCGGAGGCTGGGCCATGGTAAGCGTTATGAACCGCCCGTCCTCGGAGGCCTCTATCACGGGGGCACCGAGTTTCCACGTGCCGTACACAGAGGGTGCCGCCTTGACTTCGGCAGGGGGGTCGCAGAATCCGGACACCTTGCCGTAGATGCTCGTGGCTTCCACCCGGAAACGCCACGGAAGGAAGTCCGCTGCCTCCGGGAATCCGGGGTAGTTTTCCCCCGTTCTCTCAATCGCAAAGCTGAATCCGTTGGTCTTGCTTCTTCCGGCATCATTCCATGTGGTTCCTGAATCGAAGGACACCTGAACGGAATAATACTGCACGGTGTTCTTCAGTCCAAGTCCCAGGGGATTCCACCTGAGCTCCACCGAGTCCCTCGTTGCTACGGCAGTGAGTCCGGCTGGTGTATCGGGATTGGAGACTTCGGCGGTGCCTGCCTCCATCCGGCCGATTGCTTCCCCCACATCCGAAGGAGTCGCGTATTCCCTCACATCCTGGAGCTTCAGTATTGTGGAGTCGGGACGTGCGGTTATGTTAGACTTGTATTCGGGGAGACTGCCTCGGCTGTAGACTGCCGGATTGTATTCAACGAGCGTGAGTGTATATCCTTCGTCTGCAGGTTCGCTTCCCACAATCAGCATCTTGGTGGTGACGCGTGAGAACGAGCCGTCTTCAAGCAGCCCGAAGCTGAGGGTATCCCCCACAGACGGTATTTTCTTATCCGATTCAGAGATAACATCGAGCACGGCCAGTGTCGATGTCCGCCCCGCACCCTCCACACGAAGCTCAAGGATTCCGGGAGTGGTCGTACAGTTGATGATGACTCCGCAGGAACCGCTTTCAGGAAAGTCCACATATCCCGCAAGCTCGATGGCACGGAGCGTTCCGTTCTGCCAGAAAAGCGATTTGATTACACCGTGTCCGAGTCCTATGCTGAGGGTCGGAGTCTGGAGATTGATGCAGTCGAAGACCCGGTAGAAGCCTCCGCACTGTCCGACCTTCACAGTGGCGGTCACAGGATGTGCGATTTCCTCTGCCATGTGCCTCCATGCAAGGCGGAAGGCCTGCGTATAGTCGGTCACGTATGACAGCGCAGTTGTGGAAAGGGAGTCTGTCTGAGGATCGTATTCCTCCCCGTCCCGCATGAAGACAACACTGTCGGACTCGTACCCGGCGGCCCCGTTGATGTACGTCACCTTTATTCCGTCGGTAGTCCTGCGCACCGACTTCACGGCGGAGAGACTGATGATGTTGTCGGGGGTGAGCAGACCCACGGAGTAATCACGCCCGCTGTCCACAAGGACTTCGAGCAGCCCTGTCATTTCGTTGAGCACGAGCATTGCGTGTCCGTTGCCCACAAGGGTTTCCAGAAGATTCTTCTTCGAGACGGTGCTTGTCACCGCACCGTCAGCATAGATTCCCTCCTCCTCGCAGTATTCATACCATTCCCCGAAGCTGTCGAGATCTATTTCGGAGTCTTCGTATTTCGAGGGGGCATGTACCGGGCTTGTGAGAATCTCAAGCACCCACGCAGCAAGATTCCTTGTGGGAGTCCTGGACAGACTCCATTCCCCGGTCTCGCTGTTCCACGTCCTCGCGCATCCGCATTCCACCACCGAGAACTTGTCCATGTAACCGTCGGTGGCAGACGTGCTTTTAATTTTTATTCCCATGCGCGTGCACTTGTCGCGGAGATTCTCCTCAAGCGGGAGTGCCGGCACAAGGTTATCCGAGCTGCTTTTTTTCTGGTCGAAGATGACCGACTGGACGGCCATGAGATACACGGTGTCCTTTGCATTGCTCTCGGCCTTCGGTGTGGTTCTTCTCACACGGACGCTGATGTTTTTGTTGTACGCCTGGGACGGAGTGAAGGTCTGCGTTGCGGCAAAGCGCATCTGTCTGCGCACATTGCGTGTGAACCTGTTACTGACGGTTCCGTTCTGGTCGAAGCCCGTGTCGAAGTCGTGCCAGTCGCTCTCGGAAGGATTGTCCGCGTTGGTCCACTGAACCTGCAGCGTGAGGGATGCAGACACCCACGTTCCGTTGTCCGAGTCGAATTTCCTGAGACCGTCGAACAGGATGATCACTTCCACAGACATTACATGGTCGGGAAGCTGCTTGACGAGTCCGGCACGCCACTCATCCTCTATCTCCTGGGCCTCCGACTGACTTGAGTCGCTTCCTATGTGCCTGTGGGGAATTTCCTCCATGTAATTAGAGAACACCACCTTCCGGTTGAACTCGTTTTCGGTGAAGTCTCCCGTCTGCCGGATTTCCACGATGTTCTCCGGGTCGTAGTACGTGCCCTGCTCGAAGACGTACTGTCCTTCCTGTATTGTGCCGTCCGGCCATGTGAGTATGGTGTTTGAGCCCAGCATCAGCTTCTTCAGAGAAAGAGTCGAGAATCCGCAGTCAAGCACAAGATGATAATAGAGATCGGTTCCGTCAGTCCCGCTGATTGTCACGTGGTCGGGGCATAGTTTGTAAGGGGTGAAAAGTGTCTGCCCGATTATGTACGGAAAGGACTGCCCCGTTGCAGATGCATTGGAGGCCCCCTTCACATACGGGAGCTTCTGTATCTGGCTGCCGGAACTGAGCTTCTTCTGGTTTTCCTCAAGTTCCTGCTGCTTGTCGTTGATTTCCTTCTGCTTGGAGTATGCGTAGATTCCCACTGCGACCGCGACACCGACCGCCACCACCGCCATAATGATTGACGCGGTTATCCCCTTCGGGAGCCTGCGCATGAAGATGATGTCATCCTCCGCGGGGATATAATCAGGAGAAATCTTTTCGCCTTTCTTCAGGATGATGTACTGCTCCCATTCCGCACTTATGCAGTCGCGGAGCCTCATTCCGTCCGCTGGCCTGTATGTGCTGTGCCCGTATCCGGCCCCGTCGAATCTATATACCAACGCCATAAAGTCTCCTTACCTTGACGGCCCTGAGAGGGTGGACGCACACCCCGTGGTTGTATGTGGCGTGTATCATATTCCTTGAGTCAAGGGCCATTCCCAGATGCAGCTCCCCCGCAGCCTCGCACTCCACGATCACCCCCAGCCCCGCCCTTTCGACAGGATGCACGTCTCCTATCGTGGGGATGAGTGCGCTAAGTTCAAGGGAATGATCATCGTGCCTCACGTCAAGCAGAGTGTGTCCCAGACGTTTCTCACATTCAAGCACCACTCCGTAGCAGTCGTACCGATCGGGTCCCCTTCCACCTTCCTCGTAGGGGCAGCCGAGCATATCGTCAACAGTGAATTCCTTGTCCATACCCAGACAGTCACTTTTTCCCTACGCATTGCCCCTGTTGTTGTCCGCATCGAATATGTCAGGGGGAAAGGCCATCTCCATCCTGTCGTCCGGGACGAAGCTGATTGTGAGTTCCATTCCGCTCACGGTCATGTCTCCGTACCTGTGGCGGAACATTCTGTAGGGAGTCACCTCTCCGTTCTCGGCAATGACTCCTACGACCTCAACTGTCATAAGATAGTCACCCGCCGCGAACATCTCGTTCAGTGTGTTTCCTATGAGGGAAGCCTTGATGCTTGCGTTCTGAAGTCTTCCGCCCGTATTCTTCGGCCGCGTGTACTGTATGTTGGCGGGAAGGTACGTCTCGCCGCCGTAGGAAACAGCCTCGTTATTTCCGGCGAGAAGCAGGGTTCCAACTTCATCGTGGTGGAACCGGAAGAGATACGGGAGGGCATATCCTCCTCCGTGGGAAAGGCGGGAGTAGATTTCTCCGCTGGTCATGCCGGCACCTCCCTGAATTTGCAGGACACGTCCCTGTAGCCCTGCGTCCCCGACGGGGACGGCTCTTCATCGAACATGTAGACTGCGGTGGTGCCGTCACATTCCAGGGAGGGGAAGCTGAACCATCCGGCACCGGCTCCCAGCGTCTCCCTGTACCACCTGTCGAATTCCCGGAACTGCGCCTCGGTCCAGTGGAAGCTCACGCTCCAGATTTTTGCAGTGAACGTATTACGGCAGTATGCAATCACAAGCCCGCTCTCGCTTTCCGTCTTGATTCTGTTGTCTTCGTAGGAGGGCACCACTCCGTAGCATTTGACCGGCACTCCCGAAGGCCATGCGTATACAGTCATATTATCCTCACCCCCTGTCTTGAATTCTCATGCCCCGCAAATCCCGCATCATATCCGCCTCCCGCCATCGTGCTGTTGATGTGTGCGTCGAGCACCTCGATTGTGAGCGCGTTCTGTTCGCGCCTTGTCTTTATGCTTGCCCTCTCCCCGATGTAGTTGTTCACCGCGACTTCGCCCCATCCCGACTGTCCACCCTGCAGCCTCTTCCACAAGTCTGCCTGCTGGCTTCTCGTGAGAATCATTTCGCCCGAATTCACGTTCGCCTGCACCTTGTCCCCCGTCCAGCTGCTGCCGGGCACGATGCCTCCGTGCTCGAATGAGGGCGCCTTCGGCTTGTTCGCCATTGCGACTCCTATCTGTGCGGCCGTCATTGCACCAACGAGTCCGGCCATTGCGATTCCTGCCCATATCGGCTGTGTGGAAAGAGCCGAAAGAACGGCCTGAGCACCGGACACCGCCATCTGTGCCATGTTCGACCCCCACTGCCACAGCTCTGCCTTGTACTTCTCCTGTGCGGTCTCCCGGTTTATCTGCTTCTGCTTGTCAGCATACTCGGTCTCGCTTATGATGCCCTGTTCGTACTGCTCCTCAAGATCTGCCATCCTGTTCGCCTTCTCCGCGTCGGCTGCTTTGATGGAAAGGTCGGCCAGGTAGTTTATGAGCTGTGCAGAGCGGTCGGTGAAGTCCTGCACTATTCCTGCCTTTTCCTGCCATTCGGAAAGCGCGTTCTCAAGCCTCTCCCTTGACTCGGCCTTCTCGGCCTCTGTTATCCGGTGATCGAGTTCGACCATTGCGGCAACGGCATCATTCCTCACCTGAAGCTGCTGTTCGGAACTTTCTCCGTAAACCTTTCCCATTTCCTCCGCGGTCCTGCTGGCAAACGAGAGGATTTCCTCCTTCTGTTTTTCGAGCTGCTTCGAAAGCGGAATCTCCGTCTCCCCGTAAGCCTCCGAGAGCATCTGGGAAAGCTGCCTGTTCATTTCGTCCGCGGATGCCCTGGCCTCTGCGGCGGCAAGCCTTCCCCCCGCCTGCCTGAACTTGTCCAGAAGCTCGTTGACGCTGCCGTCACGGGATGTGAGGGTCTGCCTGTCGATGAGATCCGTGTTTCCGAGGATTCCGGAAAGCCCCTTGAAGAGCGCGTCGTAGATGACCCTGAGCCTTTCCTGCTCGCTGTATTCCACGCCCAGGGACTGGTCGCCGGCCAGTTTCTTTTCAGCCTCCGCAAGCATTTTCTGCGCTTCCTTCACCCAGTCCGTTTTTTTGGACTTGTCCGTGGACTTGTCCGTGGACTTGCTCTCCGGAAGCTTTTCCTTCCATTCCTCAAGCAGGGCGAATATTGCCTTTGCACCTTCCTGATTCTCAAGTTCCCTGTAATCCGTGTCGCTTTCAAGCATGGAGCGGTAGGCCGAAAGAATTCCGTCGTACATCCTCTGCGCCTCTTCCCCGGATGAAACAGTCTTCCCCGCCTCCCTGTCAATCTCTATTGTCCTTCTCACCTTTTCTATGGCGGCATTCGCTGCGGAAATCTCGGCCTCCATTTCGGCCTGACGTGCGGCGGCATCGGCCATGGCCTTTTCGCGTATCTCCTCACTTTCCCTGCTGCGGGCGGCCTGCCTTGCAGTGTTCGCTTTATCCAGGGCTTCCTTTGTCATCCTGACCTGTGCCATGAACTGCGACTGCAGGAAGGTCTCGCCCTCCGCATCGGGATCACCGGCCTTCTGGATCAGAGCTTTGATTTGGTCGGCAGTCAGTTTTTCATTCTCCCTCAGCTCCGCCGCGACCTGTTTCTGGTATTTCACCCGCTCATGATATTTCTCTTCCAGTCTTTCGGCCGACTCCCTCAGGGCGGCTGCATCCAGATCGGCTCCTGCGTTTCCGGAACCAACCTCCTCGTCAATCCTTGCAAGCCTGCGGGCTTCCTTCGCCCTTGAGATGGCATTGTTGATGTCGGTGATGATTCCCGTGATTCCCCTGCGCAGGGGTGCCAGCGCGGTCTCAAGCCCGTCCCCGAGATGCTCCTTGAAGTCCCCCCACGCGTTCTTCAGCTGCTCGGTGCTTCCGGTGGCCTTTGAGGTCTCCTCGGCCATGCCCTTGTACTGCTCCGCGACGAGCTTCACCGCGTCACCGTTCTTGAGCTGTTCCTGAGTGAGGGACTTCACTCCGCTTATCTGTTCGCCAAGGGCACCCACGTTCCCCTGGTACGTTCCGTTCAGTGCCTTCACCGCACTGTCAAGGCTCATTGTCCCGGAGGCTGCCACATCGATGGAGGCGGCCATTATGTCCATTATCTGCTCTTCATTCCTTCCTGCGGCGGCAAGCTCCGCCATCATGGGGAGAAGCTGTTCGTCTCCGTAGGTGCTTATGCTCTGAAGCTGGGACGCATAATTCTTGAGGCTTGTCACGGAAGTGGAATTGAGATAGGGGTTGTTCTTTGCGGCCGTCTCAAGCTGTGTCTCCGCACGTGCCTGCACCTTGTAGGTTTCGGAGAGGTCGCTCACGCAGGCGGCCGCCGCCTTGACTGCCCCTGTGACGGCCTTGAACGCAGTCCCCAGACCGGTCACTGCGGAACCTATATTCCCAAGAGTGGCAACAGGGCTTGATTTTTTTATCGTGTTTGCCAGCGAATTGATCTGTTTCGCGACCTTGTTTATTCCGGCCGTGGCTTCTTTGACATCGCTTCCGACTTTGATGGTGACATTTTGCCCGCTCATTAAATTCCCCTTGCCTTTACAGTCACTTATGGTATAATGTAGCCGGAAGGAGGCTCTTATGCTTGTCTATGTAATTTCCGCTGTAATCACTTTTTTCCTGGTCCGGTTTGTCTGGAGGAAGGTCTGCGTCTACTGCAGAAGCGGGTTCGGAGTCACGGACGAAGATGTCAGGGATGCCTCCAATCTTCTGAATCCTTTATGCGGCGTTAGGAAAATGGAAGAGGAAACGGAGGGTTCTGACTGAGAATCAAACAAAAAAAACTCCTTTTCAGAAATTTGGTGAAATAAAAAGAACGTCGACTTTCGGGGTTTTTCACCCGGAGATTGCTGTAACAGCCGCAGAAAAAACGCCTTTTTTCCGTAGAAAACAACTTCCGAATTTATCGCACAATCTGCAAATCGATTACACATAATACAAAAAAGGGCAGCACACAGTTTTGTATGCTGTTCTTTTTTCTTACTCGCAATCTTCGTCTGTTACGAGTTTTTTCTGCGTTCCGTCAAGATTGACCGTAAACGGAAAGTTCGCCGTCAGCACTTCGACTTTTCTATGCACATGAGTCAAGCGTAATGTCATCGAACAGGGCATACTGATTTCTGCCGTATACCAGCCCTGCCGTGCAATGCAACCTTTAAGGCTTGAGTTCCGATACGAACTCAAAAGGAACTTTCCCTTTATGCTTTCCAACAGCGAAAGCAAAGCGTCAAAGTCCTCCTGTGTGTAGCCGTCATAATGTCCCTGGTCAGTACCGACATACGGCGGGTCGATGTAGAAGAAGGTGTCGGAAGTATCGCGGCTCTTGATTACACGGAGAGCGTCGCAGCACTCGATTTGCACCCTGCGTAATCTGTTTGCATATTCTTCAGTGAAAGACTCTCGCTTGTTGTCCAGCTTCTTGCTCGTTTTGCCGTACCTGTCGTAACCGAAACAGCTGTCCAGTTTGCAGCCGTAGGAGCTGTTGGCGAGCATCCAAACAGCCCAAGCCCGCTTCACGCGGTCAAACATATCGGGATTGTCGTGGATTACCTCTGCCTGTCTGTGCTTGTCTCGGCTGTGCAATGAAAGGCTGATTTCGTGTTCCAAAGCCGCAAAATCGTCTTTCGCGACTTCGTAGAAATTGATGAGTTCCTTGTTCGTGTCGTTTATGATTTCAACATCAGTCGGCTTCTTCGCGAAGAATACCGCACCGCCGCCAAAGAACGGCTCGCAATAGATACGATGCTCTGGAATAAGCCCAAGAATGAGTGAGGAAAGCATTTGCTTTCCCCCATAATAAGAAATAGGTGTTTTCATATAGATTCCCCTCGAAAATGATTTGAGGACACTAAAGATTGACGTTCTTCTTTTTTTTAGTCCTCTTATGAGAACGCTTCGTTGAATGCGTCCACGGCGGCCGCTTCGGCACGGGACGTCTCAATTCCTTCCAGAGTCCACGAGTCACGGGCTTTCCTCCGGCTTTCCTCGTAGGAGCTTTTGTCGGTCTCGTCATACAAACGGGCCTCCATGATGTCGTTCATCTTGGTGCCGTGCAGCCCCTCGCAGAGAGCGAGGAACTTGTGCCAGTGCAGCGGGTTCCCGTCAAGGTCTTTTCCGTCCACGAGGTCTATTCCGTACTGCTGGACGAACGCCGAATACAGATAGTCCGCATCCGCCGAATAGTCGAGCACCTTCCCGCCTCCGTCTCCACCCGTGCTTCTGGGCACCAGGAATTCGGGACGTGCGAAATCGGAAAGTGCCTTCATTGCCTCCGCCTTGTCAGTGGGAATCCCGTCTTCAAAAAGGAAGCCGAAGTCCCTCTCATCTTCGGGACCCGCACACACCTGCAGGAAGCGCAGCCAGTATTTGAACCAGGTCTTTATCCTCCATATTCTTCCTTCGGCCTCTATGGATTCGGGAAGAACCGCCTTCGTTAGATCGAGCATCAGCTCACCGTGACAACGGCTGTCTGGGCCGCAACTGCGGTGTGTCCGTTCAGTGCGTTGGCTGCAATCACCGTCACGACATATCTTCCTTCTGTTGAGGTGTCAACGGTGAAGGATGTCCCGGTCTCTCCCTGCACGGCTCCGTTGACCGTCCACTGGTATGACAGGGTTCCCCCGTCAGGGACCGACGCGCTTCCGTCCAGAGTCACGCTGCCGCCGACCGGAACGGACTGCGAGACTTCCCATGTGTCGCTGAAAACCGGAACCGCCGGAGCCGGAAGCGGGCCTCCTTCGGAGAAGGGGTCAACCCATCCTGCCTCCCCGCTCTCTTCCAGAATGAACACGGGGGCATGTGCGGCAGAATCCGGGTATGCGAAGCCGTGGTCGATTTTCCCGCCGAAGCTGATGTCCATCGTTATTGTGGAATCGACCCCGTTCAGGCTTGAGATGCTGAGTGTCGCGTTGTTCCTCCATGCCTTGTAGACCACGGTACTGACGCCTTCCACAATGCGGGAGGAATCCTCCTGCATGAAGACAATCAGGACCTCGCACTTTGCATTCTCGCCGGTCTGAAGGTTGAAGAATTTCCCGAACGCAAACGAATAGTCGGGTTCTCCCTTGTACATGGTCACGGGCTGACTGAGGCTCGGTTTGTAGCGTAGAATCTCCGTGGTGGGGCTCTGATCCGTGATGTAGTCGTAATCCTGGGTCTCGGGGTTCATGTTGAGTTCCAGGCTCGTGGACTTCCTGATTCTTGTCCACGCCGGGGCCTCATGGGTGCCGGCATTGACAAAAAGTGCGATGTGGTATTTCTTCACCATTCCTTCCATGTTTCAATTCCTCCTGTCAGCAGAACGGGTCAATCCCGTCAGCCTTCTTCTCTGTTATCCTTACAGTCACTTCGATCTCCGCAACGGTGAGAGTCCCGTGTGACGCGCCCGCATCAGGATAGTATTCAGTTCTTCCGATTCCTGCAGATTCAACCATTCCTCCCAGCGATGGATTGGAGCGGAGAGCCATTCTGAAGGATGCCGCGTATGTCTCCATTCTTTCAACAAGGGCCGGATATGGAAGCCCCCTGAATGCCATGCAGACAATGACGGTTTCCTCCACCACCCCGGATGCAAGATCCCCTCTGTCCTCGCTCACGCTGTCGGGGACTATGGCGGCCACAATCTTAGCTTCGTTCCTGTCCAGCTGTGCGGTTCCGTAGCAGATGTTCCTTTCATCCGGCACGGGAAATCCTTTCCCCGCTTCGGAGAGAGGCCCCGCAAGGTCTGTGAGCATGAATTTTTTCAGGGCATCGTATATGACTTTCATCCGCTTCCTCACATGAATTTGCTGTTGTATTTTTCAAGCTCTCTGTCTATGAGCTTCCGCACTTCCGGCATGTACCTTCCGGACTTGGCGTAGGACTCCCCCGCCTGGATGAATCCTCTCCCCGTCATGTGCGGTCCCTTCCTTTTCCCTGCATCGTAGCCGTAGCTCAATGTGAGCGCGACAGGGATTATAAGGTCGTTCGACCTGCCTTTCTCCACCCTGTTCGGATAGACTGCAAGCGAGTGTTTCTTCGTCTTTCCGTAGGTGTACATCTTGCGCATGTTGTACGTGTACCGGTGCCCGAGAACCGCCTCCGTTGATGTGCGGACGGAGCCCTTGATGCGGCTGTTAATCTCCTTTGAAACCAGCTTCCCCACAAGGCGCAGAACCTTGTCCTCAATGCGCGGGATGCTGAGGGATGTCTGTTTCAGCAGTTCCTGGGCGGAGCTTGTGTCCACCGTCACGGAGAGTGCGGATGCATCAGCCATTGTAGATCCTCCATTCGTTTATCTGATCCAGGAAGCGGTCTTCGCGGAAGTTGTTGAAAACCCTCGTGCCCTGATCCGCGAATGAAGTGCTCGCCACGGCGAGGTTTCCGCCCGCACTTTCCTGGTACAGACTTGCGAGCTGCAGTGCTGTTGTCACGATTTTTAGAGGAACAGGATCGTAACCGCCCCGGAAAGCCACATCAATCTTCGAATTCACCGGAAACACCGAGGGATTCCCGGCCGCATCCCTCACGCTCAGATAATTCTTCTTCATTTCGCACCCGGATATGTCAAGACGGGAACCGTCAACCGCAACGGACAGCACCTCCTGGACCGGTGCAGGAAGAACCAGCACCGTGCTTCCGTCACCCCAGAGACGTACACTTCTCTCGGACATTTCGGGATTGTAATGGAGGTACCGGGCTACGGTCTCCATCGCCGCCTCGACATAGAGCCGGGGCAGTGCCGAACCTTCCTCCGGGAACTTCCCCGAATATTCGGCAAGCATTTCGGTGGTTATGTACGCCATGTCCTTCCCTCCAGTCAGTCGGGTTTCCTGCAGAAGCCTGACTTTTCCCACTCGGCGAAACGGGATTCAGGAATCTCGTACACACGTCCGCTTTCAAGGACTCCGAGGTCGGTCCACAGCGTCTCCTTGAATAGTGCGCGGACTCTCTTTTCTTCGTTTCCCTTCCCGGGATTCTCTACATTTGGTTTCGACATATTGTCTCCTTGCTTTTTCCGGCCATGCACCTTCCCGGACTGCAGGAGTCAAACTGTGTGAACCTGCCGTCCGGGGAGGGTGCCTTTCATCAGGATGCCTTGTACTTCAGGCGCGAGAACGCCTCGGCAAGTACAGGGGCACCGTCAGCGAATGCCGTGGCAAGGTATCCCACCTGTCCAGAGGGTGCGTAGAGCTCGCGGAGAACCTGCACACTGATCTGATCCACCATCGTGAGCCAGTAATTGCTGAAGTCTCCAAACACCGCTGCATATGCTCCGCCGGTCTTCGCAGCCGGGGCGAAGTCGCTTTCAATCACCTCGGAGCCGTAGAGACGGTCGGGGTCGTTGTCAGTGAGTCCGCTTCTCCAGAGATACTGACCGTTCAAGTCCTTCAGCGTGATCACATCGGTGAGGATGTCGGGGTGGATGACCCAGACACCGTTCCTGCGGTATGCCTGCTTGACCGCCCTCTTTGCGGCGATGATGTCATCGCCTTCGATGGCGGAGGCCTTCTTGGTCGTGACGTCGCGGGATGTCGGCACTCCGTCGGCCGAGGCAGTGAACACTCCTAACGGCTGTCCGCTTCCGGTTCCCTTCACGACCGCGTTCTCCATCGCCTGACGGATTTTAAGGGTGACTTTCTCCCTCACAAGCTGGTCGACGGGGAAGGCCGATGTCTTGAGGAGTTTGGTGGAGACCAGAACCAGTTTTGCAAGCTGGTTCGCTCCGAGTTCGCGCTTCCCGAATGCCCATGTCTTGTCGCTCGTTGCTATTGCAGTTGCGGGGCTTACGGGTATTTCCGTAGTCCATTCCGCATCGGCCGCGTCGGCTGATTCCCTGGGCACTCCGATTGAGGATGCCTGGTTCAGGTGGATGACGTTGACGCGGTTGAGCACCTTCACTTCCTTCTGGACATCGGCAAGGATTTTCTTCACGAACTCCTGCGGTGCAAGGGCTCCGGCTGTCTGGTCTGAGCCGTCGACAACCATTGCCCCCGGATGCGCACGGTTTTCCATGTGTCCCGTGAGAAGGTACGAGCGGAATTCCTCCATCTCGCCGGAATCCCTCTCCTCGCCATCCCTGCCGGGAGCGGGTATCTGCTCCGCAAAGCCGGCAATCTCGTTTGACCTCTTTTCCTTTGAAATGAGGTCGAACAGCTTCTTCACGTCAGCCCTCATGCCCTCATATCTGCTTTTTTCCTCTGCCGTGAAGTCGCGTGTCTCCCCGCCGTTCACGGTGGTCTCGTTCAGCTCGCGCATCTGACGAATCAGATTCTCGCGGGTGTCAATCTTTTCCTGAAGTGTCATGGATTCAAATTCCATAGATGTTTCTCCTTATCATATTTCCGCAGCCGAAGCCTCAAGAAGTTCAAGTTCACGCCTCCTTGCATTGTAAGTGGATTTCTCCGGCTTACCCCGAGTGGATTCCTCCGGCTCGGTTTTCTGCACATCCGGTGCCTCTCTTTCCTCCGGCATCAGCTTAGAGAGGGCTTCAACCGCTCCTTTAAGAGTCTCAAGGTCTCTGCCCTCCGCCTTATAGTCACTTCTGCCTTCCGCACATGAGAGCACGGCGGCAAGCCTTTCCATGTTTATTCCGGCACCCTCGAAGAGTGCACGTGTGCTTGATGAGCTGTCGCCTGCAGGATATGCGGGGAAAGCGACCCCCACGCTCACCTCGATCAGCTGCACTTCCAGAAGCTCCCTGATTGACGGATCGCTGCCGTTTGTGTGTGTCCAGGCATCCTTTATCACGCGGAAGCCGAAGCTCACTCCCGGTGCGTCACGTCTTGCAATCGTCTTGAAGACATCGGCGGCCCAGCTTGTGTCCGGGATTGCACAGTCGAAATGAAGTCCATCGTCCCTGTCTTCGAACGTGAGGGTTCCGGCCGACTTCCGTCCGAGCACGTACTGGGTGTTGTGCGCCCAGAGGCATCGCGGATCCCCCTCAAGCAGGGTCTTTGTGAAGGCCCCTTTCCTGATCACCTCGCGCCAGCCCATGTCCTCGCTCATGCTGTCGTAGGGAATCACCCCGGCGATGTGCCTGGATCCACCCTCCTCCCTGGTCTCAACGGATGAAGCTGGCAGGGAGCGTTTCTCCATATCTTTCATACCGTCTTACTCCTTCTTCCTTGCGGTTATAACGGGAATGAGTCCGGCAATAAGAGCGGCAAGTCCGATGACCGCAGAGATTATTGTAGTTATTGTGTTCTCGGCCATTCCACCCCATATAAGAAGCACCGTGCCCACAGCGATTCCGGCAAGTGCCACGTACACCTTCCAGTCCTTCCTTTCGCTTCCGTTCACGATGGAAACCACGCAGACCGCAAGTCCGACCGAACAGGCGGCAAGCTCAATCCACTTTGCGGCCTCGATTCCCGTGAAGGCTCCGACAGCCGCGCCGATGACGACAAGGGCAAGCCCTATCCATGTGAAAATATTCTTCATGCTTTGTCCTCCTTCTGCTACAGTCACTTTTGCTTTGCTCCATGTTTTTCACCGGATTCCTTCAGCGCAATCTTCTGCTGTGCCATGTAGGCATCGACATACTCGGAGGTAAGGGGCGCAAGGTTCACAGGCGCGAAGCGGATGTCTCCGATTGCCCCGTCTATGAGCGGGCGGTTCTCCATGCGGTTGATGTCGTTCAGGGAGAGCTGGCCGTTCGTGAACTGCTTGACGTAGTTTTCTATGCGGATGTTGCTGTCTGCCTGAAGCATCGCGTTGCGGTCGAACTCAATGTAACAGTCGGCGCGGTCGTAGATGGGCAGCAGAAGTCCCAGATGCTCCTCAAGCCTCCTGAGCCACGGGTTGAGCGTGAGCTGAAGGAAGTTTCTCTGCTGCTGTTCGTTGTTGTTGTACTTCGCGTCGGACTCGCCGAGCATGGAGAGCGGGACGCGGAAGATTTTCGCCACTTCCTTCGTGGTGTACGTGCGGTTCTCCACAAACTGGCTCCCGGTGTTGTCCGGCATGTTGAGCGCGTCGGCCATCATGCCCTGCGTCAGAATGAACGGGTCTCCCGCATGGTCGGGGCCTCCGTATGCCTGAAGAAGCCTTTCCTTGAGTTTTTTGGCATCGTCCTCGCTGAAGTTCCTCTCGGTCTGCGGAACCGTGACTTTCAGCTTGGAATGGATGCCGCCGTCGAAGCTCCGGGCAGCATAGCGGTCCATCGTGTTTCCGAGGCTTGCCGACTGGTAGGAGTATTCAATCGGGGAAAGTCCTCTGGGCCCCTTCCACACCATCGCCGGAATGTGCAGCAGCCTGTCGGCCGTGAGGTCGTATGATGAGCCGTCTGCATTGTAGCGGTACCAGTAGGAATTCCTGTCGGAGTATCCGTGAATCTCCACACGGTCGGGTGGAAGCGGATAAAGTCCCTGCGGGCGGCCGTCTTTGTCCCTGTCAATGAAAATGAAGGCGTTCCCACGGAGGAGAAGGTGCATCATCAGCTGTGTCTTGAACGTAATCGGAAGCTGGTTCGGGTTCGGGCGGAGCTTCAGAAGGTCAGACAGGGGCGATTTGTCCTCAAGCCTCCTTCCTCCGTCCGGAAGGCGTCTGTAAACACGGGCGGGAAGAACCGCCACGGCATCCGAGATTGTTCCGACACAGGCATTGACGGTGGCATTCGCCATCAGCTGGGAAACAGTCATCGACGGCCAGTAGTTCAGCGACTCCGCCGACCATTGGGTAGTCAGCTGGCTTATAGGCATGGCATCCGCAGTCCTGCGGATTTCAAATCCGAATATTCTCATGCCCTTACAGTCACTTTGCCGGAAAGCACACTAATTATTGTTTTTACACTTTCTCTATTTGCAATTTTATTATGAGAATTTTGACACATGAATCACATCAAAATCTTTCGCAAGTTCTTCTTCCATTTATTCCTCCAATTCCGCTTCTGCGTCAATTCCTGTAATTTCCTTGAACACTTCGTTATCCCAGTTTGGCAAATCAAACAGTTTCTTTCGTTCTTCAACGTTTGCCTTATTCCATGCAAGTCGCCAAGCATCTTTGTAATCAAGAGTTTTCAAAAATCCCCCACAAATCTCAATTTCTACTTTATGCTCTTGTTTCTCTTTTTCTGTTGCAGTGTCGTGTGATACCCATACCGTCAAATCAAAATAACACCAAGAAGGTATATGTACATCTTCTCTTTTCTTGTCTGTCATTTTATTAAACATTCTTACATCAGAATCATCGGAATTGAAAAAACCCGAGTTCCAACTACCCGAGTTCCAATCACCCGAGTTCCAACTACCCGAGTTACGATTACCCGAGTTACGATTACCCGAGTTACAATCACCCGAGTTACGATTACCCGAGTTACAATCACCCGAGTTACAACTACCCGAGTTCCAATCACCCGAGTTCCAACTACCCGAGTTACGATTACCCGAGTTACGATTACCCGAGTTCCAATCACCCGAGTTACAACTACCCGAGTTCCAATCACCCGAGTTCCAACTACCCGAGTTACGATTACCCGAGTTACGATTACCCGAGTTACAATCACCCGAGTTACGATTACCCGAGTTACAATCACCCGAGTTAATCAACTCTTCCTTTTCCTTTCCTTCAATTTCTCTAAGGATAGTAAGTGAATTTGTTCCGTATTTATCACCGCATCTGACATAATCACCGGCAATAACTTCAAACAGTCTGCTCTCTGAAAGTTTATAATCACTTTCTTTTTCAATAGCACAAAGTTCTCGACAAAAGTGAAAAACCTTATTCGTACAACATTCAAGTTCTTCTTTTGGTGTGTCTTTCGTATAAGTCTTTCCAACTTCAAACTTAAATCCCCTGCAACAGCCATTCATATCTGTGGCTTTATATCCAATCATATCTTTCCTCCTTTATTTTTTTTCCGTCTCTGATATGTGCTGGCAGATTCACTCTCCTCGAACTTCGGTATCTCACACCATGCGATATAACTCATTGGTGCAATAAAAACACAATAATTTAATTTATCATTAAACCTGAAAAAAGCTTCATATTTATTATCATAACGAGCAGTTACAGGCTCTACTTCTGTTAATAACAAAACTGTGACATCTTCTTTCGGTACATCGGCAGGATTCTTTAATAAGTTATGCCACTTTGGTCTGCCTGCTTTAAGTCCTGCAAGATAAGAATCGATTGAACAGTCTTTCAAAATCTTTATAATATCTTCTTTCGTGAGTTGATAAATTTTATCGTCAATAGGTGCGATTAAAGGCACGTATACCTTTGCATATTCTTCTGCCGTTTCTTCATCTGTCATACTTACTCCTTACTATTCCTTTAGTTCTATATCGTCACAAGCCTTATTACTTCCTTTAAGTTCAGATTTTGTCATCTTGATTTTCTCCTTCCCCCTTCCTTTTTTCTTGCCGTAAACGATGCAGTCATCATTGTAATGCTCACAGTCCGGACAAATTTCTACGGCTGATTTTTCGTATAAATCCGGGTTCCAGATATTCGCCGGACATACATATCCCTTGCGGCTGATCTGCTCCTGGCAGAAATCATCGTAGGACATCTTGTGGCTCTCTTCTAAAACAATTTTGGCATATTCTTCTGCCGTTTCTTCATCTGTCATACTTACTCCTTACTATTCCTTTAGTTCTATATCGTCACAAGCCTTATTACTTCCTTGATGACGTTGCTTGTAACATGAATTGCAATGTTTACAGTCTAAGCAAGTTTTTTCCTGGGTATATTCCATACCTACACTATTTTCGTCTTCTCTTTGTTCCTCTGTCATTTCTCCACCTCTCATAAGAACTGCTCTGCTTCTTTGACTGCTGACAATTCTCTAGATTCCTCACCGTCTATGGCCGTCAAATCATCAAGCAGGTTTTTTATTATGACTTTTGCTTTGACAAGTTTCTTGATTTCAAAGTATCTGCCTACATTGCTAGACTGTTGAAACTCTGCGATCTTTCTAAGTTCTGCATTTTCTTTTTCAAGTTCGGTAATATATTCAAGTGCAATATCTCCGATTGCTTCACCGATATTTGAAAGTCTGTTTTTGATTTCTTCCGGAGTACGTTCTTTAATCTTTTCTTCCTCTTTATCTGTCTCCTTGATTCTGTAGTCGTCAGGATCGCTGTCGAAGCTCGGGCGTGGCCAGTCCACCCAGGTTTTCCCGTCAAGCCTAAACTGGATTGTCCTGCCTTTCTCATGCGCTTCTTTTAACTCTTCGATAGACATTTAACCTCCTCCTCGATGTCCGAGAGCTCTATCAGGAACTTCGTGAGGTCCCTTCTTATCTCGAGGCCCTTTCTTCGAAGCTCTGCGGTGTCGCAGTGCCCTGACTCCACAAGAGTCTGGAACCTCCTCATCCCGTCGTACAGACCGAGTCTGTCGGCAAGGTCGAACAGTTCTGAATTTTCCGTCTGGTCGAATATCATGCCGCTCCTCCTTAAAAAATCATTTTGTCTATGTCAAGTGACTGCTGCCAGGCATCATCAGCCAGTGCCACGTCAAGGCGGTTGTTCGCCATTATGCTTGTTATCACCCCGTCAATCCTCTTGCTCGACTTGGTGAACTGGGGCTTCACGACCTTGATGTTGTCGTTCGGGTCGGTGCGGATTGTCGCGCAGCTCACCATCCAGCGCATGACCGGGTTGTTGTCGATTATGCGCTTTTCGCTCACGGCCTTTTCCCATGCCTTCGACGGCTCGGACATGTACGTTATGCCCTGGTTGAAATCGACCATGGTGAAGCTGTCGGCGAGCGGCGCGATTATCAGGCTTGAGAGGTTCCTGTCGTAGGCAATCTCCTGAATCCTGTAGTGAGCCGCATCCCTCCTTATGTCCTCGAACATGAAGGCGTAATCAACGGTCTCCCCCGGCGTGGCGGCGATGAATCCGTCCTTCACCCATTTCTCAATCAAATAGGTGTCGGTTTTCATTCTGACCTCCACCATGTCGCGTGGGATGTAGAATCTGTGCTTCGCGTATTTCCTGCCGTCGGGAAGGGCGAAGTACATTGTCCACGCGGTGAAGTCCGTGGTCTTCGAGAGGTCAAGGGCTCCCCAGCACCGCAGCCCCTCAAGTTTCTTCTCGCTGAATCTCCTGATGCAACGCCTCCAGTGTGCGTCGTCAATCCAGCAGTCGGCGTTGTTAATCCACACATCCATCCGCTTCGTCAGGAATTCAGCCATCCCGGAGCTTTTCTGCCTGGCATTCAGAAGGGCCTTCCTGAGCTCGTCGGTTGAAAGCGCCCCCTCCACGTCAAGGTTCGGGTTCGCCTTTATCCAGTTTCTCTCGTTTCCTGGGTCGTCGTCCTTGTCAAGCTCGTAGATGACCGCGAGATAGTTGTCGTTCTCGTAGCCCCTCGCCCCCTCAAGCATCTTCACCACACGCTCGTATTCCTCGTGGCAGGGTGAGGCAAGGTTGTGTCCGGCCGTAGTGATTATGAAAATCAACGGCTGCTCACGCGCTCCCATTCCCGACTCAATCACGTTCAGAAGCTCGTCGGTCTTGTGGGCGTGGTATTCGTCGATTATTGCGCAGGAGGGGTTCAGGCCGTCCTGCACCTTGCTGTCGGACGAAAGGGCCTCAAACTTTCCGTCCCCGCATGTAAGGTTCTGGGCATGCACCTTTATGAACTGCCCCAGAACGCTTGAATAGCGCACCGTGTTCTTTGCATTGGAGAAGGCAATCTTCGCCTGATCCCGCTTGGTTGCTGCGGAATACACCTCGGCCCCCCTTTCGCTCACAAGGTCGTAGAGTCCCACCCCGGAGGCAAAGAAGGTCTTGCCGTTCTTCCTCGCCACCTGAAGATACACCCTGCGGAACCGCCTCTTTCCGTTGTCCTTCCGTCTCCATCCGTATAGCATGGCAATCACCCACTGCTGCCACGGCTGGGGAACGAGTTTCTGCCGGGCAAGCGCGCCCTTCGTGTGCACCTGCTCGCAGAAGAAGTCGATTGCATTCTGCGCGTGCGCATCATCGAATCTGTACGGGAACGTCCCGCAGCTCTTTTGGAGGTCATCCGAGTGCCTCTTCACCGCCAGCTTCACCATGCGGCACACGGTCAGTCTGCCGGAGAGCACGTCGTCCACATACTGGTTGTACTCGTAGGTCATTCCGCTATCCGTTCCCTATGATTTTCAGAACCGCATCTGTTTCCGGCTTTTTATCGGTGACGTTGCCCCGCACTCTTGCAGCATTGACAGGGGTGTCGCCGAACTGGGCCATTATCTTCTGGAATTCCTGCTCGTACTTGAGGGCAAGATCCATCGCGTTCTTTGTGTTCGGACCGAGGGTCAGGAGATACCGGGCAAGCCCGCCGGCCGATTCCACGAGATCCCTGCAGTCCTGGGCACGCTGCCACCAGTAGAAGGCATGCTCAAGCGTCGGAAGGGTGAGAATTGTCACCATCCTTGCGCGGCACAGGACCGGAACGACCTGATTCCACATGTCCCTTGCCTTTCCGGTGATTGTGGGAGGGCACTCGATGTCTTCAAGAGGCTCAAGGTTCGTTCCCCTGTCACCGTGGCGGCACTTCTGGTAGGTTCCGTCGAGTCTGTGCTGCTCAACCGTCTTCGGAAGTCTTCCAGGCATCCCGTTACCCCCTTTTCTTCAAAACGCACGTGCACGCGAAGGAG
>Ga0326512_10000571_pt1 | contig 32353 bp, 36 predicted proteins | sample 1_2617_0518_D_FD_203652 | JGI IMG/M metagenome (GOLD analysis project Ga0326512, IMG submission 203652) | Bovine rumen microbial communities from UC Davis, California, United States - 1_2617_0518 | ecosystem: Host-associated > Mammals > Digestive system > Stomach > Rumen | place: USA... | reverse complement strand
CAAACTCTCCGCAATCTACTGCTTCTAGCCATTTACAGATAGCATCAGAACATTCATCGATGTTCTTTGCGACAGCTAATGCTGCGATCAGTCTGTTAAGAATATGGATACCCATATATGTCCGTTCGATCTTTAATGCTGTCTCTTTTCTGAATTCCAGAGCATTATCTCTGTTGTCAGGATTACATCCGCAACTCTCGGCAAAGACCGGTTCTGCATCCATTATCGTGCTGCGCGGACTCTTTTCTCCCTGCATAAGGGAATACAAAACCTCGCAAGCTTTTACACCAGAGGCATACAAAGGTCTTTTCACGGTTGTAAGAACCGGGAATGCATTACGAGCATTGAAAGTGTTATCGAATCCGGTCACTGCAACATCTTCTGGCACTTTAACACCATTCAACTGAAGCTTATTCATTGCAGTCAGAGCCATGCTGTCGTTAGCACAGACAAAAGCATCGGGCAAACTGAGTCCGGAATGCATAAAGTCATCTATAGCCTTAATTCCATCATAGCTGCGGAATTGACCTTTATGAAGGCGTCTTTCATCAAATTCCAAACCGTTCTCAGAAAGAGCGTCACGGAAAGCTTTGTATCTCTCCTGAGCCTCAGGATTGGTTTCAGGGCCGGAGATATAATTGAACACTTTATAACCATGCTCATTTATAAGATGCTCCACCAATCTTTTCATTACGGCATAATTATCAATACTTATATCGTGGAACTCCTCATAGTCATTGCACTCGAAAATAACTGTAGGAATGTTTGCAGCTTTAACCTTATCAATGATCGAATTCCTTATATCCAAGTTTGAAAAAGTGTTTGTCAAAAGAAGTGCACCATCAAAACTTGCGAGCTGTGCCAGTTTGTATATGCTGTATTCTCCGTCATCAAATGAACTGTTTTCTACAACACCGCCGAAAGACGCAAAATACGAAATGTTGATGGCATGATTTCTGGCAAATTCATTGATGCCTTTTATTATCTGATATGGGTATTCCTCATCCATACCGCAAACAAAGGCTGCTACATTAAAAATCTTTTTCATATCATGCCTCCTAATCTAATCAAACCACTCCTACGCCTCTTTGATTGTAACATCCATAAGGAAACTATGCATTCACATTAGATTTAACAAACGTTTACGAATTGTTTTTATCTTCAGTTAACACGGCACTCCACATAGATAAATGGCAGATGTTCTGAAATCAATGGTTTTCGAGGCATTCAAAGGGTATTTTATACCGACTTTATACCGACGCTTCTGAACAAATTTTTTGCCTAAATGATATGGATATCTTCCACGATTTCTCTAAACATATAGTTTGTCAGTCCTTGCTGTAAATTAGTCTTTCAAACAAGATATCGGAACGACAAAAACACCATTCTCGCGTTTATATGCGAAAGGTGCTATGCCACACAAAACCATCATAAATGCGGGCTTATGCATCTTATTTGTATCTATTTTCTCCGATAATTTGATCAGATTGTTGGCCCCTTCGTTTATAAGATCGTCTCCGCCGAGTTTTATTTCGATCAGTCCATATTTCCCACTTCTGAGATGAACAACTGCATCGCACTCGAGTCCGGTCTTATCTCTATAATGATATACATCACCGTCAAGAACATCTGCATATACACGCAGATCTCTGATGCAAAGATTCTCGAAAATCAGACCCATAAGATTAAGATCATTAATCAAATCTTTTGCGTGCGTTATTTTCAATATAGTTCGAGTGTTCGGACGATTTTTAGCCGAGTATTTGGACGACATCGAGCCGAGCGTCTGGCGGATTGTATTAATCTTACATGTATCAAATTCTGGATTATCAGTTAGTCTATTATTCTGATGATTATTACGGCTAAGAGCAAAACCTCAAATCGTACTTTTTCACCCTCGAAAATAAATACGAAAAATGCCTTTGCAACTCGCAAAGCACTAAATCGTACTTTTAGTCCTCAAATAAGTACGATAGCATGCACATCCCTGCCACGGTTTGATTAGTTGCCAAAACTGTTGATATTATTGGGATCCATAGGATGTGTGTCTGGTTGGTACCGACCAAGTTCGATCTTGCGGGAATGATCGGAGTCGTGGCAGTCAATATAATAGTCGGCGGTATTATTGGCGGTTTTGCCTTTGCTTTCTTAATCTTGAAAGGTACAGTGCAGACGATTCTAGGCAGATAGATTATCAGTCTGAAGTCTGAAAAAATCGAAAATAGTGAAGAAATAGCACGAGCTCTTTGAAAAAATATTGAACAAATGACATTTTTGCACTAGAATTGTATTGAACAAATGCGAAGCAATAAGACGATGTTAATGAGGCGTTATATGTTTAGAAGAAAAGTATATGAAGAACTATTGGATTGGAAAAACAACTATGCACCAAGGTATGCTGCCTTACTTGAAGGTGCAAGGCGAGTTGGAAAATCAACTGTAGCAGAAGAATTTGCTAAGGTTAACTACAGATCCTATATAAAGGTTGATTTTGCTAACATTACTAGGGAACTACTTGATATATTCGAGGATATAGCCGATCATCGACTATTTTTTTTGCGCTTACAGACAGTGACGGGCGTTACGCTATATCCAAGGGAATCCGTGATCATTTTTGATGAGATCCAACGTCAGCCATTGGTGAGACAGGCGATCAAATATCTGGTTGCTGATGGGACATATGACTATATAGAGACAGGATCACTCATCAGTATAAAGAAAAATGTCAAGGATATTGTTATTCCTTCCGAGGAGCATAGGATTCCTGTATATCCTATGGATTATGAGGAATTTATGTGGGCTGTTGGAAACGATACATACTCTGTTCTTCGAGATCTCTATAAAATGGGATCTGAGGTGGGCAACGGCACTAACAGAAAGCTTATGAGGGATTTCAGGATATATATGGCCGTTGGAGGAATGCCCCAGGCTGTATATGCCTATGTTAACGGTAAGAATTTTACTGAGATCGATAAGATAAAACGGGAGATAATAAATCTTTATATTGATGATTTCAAGAAGATAGACAGCTCCGGGTTAATTGGAAAGATGTATGAATCTATCCCCAGTCAGCTAGCTACAAACAAGAAGAGATATATGATCTCAAGGGCAACAGGAAAGCGAAAGACTAAGAAAGATGAGGAAAGACTGGCTGATCTTTTGGATTCAAAGACAGTAATTGCATGTTACAATACATTCAATCCCGGAATGACATTAGCTCAGACCAGAGATAATGATACTTTTAAGTTATACCTGTCTGATATCGGACTGTTTACGACAATGATATTCAAGGCATCTCCAAAAACAGATGAAAGTATATACAGCAAACTGCTTGGAGATAAGTTACCGGCCGATCTGGGTTATCTTTATGAGAATGCAGTAGCGCAAATGATCACTTCGACAAACCGGGCTTCTTACTATCACACCTGGGAAAAGAAAAACAGCACACATTATTATGAAGTTGATTTCTTGCTCCAGGACAAGACAAAGATTGTTCCCTTGGAAGTTAAGTCGTCAGCTACAAAAAAGCATGAGTCCATAGATGCTTTTTGTAAGAAATATTCAAAACAGGTTTCACAGGCAATACTTCTATCTCAAAAGGATGTCAGAAAGGACAATAACCTCAAATTTGTGCCGATATACATGTTGCCTTTCATATTGGAAGATCTGTCTTAGCATTTCTGATGTTTTGAGGGCTTGGAGAAAGCACTTGCCCCGTAGCTTTGTCCTGGCTCTGTCAAGTGTCCGAGACAAACAATGGCTGAATCATTATAGTTATCACGGCACGGCACTGCCGAAAACCTGAAAATCACTTAATTCATTGCGTTTGCGGAGTAAAGTTAGCACATTTTATACCGACTTTATACCGACTGGCATGTTCCATTTATGTGCCAGATTGTTAAAGGCCAATAAATAAGCCCGATACAGTGTTTTTAATTCATAAAGTTAATGAGATACTTCACAGGCACATTCTTCGTAAGCCAGACCCCGTTAACAGAGCAGAAGAACTTATATCCATCCCTATACATATCTCCACTTTTAACCCTATATATGACCGGCTTGCCATGACGCTGACCGACTTTAACTGCAGTCTCCTCGTCTTTAGACAAATGAACATAGAGCCTGGATTTCGGAATCAATCCCTGCTCATTTATGGATGAAACGTATTTCTCGCCTGTGCCGTGATAGAGGATCTCGGGCGGCTGTTTTTCTTCCAGTTCAACATCAACAGGGATGGAATGTCCCTGATTTGCCCTTATAAGTGTCTTATCCTCATTAAAGGAATAACGCTGCTTCTCATCTTCTGCTACAATCTGCTCCAAAATGGTCATGTCAATGGGATGAGTCTTTGCAATACCTGCAATGAGCTCATCTACATTAGCCCAGCCGTGTTCATCCAGAGTGATTCCGATGGTCTCCGGCTTATGGCGGAGGATCAGAGAGATAAATTTGCTCGTTTCTTTCAGGCTCAGATCAAAGCACTTCCCTGGTCTCTTCAAGTATCTCCGCTTCGGTATTTGATTCCACAAAAGCGGATATCTCATTCATCAGACTGTCAGCCATCGCATTGTGCGGCACGATGGATGCCACACCGATGACTATTATCTGGTGCGTATCCTGTTCGTCGATCTCAGCTGCAGACATGTGAAACTTGTTTTGTAACTTTGTTACAAGGCTCTTCACGATCATGCGCTTCTCTTTAAGGCTGTGCACCCAGGGGGCGTGAAGCCGGAATGTCATTGTTGCTATTTTCATAGATTTATTTCATTCAATTACAGGTTTAGCTATTTGCTAATTTTGCTTAGAATCACCATTATCATAATCGAATTCAAATACTTTGAAACCCTTTTTCGTGGCTTTTTTAATAGTATCGTTGGTGCCCTTCGTTCTCGGACTTCGAAAAGCAACAACCACTGGAACATTAACTTCAGAAGCATATTTGATCATCTCGGAATTGCGCATAGGGCCGGCAGATCTTCCATATTTTTCCCAGTTTGCAGGAAAAACTTTACAAGGATAGCCGCGTTCTTCTGCATACTTCTCACCAAGCTGATCCGCACCTTCGCAATGCCCGCTGACAATCTCAATCTCCTGAGCATATCGATTAAACCTTGCAATAACCTTATCAATCTCGTCTTTCATGCGGTCATAATCATTGAAATGTCTTCCCCCGCAGACAATGATCCGGAATCGCTTAATCGGCTTGTGGCCTTCATATCCGGGATCATAAAGAATTGATGTTAGATGAATAAAGAAATGTGCTACGTTCCATTCGAGAATGCGTTCAATACAACGGTCTCTGTGTTCTTCATCCGTGATGTCATACAAACCATATTCAGTATGCATTTGACAATGAACATCAGAAGGTGCCCTATATTTCTTGTTTACTGTTAGCAAGTGATCGATGAAGTAATCCTCATCTCCCTGATTGCTTATCTTTTCAACAGTCTCAGCAAATAACTTGTCAAAACTGCCACTATATTCAATGGGGCACAAAAAACCATACTTAACTATGTTGTTCTCATCAAGGTAATACCGGTTTCCTTTGAGCATATATTCATCAGCAACATTCGTGTTCCTCCTTATGAAATATGCGATTTTTCCGGCCAACTGAATCTGATAATCAAATTTGGCCATCATTTCAGTTTCCTTTGTATAAAAGTCTGTGTACTTGTATGGTCTGTTAGTGAATGAAACTATCTTTATATTATTCATACCCACCCTCCAACCAATTCATCACAAAAATCGAAGAGTACTTCTTTTCGATAATCTTCATCAGAATAATAATCTTCAATGCATATTTCCAAATCCGAACTTGGACTTACTTGTCTGATCATTCTATAACTCGTGTTCTCAGAAGAACCGCCGAAACCGTGCAAATTCAGTATTCTCAAATTTTTAACCTCATTCCTTGCATATGTTCAGGATACGGTTTAATTCTGAAATACGCTCATCAATTACGCTTTGATATTCAGTCAATTCGCAGATTCTATTTTCAATTTCAGTTAACCAACGGATAACGTCATCGTCTTTCAGATCTTTGTTGTTTTCAAAGTCATCCGTCAACACTGCTAACCATGTCAATTTATCGCCACGAAAATTGAAATCGTCAATGTCTTTCCAATTGAATGCTGTGCCCTGAATAGCCATGACAAAATCGTTTTCGCAATCAAAAGAATACTTTTCAGATAATTTCTCTATAAGATTATTGAATGAAATCTCTGCTTCCAACTCCAATTTGTTTAGTTCGCTGAGCTTTTTCTCACTAATATTCATTTTTATTCTCCGCGCTCATCCCTTCAAAGCTCTTAACAAGATCTCCCGCTCCCCCTTCATCGTGAACATCTCATATTCGTAGATGGCCTTCCAGGCTTCATTGAGTTTTTTCTGGCTCTCTGCAGTCTCACCATGACAAATATGCGTCGGATCATCGCCGAAAGAAAACCTGGACCACTCATTTATGGGCATGTAGAGTTCATAATCACCCCCGTGTTCTTTGACATACTCTAAGTACTTTTCACGGTTTTCCTGCCTGTAGCCTGTAGCGGAAGCGATATACAGTACATGTGAAATGACCCTGTAGATTCTTTCCTGAGTAAACTTGTTGTCAGCCACGTGGAAGCCAAGCACTTCTGAGAATTCAACAGCATCAAAGGTACGATTCTTACAATTATCAGGATCAGTCAGCAGATCCTCCAGGAAAAGGAGCCTTACCTGCCATCTGTCACGGTAGTCCATTTCAGATTTACCAAACGCATAAATTATGCAAGTCTTTAGGTTAGGATTATCTTTGACATCAATACTCTTAAGAAACTTGAAATAGTCGTACAGTTCTTTTCTATTAGCCTGTGCATACTCAAATACCGTCAATTCTCTGACGGTCTCATCATAATCAATATGTTCGTCAAAGTAATTAGTCGGATTATTAGACCAATAGAGATCGAAGAGCTTCGCGCCATACTCCTCGAAAAAAGTGTCGACCAATCGAGTTATATCCAGTTCAAAGAGATAATCCTTAACCATCTTCATTTCTGCGACTCCTCATCTCGTTAAGCCTGCCCCTGTAAAACAGCAGCTGCCTACTTTCTTCTTCCGTAATGAAACCTAGTCTTCTGGCGGCCATTACGCAAAGCTGCTTTTCCTCTTCATCAACATTGTCGTCAGTTAGGATCAAGGCGAGCATGGCGACCTTAACGATCCTGGGCTCATCAACATAACTGCCGTCGGGTTCTTTCGCCGTATGGTACATTGGTGTGATCTTTGCGGGTTCCATGGTACACCTCCTTGTCTTCTCATATCGTTGTGCTTCTGTTGTCACTTATAGGATAAAGGTACCCATGTACTATAATTGTCCCATCTGTTCACATACTCATCCTAATACCGAACTGCCAGCACTTAAGAATGTGCCTGATAGTATCCACATCAGAGTCGAATTGAGGATTCTCGCGTTTATATAAAACGATCTTAGCTTCTGAAACAGTCTTCCCGAATTCAGAGAAGAATTTGTCAGAAGGCTGTAAAAAGTCCCTGCACAGGATAATCGCTGCTATTCGAGCAGGATTTTCCGTTGGTTTATTGCTTCCTTTAAGTATCTGCTTACGTGTTGTACCGAAATACCAGGCAACTTGATCAATTATCCGGCCGGCAGTCATTTTCTTTCTTACAAAGCATCCACCGCTCGGATAAAGCAGTCTCAGGACAATTTGAACGTCAGCAGGCTCTGCTGCTGAACTTTTACAGTATTTCGTGATGATGTTCATGGCGTCGATGAGTCTTTTTATGTTATAAGTCTCGTTGTCGCAGACAATATCTATCACATCATCAGAGAGTCCGAGATTTTCTGAATCAGAGATTATCTTTGCTATGGTCTTGCGGGTCTCGTAATCAGGAGAATGTATACCGATAACGACGCCTGAAAGGAACAGATTCACAAGGCTGTCATTAATTAAATACTCCAAAGCACTGGGTACAATTTCGGATGTTATTACTACCTGTTTGCCCGTTCCAAGAAGTGTTTGAACAGTATTATACAATTCTGTCTGAATACCCTCCTTATTCTTTAAGAACTGTATATCGTCAAGGAGAAAACAATCAGCATTACGGTATTTTCCTCTGAATTCTGAATAGTTCTTATATTGAATACAGGCGATGAATTCTTTTGTAAACTCTTCAGCCGTGACATATACAACTTTTTTCTCCGGATCATTTTCGAGAATTGATCCTGCCATAGCTTTCAGCAGATGTGACTTGCCCTGACCCGGTTCTCCCCAGATCAGCATCGGATTAGTCGTTTTGCAGCTAAGATTTTCTGCAACAAATACAGCTGTCTTATATGCGAAACGGTTGCAGTCACCCACAATGAAATTATCAAAACTTGCTACCGATTCTTTATACATATAATCATCTCCTTTAGTTCAGTTAACACAAAGTTTACCTACACCCATGTACCAATTTCACACCATCGAAATAATTAATATGTACAATGAAGGTATCTTCAATAGAAAGCGGGGAACCGGTCATGTCTACCAGCAAAAAGAAAATGATTCCGTCCATGATCCTGGACATTTTGAGAAGGCGCACAGACGAGAACCATACTCTGGATCAGAAGGAAATCTTGGATGAACTCAATAAATCGTTCGATCCGCCACTGGATCGCAAGACGGTCCGCCGCAATATTGAATATCTCTTGGAAATCGGCTGTCCAATTGCATACACGGAAACCCCGCGCAGTAACGGCAATGATGTTTGGTCTGACTTCTACCTGGCAAGAGAATTTACCGAAGCTGAATTACGTCTTTTGATTGACGGCTTGCTGTTCTCAAACCATGTTCCCTACAAACGCTGTCAGGAACTCATCGAAAAGCTCGAAGGACTTTCCAGCGAGCATTTCAAGTCTTATGTAAAACACATTAAGACTCTTCCGGATACAGAGATCTACAACAAGCAGCTCTTTTACACGATCCAGATATTGGATGAGGCTATTTCAAATGAGCGGCAGGTATCTTTCCACTATGTCAATTATGGTACTGATAAAAAGAATCACCCCAAGCTCGGAGAAGACGGCAAGCCCAAAGATTATATAATCAACCCTTATCAGATGGTTGCAAAAGATGGTAAGTACTACCTCATCTGCAACAATGATGATTACAACATTCTTTCCAATTACCGCATTGATCGCATAGCTGATATCAGGATCCTCGAAGATAAGAAACGCAAGCCGTTCTCAAAGCTTAAAGATGCCAACGGTGACCACTTCAATCTCGGTGAATACATGAAGACACACATTAAGATGTACGCTTCCGGTGACTGTCATGTCAGATTTAAGATCACTCCGGTAATGGTTTCAGACATTATCGATGTCTTCGGGAAAGATGTCAGATTTGAAGAAGAGACAGACAAATATGTCATCGTCTCAACAAGAGTAACAGAAAGCGCAATGATCCAGTTCGCAAAATCTTATTCTCCGGATGTTGTGATCCTGGAACCTCAAAGGCTCGTTGATGAGATGAAGGATTGGGCAAAGAAAGTTAAGAAAGCATATGGAGGCTGAAAATGGAACTGAAACTTGAAGACAAGTGGATGCTGATAGTAGAAGATTTGACTGAGGAAGAAGATATTTCCGATCTGGAAGAATTTAAGCACCTGATTTTTGATACATTTCAATACCTGGAATCAGTCCATAGCGAAAATGCAAACTACCAGAAAGACTTGTTGCTGCTCTATAAGTACATCATACAGACGAATTCCTATCTAAACTTAAAGAGATTGGAAAGAGTCCCTCTTTCAGTCACTGAATCATTCATAGACTGCCTTGAGGGACTGTGCCATGTGTTCGAAAAAGGTTTCGACTACGGATATTTAGAGCACTCTCTTCCACTCGGCTTTCAGAGGAACATACCCTCAGGATGTGCAGACCCCGAAGCTGATATGTCTTCTTATGAATCTTTTCTGAAAGCATTTGATAATAACGTTGAGTATCTTAAAACCATAGGTTATGAAGATGAAGAATAGTATGCATTTCGAAATTACTGATGTTGATGTTATTGCTGCCACTAAAAGATTTAGAAACAAATTAAATGAGGATGGCAAGCCAAAGAAAGGACCGTTTTTTAACGGGACTCAGGCATGGTCATTTGACAAGAATGACATAGAACTGTTTAAGAATGCAGTTTGGCAGGGATATCTGGATGCCAGCAGGACTTTTCACGGAATAAAAGGTACAGACAAAAACAAAGGTGCCTTTCTTAGACTAGCAAAATCGATCCAGGCATATTTCAATGATGATAAACCTTTCGACCATAATAGATGGTGCAAAACTTTTATAGCAGATATTAGAAAATTCAATCATCATGAAGCACGATATGGTCAGGCACAGAAGGTAATTAATATGGCATTCAAATATCTGTTTTGCTGTGACAACATTGATGAACAAAGCAGAATTAAGTTTGTCCCCTGCCATATGCCGCTCGATCAGTATACATTAGCCTGGTACTTTCTGCAGGGAGGAAACCTGTTTTTGGAATGGAGTTATCTGAGCCAGGAACAATATGAGACCATTTCAACCGACATCAGAACCATTCTTGGAAATGATACATTAAGAGCTGAACTGGTTATCTGGGAAGTAATGAAGCCAAAGATCGTTAATCTAAAGTCCAAATTAACAGTTTAACTAACCGGGATCTATGCACTATTTTGGACCCATCTCCATCACTACAATATGAGTATCCAAAGATTAACTATCTATGATTGGAGGAATGAATATGTGTGAAAACAGGATAATTAATGATTTCTCGGGTGATTACCGATTCCTGTCCAATTTCTATCAGTGTCCTTTTGAGTATAAGGGTCTTACTTATCCCAATGCCGAAGCAGCATTCCAGGCCCAGAAGTGCGCCACTGAAGAAGAAAAGATTAAATATACTACTACGAAGAACCCCGTTGTAGCCAAGCGTATGGGTAAAAAGGAACCCGGCTTTCCTTCAAATTGGGATGAGATCTGCTATGGCATCATGAAAGATATCCTTACTGCCAAGTTCACCGTTCCCGAATTAAGAGAAAAGTTAAAGGCAACAGGTGATGCAACCCTGATTGAAGGAAATCACTGGCATGATAACCGCTGGGGCAAGTGCACATGTGAGAGGTGTCAGAACAAGGACGGACAGAACTGGCTCGGCAAGATCCTTATGGAAGTAAGAGATTCTCTGAAATGATAGAACGGGCAAAGATAGCTATGAATGTGTACTAAGGATAAAGAAATGAAGGACAATAAAAGAACTGTTAAATTCATAGTTAATGATTCAGAGAGATGGAGCGATTTTAGCAATGATAGGCTTGCTGAATGTATCAAACTATGTGTTGATACTCGAAATAGTCCCACAGAAGAAAATATAGATAGGTTAAATGCGTTTCAGTTGATTAAACATACAGAATTGGATGAGAATAAAAAACGCAGATTCCGCATGGCAATTGGGACATACAAGCCAGGGGATGAACTTTTAAATGATGTATTTTCAGAGATCCGCAATGTCGAATATCCATCGTTAAGACAAGTTCAAGAAGCTGTTATCATTTTGAATTCTTTATATAATACAAATCTTCAAAACGTAATAACTACTTCAAGAAATATAAAAAATCAAATTCCGAATATATTAAGAAGGATTAATGAACGTGATCTTACTGTTATTGATGATATAACCAGGATCAACCAACAAGGTGAAGATGCTCAATTCAGTAACAAGATATATTCATTTGCTACCAAGTTTTGCAGTTTCATTAATCCCTTTTATCCTATTTTTGACAGGTTTTCTTCTAACCTCCTGTTCATGATTCTAAACAGATCTGAAGAACAATTTCCTTTAGAAGATTTAGGAAATTACAGAATTTTTTGTGTTAAATATGAAACCTTCCTTAGTAAATATTGTTTAGATAAAACTAACTATAAAGATACGGATACTTTCTTATGGATGTACGGAAAGATTCTTGTAGCCAGTGGAGATATGGTTTTTGACACTGTCAGCCATATTGACCAAAAAGATAGCTCTAATCAATAATCTGCCAGCGTTCGTATTTGCCTGAATTGCCCTGTTTGGCTGCGTTCAGGTAACTCTGCCTGTTAAGTTCGACAAGCTTTTTTACATACCAGTCGGGCGCAAACAGGCCGAACTCTCGGCAGATAACCTGATATACAAGCCAGTTTGGAACATAGTATGGATTCTCCCAAACCACTTTATCATCTCTGCCTGACATGCGAAGGACGGCAGCTGCTACAGCTGGAGATCTTGATCCGCCTTTTGAGCAGCAAACATAAAGATCTGTAACTTCATCCGGTAATTGACGCAAAAACTTTATAATTGCTCTGGCATGAGCACCTTTGATTGCCAAGTAATAATCCGGATCTTCTACATCTGCAAATGGCATGATACACCTTTGGTTATCCGGAAATAGCTTCAGATTCTCATTATCTCTTTCGGTACATGCAATAATAGCGCATTTACTAACAGGAATATCAAAGATTTCAGGCTTAATAGCCGGAATGGCAAGTATATGGATCGTGTATTTCTTAATCTTATGTTGGCGCATAGTTAAACCAACTACTTTCCTTCTCTTAATGGGCTATTTACCATAATTATTCTTCCACACTAAATCCGGCCAATCTTAGGGCTTCATTGGTGATTCCCATTGGGGCCGCTTTGGCAAGCATTTCTTCGGTCAGAATCTGGTGATAGCCCGCAAGCACAAGATCAAAGCTATTACACCCGAACTTACCCTTAAGCCAATTGCTGACAGGGATAAGCAGACGTTGCATGCCGGTTAATTCTTCACGATATAATTCGACATCCATATAATTCCACCAGTTATCTGAGTATAAACCGTCGTCTACTGCATAACCCAGAAAACTCATATCAGAGGTATCACCGCCATATTCCAGGCGTTTCTTCACATACTCTTCGTGCTCATTCGGTGTTTCTTTCCAAACTTTAGGATCACGCTCCAACGGGTGATAACTATTCTTTAAGTAAACTATGTCGCCGCATTTAAAAGGCACAGGAAAGTTGAACCAAAGCTCGTCAAAGAAACTGCTCAATAAAAACCAACGTTCATTTTCCTCTCTGGAATAATCATGCGTGCAAGACAATATCCTTCCTGAGCCGATCTCGCACTCGATGTCGCCATTATTCCTGGTCATTTCGCCTTCGTCAGGAAATCCCCGCCTGATCTCTACAATACTGATATCTTCAGCATCTTCATTCTCCAGTATGTGTTTAATACATTTATCCCAGCTCGAGAAAACACCTTCGTAAAAGTCCCCACCATATCCGTATCTTAATGATGTATAGTAGCTTTTGTACGAATACAGCCAGCCACCTGAATTATCCTTGAACTCAGTAATAAACTGATCCTCCATAGCCATATAATCTGCAAGCAGTTTGTGGATCTGTTCGCCACGGAAGGGACTCCACTTTCCGCAATTATTTATCTTCATATCCGGCATGTTATCAATGATCCACTGCCACGCCTCATGCTTCTCTTTCAGCGTTACACTCTGGCACTGCGAGACAAGCCATGCAGCCTCTAATGCATTGTACTCATATCCAATCTCCTTATGGTATTCACGAATATCTTTGGAATTAATAAAACTTGTAAAATCCATTGTTGCCCTCTTGGGAAGTATTAGTCATGCCATTCTTATTTCCTGATGATAAAGGTCAACCCACAGGGCAAAATCTACAGGGTTATCGTATATCCTATATCCTGCAACATCACCTTCAGAAGGTTCTTCTGTTTTACCGTCTACAAATTTTACGCTTACATCGCTGTTATTCATAGAGATCATCTCCACCAGATACTCCACACCATTGGATTTGCGCGATGTGATCTTTGAAGGGTGAGAGAATCTAACGCTGTCTCTGCTGCAGGAACCTGAAAGCAATTCGGCACTGAAACAGATATTCTGAAGGTTCTGAGGATCCAATTCCCAATTATGGTTTGAGAAGAAATGTGTAAGATAATAACGGTATTCGTATTCATCCGAAATAATTGAGTACTCGATACAAGTGGCGTCGCCGTAATTTTGAGTTTTATCTATTTCAAGAAGTATATCTATCATCCTGTCATAGACCTCAAATTCTGCAATATCAACTGGAACTGGTTCTTCGTTTTTGCGTCTGACCGTTCTTCCGGCAATTTTAGTAAGAGAAATCATGACGGTAGAAAAATCATCACTAAGATATTTTTTCCGTCCATTCTTTTTAAATTGTAGACAGTTACTGATCCACTTTTGGTTTATATCATTGAGGTCTTTTCCTTTCAAATCAATCTCAAGGACCATTCCTTCGGAAAGTTCATACAGTTCTGATATATCAGGAAAACTAATCTCATCTTCATTAATCAAGGGAAACTTTTTCCTGATTTTACTTATGCATTCGTTCTTATCAAACTGTTCCCTCGAATAAACACGATCGCCAATATAGATATATTTTTTTATCGGATCAAATTCTGAAGATATAAGTCTGATCAGACAAAATGATTTTGAATCTTTAATTGTCCTTTCGGTCTTTATAACAGCATATTCACGCATTGACGTGATCTTGTGAAGCACCTGCTTTGTGGTTCTGTATACTTTAATCATCATAACAATCACCATCCCCATCCAAAGAAGTGATGCGCATCGTGATCTGTATCCTTCGCTCCTTCGACGAACTTATCTACAGCGGCACTAAGCACTGCTTTCGCCTGAGAATCACTGCACCATCCATCGCTGCTATCGTAAAACCACTGTTCGTCCTTGTAATACAAATACAGCCATCGAGCTTCCAGATCAGGACTGTGCCACTTGATAGCAAGATTTCCATATTTTGTCTTTATGTCATCAATAACCACCGTACGGTAATAATCCTCAAACGGTCGTTCATCTCTACTGCTTCTTCCCATAGAATGGAGCGAGCCAGATTCATCATCGAAATATAAATCCATTATGTAGCCGGTATAGATTAGATCCATTAATTCTTTGTCATCTTCAAACAGATCCACCGCTTGCGAATCTGACAAAAGCAAGACTTTTCCGCCGTGTCCGGTAACTTCATCGCAAGCTATCCATAATGATCGGCGGATTTCTTCGGTTAATACGATGCGTACTATCTTATCAATAACCAAAAACTCCACATCCTGAAACTTAGCTCTAACATCAGTCTCCCCTACAGGCAGCGAATCAGCTGTGACATAAAAACAGTCCATACCATTGGCATCTTCAAGAGAATGTAGATATCTTTTAGATGTCTTTGTCAGAATGTCGAGATATTCCTCTTTGTATGTATACAGATACAAGAGTCGGTATTCTTTTTTCATTTGAATCAACATTTTTAAATCTTCAAGCGACCGTTGTTCTTTAGCTTCTCTTTCAATATAGAGACTATCTCCGCTTGTTATCAAACCACCTGTTAGTTCTCCGAACTTCAAAACGAAGTCCTCGCCTAATGGCCAGTGGCCGCCTTCAACATAAAAACTGTTGCCCCTGGTAAGATATTTATCCGTGGTGGCCGTATCGATCAGATCATCGTCTTTGCCAAGAATCAGATATACATTTTCGGTAGTCTCGCCACGCGTGTCCCAACAGATGTCTTTCTCTGTGATATTCTCAATAAGAGACTTATATTCGTAATCAGGATAAAGGTCTGTCCAATATCTTGATGCGGGATACATGGGATTAATCAGTATTGTTTTCGTGCCTGTCGCTCTGCCGATAATAAGAGCAAACAAACCGCCGAATCCATGACCTACAATCAGGTCAAACTTGCTATTCATCATTCTGATAAGGAATTCCCCAGGATGCTCCTTCGGATCATATCCATGCGAATATATGCAGTCTTCTGAGTAGTATTTCAATAGTTCTTTATAATATAGATTCTCCGATTCGTCATTAATGTCACAAAGATTAAGGATATTCATTTTTCTTCACCTCCAATTCTCATCGACTCCATCACCTATCCAAATAGCACTTATAATGTTCGCTGTAATCGTATCTGATAATTGGTTCTTCAGTCAGACCAAAAGCATTTCTGATCTGCAAAATATAGTCCCTCTCAATATTCGGATTCAGATATATGATGGGTGTCCCATCTTTTTTATATTCAACTCTTCCACGCGGATAGTAATCAAATGGTTTTTTGCTTCCGGCAGGTCTTAAATAAGCCCACAAAAGTTTGTGATTGTAATTATCTCCAGATTTGGAAACACCATATATATCTCCTTCCTCATACTGATATACCTTCAATTCACCTTCAACTATCCAGAAAACACCTCTCATAAAACCTCTTATTTCTTGATCGTGATTACCTCAAGACCTTTCTCTTTTGCATACCAGATAGTTCTTTTTGTTCCGCCGGGAGCTCCGGTATAAACACCGATGAGCCTAGATGAATGATCGACCATCCAGTAATCCCTGTCGAGAAAAGACTGTCTTCCCGGAGTCTTGCCTACATATACGATTTTGTCTGAACCCATAAGAAGCTTTGTATATCTCTTCTTCCACTCAGGATCCCAGTCTTTTTCCATGCCGTTCCAGGCACAGGCAGAAATGAGATGTATATTCCTGTTTTCCTTCCTGAGCTTTATAACTGTCTCTGCAGCCCAGATATCGACACCTCTCTGCATGCCTGAGATAAAGTCGGTGTAACCATCTTCGACTGCCTTTCTTATCTGTTCTTCAAGCCAGGAAATGACTTTATCTTCACTCATCTCAAGCCTCTCCGGCCTGTGTCCCGTAAAGGAACACGCGTGTTTAATATCAATCTCCATCGTCTTCCTCTCTATTATTTCTTGCTTTGATTATAGGAGGCGTCATGGTATAGAAATGTCCCAATGGCCTTGGACTATACACGGTCACTTATCATACGGCGAAGCCGAATCTCCGCACATTCCCGTCATACGGTGAGATGTTGGGCGCGACGATGTCTTCCGGGGCGAGCGTTCTGATGTCATCATCGGTAACGTCACAAACATTCATGCCCGCGAGCCTGTTGCACTGCTCCATGTGGGCGTTCTCGATCAGGTTTCTGACATACCTTCCGTTACCGAAATCATCGGTCTTTCTCGCGCTGTCGAAGATTCCCGTAAGCTTTGCCCTCGCTTCAGGTGCGAGATACAATCCGTCATCTTTTGCGATGAGCTCGGCAATCCGGCAAAGATCATCAGTCGCGTAATCAGGGAAATGAACATGGAATGCGATCCTCGAGCGAAGGCCGGGGTTTTTCTGCATGAACTTCTCCATCTTGTCCGGGTATCCCGCAAAGATCACGACCATGTTGTCCCTGTTGTTTTCCATCTCCTGGACAATGGTGCTTATCGCTTCATCTCCGTACATACCGTCCCTGTCGTCTACAAGCGAATATGCTTCATCAATAAAGAGCACACTGCCTTCCGCTTCTTTGAACCTCTTTTTGACGAGCGGTGCCGTATGTCCGACATATTGTCCTACAAGGTCAGCTCTTCCGACCTCATAAAGATCGCCTTTCGAAAGCAGACCGTTGTCCTTCATTATCTGCGCGAAAAGCCTTGCAACTGTGGTTTTCGCGGTTCCGGGATTTCCGGTGAACACCATGTGCATAGCAGGTCTTTTTGAGGTCATGCCCCTGTCCATGTAAAGCTTCTGCATCTTATAGTAGTTGAGCGCCTTCTCGATCGTTTGCTTAGCATCTGCAAGACCGATGAGGCTGTTCAGCTTGTCGATTGCGCTGCCTTTGGGTTCTTCTTTCCTCACCTGATCCACGAGCGCGGCAGTATCCTTATACTGCGGATATATGCTCGTCTTGAGTTTTTCGCCGTACCAGGTGTCAAAAAGCTTATTGAGATTCGCTGCCGTGTATCCTTTTCCCTCATCACTCACCATTCCGGTAAGTTTCTTGTCAGGCCTTATCTTTTTCTCGGAAGCAAGCCTCTTAAGATAATCTCTTGCAGAATCAGCGAAAACGATATCCTCTTTCAGCTCAACCAGGGAGATACTTCCCTGTGTTGCGAATTCATCAATAAAAGCTTTTTTGGCTTCAGAGTTATCTGCATCCAGAAGTATTACCGTCAGGACATCGTACCTGTGCTCAAGAGCCATCCTGCAGATCGCGCAAATGTTCTCGATCCCCGAAGACTGTGCAAACATACCGACTCTGCCTGTACCGCCATACCAGTCAATAACGATCGTTCCGCCGGCGCATGACTTATACAAAGCCTTCCATCCTATAGAAGGCTCAGGGCTTTCATCACCCCAGCGGATACGGACGTATCTCCTGCTCTTTACCCTTTTGTTCTGATAAAGGGCAGATATGAGACGTGAGTATATCTGCTTCTTTTTATCGTCATCGTCGTCCCTGACATTTACCATATAATGTACGGGATGACCATCTGCACGGGACTTCGTTTTGCCTTTATAGATTCTTTCGATCTCGGGAATGAGCGTATCGCCGACCAGGTCATTTTTTGCGCCTTCGATAAGTACTTCCTTCTCCGAAACTTCATCGGCCATAACCTCGTCGTAAGCCATACGGCAACGGCTTCCGAGGCACTCGATCTCAAAGTGTTCCAGGACAGCATCACAGTCATCGATATAACCATTATTATCAGCCTGGCTCAGATAAGAAAAAACATCGTGGAATGAAACTTCCTCTATTTCGGTCTTTCCCAGTTCAAGGCCGGTCATTCCGGCATATTTGTCGATCAATTTCCCGATATCCATTCCGGGCTTTACGGTTATCACACCCAGATGAGCGACTTCACCGCATAGTATCCAGCTGAGAAAAACATAGCTTTCATCTTTGCGCATAAATAACTTATCACTGGCTTCCCTGATCACATTTTCAAAAGCGCGGCGGCATCTTCTGTCATTCTCATCCGGAACTAATTTATCAAAGTTCTTCAGTATGGTATGAACCCTGTAAAAATACATATAATCAACCTCCTAATCACTTCTTATGCTTCGAGTATAAACAGAGACATGTGCCAAAAATGTCTCATGTGTACAACAAAAGCAGTGCGTCAATTTGCGGATATTTTTTCGAAATGCAATAGAGATATCTGATTACCAGTTAAGTTCATCGAAGATATATGCGAGATCAGCAAAGGCCTTCTTGATCAATTCTTTTTCTTTTTTCGTATATGCCTGCCAATCGTCGTCAGATCTTCTGTTATAACTCGAAAGTTTTACCAGTTCATCAAATTCATCAGCTGTTGTATTAACAAGATCGTGCCACTTTTTGGCATACATTTCGGTTTCTTCATCAGACATAAAATTCATTTTGGAATAATCACCTTCAAATACAGTATTTCCGATCGTCGGCGTATTCTTAATGAAGAACCTCAGGTAATCCCTGATGATCACAGCCAGATAAAGATCGGTCATCCAATGAACATTACAGGAGATATTCACGATCTCAAAATCAGTATAAGATCCCTTCTTATGCTGCTTCACCTTTCCAAGCTTCAGGTGACGGAGCTTGTAGTCGTGAACAGCATCCTTAATTCTCCAAAAAGGGTACGTAATATTCCAAAGGACATCACTCAATAATGTGTTTCTCATAATCATCACCTGCTTCTCAAATCGCTTATACCATGTTTCTTAAGCTCATTTTAAGAAGGATGATGTACTAAATTTGGCCCATGTACACGATTACAATCAAGCTAACAAATCAGCCATTTACATGAAGCGTATGGAAATTGATCCATGCGCTTCTGTCATTAAGAACATTAAATGCAGCATTTTCCTGAATCAGTTTATATATCGCAACAGCACGTGCCTGGCAGTTAATTGACTTGCCCGGATTGAATTCAATATCCGTGAACCAGTTATATTCATTGATATCAAGTTCACAGCCGAAATTCTCGATCACAGCCAGAACATAGATGTAATCATAGAATGCCGTCCTAGGTTCAAGCGGCCAATCCTCATCGTTTCTTACAAACGCTAACAGCCTGCCTGATGTCTTATGACGTTCATCCCTCTTTGCATCCTTAGGAGCTACATTCAACAGATCCAAATATGGACCACCATTCTCATATCGCTTAGAAGCCTGAAATACATTTTCGATGAACACACCATTCGTCTGCATATTGAAAGCACTGAGCTGGTTTCCCAACTCAACTTCACCTTTAGATGAGATTTCCAGAGCAGTCTGGCCGGTAGCATCTACAATCGACTTATGAAGCGCATTGATATTCTTCCTCTTCTGACTTACGGCAAACCCGCCATTCCAGGCAAAGTCAAACTCCCTGCAAATAACTATTCCGTTCTTGATTGTCCACGCAGGTCTTTTAGCCATGATGCACCTCCACCCATTCCAACAGATCCTTCTCGTCTTTCTCACTTGCGGCAACGCCCATAATAATGTCCGCAAACTCAGCGTTCGTTGCCTTTACCTTGTATCCGTTAAGCTCAAGCAAGGTAAGCAAAACCAGTGCTCCGATGCGCTTATTTCCGTCTCTGAATGCGTGATTTTTGATGAGTCCGAAAGCAAGCCTTACGATCTTTTCCTTCGTGTCAGGTATCAGTTCTTCCCCTCCGAAAGTCTGAAATGGTGCCTGAAGCGCAGAATCCAACATTCCGTCATTAAGCACGCCGACATCTCCGCCATAACGTTCATATATGGCTTCATGAAGCTTTATAATCTGATCTCTGTTTAATCCAATCATTTTGCAAGCTCCTCAAATGCTTCATTAAATTCATCCATCAGCTTTGATGCAACTTCAAAAACTTCACTGTCAGAAACAGTTTCAAACTGTTTATATTCTTCATTCATAAGCTGATACCTCCGCTCTTTTCTCAAAATACTATACAAATTCATGGGGCATTTCTAGTGCATCTCATGCTTTACACATCGTTCAATCACCAGACTTTTCTGACGAATTAACTGAATCCCACGCTTTCATAACATCTTCGACACTTACACCATCAAGCGATCTATGCCTAAACGCATCCCAGAACGCTCTAGCTTTCTCCTCATCACCATTAAGTTCTTTGCTGAATCTGATCAACAGTTCATCGTTCTTTGTCAGCTCGTCTTCTCTGACATATCGAATCCTGTACAGCGGTGACAAAGGCGGTTCATAACTGTGCAGTTCAGCTTCCTTATAGAACCTCTTGTGCTTCAACGCCTCCAGTCTCCATTCATCCGTGTAGGGCATCTTAAAAAGGATCTGCGGCATGCAGCAATCGTACTGGGCGTGAGCCTCTGTTACCATGGCATGGAACGAAGGACCAAAAGGATAGCAATCGATATTAACTATGTCTCCGGGCTTATACGGAGTAGGCAGATTCAGGTCAAGAAATCCGCCAAAGAAATTCCCGTCACTTTCAAGTGCAGAATAATACTCGTAACCGTTCTTCTCTTTTTGCAGATTTAATCTCTCAAACCAGCAAACTTCGCCGTTGTAAATATAGTAGTCGTATCTGAAGCTTTCCCAGGATCCGTTTTCATGAATATTCCACACTTCCAGTTTGTACCAGGTTGCGACCGGATATCCTTCTTCGGGCTCTTCGTCATCCCAATAATCATTCTCGAATTCTTCTTCAAGCTTAATGTATTCCATAACATCCTTCATTGAATTGAATACACCTAAGGGTTGAGACTTCACGAAAAATACATCCGGATCGTACCACTGGACGAAAAGACAATATACACGCCTCTCCTCATAAAGATCGTTATATTTCAGATCAAATTCAGCGTTGCGTATTGCTGCACAGCAGTCATCAAAACAGATCCCAAAATCGCCTATCGCATCACAAATCGTTTGCTTTATGTGTTCAAAGCTTGCACCTTCAGCCATTAGCTTTGACGCATTTATAAAAGCATCATACTTTATGCTGTTTTTCTTACGGAGGCTTACCAACATATCTGTCTTAGACTTTAAAGATACAGGGGCTTTACATATGATCTCCGCTATATATGATTCACTGAAAGTGCCATCTGCAGTATTAAAAGCAATCATCTCCTCGCTAAAACCACACTTTCGTAAGACATCCCTTTCATCTTCATTTGTCCATCCGTGGCATTCAATGACATAAGGTTTGATGTCATCGATTTTTTCTATCTCAACACAAGTGCCTGAAGGAATGTGATACAGTCTGCACGTCTTTTTCAAAGCCAAAAGCAGCAGCATATTGATAAATACTTCTTCGCTCTCCCCGTCCCAAACAGCGATCATGCGGTCACAGTTTTTCATCATCTTCACATTTGTAGGCATTGCATATTTGATGCGTGCCATTGGATAACGATGTTTCGGCGGAACTAACCGCATAACACTCACTTTCTCATATTGCTTACTCCTGCAACGACCATATACACGATGATCGAAATCAGAATCACCAAGCAGTATCTCTTCACCGTTTTTCATGATATTTCTGACATCTTCCCAGAATGCCTTGGGAAATTCCCTGTAATGTATTCCGTTTGTTCCGCAGATATATGTGATCCTATTCTTTGCATCTTTATTCTGCTTTAGATTCACTTCACCCATTTGTCACCCTCCTTGATAAGAGCTTCTTTTATCGCTTCGTATACCATCTTGTTAATGTCTTCATCTTTGCAATGTGGTGTGTGTTCACCAGGGCCGCAAACGAGGCCATTAATCTTATGTCCGCTAAATAGGCTCATGTTGGATTCGAAGTAATCATTGATCGCTTTTGCGCACGAGTAACTGTAGGTATGTCCATCCCTGCACTGGAACATAAAAATGTCATCACCAAAAAAGAGCCGCTCAAACACAAAAACTGCCACGAGTTCAGCTTGAGGAAAACCATCAGATTGACCATCAGTCCTAATCAGAAGTTCATTATCAGCATTACCATAAACATCCTTCGGGACCGAATCATCATCACAAAAATGAATATATGAGTCACCTTCTTCAAAGCAAAGCAAATACTCTCCGCTCTCCTTTTCCCAATCATCTCTAGACACATAAAACAGGGCTAAATCATTGTTCTTCAGAGACTGAATCCTGCTGAAAACAAGCGAGAAATTCTCCCAATCCAAATCCCTGTGATAATGTCCGAAATACCAGTGCCTGAATTTTAGTCCGTGCTTTGTTATCAATTCATCCAAAAACTTAGTCAGCCTGTTGCCGGACCTGTCGACAACACCCGCCATGTTATTTGCAAGCAGCCTTGAAATATCGCTGTTATAAACGGCGCTCATATTCTTGCCGATATAGCCTTCAGGAGCACAATGCGTCAGCACGATATCAACCTCGAAGTTAACCTTCTCGAGATTTCTCAAAGCTTCCTCATATTCTTTATCAGACGGCATCTCGCGAGCCCACCAGGATTCACCTTCCTTGCGGTATTCCTTATCAGTAGATTCGGCTCCGCCCATAGTAAAGAAAGTGGTCCCGAAAATGTTATAAACCTGACCTCTCATAAGATGGATAACACGGTCTGATATCTTATGAACCTTTCCGCCGTTCCATTCTTCTACCGGATACTTATCCAACAGATCGTGGTTCTCGTGATTACCATCTATAAACAAAGTAGTGAAGTTTCTTTTGTTATAGGTCTTAAGAATATAATTATCCTGCTCCGCACCATCCCAGATTCCACCAAAATCGCCTACTACGATCAGGAAATCGTAATATTCAGACATGTATTTCTGTTCAGGAAAATTGGAAGTGTTGATCTTCTCCCAATCTGTCATTCCATGTGTGTCACCGGTTATGTAGAACATAACAACCTTAGCCTCCTTTAACTCACCTTATATCATCATTATAGAAAGGGATATGTGCGTAAAATGGTACATAAGAAAAGCCTTCTCCCTAAGAGAGAAAGGCTCTTCAAATGGGCATGGAATTGTTGATTTGATCTCCTAACCCGCCCTCGTCAGTGGGTTAACAATTGAAAGCCAAGCCTACTTTTTGCTCATTTCTTTTGCAACTTTAATCAATGCGTCTGCGTATTTCTTGTCTTTTTGCTGCGTCTCATACGACAACTGATCAAACGGAACGATACTGGGATGCTCATGGCCAAGATACGGAGGATTATACGGCCTGAAGTTCATCATAACGCTCCAGGCATCATGAACATCTTCCAAAGAAATATCCTCGCCTTTGACCAGCACAAGAAGAGCATACATTTTGACATACTCTTTGCTCTTTAATCCGGTAGCTTCACTGACCTTTTCTACAAGTTCATCTATGTATGTCTTCATAAATTAATCCTGCTTTCTCTCTGTCATAACATTTCCGCTTTTCAAACTGGAATGGAATTATTGATTTGATCCCCTAACCCGCCCTCGTCAGTCGGTTAACAATAGGTAGTAAAGCCTAAGCTATACCGTAAAATGTGAAACTGTAGTATATACTGGGCGTACATGGTATCTAAGGACTCGAACCTCTCGTATGGCCCGGCATACTTGCCACTGCAGGATCAGCGAATCATTCTCATTCGCCACGAGATCTTGTTCACCCCGCCTGACTACCTGCAATATCAGATTAATTCCGTAGTCCAATTAATCTCCTGAATCTTGTCATCAAGAAGTCTAAATTCCTTCGAAAGGCCATCAACCTTCTTTTGCAGTTGAGGAACAGAAACCGTACTATAAGTCTTGATCTCAGCCTTTGAATAGTAACGTCCGGTAAGATCACTAGCGTTCTTCAGGAAAGACCTGAGCTTTGTGATTCTCCCATCGAGACAATCCCTTTTGGCAAGAAGGTCGGTCAAATATACTTCACCACACTTTGTCTCATTATTAGTGTGGTTGATTCTTGAAACCAAAATCTCCAGTTTCTCATAAAGCCCTTCCATTTCTTCCATAAGAGCTATAGGGTCTTCCGTCGGATTCTCACCCTCCTGAACTTTTGCGTTTCTATTGAGCCTTTCAGACAGGTCATTAATCCTGCTTTGAATATCCGATCTTTCTGACAATGCCAATGCTAATTTCATAATTCATTCCTCCTCGTTCATTTATTTTTCCTTGAAAGTATCTTATCAAGCCATATGTACCAATTTGGGAACATAAATATACCCGGCAACGATGCCGGGTATGGTTTAGGGTTTTAAGAGAATTATCTTTTGCGAGCAATAGATATTATTCGAAATCAATATGTCCGTATGCAATCATCTTAACCGACTTCTTCTCGCCTTCAACAGCACGGTTATAGTGATATCCATCATCGTTTATCTCAATGTTGCTAAACACATTGTGATTTACCAATATAGCCGGATTTATTACGTTGTTGATTGTACCTGTCTGCCTGAAGCTCGTTTCCAGAGCATCGCTCACTTCAGCCCAGCCGATATTGTTATCGAGCAAATATATAATGTGCGTAATACCAGCGCTGTACGATTTTTCATGAATCTCTTCATAGTGCGGATCGTCAATCTCAATGTTATAGAGATTGCGAATTGCCAGGCAGGCTAACTTAAGACCATGATCCGGCTTGAATATCGAAATAGCATATATCTTATCTTCATCAAGATCAGTTACCTGTTCAGGAATCGTTCCATCATAAGTTATATACCAGGTATACTCATCACCTGCGAAAGCGCCAATATCTTCATATAGGTCAATTCTTTCATAGCCGCAACAAGAAGAATCAACTATGCAGAACTTCGCATCTCTGATAAACCTTTCTGTACCTGTATAAATCTGTGGAACCAAAGCAGCTTTGACAGATGTATCTGTTACCTCACAAGTGACAAAGCCTTCCATATTCTCAAACTGATTTCTCAAGAATCTGTTATCTTCCCTTGGAAGTCTATTGCTCCTTCGCAAAGAGAAGAATCCTCCGTTGTTATCAACAAGATATTCCACACCCCTGAGTCTTCTCCTGTCGATCAGTTTGGAAACCGGCTTATTAACGGTAAGAACCTTTAAATGGGGCAAATCATATAATGACTCGATATTTTCTAATGTATATTCGTGTATCGACAATCTGGTCAAGTTTTCAAGTCCTGAAAGAAAACCTAGATTCGTAATTCCCGTTGTATTCAAATCAAGAACCTTCAGATTTGTTAACCCGGAAATAACACTGGGATCACTAATTTCGTTATGCGAGATCGTCAGATCAGCAAGTTCGTTGTAGCCGGCTAAAAACGAGAAATCTTTAATTCCGTTGCGACGGAAAACAGCTCTTCGTATGCCCGTCAATTCCCTGTATGAATACTGGTTGTTAAGGTCAATGTTGTCTAAATAAAGGTAACCGAATCTCCCTATTCTGTCTATTCTCTGAAGATATTCAATATCCGTGTTTCTATCACTGTAAGCTCTTCTAATAAGACCCGCTCTTTCCCTGATCTCTTCCCTGAGATAATCCGGCTCAAGAATAACTGCATACTCGCCATATCTCATAGCCCAGTCGATAATGTCTTTCTCGCTACTCTTTACATGAACGATCAGGCGGTTAGAGGATGGATGCGCAGGTTCAATCTTTATCTGATTTCCAAATGATTCGATCACTTCCCCGAGAATGGTCCTGTCAACCTCCAACTTAACCTTTACTGTCTCGCCTGCATTCATATAGCAATGCTCTACAATATATTCGTTTGAATGCAACGCTGCATTTACCCTTGCAGCCGAATGAGTGGATTTCTCGTCAAGTATGGTCACATCAGAGATCCTGTCGATACGATACCTTTTAATAATGTTGGAGTCTTTCTCACCGCATAACAGATAGTAGTTACCGTCAGCAACAATAACCCTGTATGGACATACCTTAACCGGTTCATTTCCAATACGGTGAAGCTTCTTGTCGGTATCGAATGCATTGTTGAAGAACGTGATCATCCTCTGCCTATGAATAGCATTATTGATATCACCCAATATCGTGAAGAAGTCCTTCCTGACAGGAACATTCTTCTCATTAATCTTCGTGTGCATCTCAAAGATTCCGCTGTACTGGTTATGACTAAGCTTAACGAGCTTTTTGGTTATCTCTTCGGCATTGGTCTTATCGACATGCTTTGAGAATTGAACTGCATCCATCAGGAACATCAGCTCTTCATCAGTGAAATCATCTTCATAACAGAACTCTAACCAGTAATCCTTGAGTATGGGCGAATCGCCTCTCGGAATAATTGTATAGTGAAGGTGCGTATTCTCGTCAATCCAGTCGCCATCTTCATCCTTTCCATATTTCTCAATAAGTCTATTGAGTGCACGGGATACTGTTCGGCGGTCACACGCATTTTCCGGATCTTCTTCGAGCTTTCTTAAGATATCTGCCTGATCGATCGGCTTATCTTCTGTCGCATTCTTCTTAATAATATCGAACACAAGATCTATACATTTATTATGCTTAATCATCTGTCTAACCCTCCATTTACCGCGAGAAATCAACTTATTCCTGTCTAGATATTAGCACGCTACAAACGCAAAAATAAGTCCTGAGATGTGACTAATCTGTCACATCTTCCAACATTGTCCTATTAACAGACTGATACTATTCAGAATCAAAAACGAACTGAAAGTGAATGTTTGCCTTTAATAGCGCATCGTTTCCAGGATCATGCTTAAAGTAATCCGACGCTACTTCGCAAACAGGTGTTCCGGGGATCTGTTTCCCCAGTTCAACGATCCGTTTGCCTGTATAAATCTCGATCTTCTCCCACTGCTCCATGGTACCCTCGTAGTAGACATCCTCCAAAGAAACACAGCCGGCAAAGACGTCACGGCCGATCTTTTTCACATTCTTCGGAATGGTAAGTCTTTTAAGGTTGGCACAACCCTTGAAGGCACCGTCGGGAAGGCCTCGTACACCGGAGTGAAGAATGATGTCCGTGACTTTATCATTACCCTGGAATGCCTCAGGCTTAAAGCCCGCAACATCAACTTCGTTTCCCCATTTGTTAATACCCTTTTTGGGGAGCTTTATCACTTCAGATGCCGCATCACCCAGCGTCACTACATACATAGGTGCACGTCTCATAACGCCTGAGATATATGTATACCCGTAGTATCCGAAAGTTAATTCTTTTGCATCTTCGGTTGTCTTTATTACTTCAATATAATCTTTAACTAACACGGCCTTGCCCTCCCTTCTGTTTCTATAATTTCATCTTACAGAGGGAGATGCGACAAAAAGAGTACATCGCTTCTATTTGTTCAGCGGACAAGAATCAAGCCACTTGATCAAATCTTCATCACATCTTATGTTGCTGAAATACAAGTTTGAAATAATACATCCGCAAAACTGTGCAGCCTGAGCTCTGTCTTCAACATCAACATTGCAAATCTTTTCTATTTTCAGGATTGCACAAATCTCGTTTAGCCGTTTACAGGCAGATATACATTCGTCATGTGCTGCTCTTCGCCTGCTGTCATAGGCATTCACCATAGTAGCATTGAGCTCTTCCACCGGCATAGACGAATAATATATTTCCTCTCTGATGACAGTTTGATAATATCTCTCGAGCATGTCAATGCACGATACTATCTTTCTTTTAATCTCATCTTTTTCTGCAAGTTCCGAAGCCTCCACTGCTTTAAAAAGTTTCGTTACAGGATTATCCATTCATTCCTCCCAAAGCATTTCACGCAGCATAATCAAAACATTCAATCCCGCTATTGTCACTGATATTGTAGAGGAATCGATGGTCTGATTATGGTACATCACGGCTTAGAGTCATAAACCGGCTTAATGACTACTACCACATCAATATAATTCAGGGCTCTGAGCTTAGAAATACGGTTGATGCATACAGAAAGTAAATGGGCGTCCCGGTGGCTTTCTTATGACTAAAAGATCAATATAAAAGCACCTTAATCGTAACGACTAAAGTGCTTTGATCATTTACTGTATTTATCCGCAATTCCGGACGCTGCGTAGCTGTCCGGCTTGATAAGACAGACATAACCCTGACTTGTTACCCAGCTGACAACTTCTTTGATAAGTACGCTCGTTTTACCTGATCTTCCTATGTCACAGTGAATCTGGAAAGAAACATTCAAGTCTTCGAGCAGCATGTCTTTTTCCATGAACAACTCTTCCAGATTATCGAGAAGGTCATGGGCTATAAATAGGCTTCTGCCCGTCTCTTCATTGATCTTCTGCTTAAGGTTAGTGATAAGACGGATGAACTCAATGTTATAAAAGTACGTTCCGCCATTGCCCTTCTTATGTATGGCGATTACTTCAACCATCTTTGTCCTGTCGAAATTCTGACTGTCTGTTCCGACAGTTATCTCGTAACTGCTTGTACTGTCCGACATGATGATGTCGAAAATCCTTTTCGCTATGTCAGGAACGTTAATATTTTGTCCCTGAGCTGTCTTGAACATGATTCTGTCTCCTTCCTTTGTTATTTTTTGGCGTCGACACCCGGACTTGAACCGGGACGCCGGAATAAACCGGTTACTCACGGTTTAGCAAACCGCTGCCTTACCAGTTAGGCTTATATCGACATTTGGCGCCGTGTGAGAGATTCGAACTCCCAGACCGCTCTCGCGGCCAACAGTTTTCAAGACTGACCCTCCTCCCCACTAAGGTAACACGGCGAATATATTGGTTGTCCCTGTACGATTCGAACGTACACTAAAGGCGTCAAAGACCCTTGTGCTGCCATTACACCAAAGGAAGCATTGGTTGGAAAGGAGAGACTCGAACTCTCGACCACCGCTTTATAAGAACGGCACTCTGACCTGCTGAGTTACTTTCCAATGTATGGTCGTAGCTGATAGAATCGAACTATCGTTACCCGCATATCAGACGGGTTTCCTGCCATTGAAAGAAGCTACGTTTTGGTGCCGTCTGAGGGTATCGAACCCACTCGAAGTCTCTGACTGACGGATTTACAGTCCGTCCCGCCTCCTTAACGGATTACGACGGCATATTGGGTGGAACACCGGGAATCAAACCCGAACCAGCAGTGCCACAAACTGCCGTGCTGTCATTACACTATGAACCACATATTGGTTGCGGAGCCGAGAGTCGAACTCGAGAGGTCGAGCTTATGAGGCTCGCATGGTCACCGTACCTCTCCGCAATATTGGAGCTTCCCGTGAGATTCGAACTCACAATCTGCTGCTTACAAGGCAGCTGCCGTACCGTTGGGCCAGAGAAGCATAATTGGTGCCTGACAAGGGCCTCGAACCCTCATAAAACTGATTTTGAATCAGTCATGTCTGCCTATTGCATCAATCAGGCATTATTACAGACGACACAGTCGCGATCTGCTTTTCGGCTACTTGTTTTCATGTACTGAACCGTTTCGGTGTTTTCCCTACTTCCTTTTGCCTATCATCTGTTGTTGGCACTCCCACAACGACTTGAACGCTGATACCCGGTTTAGAAGACCGGTGCACTATCCGGTTGTGCTATAGGAGTATGTTGGTGCGCCAGCCCGGATTCGAACCGGGAATGTCACGGGGCTTAAGCCCGCCGTATATGCCGTTCTACTACAAGCGCATTTGGTACCTCCGGTGGGAGTCGAACCCACAAAAGACACGGATCCTTAGTCCGTCGCATATGCCATTCTGCTACGAAGGTTTGTTGGTATCCCCGACAGGATTTGAACCTGCAATGTACCGGTTCTGAGCCGGATGCGTCTGCCGCTTCCGCCACGAGGATATTTTTGGTCAGAGTAGAAGGAGTCGAACCTTCGTCACGTGGTCCCAGGCCACGGATACTTCCGTTATACGACACCCTGATGTTGAAACAGGCCGTTATCCTATTATCAGAAGAAACCTAAAAACAACCTGTTTCAATGCGGATCTTTAAGACTGAACAGACCAGTCTTTGGCGACCTCAAGGGGAGTTGAACCCCTGTCTCCGGCGCGACAAGCCGGCATAATTGCCGTTATACCATGAGGCCATATGGTGGATGTGACAGGCATCGAACCTGCGACCTTCAGATTAAGAGTCTGCTACTCTGCCAGCTGAGTTACACATCCATGTTGGTGGACCCCAAGAGACTCGAACTCTTATCGCCCGGATTAAAGGTCCGGCGTGTTACCGTTACACTACAGATCCATGGTGGACGGTGTTGGTTTCGATCCAACCTCCCTTGGGCTTCAACCAAGTGCTTTCACCAGATTAGCTAACCATCCTTGAGCGGGATAACAGAAAAGACGCCGCGTCTTTCTGCCATCCCCGGTCCTGACGCGGAAGAGTGCCTGTTTCTTTGCGTCAGAGCCTTATTGGCACCCTTGGAAGGACTTGAACCTTCAACCTCCCGGTTAACGGCCGGATGCTCTACCTGTTGAGCTACAAAGGTGTGTGAGAGATTAAGTTTTCAAGGTGCATGGGCGATAAAAAAGGATCGCTCGAATTTTTCTTTTCGGGCGATCCTGATATCATTCTTCAAACTTGTTTGTGCCTAAACAAAAGTAAGATTAACATCGTAATCGCCCAATGATGCTGTCAATGCTCTTCAAATAGCTGTGATCGTTATCCAGGAGGGATATCAGGGCAAAAGAACATACTGAATCAAACGCCGAAATGACGGGCGTTCTGAGATTCATTAATGATTTCTGTCTCATAGATGCAGTTTGCATTGTTCTTTTCCTTTCACTTTATTCAAAAATTCCGAAAATAAAAAAGAAGTGCTGAACGATCCGGACCTGCAATTATCAGGTCGGATGTCGGACAGGCACTTCCTTCATCGCCGATAAGATAACACAACAAAATCTGGTGTGCAACCCCTTTTTTGAAAATTTCTGAAATTTGCTAAGCTCAATATTCACAAGGGTTTCGGGCTCTATATTAATAATATTTTGAAGATATATTTTGTGCCGGAAAAAGATGCAAAAACAGAAAATATTTGCGAGGTGTTTATGATGCGTCAGGTAAAAATAGATCATACAAAGTCATCATGTCCGAAAATTGGCACATGTGCTTTTGTATCCTATGAGTGTAAAAAGAACAAGCAATTTCGTAAAAGCAAATGAGGTGAATCTTATGGAAAATAAAAATAATGAAAGTCAGGAATGAATCCTAAGCACTTGCAATATCTTATGGGACATTCGGAAATCGGAGTTACACTTAACACTTATACTCATGTCGTATATGAGGATGTTAAGGCGGAAATCCGAAGGATTGGAATCGGGTAAAAATGAAGCCTCAAAAAGCCCTGCGAAATTGTCAGGTTAATTTTACAACTTTTATACCTGATTTTATACCTTTTGGCGACCAAAATATGCCAAAATAAGCCACGAAAAGAACGAATGTTCTGTTATAAGGATAATCCGGAAACCCTTATAAAATAAGGCTTTTCAAGGTTTTTCAGGGCAAATCGTAGCAATGATAAAAGTACTATTTGTATGTCACGGCAACATCTGCCGTTCAACAATGGCGCAGTTTATGTTCCAGGATATGGTCAACAAGAAAGAGCTTGCAGACCGTTTTTATATTGACTCTGCTGCCACAAGCACGGAAGAGATCGGAAACG
>Ga0326512_10000570_pt1 | contig 32363 bp, 65 predicted proteins | sample 1_2617_0518_D_FD_203652 | JGI IMG/M metagenome (GOLD analysis project Ga0326512, IMG submission 203652) | Bovine rumen microbial communities from UC Davis, California, United States - 1_2617_0518 | ecosystem: Host-associated > Mammals > Digestive system > Stomach > Rumen | place: USA... | reverse complement strand
TATATGTGCGAATTAGACGAGCATTATTGTGATGTGATATTACAACGCCGGGAGAATTTAACAGGCAAAAAAGCAGAATTGATAAACGGCGATCGCGAAGAATAGCGACCAGCCGACACCCAAAGAACCGAGGTGGTATAAATGGCAAGGACGGGCAGACCGAAAAAAGAGATTGATAAAAAAGAATTTGAAAAATTGTGTGCGTTGCAATGTACCAAAGAGGATATTGCGGATTGGTTTGAGGTTAGTGAGGATACAATAGACCGATTTTGCAAGCGTGAGTATAGAAACAGTTTTGCGGTGGTTTTTAAGCAAAAAAGAGCAAAGGGAAAGGTATCATTGCGCAAGTCGGGGTTTGATATGGCGAGATCGAATCCGACCGTGCATATATTCTACGCAAAGAACTTTTTACAAATGACCGACAGGCAAGATTTACGAGCCGAGATTGTCACGGACGAGGAAATGGCAAAACAGGCAAAATACATCAAAGATGTGCTGATGAAAGAGGACGAATGCAACGAGGAATAATCGGTATATATAAGATCATAAACAATGATAACGGCAAAGTATATATTGGGCAATCTGTTGACGTGGAATACAGATTGTGCAATCATTTTAGTTGTTTAAGGCACAACAGGCACGAAAATGAACATTTGCAACGGGCGTATAATTTGAATCCAGCGGCGTTTACATGGGAATTGATACAAGAATGTGCCATTAACGACCTTGATATGCTGGAAGTTTATTATATTGGAAAATATGACAGCACAGACAGAAGCAAAGGATACAATCGGAGTTTTGGCGGTCAGTTAGCACATAAGGCAACGGACGAAACACGCGCCAAAATGTCAAAGACTAAAAAAGGCAAAAAGTTTACAAAGGAACATTGCCACAAGATCGGTGAGGCGAACCGCGGGCGCAAATTGTCGGATGAAACAAAAAGTAAAATATCCGGCAAACATAAAGTGCCTATATTGCAATACAGCCGTGAGGGAATATTTATTGCAAGGCTTGACGGCATACAAGATGCGGCAGACAAATTGCACTTGAAGTCAAAATCGTCAATATCAAACGTGTTGCGTGGCAAAGCACCGACAGGCGCAGGATTTATTTGGAAATATGATAAATGAAATATTATCATTGATAAAAAAATACCCGTATAAAATTGCGGTCAACATAGGTTTTAAGGACATTAAAGAATACCCTCATAACGAGTGGATGAAAGATATATTGTTTGGCAACGACGAATATACCTTGCTGGCGCACCGAGGAAGTTATAAAAGTTCCTGTTTATCGGTATGTATTGCACTGATAATGGTATTATTTCCACAGGATAATATTATTTTCTTGCGAAAAACCGATAACGATGTTGCAGAAATGGTACGCATGGTTGACAAGGCATTACTGTCAGACTTCATGCAACAATTATCACAGATCATATACGGAAAGCCGATAATATTAACCGAGTGTTCGTTATCGGCAATAACAACAAACTTGTATTTGACAGCGTCGGGAGCGTCACAACTAATCGGTATCGGGTTAAAATCGTCAATCACTGGAAAACACGCGAATTTTGTTATAACCGACGACATATGCAATGTTTTAGATCGTATATCGAGAGCCGACCGAGAACGCACGAAATTGCAATATCAAGAATTGCAGAATGTATGCAACCGCGGCGGCAGGATTATCAATTTAGGCACAAAATGGCATAAAGAGGATGTATTTACATTAACAAAAAATATCCATACATATAGTTACAAGGATACGCATTTAATCAGTGATGAAAAAATAGCGGAACTAAAGGAATCAATGTTGCCGAGCCTGTTTGCTTGCAATTATGAGTTAAAGATCATAGCGGCAGAGGACGTTATATTTACGAATCCTGTTACGGGCGGCGATACGTCAATGATAGAGCAATCAAATTATTGCCATATTGACGCGGCATACGGCGGTAGCGATTACACAGCATTTACGATATGCCGCAAAACAGACGGCAAATATTATATTTTTGGCAAGTTATGGCGCAAGCACGTTGATGATTGCGAGGACGAGATCATAAACTGGCGCAAGCGGTTTAATGCTGGGCGGATATATTGCGAAACAAACGCCGACAAGGGTTATTTGGCTAAAGACTTGCGGCGCAAGGGCGAAAGGGTAACGGAATACGCTGAAAACGAAAACAAGTTTATCAAGATCGTGTCGTACCTTAAAGCCGAGTGGAAAAATGTAATATTTGTCGAGGGCACTGACGAGGAATACATCGAACAGATCACAGATTATAACGAAAATGCAGACCACGACGATGCGCCCGACAGTTTGGCAAGCATTATTAGAGTATTGTGGGGCAAACGGGATACACCGTATAAATCAATCATATATCAATAAGGGGGAATAAAATGTTAACCTATCAAGACCTTGTTAACGTAGGGGAAAACGAAAGCAATCGTATGGATTTTGTAATGAACATCATACACCAGCACAAGGTAAGCGATGATTACAAGATCGGGGCGATTGCAGAGGAATATTACAAAAAGCGCAATGTAACGCTTGTGAAATTTCAAAAGATGCTGACAACATTGACGGGTGGTCGTGTTGTTGATAAGTGGTCGCCGAATCATAAGGTTGTCAGCGGTTTTTTCAAGCGTTTTGTGACCCAGCAGAATCAATACTCGCTGGGTAACGGCATTTCGTGGGGCGAAAACCCGTTTACGGATGATAAGCAAAAGGCAAGGTTTGACAGCGAGGTCAAAAAAGCGGGGTTATACGCACTGATCGGCGGCGTTTCGTTTGGATTTTGGAATCTTGACCATTTGGACGTGTTCAAAATAACGGAATTTGCGCCATTATATGACGAGGAAAACGGGGCGTTACGCGCTGGCGTGCGGTTTTGGCAGGTAGATGCAGACAAGCCGTTGCGTGCAACACTGTATGAGGAGGACGGGTACACAGAATACCGCTGGAAAGACGGAAAAGGCGAGATATTGCAGGATAAGCGTAAATATATCATCACTGTTAGTCAATCCGACATTGACGGTACGGAGATCATTGACGGCGAAAATTACCCGACATTCCCGATTGTGCCGTTGTGGGGCAACCCCGAAAAGCAATCCGAACTTGTCGGGATACGCGAGGGCATTGACGTTTACGACTTTATCAAGAACGGCTTTGCAAACGACCTTGACGGCGCACAGTTATATTGGATAATCAAAGGTGCTGGCGGTATGGACGACCCCGATTTGGCACAATTCCTTGACCGCTTGCGTTTAGTAGGCGCGGCATCGCCAGCCGAGGGTCAATCGGTCGAGGCGGTAACGCTTGATTTGCCGTATGACGCAAGGGATAATTTGCTTACAAGGCTTGAAAACGACCTATACCGCGATTATATGTCGCTTAACCTTGCAGATATTAAATCGGGTAGCGTGGTAACGGCGCAGATCAAGGCGGCATACAAGCCTATGGACTTGAAAGCCGATGATTATGAGTATATGCTGGGCGATTTCCTTGACCATATACTGACGCTGGCAGGCATAGACGCAACACCGACATTTACGCGGTCAATGCTGGTTAACACAACCGAGGAGATCACGGCGGTATTGTCAGCCTCAACGATGTTGCCCAAAGATTACGTTGTGCAAAAGATCGTCACGTTGTTAGGCGACGGCGACAGGGCGCAGGAGATTGCAGAGCAGGCAGAGGCAGACGGGCTGTTTTTAGGCACAGAGGTTGAATAATGGACGTTGCCCACAAGGAAACAGACAAAATCCTTGAAGATATAGAAAAGCGATTACGCAAGGAATACAGACAAGCCACAAAGGAAGTTGAGCAGAAACTTGACAATTACTTTGCGGCTTTTCGCCGTAAAGACGAAAAAAAACGTGCGTTATTAGATGCTGGCGAGATCACGCAAAAGGAATACAACGATTGGCGGTACGGTCAAATGTGTGTCGGCAAACGTTGGGAAGATATGCGCGACAAGTTGGCGGCTGATTTATCAAAAACAGACGTTATTGCACGCAACATTGCTGACGGATATATGCCCGAGGTTTACGCTGTCAATCACAACTTTGCGACTTATCAAATTGAAACAGGCGCAAGGCTGGATACGTCATATACGCTGTATGATGCACAATCGGTTGAACGCCTTGTGAGGGATAACCCCGACGTATTGCCACAGATCGGGCGCACAACGCAGGAGTTGATTGATAAAGGTGTGCTTAAAAAGTGGAACATGAAAAACATACAATCAACGGCGATACAAGGCATATTGCAGGGCGAGAGCATAACCAAAATGGCAAAGCGTATGGCAAACGACGTGGGCGCAAGCAATTACAAGGATTGCGTACGTCATGCCCGTACCATGACAACAGCAACGCAAAACGCAGGACGTGTTGACGGCTTCAAACGCGCAAACGATATGGGCATTGATGTAATGCAAGAATGGGTCGCAACAATCGACGGCAGGACAAGGCACGAACACAGGATACTTGACGGGCAACGGCGCAAGGTAGGTGAGCCGTTCGAAGTCGAGGGCGAAAAGATCATGTATCCAGCAGACCCGACAGCACCGTATCACTTGATTATGAATTGCAGATGCACGCTTATTGGTCAGATAAAGGGATTCGAGCGAAACACGCAGGCATACCGCGAGGATAAAGACCTTGACGGCATGACATACGACGAGTGGAAACAGGCGAAAGCACCCAAAAAGGCAAAAATAACACAAGCCACGCCAGCACAAACGCAGACAAAATCAGCACAGCCGAAAACCACGGCAAACGCAATCCATACAAACAATATGGATAGTTATAATTGGTTACAAAACGCGGCAACATCTGATAAAATAGAGCATAACGCGGTTAAGACGATGCAAACGCCGTTAAAATCAGAACAGATAATAGAAAAACTGGCTGGCGGAGATCAAACAAACGGGTCGTGTGCGTCGTTATCGTTATGCTATGCGGCGAACAGGTGCGGTATTGACGTTACTGATTACAGGGGCGGATTAAGTCAAAGGCTATTTTCGCGGTCAAGCAACCTTGATAAAGTATTTGAAACGGCAAACGCAAAGGCTGTAACGCATACCATTAAAAAAGAGGCTGGCGACACGGCAAAAATATTACAGGGTATCGAAAAAGACAAAGAATATATTTTAGTGGCTGGCAAACACGCGGCGATAGTGCGTAAAACAGACGACGGTTTGCAATATCTTGAAATGCAATCAGCAAGAGAAAACGGCAACGGGTGGAAACCTTTTGAAACTAACGGGCGAACGGTTGCGCAGACATTGAATCGGCGGTTTGGATGCACGAAAAGTCAAAAAACAAGTTATGGTTTCAAACTTACCAGCAAAGCGACGCTGGTTGATGTTGAATCATTCCAGCCGACCGAGGAATTAAAGGGCATTTTAGGGTATATAAATACGGATGCAAGCAAACAAATGAAGGGGGCAAGCGGTGGCATCAAATAACAGGTGGTACAAGGAAAACCCAAATGATCGGGTTTGGTGGCTGGATAATACCGATGAAGTGACGGGCGAATTTGTTATTAGTTTTGATAAAAAGACGCAATACAACATTTTTTCTGATCGGGATAAAATGACAGCCGAACAACTGGCGTTGTTTTACAAGGAAAACCCATTTTGGCGTGAGTTTTTTGAGGGCGAATAATGGCAGACGTAAAGATCACAGACAATACCGATAAATTCAAAGCCGCAATGGATGATGCTGTTAATCGTGCATTAGAGGCAATCGGGATACAAGCCGAGGGATACGCCAAACTTGAACTTGAAAACAGCCCACGCAGGATTGACACGGGCAATTTGCGGAACAGCATAACCCACAGCGTTAATAATGACGAAAACGCGGTATATATCGGCACAAACGTGGAATACGGCATATATGTGCATGAGGGCACGGTCAAAATGGAGGCTAACCGCTTTTTGAAAAATGCCGCTGAAAAGAACAAGGGCGAGTATGCCGAAATCGCAAAATCCTTTATGAAATAACAGCCGATATAAAAAACGGTTGATATTTTTATAAAAAAGTGATTAAATAACATTAGGTATTCAAATGTCAAGGCAATGACACCGAAGAAAAGGAGAATAACATGAGTTTAACACGCAAGTTTTTAGCCTCTAAAGGAATTGAGGCAGACGTTATCGACGAGATCATTGATGCACACACCGAAACTGTCAACGGGTTAAAGGACAGGATTGACGAGGCTGAAAAGTACAAGGCGCAGGCTGATAAAGTGCCCGAACTTGAAAAAAAGGTCAAAGACCTTGAAAAAGCCGTGAAAACGGGCGGCGATTATGACGCGCTGAAAAAGGAATTTGACGACTACAAAGCCGAAATCAAGCGCAAGGACGAACGTACGGCGAAAGAAAACGCCTACAAGGAAATCCTTAAAGATGCAGGGATACCCGAAAAGCATTTTGCCAAAATCCTTAAATACAGCGACGTTGACGGCGTGGAATTGGACGCAGACGGCAAGATTACAACCGCTAAAGACATTTTGGCGGCAATCAAAGACGAGTGGGGAGATCATATCGAAACGACCGACAAAAAGGGCGCGGATACGTCACAGCCTCCGAAGAACACAGGCGGCAAGGCAACAATGACCAAAGACGATATTATGAAAATCAAGGACAGCGCAGAACGACAAAAAGCAATCCTTGATAACAAGGAATTATTCGGACTATAAGAGAGGAGTATTATTATGGCGGCAGAAACTAATCTGATCACAACAGGCGAAATGGCAAAGGTACGCGAGGTTGATTTCGTAACGCAGTTTGCACACAACAGCCTTGCAAAGTTACTTGAAGTGCTGGGCGTTACCCGTAAAATCCCTATGATGGAGGGAACGACCATGTACGTTTATTCAACCACGGGCACATTACAGAGTGGCGCGGTTGACGAGGGCGATGTTATACCGCTTTCACAGTATGAAACAACAAAGACACCCGTAGGCGAGATCACACTCAAGAAGTGGCGTAAGGCTGTATCCGCAGAGGCAATCAAAAAGTCGGGATATAATGCCAGTGTTGTTGATACCGATACGGCAATGCTTAAAGACGTGCAGGCAGGAATCAGAAAAGACTTTTTTGACTTCCTTAATGGCACGATCACAGGCTCAACATCAGCATCGGGCGCAACCTTGCAGGAGGCACTTGCTGACGCATGGGGTCAGTTACAGGTTAAGTTTGAGGACGACACAGCAGAGGCTGTATATTTTGTGAATCCGCTTGACGTTGCTGATTATCTTGCAAGCGCAAACATCACAGTACAGACCGCTTTCGGCATGAACTATGTTGAGGATTTTCTCGGACTTGGCACACTTATAATGTCAAGCCGTATAACAGCCAAAACCTTTGTCGCAACAGCAAAAGAAAACCTTGTACTGTACTATCTGACAGTAAACGGCGACATTGCAAACGCATTCTCACTGACAGCAGACGAAACAGGATACATCGGTATCAAGTCGGGCTATCAGAACGAGGAACGCGCACAGATCGAGAGCCTTGTTATGTCGGGTATTGACCTGTTTGTTGAGTATGCGGCAGGCGTAGTTAAAGGAACTATCACAGGAGCATAATCCATGTATGAAGTCATTGAATCCTTTACGGATTTACAAGACCGCAATTATCCCTATTCCGTGGGCGACACATACCCACGGAACGGGGTTAATGTGACGGAAATACGGCTGGCAGAGTTAGCCAGCAAACGCAACCGCAGGGGAATACCCTTGATTAAAAAGGTTGACGAGCCTAAAAAGGTTGAAGAACCCAAAGAAAAGCCAGCACCAAAGAGAACGCCCAAAAGGAAAGACGATTAACCATGTTAACGCAGATATGCCAGTATTTACGAAACTGGTTTGATAAAAAACTCGACGGAACATCATACCCGAAGTATGGCGGCGATTTTACCATTACAGAGGGCGAGATTGACCTTGAACTTGCCACAGGTACATATATCCGCATAATCGGTAGCCTGTTTAATGACGGAGTACATAGGTACGGCGACGGTGGCTTGACCGACGAGGCATTTGAGGGCGACGTGTGGGTTATGTCGATACCAAAAGCGGTACGGGATGCGGCGGCATGGGCTGAATCGTGGGTTGAGTTAAACGGCGGCGCAGACAGTGCGGCAAACAGCCCGTTTACTTCGGAATCATTCGGCGGTTATTCGTACTCAAAGGGTGCAAACAGCAACGGCACAAATGGCGCAAGCGTATTTGATCAATCGTATTTGATAAACGTACTTGCACCGTGGAGGAAGATATGAGCCTGTTATCAGATGCAATGGAAAAATGCGTATATTTGACCAAAACAAAGGTATCTGATGGTTACGGCGGTTATATCGACACTTATGTTGACGGGGCAGAGTTTAAGGCGGCAATCGCCTTTGATACGTCTATTGAGGCAAGGGTCGGACAGAAACAGGGCGTTACCAGCCTTTACACGGTCACAACAAGCCGTGGCATGACGCTTGAATATCACGACGTATTCCGCAGGGTGCGCGACGGAAAGATATTTCGCGTAACATCGGACGGCGACGACAAATACACGCCCAAAAGTGCAACGCTGGATATGCGACAAGTGACGTGTGAGGAGTTTATTATCAATGGCTGATAAGTGGCAGGCGCAACAAATCTTGTGGGAATCCTTTGATTTACCAGCGTATGACGAAACAACCGTACCCGATGATGCTGTTATGCCGTATATCACTTATGAGGCGGTTGCTGGCAATATGGGCGCGGCAACAACGACGGCTGTTAACTTATGGTATCGGTCTAATTCATGGGCGGAAATCAGCCGCAAGGCGCAACAGATCGCAACGCATATTGATAATATGGTATCGAGTGTCAAGATTGACGGCGGACGCATGAAAGTACGTTTGCCCGACGGTATGGCATGGGGTACACGCATGGAAGAACCGAGCGACGGCGGCGTTAGACGCATACGGTTGGCGTTTGAAATTGAATTTTTAACACAAAATTGAGAGGAGATATAGAAAATGGCAGGGAGATTCACGAAAATACCCGAGAACACATTTGACGCATTACAGTTGGACGCAGGCGTACTGTTAAAGCGGTTTAACCCCAACAATCCGACAGCACCAGCCGATGCAGATATAATTTGCGCAACAACAGGCGGTATCAATCCTGTTTGTGCGCCGACATTCAGCGATTTCGGCGAGGATGTTGATAACGTGCCTAACAACATGATGGAATTTAAGCATCTTGACGGCTGGGATTGCTCAATCAGCACAACGGGGCTGGGAACATCACCCGAGTTAATACAAATGGCACTGGGCGCGGCTGATATAGACGGTACAATGAAGATCGTGCCTCGTCAGAACGTAAAACTGACAGATTATCGTGATTTATGGTGGGTCGGCGATAAGGCAAATGGCGGTTTCGTTGCAATTCGCCTTATGAATGCGCTGTCAACGGGCGGTTTTAGTTTACAGACCACAAAGAACGGCAAAGGACAAGTTGCACTTACGATCACGGGTCATGTGTCAATCAAGGCGCAGGACGTTGTTCCTATGGAGTTTTATTCAAGCGATGCAGAACTTGAATTTTACGACGTTATACAGACACTTTCACACGTTACCAGCGATTATACCGAGAGCGGCGTTGCGGTTGGCGGCGACCTTGATATAACACTCACAGCCGAGGACGGTCATACAATATCAAGTGTTATTGTACTTATGGGCGGCGAGGACGTAACAGCAACAGCATACAACAGCACCGACAACAAGGTAACAATAACAGGTGTTACGGGTAACGTGCAGATCATAGCAACAGCAACAACAGCATAAGGAGATCATATGAAACACTTGGCTAATTGCGACGCGATTGATTTTTTGCGTCAGACAAACAAAATCAGAAAATCGGTTGAGGGTTGGCTAAAAGCCACAAAGATAATGGATATTCGCAAGAATATGCCGAAACTTGACCCGATAACCGACGATATGGACGAGGCGCAAAAAGCAAAGATCACGGAAAAGAACAGGATAAAGACAAAAGAGCAGATTAAGAAAAATATGTCAGCAATCCTTGACGCGGCACTTGATGAAAACGCCGAAAAAACACTTGAAGTGCTGGCGTTAATGTGTTTTGTTGAGCCGCAGGACGCAAACAGCCATAAGGCAACCGAATATATTAAAGCATTCGGTGAAATGATCGCCGACGAGGACGTACTTGATTTTTTTACGTCGTTGATGCGGTTGGAGCAGAGAGGTATTTTAGATATATCAAGTCTATAAGGCTTGATATGTTGCAAGTATTTGGAAAGGGATATGTGATTGAACATTGCATATCCCTTTTTCAAGAAGAACAGGAAACCGAGGCATACCGTATATATACAACGGAAATGTTATCATGTATCGCGCGAAGTTTGGGCGCACAGGTCAACGTTAAATATGCTGACATCATACACCCGAAAGAGGAAAAAAGCGCGGACGAGATCATAAACCATATCAAAGAGGGTTTATCATAAATGGATGTATTAGACCTTTACGCAAAAATATCACTGGACAAAAGCGAATACGACAAAGGACTTGACGACGCAAGCCAGCAAACAAAGAGTTTTGGCTCAAAACTTGCTGGTGATTTGGGTAGTGCTGTAAAGACGGTTGCCAAAGTCGGCGCGGCGGCTGTCGGTGTGGCTTCTACGGCTGTTATTGCTATGACTAAAAGCGCGGTTTCAAGTTTTGCCGAGTATGAACAGTTAGTAGGCGGTGTAGAAACGCTGTTTGGCAACAGTGCAGACTTTGTTCAAGAGCGTGCGTCGGTGGCATTTGAAACGGCTGGTTTGTCGGCTAATCAGTATATGGAAACCGTGACAAGTTTTTCAGCGTCATTATTGCAATCACTGGGCGGCGATACACAAGAGGCGGCAAAGGTTGCAGATCAAGCAATCATTGATATGTCTGATAACGCAAACAAGATGGGGTCAAGCATGGAATCCATACAAAACGCTTATCAAGGTTTTGCGAAACAAAATTATACCATGCTTGATAATCTGAAACTTGGGTACGGCGGTACAAAAGAAGAAATGCAACGTTTGCTTGATGATGCAGGCAAACTCGCAAATACCAAATTTAACATCAGTAGTTATGCAGATGTTATAAACGCAATCCATGTTATACAGGAAAACATGGGCATCGCAGGCACGACGGCGGAAGAAGCGGCAACGACAATAAGCGGCTCGCTGGGAATGGTTAAAGCATCGTGGGCAAATATGTTAACCGCAATAGGCGAGGGCGATATGACCGTAATATCGGAAAGTATCGGCAACCTTGTGACATCAGCGCAGACTTTCGGGCAGAACGTCATACCTGTTGTTCAGCGGTCATTAACAGGCATTGTCGAACTGATCGGGGCACTTGCACCCGAAATAGCGGCTGTTATTCCATCGTTGGTAAGTGATATATTACCGACCATTATTGACGCAGGAATACAGATAGTCGGTGCGCTGGGTACGGCTATAATGGATAACATAGACACACTTGTATTTGCCGCGTATGACATTATCGAAATGCTGTTTAATGCGATGCTTGAGGCAACAAGCGGCGAGGGCGGAAGTAAGGTTGCGGAGATTATTGATTGGATACTTGGCGCATTTCAAGAAAATTATATGAATCTCATTGACGTTGGTGTGCAGATCATAAGTAATATAATCGACGGAATAAGTCAATCAATACCGCAGATTTTGCCTTTATTTGTCGATGTAATTATGGACATTGCCCAGCATTTGATTGACAACGCCCCGTTATTGCTAGAGGCTGGCATCCAGTTGATTTTGGGTCTGGCTGACGGACTAATTGAGGCGTTACCGCTATTGATAGAGCGTTTGCCCGAATTGATACAATCCGTTGTTGATGCGATAATCGAGGGGTTGCCGTTGTTGATAGACGGTGCAATTCAGTTGGTTACGGGTCTTGTTGCGGCACTTCCCGAGATAATACAAGCCATAGTTGACGCGTTGCCGCAGATTATTGATGCGGTTGTGCAAGGGTTATTGGCGGCGTTGCCACAGTTGATTGACGGTGTTGTTCAGTTAAATCTTGCACTGGCAGAGGCTTTGCCCGAGATAATGACCGCGCTGGTTGAAGCAATCCCACAGATCATTGAATCAATAGTCACTATTATTATTGAGAGTGCGCCGTTGTTGCTGGACGCATTCATGCAGGTGTTTGCGGCTATTGGCGAAATGATAATGACAACAGGTGCGTCGTGGGGTGAATCAATGGGCGGTGTGCTGTCAAGCCTCGTCCAAACAGCCGTAACATGGTTGCAACAGTTACCCGAACGTGCGGCATACTTTGCAGGACAAATGGTGGCACAGACAATCAACGCAATCATTAACTTGCCGAATAAGATAGCAGAAACGTTTAATAATGTAATAACAAATCTTAAGAATTTCGGTCAGAATTTTATCACCGAAGCCCCGAGAATAGCCAACCAATTCAAGGATGGATTGATTAACATAATGAAAGGCATACCGAGCAGAATGATCGAGATAGGTAAAGACATTGTTAATGGCTTGAAAAACGGTATCAGTAATGCTTGGGGAAGTTTCAAGGAATGGATGAAAGGGCTTGTTGGCGATTTTATTCAAGGGGTCAAAGATAGTCTTAAAATCGGCTCACCGTCAAGGGTTATGGCTGACGAAATCGGTAAATGGATTCCTGCTGGTATTGCTATGGGTGTCGATGATAATGCAGGCACGTTGTTTGATTCCATTGACAGCCTTGTAAGTGATATTGTGCCGTCAATAAATCCTTTATCTGATATGTTTAGTGGCAACCTTGCAAACGTATCAGCAACCCCGACAAGCGAACAGCCGATAATAAATGTATATGTAACACTTGAGGGTGATGCCGACAGATTGTTTAGGGTTGTCGAGAGTAAAGCGACAAGTAATTACAGATTGACAGGGCGTAACAGTTTGGTGACAGTATGAATACATTAGTTGTTGTTGGCGGTGTTGATATAACACCGTACATCGATTGGAAAAATTACAAGATTGTACCCGAGGAAAAGTACGAATCATGGCAGGACGGGAACTATGTTGAGCATAGGATTTACACCCGAACACGCATGACAGGGTCGTTTAAGGTGTGGTTATGCGGTATGGATGATATGGATACCGACGCATTTATGGCGTTGTGGAACAGTGCCACAAACAACCACATAACGACGCTTGCTGTTTACGATCAAACGAGCAACAGCATGAAAGCGATTAACGCTTATTGCGATATAACGCCGAATGCACACAAAGAAATGATTAACGGCAATTACTTTGATACATTCACGATAAAGGTAGAAGAACGATGATTGACGTACCTGTTTTAGTTAAAGAGGCGTTGAGAGAGGGCAACACACGGAAAAATTACAGATTTGATGTGTATAAAAGTGTTGAAACTGACGCTTATTCAGATTTAGGAACAATATCTGAAACGGAAGTCGCATTTGTTATAAATGAAGAACTCCCAAAGAGCGATGTATATTTATTTATCTATAATAATGGCTTTTATGGGTCGGTAAATTATGTTGCCGCAGGTGGCGGTTCAAGTGCGTTTTATATTCCCGAAGATCCAACATCAGAAATAAGGAAAATATCTCTAAGTAGGCTTGGACTAGGGAATTTTTCGTTGGGCGATACGATAACACTGTATGGAACTATGACGCCCGATAGTGTTGTTGATGTAAAGTATAAAACAGGAACGACTACTGAGGAGGTATTCGACTTTGTTATTGATAACAATAATCTTGTGAAAGAATCGGTACGCATTGACGAGCGTATGTGTTCCGACACTAATTTGAAATTCGGGTTGTGCGAGGGTACACAACTTGAGTTTCAGTGTTTTGGCGTAGAAAATATAACAGGTCGCAGGCTTAAAGCATATGTTGAGGTCAATTATATCAACGAAAATGATGTCGATAGTTGGCATCCCGTAACGCTTGGGTGGTTTACCGTCAAGGAGTGTAGCCGACAGGCAAGCACAGGCATACTAAAGGTGTCCTGCTACAATAAGTTGTTGAGTGATTACTTAGACGCAAAAGCAAATTCACTAATTGAAGAAACTCAAGGCGATTCTGTCGGCGGCGATATAACAATTCAATCCTTACAATCCTTATTGTTGGCAGATTACGAAATAGAACAAGCAGAAGAAAAAACACTTGTTGGTGGAATTGGTACACAGGCACAATATTTACGTGACGATTTTACTTTTAAGGTAAATGGGTCGAATTTAACATATTATCCTTGGATTGAAGCACAACTCTTTACATTTTGGCATATAAATGTAAACGAAAGGCATAAACTAGAATTTGATAGTTATTTGAGAAAACTAAAACAAGTTATTGCATCTCTTAAGCAACAAATATACAACAGCGTGCAAAACCCCGACACAGTATGGCAAAAACTAATGAATAGTTATATTTATCAAGCAGAGTGCGGCATAGGTTGTTCTTTTGGGGATGTGGATATTGAGAATGGTTCATTTGTTTTGAACGCGGATGAAATAACACCGTATCAAGCCGATAGAACAATCGGAGATATTGAAAAACTCAAATATTTATACGGAGTTCGGAACATCAGTTTTATGTTTCCTGTTGAGTTTGGCGGTTCTACGTCAAAAATACAGTATGAAGATTTTAGGGTAGTATGGGATACCTCTGAAAGAGCAACATTAAGTGATATGACAGTTAGTGCAATACAAACAGACGATATTGAATCAATAACACTAGACAAAGCAGACATATCAGATGTAACCTTGCGTGACCTTGTAAGTGCAAATTACGAATTGCACTGTCAATATGGCAAACTTGACCGTGAAACCGACTTGTTTAGCGGTGTTGAGTTGAATAATAACCGATTATTGCCTGCTGACACTTTGTACCCTGCTGACGACTTGTACCCGAATAGTATGTCAGAACGAGCAAACAGGGCGATGTATAGCAAGTTGTGGGCTGATGAGGGCAATGTGCGATCATTCCGCTATCTGATTATTACATACAAGGGTACAGAGGTTGACCCCGACACGGGTACTGTATCCGAAGTTGAAAAGAAATTACAACGCACGGTAAACACGCACGGAACTGACGATTATAATATGTCCGATAATTGGCTGTTTAAGAATCTTGTGTGGACAGACGAGGACGTTGGCAATTATGCCGATGCAATGGTTGAGAAAATGCGTAACATAACGTGGTTTCCGTTTGAAATGTGGTGCGCTGGGTTGCCGTATATCGAAACAGGCGACGAGGTCGAGATTAGTGTCGGGCAAAACACATATACGTCATACGTCTTACGGCGTAACCTTAAAGGTATCCAAAACTTGCAGGATGAAATGATAAACGGTACGCTCGATATATTCTAGGAGGTAACACATGGAAAAGTTATATGATAGACAGTATTGGCATAACAACGCAACGCCAGCATTGAACGAAAGCAATCTGAATAGTCTGTCTAAAGCGGTTGACGAAATTGACGATAGGGTTGTTGAATTGGCTGATGATGTTATGGTGATTGTGCCGCAAATACAACACTATCTAGATCAAGCCGAGGATTTGGTTGAGGCACTTGAAACATTGTCACAGAATCCACCGTATATAGGCTCAAATGGTAATTGGTTTGTATGGGATACCAACACCGAAGCGTTTGTGGATTCTGGCATAGATGCAAGTATAACGGTCACGATCGCAGATGTAACAGCAATAGAACCCGATGCAACACCGTATGTAACAAATACGGGTACAAATACTGACCCGATATTTCATTTATTCATTCCGAGAGGACAAAAAGGGGATAACGGCGTAAGCGTAACAGGCGTTACCCTGCTATCAACAAGCGGTAAGGTTAAGACATACCGCATGACATTTTCGGACGGTACGCATTTTGATTTTAACGTTACTGACGGTGAAGATGGTCAAGGGTCGGGAGATATGCTAAAATCAGAGTATGACCCCGATGATGATGTTGCCAATGCAGGCGGTATTGTTGATTATGTTGCAGGTGCAATATCGGGCAAGGCTGACAGTGCAGATGTAACTGCAATTCAGAACGTTATACCGAGTGGAGCATCGGCATCGAATCAGTTGGCAACCGCAAATGACTTGGATAATTGGACAGCATCAGCAACAGTAGCAAGTGATGGTACAGTAACGTTTTCGGGATTGGATGATACGCATGGTTGGGGATACAAGCCGTATTGCGTAGTTAACGGAAGTTCGACAAATTTGAACCCGTCAGCAGAGTTAACCACAATAACAGGGGCAGGAACATCAAACATGAGTTTGACTTATGAAACAGATGCAGATAGTGGAGCAACAGTTTACCTAAGAATATTAAAGTAAAGGAGAAAAGAAAATGGAAACAAAATACTTTGTAGCAGAAGCGTACAGATTCGCAGAATCAAAGAAGTGGGAGTACAAGATATCGGGAGTATATGACACGCTTGAGGACGCAAAGCAGGCGTACCATAGCAGAGGTGGAGCAATAATCAAGAACACGAATGACCACGCAATGGTTATCATATATGATTCATACGGCAACAAGATTATGTCCGACTATGTGAACACATACGTTGCACCCGAACCCGAAAGCGAGGCATAATTATGCTAACAGAAATGAACCCTAAATCCAATGGGGGAGGGCATAAACTTGGGGAGATAATCAAGGTTCAAAACCTCGATTATTCAACTCATAATCTTTACGAGATAGACAATAGTCACAACTATAATAAATGGCTTACACTTACAGAAGATTGTTTATTATTTGGGTCAATACAAGTATCCTACAACGCATTGTGTACATATATATCGGTTTTTGTGGAATTTTATTATCCCGACAGTGATAGTGGAACGAAATTAGCGAAAGGTGGATGGAATAAATCGAGTTCGAGCGGCACTAGTGGTACATGTGCGTCCATGTCCTGTGGTAGTACTTCTCAATCTAGTAGACCCGGCTATGGAATTTTTCTTCCCAAAGGAACGAGAATATGTGTTAGAGATGAGTATAACAAAACGTCAAGCACAACTGCTTTAAAAACTATAACAGGTTGGTTACGGCTTCAAAAAATATCAGAATTAACATTAGTAGAGTAAATATGAAAAAGACACGAAAACCAAAAATGAAAACGCTTGATAAGGTGCTGATTATTGTCGGTATCTTCCTTGCGGCGTTTATAATTGCAACAGTTGTAATATATACATACAACGGGTGGCAGTATGACACACTTATTCCGTGTGTTGTCGGTAGCGGATTGCTTGAAACAGTTAACACGATGATTATAACGGTCAACAAAATAAAGCACAAAACCGTTGACGAGGCACAAGATATGGAGTAAACTAAACCAAAAGAGAGGGCGTGACTATGAATCCCGAGTTAATTACAAAACTTGTTGAATCTGTCGTAACGGTTGCAATCATACTGATAACAGCGTATGTTATCCCGTGGTTAAAAAACAAGGTCGGCGAGGACAAATACAATCAGATTGTTGCATTTGCTGAAACTTGCGTCAGATCGGCAGAAAAGATATACACCGTTGAGGAATGGGCGCAGAAAAAGCGTTACGCTGTCCAGTTGGTACGCGATAAGGCGGCAGAACTGGGATTGAACATCAACGAGATAGAGATTAACGCGATCATTGAGGGCGCGGTGCAGGCGGTTAAAGGTTAATGGCATATACAGACAAGTCGTTTTTGGAAAAATTAAAGCCGTATGTGATTGAGGATATGCGAAAGTCGGGTATCCTTGCGTCATTGACGGCGGCACAGGCGTTTATTGAAAGCGGCAAGGGCAACAGCGGCTTGACGTGCAAGGCAAACAACCTTTTTGGCATTAAGGGTTCATATAACGGTCAATCCGTGACTATGTTAACCACAGAATACTACAACGGCATTGCTGTTAGGGTCAACGCGGCGTTTAGGAAATACCCGTCGTGGCAAGAATCCGTAAATGATCATTCGGCGTTGTTTAACAGGCTGGCAAGGTATAAAAACTTGCGTGGCGAAACCGATTATGTCAAAGCGTGCAACAACGTACACGCTGACGGATACGCAACATCGCCCGTTTATTCGACAACACTATTGACAAAAATCAATGACTATAAACTGTATGAGTGGGATGCAGAGGTATTAGGGCACGCCGTACCGAGGCAAAAGGTTGAAACTATCGCACAGCATTACCCGACGTTATTGATCGGGAGCAAAAGCGATTATGTTTTGCACTGGCAGAAATACCTCAATTTGTTGGGGTATGCTTGCGGCAACGAGGACGGCGTTTTCGGTCGCAATACAAAAGCGGCTGTTATGGAATATCAGCGGAGCAAAGGGCTTGTTGCTGACGGTATAATCGGCGCAAAAACATGGGAATCATTAGGTATCTGATATGTATATGTGGTTTGAGGAAATGGGATTGATTTACTTTCCGCAGATTAAGACAAAAGAAGAATTTAAGACAAAATTTGAGTTGTTATTGAGGCGGCTGGCATCCGAACAGATCATGGAACGCTTAAAAGAACCGCAGGAGGTTGGCAATGCAGATTGATATATCAACGGCTATTGCAATTATATCAACCGCGTTTGCTATATTTTTTGGGATACGAAACTTGACACGATCAAAAACGACCGACGACAAGGCGGACGCAACACAAATGGCAACGATGATTGTTAAAATCGACGCGGTCGGCACAACGGTTAATGAAATTAAATCAGATATGCGCGAGTTTAAGTCAGAACAACAGTTTTTGCGTGACAAGATCATCGAGATCGAGGCAAGCGTTAAAAGCGCACACAAGCGCATTGACGGGCTAGAGGATACAGCACATGAATGACGTACCATACATAGCGCATGAAAGCGCACAGGCAAGGCAGGAGCGCACGATAAAACGGTTATGGATATTGTGTATAATCATGTTCCTTGCATTTGTGATCAGTAACGGCGCGTGGGTATATTACGATTCACAATTTGAAACATCCATAACAAAGATACAGGCAGAGCAGGACGCGCAGGGCGGCAACAATTACGTTGTAAACGGCAATTATGGCGAAACAAAGAGTAACAATAACGACTAAAAAGCGTGTTCGTAAAACAGGCGGCAACAGCGGATACCGCAAATGCAATATGTGTCACGGCACAGGGCGCATAAAAAACAAGGCATGATTGATTATAGCAATAGTCAAATATCGGCATTGATTGATGAATACATACACAACGAACGAGATCGGGCAATATTGAAACGCCGTTTGATTGACGGCAAAACATTTGACGAGTTATCAGCCGAGTTTAATATATCGGTCAGACATATTAAAACGATAGTTTATAAACAGCAATCAAGCCTATTCCAGCGGCTTTGATCATATACCCTTATTATCATTCACTAATCACTCCCGAAAACAGCACTTTCACATCATTGTGGGGTGCTGTTTTTGCGTCTATCATTAGACGTAAAAGGGGGCAATTCTATGTTTATTCATTTTAACCCAAACCCAGCACATATGAGGACGGATGATTGCGTTATCCGTGCGGTCAGCAAAGTATTAAATATCCCGTGGGAAGAAGCATATTTGCAATTATCAATGAAAGGGCTTGAATTATACGACTGGGGCAATAGTAACGCCGTATGGGGCGCGTTATTGCGTGATAAGGGCTTTGAGCGCGAGTTGATACCAAACACTTGCCCCGACTGTTTTACAATCAATGATTTTTGCCGAGAAAATCCTAAAGGCACTTTTGTGCTTGGAACAGGTACACACGCCGTTGCGGTCGTTGACGGCGATTATTACGACACTTGGCCGAGTGGCGATCAAGTGCCTATATACGCATACCGAAAGGAGTAGATCATGGCATATTACAACAATCCGTATTATCCACAGAACTTTTACCCGAACATCCAGCAACAGCAGATGCAGGCACAACAGCCGCCACAGCAAATACAGAACGGCGGTTTTATCGTGATACCACGCGAGGAAATGGTTGAAAACTACCCCGTTGCGGTCGGTAATTGCGTGACGTTTAAGATTGAGGGCAAACCGATTGTTATGGAAAAGACAGGCGGAATGTCGCAATTTGATACACCAAAGATCACGCGGTACAGACTTGTCAAAGAGGATGTGCCCGAGCCGTCGTCAGATTTGCCCGAAAATGGCAATAATGAAATCGACGCGGTAAAATCTACCATTGATAAATTAAGCGGCGAAATAAAGGCGATTTGGGGCGAAATCGACGGGATAAAGAACAAAAAGACACCAGCAAAAAAGAAAGAGGTGGTTGACGATGATGCCGAATAGATTATTGCAGATGCTGACAGGATTGAACATAAACGGACTAAAGGACGCAAAAACACCCGATGATTTGGCGCAAATGCTGTTAAATTCGGGGCGCGTCAATCAAGCGCAAGTAAATCAAGCAAAACAAATGTGGGAACAGCCGAATATACGGCAAATGATACAAAGTAAATTCCCGTTTTGAGATATTAGGGCGAGTGCGCATAAGCCTTGATATATACGGGCAACACATAATGTGAGTGTTGCTCCAAACCTAAAAAAATTATAGGAGGACAAAATTATGGCTTTAACAGACGAAAGCAACGGCGGTATGGTAATGCCCGTAACACCCATGTACGGCGGTGGCAATGGCGGATTCGGTAACGGATTTGGGGGAGATTGGGGTTGGATTATCCTTTTACTCCTCATTGCTGGTAACGGCGGCTGGGGATTCGGCGGCGGTTTTGGCGGCATGGGAGGCTTTGCGGCTGACGGTGCTATGCTGTACCCGTGGATGAATCAAGCAGAGATCACATCGGACGGATTCAGAGATCAGATGCTGAACAACAACGTTACGTCTATTCGTGACGGAATCAACGCCGTGCAGACACAGTTATGTAACGGCTTTGCAGGCGTAAACGCAACCGTATCAAACGGATTTGCAAACGCAGAGCAGGGCGCAAATGCACGCGCAATGGCTAATATGCAACAGTTATTCGGATTGCAGAGCCAGTTTGCTGATTGTTGTTGTGAAAACAGGCTGGCTAATTGTCAGACACAGAACATCATTCAGAACGAGGGCAATGCTACAAGATTTGCTGATGCAAACAACACGCGCGACCTTCTCACTAATCAGACGGCTAACACACAGGCAATACTTGATAAACTTTGCCAGTTAGAACTTGACAGCAAGAACACAAAGATCGCTGACCTTGAGCGTCAGTTGACAATGGCAAACCTTGCGGCAAGTCAGACAGCACAGAACGCATTTATACAGCAGGGATTCAACGACGAGATCGACGCGCTGTATAACCGTCTTTCAAATTGCCCCGTGCCCACAACGCCCGTATATGGACGCACACCGATATTTACTTGCAACAACAACGGGTGCGGTTGCGGATGCGGTAACAACGGATTTTAAGGAGGTGCAATCATGGCAGAATATTTAGCAAATGCGGTACAGAATGTCGCATTAAATGCGCCCGTACTGTTTACGGCTTCTATCCCTTGCAACAAAGGTTATGTGTACCATGAGGACGAAACAGGGATTTTTATTTTGCGCGGTTGCACAAATAATTGTTTTGCACGCTATCAAGTGACTTTTAACGGGAATATCGCCGTACCCGAGGACGGGGAACTTACACCGATTGCGGTTGCGATCACAGTAAACGGCGAGCCGAGGCTGACAAGTCGGGCAATATTTACGCCAGCGGCGGTTGACGAGTACGGAAATGTTACCAGCACGGCGATTATAACCGTACCCAAAGGATGTTGTTTCAGTGTATCCGTAAGATACGTTGATGCAACGACAGACGACCCAGCCGTAACACCGACACCCGTTATCACGGTGCAGAACGCAAACCTTGTTATTGACCGTATAGCATGAGAAAGGAGATCACTATGCACAGGTTGGAAGAATTTAAGCAGATGCTCATGCGCGAACTTGAAGATATAGCCAAAAAGGGCGAACTGTCCGCAGGCTCACTCGATGCGGTTGATAAACTGACGCATTCAATCAAGTCCATTTGCTATATTATTGATGCAATGGACGACGAGGGGTCGTCGGGCGCACGCGGACGCGGCAGGAATGCAAGACGCGACAGCATGGGGCGTTATTCAAACGACGATATGATGTATGACTATGATAACAGATCATACGAAAACCGCGGCGGCAACAGATCAAACAGATACAGCCGCGACAATGACGAGATCATGGAACAGTTGCGCGAACTGGAAATGAACACCGACGACGGCAAAGTTAAGCGCATGATACGCGAATGGATGAAACAGGTTGAAGATTGATGTTAAGTGAATCAGAACTGACCGACGCAATCGACGTGTTGTCAAACGGAAAGCACAGCATACAGAATTGCGAAAAGTTGGCGGCTATATATACGGTGCGAGATCATTTGTACCCAGCACAACCGATAGAGCGCGGCTATTCCGCGGCAAACAATAATGTTGAACAGGTCGGGTTATACGGGCAATCAGATTTTTTAACCGCAATCAGCCGAAAAAATCCAGTTGACGCGTGGCTGTTAATGGACGAGTTAATGCAGACGCTGTACGCGATCAATCCACGATTGTACGACAGCGTTATGCGGAAGATATAGGGGCAGAAATGCCTCTATATTTTTTTGCTATAAATATAAAAATATATGTTGACATTATCAACCAAAAGGTGTACTATATAAGTAGGTCAAGGGTTTAACAGATGCCAACGCGAAAAGAAGTAAACTTGTTTTCCGATCGGTGCAGGATAAGAGAGGCACAAGGCGCGGCAAGCCGAAAGAACGAAGTAGCGTGAATCGACACCGAGAGGGTGAGGCGGTTAAACCTTGACCAACAAAAAGGAGGTTTTGATATGAAAAGCGAGCGTGATTTTATCCCAGCGGGGGCAATAATAGCAACATACAAAAAGGACAAGTTTACATGGAACTGTCGCATATCAAACGGGTTTTATTGTGCAACCTTTAATGTGAGAAAAACGAACGTAACTTATTACAGCAAAGACAAGGAAGATATCAACAATCTGATCAAAGAACAGATTGCAAAAGGGTTTAGAAAGGTTTAGGAGGGAAATATGTATAAATACGTAGTAACTAAAATATGGTATGACGAAGAAGAAATAATAGAAAGCGAAAAATCACTTGCCTACCATGACATAAGATCAAAATTGGATGAACGAAGGATATATTGCGATGAGGTAAACATAGAAGAAATTAAAGAAGAGGATGAAAACGAATAAGCCGAGCCGCGGCGGTATATCCGCGGCAGAAAGGATAGATTATGGCAAAGACAATCGACATCACACATTTTGACGTGGTTAGCATGGACGGATTTCACGGGCTGGCGGTACGCAACAAAGATTCATTTGAATTGTTGGTCGAGGAAATCAACGAGATCGCGGCACGGGCGAAAAGGCTGGGATACGACAACGACGAAAAATGGATGATCGTATCGGTGCGGCTGGTCAGAAAATGGGATGATAACGGCGTGTTTATCTCCGAAGAAATCAGCAAGACGGCATATGCGTATTATGACAACGGCGCAGTAACGAAAATCTGATTGATTGCTGACCTAACGGCATGACGGGGAATAAATAAAACGATTGACAACATAAAGCACAAGGCGTAAAATGTAATTGCTACAATATACGAAAGGGGGTGGGAAAATGACGGCACAGGAAAGGGCAATCAAGGTCGCGTTAGCATCGCGTGACAAGTCACAACGCTGGCTGGCTGGCAAGTTAGGCACAACGCCACAGAACTTAAACTCACGCATAAAGCGTGGCTCGTTGAAAGACGAGGACATGATGCAGATTGCAGGATTGTTAAACATGGAGTGGAAAGCAGGATTTATCGAAAAGGAGTGATAGTATGGAACTTAAAATTACACCGTCGCCCGATGGGTTTGTCAAGGTCATTGATTTTAACCATGAGGAAATCAAGGCGGAGATCGCGGAAAAGGTCGCATATTACAAAACGCTGGTATATACCGACGATCAGATCAAGGACGCAAAGGCAGATCGGGCAGAGTTAAACAAAATGGTCAAGTCGCTGGAAGATAAGCGCAAGGAAATCAAAACATTGTGCCTTGCACCGTATGACAAGTTTGAAAAGCAAATGAAAGACCTTGTTGCGGTTGTCAATGAGCCGATTGCGATTATTGATGAACAGATCAAGGCGTATGAGGCAGAGAAAAAGGCACAAAAGAGCGAACAGATACGGGCATATTATGACACGCTGGATTTTAACGGCATAACGCTGGAACAGATATTTGACCCGAAGTGGCTGAATGCAACAACGTCAATGACCAGCATTGAGGACGCGCTGAATAAAAAGGCGCAGGAGATCGCGGTTGATATGAAAACGCTGGCAGATTTGCCCGAATACGGCTTTGAAGCGTTGGAAATGTATAAACAGACCGTTGATATACGACAGGCGTTAAATGAGGCGAATAGGCTGTCAGAACTGGCAAAGAAAAAAGCCGAGGCAACAAAGGTTGAGATCGTCGAGCCGCAGATTGAAAAGGCGGTTGCAGAAGAAGTCGCAGAGGAAATTGCTGATAACTTCATACCCGACTTTGACGCGGTAACGGATAACAGGGTCACAGCAATCTTCAAAATCAAGGCAACGCCCGAGGATATTGAAAAGGTCGCAGAGTTTTTGAGCATTAACAAGATTGAGAGTGAAAGGGTGGGATAATATGAACATATACGAAACAATAGCCGCCGTAATGGGCGAGATCGGGGCAATCGGCAAAGACAGCAGGAACGAACAGCAAAAGTTTATGTTTAGGGGCATTGACGCGGTTATGAACGCAATTAACCCAGCGTTGATAAAGTACAAACTGTTTATCGTACCCGAAGTGCTGGAACAGACACGCGAGGAAAGACAGACCAGCAAGGGCGGTACGCTGATTTACAGCATTATCAAGGTGCGTTATACTTTTTATGCCGAGGACGGGTCAAGCATCAGTGCAACCGTGATCGGCGAGGGCATGGATAGCGGCGACAAAGCAACAAATAAGGCGTTATCAATCGCATTCAAATACGCTTGTTTCCAAGTGTTCTGTATCCCGACAGAGGAAATGAAAGACCCCGACGCAGAATGTCACGAAGTAAAGCCGATGCAGGACGTTGCAAAACAGAAAATCGACACCAAAAAGGTTGCGGCACTTGTAGCGGCATTAAAAGAGCGTGGCATTGAACAAGACAAGATCATGCGGCTATATAAGGTTGCCAGCCTTGCGGATTTAACCGAGGGTCAGTTTGTCAACATCAATCAGAACTGGGATAAGATAAAGAACGTATGAAGATAAAGGCACAGATCAAAGGCGTTGCCCGTGACTGGGCGACGGGTCACAACCTTATAACGATTGATATGTTGCAGGGCAATATCAACGAGATCAACGACCTGTTTGACCGTGATTTGACCGTTGAACTTAAAAGATACCATAACAGGCGGTCGGTTAACGCTAACCGCTTGTTGTGGGAATGTTTAGGGCGACAGGCTGATGCGCTGGGTGGCGATAAGTGGAATTATTACATAAACGCCCTTAACAAGTACGGTCAATATACAATGGTCGAAATGCCAGCGGATGCGGTTGAACGCTTCAAACAGATATACCGCGAGTGCGAGGTTGTCGGAGATCACGACGGGCAAAAGCAGGTATTATGTTATTACGGGTCGTCAACATACAACACAAAGGAATTTGCAAGGTTGCTGGACGGCGTGATTGATGATATGAAAGCCGCAGGCATTGAAGTACCTACCAGCGAGGAAATGCAAGCGGCGTTGAAAGCGTGGGAAAATGGCGAAAAAACTATTTAGCGTATTTACTGATGATTTAGAACATTGTTATTTTACGGGATATGCGCCCGTGGAACGCCACCATATTTTTGGCGGTAGCAATCACGACAGGTCGGAACAGTACGGTTTTATTATGCCGTTGCGACCCGACTTGCACCCGAACGGGGTACACGCTGGCAAGGATGCCAAACAGATTGATACACGGTTAAAGATCATGGCGCAGGAATATTACGAGGCGCATTATGGCACACGGGAACAATTTATCAAGGAATTTAATAAATCTTATTTGTGAAAGGAGATTATATTATGAACAACGTATCATTGATCGGGCGACTGACTAAAGACCCCGACACAAGGTACACGACCGACAACAAGGCGGTCACACGGTTTACGATTGCGGTTGACCGATACGGCAAGGATGCTGGCGCAGATTTTATCGGATGTGTGGCGTTTGATAAGTCAGCGGAGTTTATCGACAAGTATTTCCGCAAGGGCATGAAAATCGGTATCACAGGGCACATACGAACGGGCAAATACGACAACAAGGACGGCAAAACAGTATATACGACCGATGTTGTTGCCGATCGCGCCGAGTTTGTCGAAAAAAAGGCTGATGCACCCGAAACAATCGGACAGCCGACAGAAAACCCGACCGACGAATTTATGAAGATACCCGACAATATTGACGAGGAAATACCTTTCCAGTGAACGGGATGCAGGGGGCGGCTATTATGCCGCCTCTTTTTTTATAGTAAAATTATAAAAATCAAAATAATAGTTGACAATATAAAACAACGGGTGTACTATATGATTGTAACAAGGGTTTGCACCGAAAGGCGGTAGGATATGATCATCATAGTAAGAAAATCAGACAACAAGATATTAAGCAGATACGAAGCATGGGAACGCAACGCATATAATAATGCGATAGACGACATCAAGGGTAACGGATATACTTACATCAGCGAAGAAATAACAATGATGGGCGATATGGTAATTTGGGTAGCATAACCCAGCAAGCCGAGGGCGGCGGCTAAACCGCCCAAAGGAGTGGAAAATGAGAAAATCGGTATTTAAGGGTTGGATATGCAGAACATGGACAGAAACATCATTAAACGGCTGGGTATCGGAATTTGACCGTTTTGACACCGAGGACGAGGCAAACAAGCACGGGCAAGCAATGATGCGGTTGCCGTTTAATGACGGGGAGTTATCAAGGGAATTTGAGGTTTACAAGGATTTTGAGGAGGTATCAGCATGAAAACAATCGACGAAATACAGAACGAGATCACGGCTATTTGCCACCAGTACGGGTTTACCCTTGCAGATACGCTGGCGTTGGCGTTGTCGGCGTATATATCCCAACAGATCATGGATGCAAGGCAGGACGTGTTTGATATGATTATCGACCATTTAGACAAAAAGGGGGTGCAATGATGTTAAAGGATTGCTGGACGTGCGAACACTTTTTTTACGATAGATCAACCGACGCGTCGGATTGCAAAAAGGCTGATTATCTGACCGAGGCACAGTTTGAGGAACATTTTGTTAACGACAAGCCGAATTGCCCGTGCTGGTCACAGATTGAGGAATACACGGAGGGTTTATACGAATGATCATTAAATTAACGCCGTCACAGGCGGAATTGCTGATCGATATACTAGCGATGCAATTACAGATTGAAACCGAGCACTTGGATAATTGCCTTGATAGCATATCAAAGCATAACACCCGTAATATAATCAAGCGGATGCAGATAATCAAGGCAAAGTTGGAACAAAATAACGAATGATATTAAAAGGGAGTGTGAATATGATAACAAGTGTAATTGATTATATACCGACAGAGGCAGACAAGGCGATCAGCCGCGAAACGCTGGCAACACTGACAGGGCATAGCGACCGACAGATCAGATTAACGATTGCGGCGTTAAAAGCCGAACACCCGATAATTAACGTCGGCAACGGCTATTATATAGCCACAGACCCCGACGACCCGAATCTGACCCATTACATACGACAGGAACAGCACAGGGCACGGGAGATATTAAAGGGCATAAAGAGCCACAAGCGGTTGTTGAAACGAGATCAGATCGACGGGCAATTATCCCTGTTTGATTGAGGCTTGCAATCGGTCTGATGATATGTTATTGTTATGTTGTCGGTTATGGAGTGCAGTCCATGATCGGGCGAAAACAACATAACTGGCACATAAAACTCATAATCATCGGTCTGCACGCCTTTGATTATGGGTTTTTTATTTGAAAGGTACAATTATGGCTGATAAAAAATCATTTGTGATATATGATAATTGGTCACGGCTGTTTTGCGGTTTGCCCGATGAAACGGCTGGAAAACTGATAAAAGCGGTATGCGCGTATAAACTGGGCGAGGGCGTAGAGGTTAACGACCCTGTTATTGCGGCAATATATGCTATGATATGTGAGCAATTAGATGCGGACGCTGACAAATACGCAGATATTTGCGAAAAAAGGTCGCAAGCAAGAAAAAACAAAACGCAACAGATGATAACAAATGATAACAAATGTAAACAAATGTTATCAAGTGCGACTGATAATGATAATGATAATGATACTGATAATGATAATGTTAATGAGAATGTATCATATCAACAAATAGTTGATATGTATAATGACACTTGCGTGTCATATCCGAGAGTAAGAGCCGTATCGGATAGACGTAAAAAGGCAATCAAGGCGCGATTGCGAAAATACACCGTTGACGATTTGCAGGAGGTTTTTACGCTTGCCGAGCAATCTGATTTTCTAAAAGGTCAAAATTCCAGTAATTGGAACGCCGATTTTGACTGGCTTATGTCAGAGGGCAATATACCAAAAGTGCTGGAACATAAATATAACGATGATCGGAAAGGAGTAAACAATGGATTGGATAACGCAGATGCAAAACGAGATCGAGAAATCGACGAAATCCTCAAACACATTAACGACCCCGAAGAACCTTTGTTCTGATGTATGCCCTTTATGTAATGGGCGCGGCTGGATGTTTACGGATTATAACACCGTTAAAGAGTGCGAGTGCGGTTTATTAGAACGGGAACGACAAGCCAGTAAATTACGGTTTGCCACCATACCCGAAACGTACAAAAATGTAATGCTAAAGGACTACACAACACGGTTTTATACGGCTGAAAACAAAAACCTTGCAAAAGCGGTTGCTGATGCGGTCAAGTTTTGGCTGGAACATAAACAAGAAATGGACGATCAAGGGCGTGGGTTGTATTTTTGGAGTGATACAAAAGGTAGCGGAAAAACGATGCTGATAACCGCGCTGGCGAATGAATTGATACATAATCGCAAGGAATCGGTCAAATTCGCCACCAGTTTGGATATACTTGATGCAATACGCAAAACCTATAATCGCGACGAAGAAGAAACCGAGGACAGGCTTTTAACGGATTTGACAACGGTTAAATACCTTGTGATTGATGATTTTGGTACGGAACGTGTCACTGATTGGGTCGGCGAAAAGTTTTATCAGATCATAAATAAACGATATATCAACAAAAAGGTCACGTTTTACACCAGCAATTATGACTTAAAATCCATTGATTATGACACACGGATAACCAGCAGGATAAGGGAACGGGCGTTTATAATACATTTTCCCGAGGAATCCGTGCGTGAGGTTAAGGCGCGGCAGGATGATTTGAAAATGGGGTTGTATAATAGATCACAAATTGAAGAAAATAGTTGACAATATAAATCAATATGTTTATTATATATAAGGGGAGTACAAATGTTAATCAAGGCAACACAAGCGGTATGCAGGAAGTGTAAATACCGTATGAAATCAAACAGCGGTTACGGATATATGTGTAATTACGCGGCGATAACGGGGCATTTAAGGGCGTTTGACGATAAAGGGCAGATCAGATTGCCACAAGGATATTGTGATTGTTTTAGCCGTGGGAAGCCGACAAGAACAGGCTGGACTTCGGACGACAATACATTTGTATGGCAGGAAAGGAGGGAAAATGAGTGATCGCAAAAAGCCATATGTGGTATCGCAAAAAGAGGGTATCTATTATTGCCATATGCGCGGATACAGCAATATTCCTGTATTTGGTAGCGTGGGCGATAAGAAAAAAGCACAAAGTATATGCAAGATTATGAATAGGAGTGTGGGAGCATGAAAGTGTATTATTTAGGGGTTGTAACAACGTTTTTAGCCATTGCTGGAATGGCAGAGGCAATAACAGGGCGTGGCAATTACGGCGCGGCGGTTATATGGCTGATAATCGGGTTAATCATGGTATTAACGGGGTATGTGAAATGAGCGACGCGATCATCAACGAAAAGGTTATAGAACGGGTTGAGTTTATTGACAAGGAACTATTATTAAACGGCGAGTGGGAACGCCAGCGTAACAGCGAATACTTGGAGAAATGGAACATATCCGAATTAGATCGGGAATCGTCTGTTATGGAAAAGCGCGAACTGATTGCGGTATGTCAGCAAGCCGTGAGGCGGTATCCGATGATGTATTTACAAGTGTTGGCGGAGTACATAGTTGAACTAATCAAACAGAGGAGAGTAAAAAACAATGAAAACAGTTAATATGTATAGCATAGGGGAACAGGTAATGATCAAAGCGCGTGTTGCTGATATATCAATCGAAAAGGGCAAGTTGAGGTACACGCTTAAAGACGAAAAGGCAAACAAGACATATGGCTGGACGTTTGCCGACAGCGACATAACGCCAGTTGAGGAGGGTACGGATGAAAAGGATAATACAAGTGACGCTTGCGCTGATATTGACCGCAAGGCTGGGAACGATAACATATAACAATCATCGCGAAACATGGTACGATTTACCGATGCAACGGATTGTTGAACGCGCCGACAGTATATACGGGTTATCTGACGTTTACGCGGTCAGATCGGATGGCGTAAAGACATATAACGGGTTTGTGATCGTTGCCGCAAATTGGGAATTACATCCGTTTGGGTCAATTATAGAAACGTCACGCGGTACGGGCATTGTACTGGATACACACACAGCACCCGACAGATCGGTTGTTGATATTGCGACAGATTGGAATGAGTGAGGAAATGCGAGAAAACATCGAATGGCTGATAGAACAGTACACGGACAAGATTGAGGAATTGGAGCGAGAAGCGAAGTCACAAATGTATGGACTTAATCTTATAAGCGGACAGATAAGGGCATACACGAGAGTGGTTAATGATTTACAGGCGTTGTTGGACGAAAGCGAGGAATGATATGGACGATAATATTTTTGAAAATATGACAGACTTTGAAAGGGAACTTGCATTGGTATATATGATATTCAACCGAGATTTAATTACGCAAAAATCTGAGCAGTGGGCTAAAGAAGCCGAAGCGAAAGGAATGACACTAAAGGAATATCTTGAATCTATAAGTCCGCTTAAAGAAAGTGAGGAAGTATGAAACTGATAATTGATATAGACGAAGATACATACAAGGCAAGGCAACATTGGGTTGCTAATCAAAAAAAGATGGTAGATAAAGTAGATATAGCAATCGCAAACGGCACATCACTTACACCAAATGTGTTAGCAGATTTGTTGATGGAAGAAAGAATAAGGGGAGAACTGAAACAAGATATATCTTATTCAAAGGATGTTATTGATAATGTGAGATGCAAACTAACTGTGGAAATTATAGACCGTAGACCTTGTTATTGCGGTGCAGAATTAAGGGCGGTTTGGAGAGAAAGAAAGGATAGCGCAGAATGACAGAAAAAAGCAAGCCATATGTAATTATAGGCACAACAATATATTGGACTAAAAGAGAAATAACAGTTGTATTTGAAGCGTATAAAAAGGAGAGCGAAGAATGACCAACATAACCATATACGATACCGAAGCAGAAAAACTAAACGAAGCGGCGGCAAAGGTAGGAGAAAGTGTTGCCACTGTGATTGAGTGGCTAGTTGAAGAAAACTTGGATGATTTGGTAAAGGAGCAGAGCAATGACGAATGAAGAAGCAATAAAAGTCCTTTTGGACGAATGGAAATGTATTGACCGTAATGACGGTATAAATTGCGACAGGCAATGTGAGAAATGCGATTTAGTCATGGATAGTGCGATTTTGAAAGATGCGTATAACATGGCTATACAAGCACTATCGCAAGAGCCGTGTGAGGATGTGGTAAGCCGTAAGGACATTCAAGACTATATAGCAAAGTATCTTTCGCAATATCTGTATGAGGACGTAAGACAAGCGGTTGAAGCGATAGATACATATATCGGAGATATGCCTTCCGTTACGCAGAAGTCGGGGAAGTGGATATTAACCATTGAAGATTGGAATAAATGGACTTGTTCTAATTGCGGTTATGTGAAACGAACAGATATACACGTCAATATAGGTTGGAAGTTTTGTCCTAATTGCGGTTGCCGTATGGTTGAGCCACAGGAAAGTGAGGAAATCAGCGACCGCAACATGAAAATGTGGGAAGGGATTTTCAAGGCAGAAAGGAGGAATGAATGAAACTGCTGATACTTGATATGCCAG
>Ga0326512_10000569_pt1 | contig 32435 bp, 32 predicted proteins | sample 1_2617_0518_D_FD_203652 | JGI IMG/M metagenome (GOLD analysis project Ga0326512, IMG submission 203652) | Bovine rumen microbial communities from UC Davis, California, United States - 1_2617_0518 | ecosystem: Host-associated > Mammals > Digestive system > Stomach > Rumen | place: USA... | reverse complement strand
TCGCAATATTCCTACACTCATCTTCTTCAAGAATGGTGAGATTGTTGACAAATTCGTTGGAGCTGGCAATAAGGCAACCCTTCAGGCAAAATTCGAGGCAAATCTGTAAGCCCTCTTACAGTAAAAGCTGAAAAATACATCCCACACATGAGTTTAAATGTGTGGGATGCTTCTATTATATATAAGGTGTCCTGAAAAACTATTCCTTATTGACCTTTTTTATCCAAACTTTATGGGAATGGCTGCCTTGAACACCAATAGGTGAGTCAGGAGAAGCCACAATCTTCTTCAGGTCATTTGAGGCACCACTACGACTTTGCTTTGTGGCATTTGTGTAATCAGGCAAGGTCATAAAGCCTTTCTCCTTTATGATGCCCAACGCAATGTCTATTCTTTCCTTCAGGCTATATACCTCTTTGTTGGGAGTTATAACCTCAGGTGTAGCACGCTCAAAGTTGGAATTCTTATTCATCTCTGCAATCAACTTTGCGTCAGGCTTGAAGTTGACCTTCTTTATTCTCACATGTCGATGACTAATCTTTTGGTCGTCCTTAGCAGTACCTTTCTTCTGTTGCTTTGCAATCTCGTTTTCAGAAGGAGTGCTGGTATCAAATTCCAAAGAAAGAGAGAATACCCCCAATCCGTCAATCTTCATGGAATGCCCCTCAGGCAGCCAGGTTATCATCATCTTTGCAAGAGCATCCAGAACGCTTCGTATGGTACCTTCGCGTAATGAGCTGTCTTGATTGCTTATCTCTTCCAGCACTTTGTCGTATTCAAGCATGCTGTATGCATCCATTTTGGGGAAGACAACCTTCTTTCCGTCAGACATTCCTTGTGGAAGTTCCTGTAAAATGTAATTTGCCATAGTCTTTTATTTGTTTTTAGTTGGTTATAAATCTTTTCTTAGTTGTAATTTTTTTTCGCTCTTCGAGAGATTTTCTTTTTCTCCCTTATAGATTTTTTCTTCCCCCTAAGGAGATTTTCTATTTCAGGCCCTTGAACATATGTCCAAGGCCCTTGGACAGTAGTTTACAGCCCTTGAACAGGTGTTTCAGGCCCTTGAATATAAACTTTCTGCCTGCAAAAATATAAAATCCTAACGATATAACAAAATTTTTCCTTAACTTTTTTAAAAGTTTTTCTTACTGCATGTACTTCAATATGAAGTAAAGAGGACAAAAATAGCCCCAAAACGACACAAAAACAGCAATATGTGCAAAAAGAAGAGCAAAGATTTTGTTAAGTCATTTATAATTTGTAAATTTGCAAACGATAAAAAACTAAACAATGAATATTCCCTTCTTATCACTAAAAGACGTTACAGCCTTGCATGGAGATGAAATCAAAGAGGCTGTACGTCGGGTAGTGGATGCTGGTTGGTATCTGCAAGGGAAAGAAAACGAAAAGTTCGAGAGAAATTATGCCCAGTTTATAGGTACTGACTATTGTGTTGGTTGTGCAAACGGTTTGGATGCTCTTATCTGGATATTTCGTGCATATATCGAGATGGGCGTGATGCAGCCAGGCGATGAGGTAATAGTTCCTGCCAATACATATATTGCAACCATTCTTGCCATAACAGAGAATCATCTGGTGCCAGTACTTTGTGAGCCAAAGACGAACACTTTGGAGATTGATGACGACCTAATTGAAGGGCTGATAACACCAAAGACCAAAGCCATCGCTATAGTACACCTATATGGTCGCATAGCATATACGGAAAAGATTGGCGAATTGTGCAAGAAGTATAACCTGAAGTTGGTAGAAGATTGTGCCCAAAGTCATGGGTGCAAGTTCCAAGACGGACGAGTAACAGGTTCGATAGGCGATGCTGCTGGACATTCGTTCTACCCAGGTAAGAACTTAGGCGCACTCGGTGATGGGGGAGCAGTGACTACCAATGATTCAGAACTCGCTGAAGCAATTCGTGCATTAGCCAATTATGGCTCTCAGAAGAAGTACGTCTTCAAGTATGCAGGACGCAACAGCCGTCTCGACGAAATACAAGCTTCTGTACTGGATGTGAAACTGAAGTATTTAGTACAAGATAATAAGCACAGGCAGGAAGTTGCAAAGATGTATTATGAAGGAATCAGGAATCCGCTCATAACCCTTCCGGAACGCTTGGATGATGCTCAAAATGTATATCATCTGTTCCCAGTATTGGTTGGAGAAGGCAAACGTGATGCCCTTCATGATTATCTTGAAGAGAAAGGAATAGGGACTGTTTGTCATTATCCTATAGCCCCTCACAAACAGGAATGCTATGCGAAGGAAAAGTGGAATGCTCCACAACTATCATTACCCATCACAGAAAAACTGGCCGATGAAGAACTAAGTTTACCTATCGGCCCAGCAATCACAAAGGAAGAAGTGATGTATGTGATAAAAACCTTGAACGAGTTTGATTCCTGAAAAGTACGAAAACTCCATAATAAGCAATTTGAGCAGATAAAGTGAGAAGATGAGATATCAACATAAAATATGTTTATTGTTAACGGCCTGTGTTAATCCAGGCGGTATGTCCTATACTGCTCTACAAGATTCTGGCATACGCAAAAAGCAATACGAAGAGGCTTTGGATTTCTACTTAAAAAAAACAAATGTGCCAATTGTTTTTGTGGAGAATACAAGTTGTGACTTCAGTGCTAAATATAATGATTATATTCAAGAAGGTAGGTTGGAGTGTCACACATTCAATGGTAATGACTATGACAAAAGTTTGGGCAAAGGTTATGGAGAATATAAAATTCTGATGTATGCAGATGCCCACTCAAAGATATTATCCTCATGCCAATATGTTTTGAAGATAACAGGCAGAATAAAAGTGCGGAATATAAAATGTTTGCTGAAAAGCAAAAGTCTCATGCTAAATAATGTCTTCAGGTGCGATTTTCGTGAAACAGATTATCTTTGGTCAATGGTAGTCATGATTGAAACTCAAAAGTTGATGGATGTCTTTAAGGCTGAAGGGCACAGGTTGAATGATTCAAATGGGGTTTATTTTGAGCATATTCTTTATGAAGGAATGGTGAAAGACAAAAAGGTGTTGGCAATTCCCTTCTTTGAATCCCCTGAAATTGACGGTGTTTGTGGAACGTCAAACCAACCATATTCGGAATTGATGCAAGGTGATAATATTAAGCAAAACCTCCTCTTGACATCACTTTTTTACAAAAAAGCAGACAGACCATTTTGGGGAATGATTTTTCGATTGCTTTATGTAATTAGTACAATAAAAAAATAGAATGTGACGCGATTAAGATAAGTGTAGTAACCATCAGTTTTAATAATTTAAGGTATTTCCTTGTAGAAATGAAAACTATTTCGTAAATTTGCAGCAATAATAAAATAACCTCATCTGTAGAAGTTACTGAAGACATGAAGATTTCTGTTGTCATACCAACATATAATGTTGAGAAATATTTGCGTCAGGCCCTTTCGTCTGTTGTGAATCAGAGCTATCGTAACCTCGACATAGTATGTGTTGATGATGGCTCGACAGATAATAGCCTACTCATCATTAAAGAATATGCTGCCCAAGATAACAGAATTCAAGTCATAACCCAGGAAAATCAGGGAACTTACATTGCTCGTCAGGTTGGAGTTGATAAAAAAAAACAACAGGTAGGCATTGAAGAACAACATAGGTGTATAGAGCAACAACAGGTACATATAGAGTCTTTGCAATCTCAATTAAATCGGGTGTCTGAGAAAAACAAGAAACATCTTAAACAGATTAGGACTCTTGCTGTCATAATCGGATTGATGGTTTTAGGATTAATAATAAGTGTTATAATCTAGATGGAGAATCAATAAATATACTCATAAACTATATAAGCACAGAAAAATATGAAATTCAGTATTGTAACAATCAATTATAACAATCTGGCGGGTTTGAAGAAAACTCGTGAAAGCATCATTTCGCAAACCTGTAAGGACTATGAATGGATTGTCATAGATGGTGGCAGTACTGATGGAGCGGAGGAATTTCTTCAAGAGCATTCTAATGAAATGTCCTATTGGTGTTCGGAGAAGGACAAAGGTGTTTATAATGCTCAAAACAAAGGCATCGCACTTGCGAAAGGCGATTATGTTATATGTATGAACTCTGGTGATTGTTTTCATGATAAAGATGTGTTACAGAATGTCTTTAAGCAGAATCATTCAGAGGATGTCTTGTATGGGGATTGGATGCGAGTTTATCCAGATGGAAAGATTGAAAAGAAAGAAGCTCCCCAGAGTATGACTCCATATTTCTTATATTATGATAATATATGTCATCAGGCAATGTTTATAAAGACTTCTGTCATGCAGAATAGTCCTTTTGATGAGACATATAAAGTATATGCCGACTGGTCGAAATGGCAAGAATTATTCCAAAAAGGATGCTCCTTTTATAATGTTCAATTAGTTGTGTGCGACTTTGAAGCCGGCGTAGGTTTGAGTGAGAAAAATTATGCTTTGTGTATTGAAGAAAGAAATAGGATGCATAATGAACAACCAGATTCTGTAAAAAAAGATATTGAAGGTATTCGCAAAGAATTGAAAGAAGAGCTGGCTGCATTCAAATCACTTATAGAAGAACAAAACAAACATATTGAGAATTTAGAAAAAATACGAGCAGAACAGCAAACGGCCATAAGCGAACTGAGATCTGACAATGAAATAAAACAGCGTGGGATAGATAACTTAAAGAGTTTGGTTGCTCAGATGGGACCTGTGTTCTTCAATAAATATGCGAATGGTACATATCAATTAGTAACTTATAAAAAGTCTTATGCAAATCTAATAAACTTAAATTTGAAGTTTCTGAATTCGCTAGCTAACAACAATGATAGTGGCAGGAAATTTGGTAGAATAAATGATGCTGCTGCTTTCTCCTATGAAAGATACAAAACAGCATATCCGGATGTACAGGGGGATGCTCTACAGCACTATATAAATGTGGGCGTCCAAGAAGATCGTTTCCTATATATACATGGAGATATGGGAAAGTTAAGACAACAGCCGGCCAGTGATATACCATTAATAAGTATTGTCGTAACAAGTTATAATTATGCACATTTTATTCGTGAAACGCTCGACTCTCTTGCTAGTCAAACATACAAGAATATTGAGGTAATAGTAATTGATGATGGTTCTAGAGACAATTCTGTAGAGGTAATCTCAGAATACGTTAAAAAGTATGATTTTATACATTTATATACCCATTCTAATCATGATAATAAAGGTCTTCCTGCATCAATGAGACTCGGTATAGAGAAATCGAAAGGTGAGTATGTTGCTTTTTGTGAGAGCGATGATTATTTACGAAATGATTATGTTCAAAAGAAGGTTGACATAATTAATCGTTATGAAAATGTTGGTATTGTTTCCAACGCAATAAAGATGTTCGGAAATCAGAAAGATATAGAAGCTCGTGGGTGGGTTTGTCAGCATATAAGGAAACTATTGAAGCAAGGTGGTACTCCTGTTGATATGCGATACAATCAAGATTTTAATTTTATACCAACCCTTTCTTCTGTGATGATAAAGAGAGAAATATTAATGGATTTGGACTATAATACTCCAATACCTGCATGGATAGACTTCTGGTTATATCGACAAATTCTAATAAACAATGTGTTATATTTTGTTGATGAGGAATTGACATTCTGGAGGCAACATGAATCATATAATGGATTGGAAAATTCATCCAAAATTTATGGCAGACTTGCAGAGTTCTTGGAAAAAAGTAATAGACTATTAGGTTTATGAATTATATAACCCAAAGAAGGTAAGAAAAGAAATAATAAGACAATGCAGAATATATTGTTTATAGGTGGGGCGGGATTTATTGGCTCAAGTATTATTCATCAGATACTTGACGATGAAAACTCGTATTCTATTACGGTGCTGGAACCACAATTTGCAAATGTTTCAAGATTGCAGAATTGTAACGTTGATATCGTAAGAGGTCAATTAGCCGATATAGAGCTGTTAGAGAAATTGATAACCACCAAAAAGATTAGTAAAGTCGTACATTTGGTTTCAACAATGATTCCTGGTTGTAATTATGATGACTACATCAATGAGTTTAAGAATATCATATTTCCGACAATTAGACTAATGGAATTATGCAGCAACTACCATGTGCAGTTTGTATTCTTTTCATCAGGAGGCACTGTTTATGGTGAACGAAGCGTTATGGAACCCTTCTGCGAATCTGATTTTCTGGAGCCGATTTCATATTATGGACTATCAAAACAAGTGATAGAGAATCATATCCTTTTTGAACATAGGGTAAGTGGATTGGAGTATCTGATAATACGACCATCGAACCCTTATGGACCTGGACAGAACATATATGGCAAACAGGGTTTGATAGCTGTTGCCCTAGGTAAAATACTTAAGGGGGATCCTGTTACAATATGGGGTGATGGATGCTCGGTGCGTGATTATATTTATATTGATGATCTTGCCAAAATATTTAAACAGATTCTTTTTTCTGGTGCCATTAATGAAGTAATAAATCTTGGGTCGGGAATTGGATATTCCGTTAAGGACATTCTAAAGTATTTGTCAGAAATCTCCAAAGAGGAGGTAGAGGTAAAATATACCCCAAGCCGTCATAATGATGTCAAAAACATGGTACTTAATATTGAGCGCATGTTGCAATTGGTTGAAATTGAATTCACCCCCATACAAGAAGGTATAAAAAAATTCTATTATCACGAAAAAAAGAATATATAGATGAATCATAATGTTGAAAATACACCTCTTCTGTCTTTGTGTATTCCGACTAACGGAGCGTTGCAGTGGATAGGGCCAGTTATAGATAGTATATATTCACAAGAGTGTGATGACTCTCTATTTGAAGTTCTAGTGTCTGATAATGCCCATAATCCGGAACTGAAGTCGTTCGTCGAAAACTATGGACATGACAACATCTCATACATGGAATCAGATGCTCAGGGCTTCTTGAATATTGTAAGTTCTTTTAGGGCAGCAAAAGGAAAGTTTTGTAAACTGATAAATCACCGTGCGAAGTTAAGAGAAGGAGCCTTGAAACTTATCATGGAGACAATTGTCAAATATCAAGAAGAACAGCCTGTAATATATTTCACAAATGGTTGTATTGGTGTGAATCCTTCAGAAATACCATGCGAAAACCTTGATGAATTGGTATATAACTTGCATTATTATTGTACGTGGATGGCTGGCATCGGAATATGGCAAAAAGATATTCCTGCATTAAGTAATATTGAATTTAATAAGATGTTCCCTAATGCGTCTATTCTATTTGAACAAAGGCAAAACGACTCAAAGTATCTTTTGAGCAATTTTATATTTTTTGAGGAACAAAATGGAAGTGGAAAAGGGTGTTATAACTTATTCCATACATTTGCTGTGGTTTTCCCAGATATGCTTATAGACTTAAAAAACCGGGGAAGAATTACAGATAAGACTTTCAAAAAGGTAATGAAAGAACTATTCAAATGTCTAAAAAATTTCTATAAATGTTTTTATGTGTTGTTTAGGGACGATTCTTTTGATTTCTCAGGCATTCGAAAAAATATCTATGTTTATTATCCATGGTATTCGTATTATTTGCTGATTATGTCTGTTTATCTGGAAAAGGATGTTCGATTATTTTATTTTAGAAAATGGAGAAAAAAGCTTTTTGGCAGTGGAGAAAATAAATAGAAAATAGGTATAGTTATGAAAGATATGATATTTGGAATCCTATTCGATAGATTAGCAATAAAAATAGAACGTTATATTGAAAGGCGAAGAGAGAAAAATAAGAAGAAATTAATCTCTCGTTTTCCTGGAGAGCCGAGAAATATTGGTTTCCTTGGAGAAATAGGAATGTTGAAAGGCCCGGAGTATATAAAAATTGGGGATGGCACGTGGTTCGGAGAATGTGCTTTTCTTACAGCATGGGATACTTTCGATTGTATACTCAAAGGCAAACCACACGTACAACATTTCAACCCTTCAATCATAATTGGAAAAAATTGTCATTTTGGTGTCCAAAATCACATCACATGCATAAATAAAATAACTATTGGAGATAATCTTTTAACAGGAAAGTGGGTAACAATTACAGATAATTCTCATGGCGACTCATCTTTAGAATGTTTGAAGGAGGATCCTATAAAAAGACCTATAATATCAAAAGGACCTGTGATAATAGGAAATAATGTATGGATTGGTGACAAAGCAACGATTCTGTCAGATGTAAAGATTGGTGATGGAGCAGTTGTTGCTGCAAATGCCGTAGTTACAAAAGATGTGCCTGCGTATAGCATAGTGGCGGGAATACCAGCTCAAGTTATAAAAACAAATATTGTATAAATTATATGATAAAGAAAAAAAGAATAATAGCTATTCATTTACCCCAATTTCACCCGTTTAAGGAAAATGATGAGTGGTGGGGAAAAGGTTTCACAGAGTGGACTAATGTTACCAAGGCTAAACCGAGGTATGAGGGCCATTACGAGCCGCACTTGCCTTCGGATACGGGATTCTACGATTTACGTTTGCCAGAAGCCCGGCAATTACAAGCAGAACTTGCTGCTGAATACGGAATTTATGGTTTCTGCTATTATCATTATTGGTTTAATGGTAAACAACTCATGGAACGTCCCGTGAATGAGATTCTTTCGTCGGGAGATCCCGATTTCCCATTCATGCTTTGTTGGGCAAATGAAAATTGGGCACGTAACTGGGATGGAGGCTTTACCGATGTCTTGATAAAACAAGATTATTCCCATGAAGATGATATTGAACACATGAGATGGCTCTGTAAAAATGTGTTCCCTGATAAACGATACATACGGGTGGACGGAAAACCTGTTTTTGCAGTTTATAGAGTTGCTTTGTTCCCTGATTTCAAGGAAACAGTTAAAACATGGCGTAAGGTTGCAAAAGAAGAATTTGGTATGGAACTATACCTGATGGAAACTATGTTCCCGGGAGATCCGACTCATACAGAAGTTACGCCTGAAGTAGATGCTGCAATGGATTTTCAGCCGCTTGGAGCCATGATATCGGGACTCCCTATGGTTCCTGTTAAAAGTTTAAATCCAGAAGAACCAGATGAAGCAAAACCGACGGTATATAATTATTCACAATATGTGGATTATAGTTGCGGCACGGAGTTACCTTACAAATGCTATCCTTGTGTTTCGCCAGGATTTGACAATTCTCCACGAAGAATAGGTCGGACATTCCTTTCATTCACAGAGTGTACCCCTAAAAATTTTGGGCGATGGCTCTATAATGCCTTGTGTAGGAAATGTGATTTTACATGTGCAGAAGAGAATTTTGTGTTTATTAATGCATGGAATGAATGGGCTGAAGGAAATCATATTGAACCTGACCAGAAATGGGGAAGAGGTTATTTGGAAGAGATAAAGAAGATAATAGATAAGTATGAAAGATATGGTATCCCTCAAAACTATGAGTCCGAAAGATGTAGAGTCTTTGATAATCTAATGAAAGAAGTGGGAGGCATAGACAAAAAGAAGCAAGAGATGAAACAATATTATAGTGCTTGTAAGAGTAAAATAAAAAATCCGAATATATCATTTAAAGATGCCTTTGATGAAATTAGAAAATATAAGTGTTATTTCTCAATTCAAACAACTATAAAATTGTATTACAAATTGTTTTTCTACAAAGCCGTCCAATCTGTAATGAGATAAACCTTTTATAAAGTATTTGATAATTAGAGTAAGGATTTATAGACCTGTTTATTATATAATTTGTATAACCAATGTTAGTTTCTGTTATCATACCTGGATATAATCATGCACCATATCTGAGGGAACGCATAGAGAGTGTGCTGAATCAGGAATACCCTGATATGGAGCTGATTCTGCTTGACGATTGTTCTACTGACAATAGTGCTGAGATAATGCGAAATTATGCAAGTGGGAAGTTTAATTGTCAGGGAAGAAAGGTGTCCTTTGTACAGAATGAACAGAACTCAGGCAACACATTTAAGCAATGGGAGAAGGGCATATCACTTGCAAAAGGCGAATATATATGGATAGCTGAAAGTGATGATGTGGCAGAACCATCTTTCTTAAGGGAATGTATGGCACGCCTGTTGGTCAATCCTGATGCTGTGCTTGCTTTTACATGGAGTTATATGATAGATCAAGAGAGCAAGATACTTGATTATTCGTGGGACGAAACATGGAGATACAAGGCTCCTGGAGTGTATGAGGGTGAGAACTTCTGCCTGCATCGTTTGGTATATAAAAACCTAATGTATAATGCATCCATGATTGTATTTCGAAAAGATGCATACACAAAGGTTACATCACGTTATATGGAGTATCGTCATAGTGGTGACTGGCTGTTCTGGTTTGAGATGTGTATGCAAGGGAAAGTATGTGAGGTGCCTCTTAAATTGAATAAATTCCGTCAGCATCTAAATAAGGTAAGTAACGACTCTCGTTCTTCAGGACAAGATTTTGAAGAGATGGCAGAAATACAAACTATAATAAGTGATGCTTTGCATCTATGCTCCTATAATAGGAAGTGCCTAAGAGGAAGGCAGACAAAACGTATAGACAAAGCTCTACGACATAACTCTGATGATGCATATACAAAGTATGTTAAGAGTTTGAAAGAGAAGTATCCTCTTATATATGGAGGATGCGGTTTTGATAAATTTGTTTATACTATAGACAAGGTGTTAAACTTGTCTCGTATGAATAGATAAAAGATGTCCTACCTATTTTTTATTTAATCAATCCTATTTTTCGCAAAAATTTTCGTAGCCATGTATTCGTGTGTTCGCGTCCTTTGTAGTTCCTCAACCAATTACGACCTAAAACATCCTCTTTTCGTAGGAGTATAATTTTTGCATTTTTCGGTTCACGCCAATTTGCAGGCTTGCCCATGTCGCGATACATGACTTTGGTTCGTTTGCCGATTAGATAACGATTGAGGACAGACTCATCGTGCCATTTGGGCATAATGCCATTGCGTAGTTCTGTATCAACAATGTCATCACATGTTTCTATCAGATGAATATAGGAATCTGTTTTTCCACCATTTAAGGCTCCAGAAAAATAGTAGGGCGTTTCTCCCACTTTAACGTAGCAGGCAGATATTTGTCGTTGCTCAAAACCAGAACTGTAAGGATTGTCGTCAATACACATGGCGGAGTACTCCTCTTCACCTTCTGGTAGTATATCGTATGTTGAAACAGGTAATACTATTTTTGCATTGGAGTTGAAAAAGAATAGATAATCATTATCTTTCAGTAAGTCCTTAATGCGACGGAACATTTTAAAGCGGAGTAGGGAGTTGCAAGGCCACCCCATATCATCTTGATGAAATATGCTAATCCGTTCCGATGATTTGATAAAACTCTCATTATCGGTAAAAACGTAGTAATGTTTTTCTGCTTCTGGTATCAAAAACTTTTCGCAACTATCGTAAAAATCTTTCCAAAAACAGATATAACGCCCAATACCAATGTATAAAATTCCTATTTTCATAATGATAATTTAAAGTTTGCTTAATATTCGTTTTCGTTCTGCCTCGGAATAGAGAGCATTGAATTCTTCTCGGGTACGCTTCCATCTATTATGACTCCACAACCAGTATTCTGGAGCACGTTTGATGCTACCTTCCAATAATCGGTAATAATTTTCGGTTAGAGAGAATTTCTTTTCATTCTGAGCTTCTTCGCTCATTTTTATTATTTTGGCAACATAATATCCTCTTTTTGGACGGTAAATATCGAGATAATAAACTGATGTGTTCAATATGTGAGCAATACGCTCAGCTCCTGTATATGCTGGTGTGTCATGATTGAGAAAAAATGGCCAGTAATGCATGCTACTATATCCAGGTACTTGATCTGAAATATAGCCAGTAATACTTGTAATTCCCTCTTTTTGCCAGTTGCGTAGAATTCCAAATGCTTCTTTCATTTCCAAAGATCTTGCATGGAAACGTCCTCTTGAATATAAAAAAAGTCGATCCATTGTCCTATTTTCTATAGGATGGTATAACTGTGCTCCAATGCTATTATCTCCTGTGAAATGTAAGGGAAGTGAACTAATCCATTCCCAATTGCAGTAATGACCTAAATAAACGGTGACGGATTTCCCTTTGCTGATATCCTCATTAATCTGTTCAAGGCCTTCGAATTGCATTCTTTTGCGCATTTGTGTTTCTGACATAGAAAACATTTTTATTGTTTCTACGATATAGTCACAAAACCAGTGATAAAAGCGTTTCTCTATTTGCAGTAATTCTTGAGTTGTTTTTTCTGGAAAAGATGTTGATAAGTTGTGTCTGACGACATACAATCGATATCTGATAACATGATATAATATAATGTATAATATGTTAGAAAGAAAATAATGTATGCGCAAAGGTAATAGCGATAGCAAATACCATAATGTGAAAGTTATGTAGTACATCTGATTGAAATATATGAATTAATTTGTGAATAGGTTAAGATGTAGTTTTTATGCTAGACACGAAATGAATCATATAATAGGTGCTTGATTTTGTTCTTTTAGTTTACCCATCATAATTACTTGATACATGGCCTCTAGACATGCATAAATGAAACCAGGTAATCCATCTCGAAATCCACCTTTTATAAAGTAACTTTTAATAAACCTATGTGCAGGACGGAATAGAAAAGCAAGGTTGCCATAATGTTTGTTTGCTTTTTTTATACATTCATTGTCTGTATATATATCTGTCTTCTTAAGTCGTGTAGAAATTGTGTCGTTAGCGAGATGCTCAAAAGATGTTTTCGCTTTCTTTGGAGCATATATGACGTTGCCAGTTACATTTGGTTGAATATGTATTATTGGAGGCCAATCAACACTATCTTTTCTAAAGAACCGTAGGATATAATCAGGATATAACGAATGCATGAAAGTTCCCATAAAATAGTTCCTGCGTGGAATGTAAACTCCATGAACCTGCTGTCGCGTATCAGACGTTATGTCGTATAGATATTGTTTTAGAGTAGAGGGAACGATTTCATCAGCATCAACAACTAATACCCATTCGTGTGATGCCTGTTGAATGGCGAAATTACGTGCTGGTTCGACAATCGTATAGTTTTGTTTCGGGAAGCAAACGATCTTACAACCATATTCTTTGGCAATGTCAAGAGTATGATCTGTACTCTCCATATCGCAGATTACTATTTCGTCAAAGTCTTTAACGGATTCAAGAACTCCTTTAAGATGCTGCTCTGCATTATATGTATTGACAACTACGGAAATCATAAATAATACAATTAAAAAAGTTGTTCAAGAGCGGATATGTTTTCTTCTGCCATAAATTTTGTTCTATGTTTCTTCAATTCTGCGTGAAGGGACTCTTGAAGGGTTTTATCAGTAAGGACTTGTTCTATGGCGTCAGCAAATCCAATGGTGTCTCCTACTGGAACAAGAATTCCAGCTTTACCATTTTTTAGTATCTCTGCTGGTCCTGTGGGACAATCACTTGAAATAATGAGTTTGTCAAGCATAAGAGCTTCTATCAGTACTGTCGGTAAACCTTCAAATTTTGAGCTATGAACTATAGCTTGTGCCTTTGCCATCCAAGGGTATGGGTTTTCTATGAAACCAAGAAGGATGACCTTTTCTTCGAGTTCCAGTTTCTGAATCTGTTCTTCTATTATTGAACGACTCTTACCTTCACCAATAATGAATAGTTTGGGAAGATTCTGTATATTTCTTTTTGTAAGTTCCCAATATGCGTCAATAAGAGATGTCAGGTCTTTTTGTGTTTCCTCAAGGCGTTCTACTGCCAAAAGAAACTGTTCATTAATGTGTGAGTCGAGAACTTCTTCTTTCGCTTGTATCGTAATACGATTAAGATCAACAGAGTTATATATCCGTATAAGTTTATTGTGAAGACTAGGAAACATCTCGAGCGCCTCTTGTTGCATATCATCGCTGAGTGTTACCACATAGTCATATTTATTCATGTTCTTTACTCTTCGTTTCATATGTCGTGGTTCTCTTTCATATTCTTTTGCAAAACTGAAATGAAAGAAACAAATCTTTTTCGCTTTTAAAGAGAAATTTATGAGAGAACCAAAAGTAGAGTCAAAGTCTATTATAACATCATGTTCCTTTGTAAACCAATATAGACGCAATGCTGTCAATATACGTCGTATTGGATTTATAATAATCTCGTCAAAAAAACTGAAAGAATGATTGTTGTTTAAAATTTTATTGCGTTTGTACCATGTTAAGTATTTATTTTGTACGAGATAATATATATTGATATTCTTGGGTAATCTATTAGTAAAAACCTCATACTCAGGCATCTTCAACATAATAGCCAAAGATACTCGATGATTGGTGAGATTACATAAATTGTTAATGTATTCAACAAGGACTGTATCTATACCTCCATCTAAAAATCTGCTTATTAAGAATATGATTTCCTTTGGCGGTTGGGGCGGATTAACCCAGAAATTATCAAATGTTGTAAAAAGGTCTTCAAATGTTTTGAATGATGTTATGTCTATTGTCCCCATATCTTCTACCATCCAATGCAATTTTGCCTTGCCATACATAGAAGCAATAAGAGAGTAAGAACTCGGAGGGCCAATCAGATAGTCGCATTTTGATAATAGACATAAATCCTCGCCTGCATTGCCGTTAGGAAATACAACTTGAGCATTTGATAAACCTTTAATATAATAATCTTTTTTCAGATTTGTATCATTTGAACAAATGTATATAGTGAATCTCTTATCAGGGAAGAGATTCATTGTTTGGCGTATATAATGAATGAAGGAATAATCATAAAAATAATAAATACCATTAAAGAAAGTTTGATAATCACCTCTTCGAATGTGTACACCAATTTTTATGGTATCTTCATTACTCGTAGTTGATATTATTTTATTAACTTTATGATGTATTTCATCCTTAAAGTCAAATAGCTCTAATATTTCAGGTTTATATTTTAAGAATAAATCATAGTGGCGTACTCCCCAACCTTCAATAATAAGATTGTGATGTGAGAGTGTGAAGTCCTCTTTCTCTTTAGTGTTTGTTTCTATTAGTCCGTAAGTGACAGTAGGCAGTATCTTGTACTTTGCGGAATATTTACCAACAAGGTACATAAATAAATTGTGATTTTTAGAATTGCATATTTTAAAGAATTGGTATTTGTATGCAAAACGCATAGACATGCAATGTCTATGATTTTCTCTAGCCCATGCATAAACGTGGGCATATTGCAGAATGTTATTACACATTTGCCCTTTGTCTCGTACGAATATCATATATTATAATCAATATAAGGTGTGTGGTATCTTTTCTTTTGCGTTTGTAAAATCTTCTACAGTATCTAATTCACAAGAGAATAAGTCTGTAACATCAAGTACTTTGAAGGTTTGCCCCTTGGATATTAGACGCTCAAATGCCTTCTCGTAAAAAACATTTTCCAAGTGTTCTTTATTCATCATTGGTTCCAACTCCTTGTACAATGCTGATGTGTATGCTTTCCCCATCTTCTCTATACCAAGGCTTTCACCGATGGCGTCAGCGGGAGAACAAGTCTTGCTGATTTCTATAATGTTTCCGTCGGAACCTCCGTCTGTTACGACTTTCATTTCCTCTTCTCCCAAATCGTGACGTATGAGGGTGAGAATGTTTTCTGCGGAGGCATTGAGAACTCGTGTTATTATCTTAGGGTCATAAAGTAGGTCACTGTCCAAAAGTAGAATTTCTTTACCTTCAGCTATTGGACGTGCAAGCCATAATGAATAGATGTTATTTGTGGAGTTATATATTTCGTTATGGATAAATGATATGTTGATGTCAGGATATTGCTGTTTGACAAAATCTTCTATTTGATTGTGAAGATATCCTGTCACAATAACGAATTCTTTGATACCATTGATTATAAGGGCATCAATAGAACGTTGTAACAGACTTCGTTCTCCAATTTTAAGTAAACATTTTGGAGTGTTATTTGTAAGTGGACGCAGGCGAGATGCCATGCCTGCTGCTAAAATTATTGCTATCATAGTATTATCGTTTAGAAAGATAGTCGTATAGTTTTTGTAAATATGCTTTTGACATATTTTCTAACTCCGGTGTACCTTGCAGTTGATTACTTTTGTTGTCATATATCGTAAAGCCTTCGTCTGTTATTATCCCCATTGCATCAGGGAAACTGAAGAATGCGAAATGAGGAGCATCAGGGTCAAGCATGTTTTTAGAGAACAAAAACTCTTTATGATTGTAACCAAGAAGATTGAGGATTGTTGCTGGAAGATCAATCTGACCCGCTATAACATTGACGTCAGCATCAATGTTCGAATTTAATATTATCAAAGGTATATGGTATCTCCATTGTTTGTAATTGTCAATATCTTCTGGATATGCTCCAAGGTGGTCTGCTACAATGACAACCATCGTATTGTTCCAACATGTCAGAGTCCTAATTTTATTGATGAAGTCTCCGAGACATTTGTCAGAATAGGCAAATGCGTTAAGCACATTTGATGAGGCTATATTCGTGATTTCGCTTTTGTATGGTACGTCAAACGGTTCATGGCTACTTTCTGTAAGGATAGCCTTGAACCACTTGCGTCCTTTACTGTCTGCCTCTTCTTTTTTTATATCATTTAGCAGTTTGTTATACACATATTCATCAGGGGCTCCCCATTTGCAGATTAATTCTTTGGCGGGGAAGTCTGTATCACTTGTGACATATTGAAATCCTGTTGCCATGAGATATGACTGCATATTGCTATAGTTGGTATCTCCTCCATAATAGAAGTGCGTATCATATCCATGCTTGGCAAGGGCACTCGCAACAGATGGTAGGTTGTTACTTATGCGTGGGACATCCAATATCGTCATTGTTGGTTGTGCAGGAACCCCGCTTAGGATTGATGCTAAAGCTCTGTCTGTTCTTGTGCTGTTAGCATAGAAATTTCTGAAATATAATCCCTCTTTTGATAGTTTGTTTAATTGGGGCGTGACTCCTGAGATATGCATTATAGAATCAGAAAAACTTTCAAGGATAATAAGAAGCACATTTTTTGATATTGTCTGCATGCTTGGACTTGTTGTTTTAATCATGCTTTGGAATATCTTCTCTGCATCCTTGTCTTCCATGAAACGGTACATTGTGGAGAGGTCTTGTTTCTGATGGGTTACTGACTCAAAGAAACAAAAAGCTGGATTTACTGCAGCATGGTTAGTCCGAATGTTGGTTGAAAAATATACAGAGCCAGTATGATTCGTTCCTGTCCCGACACCACCACGGATGGGAAGGAATAGTATTGCCGTTAATAGCAGTAATGCTACGATATTAAAAAAACGTTGTAGTGATGAGACCTTAGGTTTTTCAGTGCTTGTTATTTTGGCAGCCTGTATAAATGACTGATAAATAAGCAATGCTACAAGTACGATTACCAAGAGTATGGCTAATGTGAAGAATATCGAAACACTGGCAAATGCATCTTTGGGAGATGTCTTAAGATAGAGTAGGGGGGTGTTGTCAAGAGGAAATCCCCAATATTTGTATAGACCTAAATTAGCAACAATTGCGAGCGAGTATAGAATTGAAGAAATCACATAATAACCTTTCAGCCAACGAAACCAATTACGCCCATTGACTTCTTGTAATGTCAGCAATAAACCGGGAATAAGAGTGAGATATCCTGCTATTGCAAGATCCAGCCTTAATCCGTGCCAAAGAACAAGCAAACTATCTATGCTGAAAAAGTCGCAATATAGTAGCAGGAATGGAATCTTGCTGATTACTCCCACGATAGCCCATAGGACAAATATTAGTATGAATATTTTAATGGACTTCATTATTTAATATTCTCTCTGCGAATTCAGAATAAGTTTCAAACTGTTCTCCCCTTGACTTAAGACTAAGAATAAGTTCTTTCAACCTGTCATACATTCCTTGTCCAGCGTTATGCTTGATGATATATGGCATCTTTAGTTCTGGATGTTCTCCAAGTGGATAGAATTCCCACGGATGGAAATAGGTGTTGAAATAACCGTCATGCTTTAGTATGCGGAATGTTAAAGCCTTATATAACCATAGAGGGAAATTATGTAATGAGAGCCAGAACATCGGTATTCGTAATATTGGTGAAACAGATGCTGGTATTTGTAGCACTCCCTTTTCCATAAAATATGTCCGTGGAGTTGTGAGATGCATATAGCGTCCAGGAATGAAAGCGGGATTTAAACTTGCGTTATATATATATCCCTGACGGGCCTGTTCTGAGATGTCAACCTTGAACATCCTAGGTTGTCTGTAACCTTTGATTTTGAGACCTGTAAGTTCTTCGAGTATGTTTTTGGAATTTATTACATCATCCGCTTTGGGGTTCCAATGATCGCATCCATGTGCAGCAACTTCATGACCTCCATTGATGATGCGCTGCATCACTTCTGGAGCATGTGTGGCAAAGTTCGTCGTACAGAAGAATGTACCCCTTACGCCGCATTCTTCCAGACAGTCGAGTATGCGGTTGGTACCATATTTTGATACCTCCATACCTTCCTTCAGTGTATCATAGTCAACGCCATGCTCTCTTGGTACATCAAATTCCTCTGTGTCAAAGCTTAGCAGTATCATTTGCCGTTTGGGTATTTATATATGATTTACATATTAATTCGTATGCCAACTTTATCCATATTAAGGTTATTGGCAGAGCCTTTAATGCATATGGCTGTATCAATTCCTTCCTTATGTATGCAGGAAATAGGTCAGAAGGTGACATTGATGTAACTATAAATGCAAATACCATAAGGATAATATCCCAATGGGATCGTTGCCATGGTACACAACAGAACCAAATACATATACCTACAAATGGTGTAATATATCCGCTTGACTCTGAACCTGTAGAAAAGAGTACAACAAACATCATTACAGCTGCAAGAATCTGCATACGAAACATCGGACTTCTCCATTGGCTAATCCTGAAATAACCTGTAGTCATTAGTATTATTGCTGGAAGAATAATCCATGAGGCGTCGTAGATAATTTTTCCATCACTTACTCCATATATTATCTTTGTAATCATTCCCATAAAAGAGATGTTTTGGGCACCAGAGAGAATATTATTTGCATTTTTATCTATTAGATTAGTAAGCCATTCCTGATATTGTAGAATTTGGTACTCAGGTGAGGAGATAATCATCGGTAAACAAGAGAGGAGTATAAACCAAATAACAAGCGATGTTATATATCGCATCTTGTGTTTGGAAAAGAAAAAGAAGGCTACCCCCACAATGCCATATAATTTGACCAAAGTTCCAACAACAATAAAGAATGTAGCGTATCCATCCCGTTCTTTCTCAACGAAGTAGAATGAGAGTAGTATGATTGCTGCTATGGCAATATTGAATTGCTGCATAAAAAGAGCTGTAAGTAGTTCGTGTGCACAGAAATATGCGAGAAAGATGTGAAGATATGGCTGAAATTGTGAAGTTGTAGTATTTAGACTTGCTATTCTTGAGATAGCCCAATAAAGAAATACAGCTAAACACGTATTCCATAATATAAGCCCCAACCAAGTCGGTATAACAGCGAAAGGTGCTATAATAATAGCAAAGAATGGCCCATAATGGTTTATATCCAGATATCCACCATCAGTACTCTCAGCATAAAGGGAAGTCTGATTCCATGTATTATAAAAAACATAACGAAAGACGTCAAAATTATTGTGGTGCCTCAGTTTTGTCAGAGCACTTATGAGCCCTAACAAAGTCCACAATCCAAACATTGTTCGTTTGTCGGACAGGAAATGTTTTATTGCTTTGCTATTCATGAGAATCTTCTCTGATTTCTACTTCTGCCCCCATTTCTTTTCTATTAACGAAATAGCCAGGTCTTCTTTTAACTTCATTGAAAACACGTCCAAGGTATTCGCCGACAATTCCTATACCTAGTAATTGTATTCCCCCTAAAAATAATATTGTTACCATAATAGTTGGATATCCTGCTACCGGATCTCCATAAATCAATGTTGTAACCAATATATACATTAGGTAAGTAAATGCAATGAGTGACACGAATGTACCAATGACTGAAACGATGCGCAATGGGGCAATGGTGTAGCTCATGATACCATTGAGTGCAAGATTTATCAACCCCCATATACTCCATTTTGTTTTTCCTTTTTCGCGCTCTTTTTGTTTATATTTTATGCCTTTTTTATGAAAACCTATCCATGAATACATGCCTTTTGTATTGCGTTCTGTTTCACGCATCTGCTTAAGTGCTTCTATGCATGAACGATCAAGAAGTCGAAAATCTCCGGTGTTTTTCTGAATAGGTACTCGTGTTAAACTCTGCAATAACTTGTAATACCATTGTGAAGATTTCTTTTTGAACCATGTTTCATTAGAATTTGCACGCTCTGCATAAATATCATCATATCCCTGTTCCCACCATTTTATCATTTCAGGAATGACATCTACTGGATGTTGCATATCAGCATCCATGATTATAACAGCATCACTTGAAACGTTGTCAAATCCTGCCATCATAGCAATTTCTTTACCATAGTTACGTGAGAGATCAATATAACTATAATGAGAATCCTCGTTGCGTAGGCGAATAATTTGTTGTAATGTATTGTCGGTGCTGCCATCATTTATAAACAGAAATTCCCATTCGTATATAGGATTATCCCTAAGTACTTTCTCCATACTTTCTTTAATCAGAGGAAAGGATGGTTCTTCGTTGTATGCAGGTAGAAGAATTGTTATTTTTTTCATTCTGTTACTTGAAAAATGCCTGTATAATTTTCAATGTTTCTTCTTTTGCTTTGTTTAAATCATCGTTGATGATTATGGTATCGAATTTGTCTGCGAAGGTGAGCTCATATTCTGCTCTGCCTATTCTCTTTTCTATTTCTTCTTGGGCTTCGGTGGCTCTACCTGTGAGACGTTTGCGCAGTTCTTCTATCGACGGGGGCTGAATGAAGAGACTCAATGCCTGGCTACCATATGCTTTCTTGATATTCATCGCTCCATGCACGTCAACGTCAAAGACGACGTTCTCTCCGTTTTCCAGTTGCTTCTCCACTTGATTCTTCAGCGTGCCGTAGTAGCGGTCAGTATATACCTCTTCGTATTCCACGAACTCGTCATCGGCAATCTTCTTGCGGAATTCTTCTGGGGAGATAAAGAAATATTCCACGCCGTTCTGCTCCTTTCCCCGTGGTGGACGGGAGGTGCAAGAGATGCTGAACTTCATGTTCAACTCAGGATGTTCTTCCATCAACCAGTTGATAATGGTAGATTTTCCGCTTCCGCTTGGAGCAGAGAAAATCAATAACTTGCCTCTTTGAGGGACTTTTACATCATTCCCAACCATCTCAGTATGTCATTTAGATTTGCAACAACCATCAGTAAAAGCAGTATTCCCATGCCAACATATTCTGCTCTTAGCATGAATTTCAGTCCTGGTTTTCTGCGGAAAATCATCTCATAAAGCAAGAACATTACATGTCCTCCGTCAAGAGCAGGTATTGGTAAGATATTCATAAATGCGAGTATGATACTCAAGAATGCTGTCATCATCCAGAACATATACCAATCCCATACTGGTGGGAACATACTTCCGATGGCACCGAATCCACCGAGACTCTTTGCTCCTTCTTTTGTGGCTACATATTTTAGGTCGCTAACATAGCCGCCTAACATATCTATTGCATAGCCGCATCCTGCAGGAATACATGATAGGATGTCGTGCTCAATGTGTGTTATGTTTGCATATTTTGCAATAGTTGTCATACCGACACCCAACTTTACTTCGTTGTCGAATGTTACATTCACCGTATCTGTCGTTGTTCCGCGTTGATAGACAAGCTGCTTTGTGAGAACCTTTATTGAGTCTGCTTTAGTATTGCAATCAGTTAGCATGTCTGTCATGCGTCCTGTTTCATAGGTGAATGTATTCCATGAATCAATAGGCTTTCCGCCAAGCGAGACAATCTTATCACCCTTCTTTAAACCTGCTTTAGCTGCAGGAGTACCAGCCAGAATAGTATCTATCTCAGCAGGAACAAATGGTCTGCAGAATACGGGATCGGTTTTCAGCATTTCCAACAGAGACAGATTGCCGGGGGTTGCAACTATTGTTTTCTTGCCATCGCGTATTACGTTTACAGATTTTGCTGCTGCGATATCCCTAAACAGTTGTGCACCAAACTCACGGAATTCTATTGTTTGCCCATCGACGTCTGTACATCCGGTTAAGATGTCGTTGTCCTTGAAGCCTATCGCCTTAGCATCTTCGTTGAATTTCATGCCGTATGGCATATCCTTTACTGCGATATAGTCTTCACCCCATGCGAAGAATACTGCGCAATATATCACCAAGGCAAGGAGGAAATTCACCAAGACACCACCAATCATTATCAGCAATCTCTGCCAACAAGGCTTGCTCCTGAATTCCCAAGGTTGGGCCGGTTCCTGTAATTTGGCAACATCATGTTGTGTCTCGTCTATCATACCCTCAATCTGACAATATCCGCCAAGGGGTATCCATCCGATGCCATATTCTGTTCCCTCGTATTCGTAGGTGCCATCTTCTTTCTTCTTTGCAGGAGGCAGACCGCGTAACTTCCTCCACCAACCGAACTTTGTTGAGAAGAGTTTGAACTTATAATCAAAGAAAACGTAAAATTTATTTACTCTGACGCCAAAGAGCTTTGAGAAAAAGAAGTGTCCACCTTCGTGTAGAGCCACGAGGATGGTGATTGCGAGAATGAATTCAAGTGTTTTAATCAAAAAAGGACTCATCATAATAATTCTGTTGCTATCTTTCTAGCTTCGTTATCACTGTTAATATAATCTTCGTATGTTGGTTTCTTTATTACTGTTGCTTTTTCTAATGTCTTCTCAATAATATCGCCCATATCAAGGAAGCCGATACGCCCTTGCCTGAATGCAAGATTTACTATTTCGTTGGCAGCATTAACCACACAACAAGCGTTGCCACCTCTCCTGATTGCCTCAAAGGCAAGCGCAAGACATTTGAATTTCTTTAGGTCTGGCTCGAAGAATTCTAATGACTGCTTAAAGAAATCCAATCTATCTCCACTCATGCTTAATCTGTCAGGATAAGTGAAAGCATATTGTATTGGCAGGCGCATATCCGGTACTCCCAACTGTGCCTTTATTGCTCCGTCTTTAAACTGGACAGCGCTATGTACTATGCTTTGCGGATGCACCAGAACCTGTATCTTGTCTGCATCTACTCCGAAGAGCCATTTCGCCTCTATCACCTCAAAACCTTTGTTCATCATTGAGGCAGAATCTATGGTAATCTTCGCTCCCATATCCCAAGTAGGGTGTTTCAGGGCATCAGCTGCTGTCATAGTCTTCATCTCGTCAAGAGATTTGAGACGGAAAGGACCTCCCGATGCTGTCAGCAATATCTTTTCTATTTCGTTGCCGCTTTCTCCCACGATGCTTTGGAAGATTGCACTATGTTCAGAGTCAACAGGTATTATTGAAGCCCCGCGTGCTCCAGCTTTTGGGGTGGAATATTCCTGTATGAGGTCGTTGATAAGGTCTCCTGCAACGACAAGAGTCTCTTTGTTTGCCAGACAGATTTTCTTTCTTGCCTTGATGGCTGCAATTGTTGGTGCCAGTCCTGCAAATCCAACCATTGCGGTCAGAACCATATCTATCGGTTCTGCCTGAACTACTTCACACAAAGCTTGCGCTCCTGCATACACCTTTATATCGGGGCAGTCGTCAAGCAGCGTTTTCAGTTCTTCATATCTATCCTCGTTAGCAATGACTACGCAAGCCGGTTTATATTTGCGCGCCTGTTCTGCCAGCAATTCTATTTTGTTGTTAGCGGTAAGGCAATAGGCCTCAAAGCGGTCGCTGTGTTCAGAGATTACCTCTAACGCCTGCGTACCGATGGAACCTGTAGAGCCTAATATGCATATTTGTTGTCGCATCTTTTAAGTTTTTATAAATCAAGCAATCCTTCCGGGATTGTCATTTTTATCTGTTTGTTCGGCACATCTATGTCTTCTATCAGGTCTTCTGATGCAGGTATCAATGTGCCATCTTCCAACTCAAACATTATGTTTTCTGTCTGGTGGTCTATATAAGCTATTTTTCCGATATCATTCACCTGAAATCCCACTAGCATGGGGTAGGAGAGAGCCTCTTCTTCAGAATCAATGCTATTATCTTTTATGTTGCGGGGGAAATAGACATCGATATTGGCAAATTCTTTTGCTCTTTCAAGGGTATCAATACCTTCAAACTTTATCAAAGCAGTTGTATCGGTTTTGAAGTAATATTCCTCAATGAAGAAAGGTACCATGATATTATCCAGTTCCAATACGAGATAATCAGCATCCGTGCGGTCAAAGATGTCGTCTTCAACTTGCATTGTGATTTCGCCTTTTATACCATGCGCTTTACCCAATCGTCCTATTCTATATACGTCGTCTGCCTTTATCACTGCTTCTTCTGTTTGTCAGTTTCTTCGTATTTTTGCTCCTAACGCGTTGAGACGTCCTTCGATATTCTCGTATCCCCTGTCGATCTGTGCGATGTTGCTTATCTCCGATACGCCGTCAGCAGACATTGCTGCTATCAGCAGTGCTATGCCTGCGCGTATGTCCGGGCTTGACATGCGGGCGGCGCGCAGATTCCTTGTGTGGTTATGGCCTATTACTACAGCCCTGTGGGGGTCACACAGTATTATCTGGGCATTCATGTCGATAAGTTTATCCACGAAGAAGAGCCTGCTCTCAAACATCTTCTGATGGAACAGCACGCATCCTTCTGCTTGTGTGGCAACTACCAGCAGCACACTGAGCAGGTCGGGAGTAAGTCCGGGCCATGGTGCATCGCTGATGGTCATTATAGTACCGTCGATGAAAGAGTCAATCTGATATTTCTCGTGTTTTGGGATATAGAGGTCGTCACCTTCCTCCTCAATGGTGATGCCCAACCTGCGGAAAGTATCGGGGATAATGCCGAGATTCCGTATGGAAGCTCCTTTTATCCTTATGCCGTCTCCCACCATTGCTGCCATAGCGATGAACGAACCCACCTCAATCATGTCGGGCAGCAGTTTGTGTTCTGTACCCTTCAGCGATTTTGTTCCGACGATGGTCAGCAGATTGCTTCCTATGCCGCTGATGGTGGCTCCCATCCTGTTCAGCATGTGGCAAAGCTGCTGTATGTATGGTTCGCAGGCAGCGTTATAGATTGTCGTTGTACCTTCGGCAAGAACGGCTGCCATGATGATGTTTGCCGTACCTGTTACGGAAGCCTCGTCCAACAACATATAGCAGCCGGTCAGTTTCTTTGCCTTCAGCTCATAGACGTCGCGTCCCTTGGCTTTCGTGTATGTAGCTCCGAGGGAATGGAAACCCATGAAGTGTGTGTCGAGACGTCGGCGTCCTATCTTGTCGCCGCCGGGTTTTGCTATTGTTGCCCTGCCGTATCTGCCGAGCAGCGGGCCAATCATCATTACCGACCCCCTGAGCTGGGCACATTTACGGACAAATTCGTCAGAGGCGAGATATTCAAGGTCGAGACTGTCTGCCTGGAAGGTAAATGTTCTGTTTCCCGTTTCATTCAGCTTGCTGCCCCTTACCTTCACGCCAACCATCTTCAGCAGTTTGATGAGATTGTTGACGTCAAGTATGTTGGGCACATTGCTTATAGTAACAGGTTCACTGGTCAGCAAAGTGGCACATATTACCTGCAGAGCCTCGTTCTTGGCTCCCTGTGGCGTGATGTCACCCTTCAGCCTGCATCCTCCTTCTATGATAAACTTGTCTGTGGTCATCATTCAATGGTCAAAGTTCAATGTTCAATGTTCAATGTTTTAGCCAATCATGGCTTCTACATCTTTTGTCGTCAGTTGAATCATGCCGTTTGTGTAGCGTGCCAGGTCGCTGGCAACTTTCTCGGCATCAACTGTTCCCATTCCCCATGTCATGAGGTCACGATACATCTGGCACACCGTCAGCTGGGTCAGGGCATCACGCTCTTCACCTTCCGGCATATCCATCAGCTTCTCGAAAACCTCGAACAACAGTCGCCCGTAATGGCGTACAGGAATCCTTCTCCTGTCGGTATTGTAATCCAATCCTGTTATGTTCATCTCTATAATAATTTTTTTGGTAATTTCGCTTCGTATTCTTTTCCGTAGTCCGGTACATAGTATGCAACATCCTCAAACATTCCCTTGTGATAGTGCTTTTCCGCCAATGGCATCATGTGGCGTGCCAAGGGTACGATGTGGTCAATGAAGTGAGCATTGGGATGCTTGATGACCTCCTTGCATTTCGCGGCTCCGTTGCCGAAAAAGTAAACAGGATGCTCGTCGAGGAATTCCTTGTAGGTGTCTGCTTCCACAATGTCTGCCTGGGTCTCGCGGATATGATTCAGGGCTCTGTCGTATATGGCAGAGAATACCTCCATTCTCCTCGCGTCTATCATTGGGCACAGTAATGCATCGTCCTCCATTTCGCGTCCGAGCAGTATGGGGACGCACATTATCTCCAGTGTCGGCACTGCAAGCAACTTGGCATCCGAACCATATGCAATACCCTTTGCCATTGACATTCCTATGCGCAGTCCCGTGTATGATCCGGGGCCGCCGCTTATGGCAACGGCATCAAGCTTTTCGTTTGACAGCAGCTGCTTCATTGCTTCATCCACGAAAGTAGGCAATAACTCCGCTGCCTTGGATGACTGTCCGTCACCATGGTCCTCTTTATCCCATATGCAGTGCCCGTCTTTCGTTAACGCCACGCTGCATACGTCTGTACTCGTTTCAATATGTAATATTGTAGCCATATCCTATTTTGTTGCAAAGATACAATTTAGTTATGAAAAATGCAAGAAAAAAGGGAAAAAATGGATGAAATATTAAATAGTTGCGGGGATATTTGGTTTATTCAAGAATTTTTTCCATCCAAATCATGTCGAGCCATTGGTCGAACTTCCTGCCGCATTTGTGGAAATGTGCAACCTTGGTATAGCCATGTTTTGCATGGAAATGTATAGAAGGCTCCGCGCTGGCGGTAATGCTGGCATACAGGTTGCGAATACCCTGTGCATAAAGGCGTTTTTCCAATTCCTCGTAAAGGGCTGTTCCGATGCCTTCGTGATGGGCATCTTTGTCTATGTAGATGGACATCTCGACACAATGGTCATAGGCTGCCCTTTCGCGGAAACGGCTGGCGTAACAGTATCCTATGGGTGTGCCCGCAACTTCTGCAACGAGATAGGGATAATGCTCTAAGGTCTTCGCTATCCTGTTACGGAAATCTTCTACTGTCGGACACTTTAATTCGTAAGTGATAGGGGTGTTCTCTACATAGTAAGAATAGATGCCGAGTAAGGCCTCGGCATCTTCTGGTGTAGCTAATCTGATTGTTATATCCATTTTCTTATATCAATAAAACTGTAAGGCTCTTGGCCGCTTGGGCTCCATACACAAGAGACTGCTCAATATCAGCAGTCTTTGACGGGCCGCTGATGAATGTTCCGAATCCATAGAGCGATGTTCCTTCCGGGCTGGCATCTTTCGCCTTAAGCCATTCGTATGCCTCATGCATATTGCTGACAATATTCTCCCGATGGACAATGATGACAAGACTCTCGGAAATGAAGAGAATGGCTTTCTGCTTCATATTCATCGGTACCCATACACAGGCATTTTCAGCACATGCCACCCCTCCCTCGACAACTCCGACGTCTGTGCCGTCAAGATCCTGTGCACATGAAACCGTATCAGGATTCTTGTCGGCTTTTATGTTTGGCAGATTGCTGGCAATAACATGGGCATCCGGGTATGCCTGCCTGATGAGTTCGTTAAGGTCATCACCGGGTTTCACTTCTATCAGTTTCGCTCCTGCAGTAGTGGTTGTCTGATGAATAAACTCTGCTATGGGGTCGGCATAGGTTGTTTTTTCGAAAGACAGGTCTGGCATGTCATACGTCTCACGCACGTTTTGCCTTAATCTGTTCAGAATATTTTCTCGTGTACTCATTTTACTTCTCCTTTCTTCCACATCTCGTGGAACGACTTTGATGCAAAGTGGGGCATCGTATGATATTTACACCAGGCATTTAATTTGATACCGGTAAGGAATGACGGCAGGCTGTTTGCCAGAGGTGCAAATTTCAAAGCTGTTGTGTAAAGTTTCGGATTCTGGAAGAGAATCTTCATACCTTGTGACATCGCTTTCTTCATAGGGTCTGCATGGCCCATGGAATCCAGGTTTTGTCGCCACTTGTATATTTGTGTCCCTAAATCCACCTGTACCGGACATACATTCTCGCATGAGAGACATAACGAGCAGGCAGAACAGTTGTGGTAGTTAGCATCCTTGTCTTTGAGCATTCCGAGGTTGATACCTATAGGACCTGGTATGAAATATGTGTATGAATATCCCATGGAACGTCTATATACAGGACATGTGTTCATACATGCTCCACACCTCATGCATTTAAGCGTCTGCCAGTGCTCTGGGTCTGCGAGGAAGTTAGAACGCCCGTTGTCAACCAATATGATATGAAACTCTCCTTCCGGACGGGGCTTGCGGAAGTGTGAGGTGTAAACTGTTGTAGCCTGCCCTGTACCATGTCGGGCAAGTAAGCGTTGAAATACTCCCATTGCGTCATAGTTCGGGATAACCTTTTCAATGCCGACTGATGCAATATGCAAGAGTGGTACAGATGTTGACATGTCTGCATTTCCCTCATTGGTGCATACAACGATTTCGCCTGTTGAGGCAATTGCGAAATTAGCTCCAGTCATTCCACACTCAGCTTCCATAAAATTGTCGCGAAGATGATATCTGGCACAACGGGTGAGATATGTCGGATCTGCCTCCGCTTCAAGTTGTGTCTTGTCGCTTACACCCATACTCTCTGCTCCCATTTTGCCATTCTTCTCCAGTATTCCTTGTTGGGCAAAATTGTCCTTTACCTGTTCACGTGTAATGTGAATGGCTGGCATGATGATATGGCTGGGGGGAAGTCCCATAAGTTGCAGAATGCGTTCTCCCAAATCGGTCTCTACAACGTCAATACCATGTTTGATGAGGTTCGAATTGAGATGGCATTCTTCTGTAAGCATCGACTTGCCCTTTACTACTTTGTGCACATCGTGGGCTTGCATTATCTGCATAACGATATCATTATATTCGTCTGCATCCTTTGCCCAATGTACGATAGCACCATTGGCTGTCGCATTGCGCTCAAATTCCTCCAGATAATCTGCCAGATGGGTGATGGTATGCTTCTTTATGTTGCTGGCGGCTTCTCGTAGCTGCTCCCATTCCTTCAGTTCGTACGCAAGGACATCACGCTTTGCACGAACACTCCAGAAGGTCTGGTCGTGGCGTGTTACCTTGTCATAATCCTTTAGAAATTTTTCTGCTGCCTTAGAATGTTTTGTACTCATAGTCCTTGTGCTAAAATTTCTACGACATGAATGAATTTTATTCTCTTCTCACCGTCTTTTGCGGCTATGCCACTCATATGCATCAGACATGAAGAGTCGGGGCCTGTGATATATTCTGCACCGGTGGCAATATGGCGTGCTATCTTGTCACGTCCCATTCGGGCGGAAACATCGGGCTCCTCTACAGAAAACATACCGCCAAATCCGCAACATTCGTCGGGTCTCTCGGGCTCAACGATTTCTATGTCATTGACAATGGAAAGCAAGTCACGAATCTTGTTGAATCGTGGTATCGATTTCTCGGAAGGGGAGGAGAGACCTAACTCGCGAACCCCATGACAACTGTTGTGGAGGCTTACTTTGTGGGGAAAAGAAGCTTTAAAACCTCGGGCTTTCATATTTTCCAATCCTATGACGTCATGCAAGAATTCTACAACGTCCATAGTTCTCTTTGCTGCCTCACATTCATGTTTTACGATGCCCTGATGAAAGAATCTGACATATGCCGCACAACTTGCTGATGGCGCAACAACATAGTCATAGGGGCGGAACAACTCGTCATAATTCTCAACCAGTTTGTCTGCCATACCTTGAAAGCCTGCATTTCCCATTGGCTGTCCGCAGCATGTCTGTTTCTCAGGATACTCAACCTCTAATCCGAGAGAGGTCAGAAGCCTGTATGTCAATACCCCCACTTCCGGGTAGAGGGCATCGACATAGCAGGGTATAAATAGTCCTATTTTCATTTATCTTGTCTGAAGATATGTTACATGAGTGCGCAGATATTCCTCAATGCCGTGCTTGCCGTCAGCACCTCCGATACCTGACTTCTTAACACCAGCATGGAAACCTTGAATAGCTTCGAAGTGGAAACGGTTGATATATGTCTCGCCAAACTCCAGCTCACGAACCATCCTTGAAGCGGTGTTGATATCGTTGGTAAAGACAGATGATGCAAGACCATATTCACAATCGTTACACCATTCTATTACCTGCTCGATATTGTCGAAAGGTATGATAGGCAATACTGGGCCGAATGTCTCCTCGTGTATGATGTCCATATCCTGACGGCAGTTGCCTAATAGGGTAGCCTCAAAGAAGTAGCCCTTGTTACCAACTCTGTTTCCGCCAACTAAAACCTTTGCACCTTGTTCAATAGCTTTTGCCAACTTTGCTTGAACACTTTCGAGGGCACGCTGTTCTACTAATGGTCCCATATCAATATCGTCTGCAGAGAATGGGTCGCCAACCTTCACAGCCTTGAATTTCTCTGTTAGGAGAGCTACCATCTTGTCATAGATATCCTTATGGAGGTACAGACGCTCTGCATTGTTACATATCTGTCCGTTGTTGCCTATGCGTGAATCAAGAATAGCTTGTGCAGCAAGTTCCAGGTCTGCATCAGGGAATACTACCACAGGTGCTTTGCCGCCCAATTCCAGAGATACCTTTGTGATGTTGTTTGCTGCTGCCTTCATGATGCTTTCTCCTGCACCAACAGAACCTGTTACGCTGACGATATCTATCTTTGGAGATGCAGCGAGGGCATTACCAATCACAGAACCTTTACCTGTAACGACATTGAAGAGTCCCTTTGGCAAACCTGTCTCATCAACTACTTTCGCAAATTCGCAACAGTTTTCTGGAGTCAGTTGTGCTGGCTTTATAACGATAGAGCAGCCTGCAATAAGAGCAGCTCCTGCCTTGCGGGCAATGAGGAAGAATGGGAAGTTCCAAGGAAGGATACCTGCAACGACACCGATAGGTTTCTTGGAGATAAGGATAGATTCGCCTCTGTTGTCACTTTCAACGATTTCGCCCTCAATATGTCTTGCAAAAGAAGCCATGTAATCGAAATATGCTATTGTGGCGCCAACCTCAATAGAAGCCCAGTTTCGTGTTTTGCCTTGCTCACGCATAATGATTTCCACGAATTCCTTTTCGCGTTTGCGAATACCTTCTGCCATCTTTGTGAGATATACTGCACGTTCGCATGCAGGAGTTTGAGCCCAACTCTTTTGTGCTGCACGAGCCGCGTCAAGGGCTCTGTCACAATCTTCCAAAGTGCCTTCTGGCTGACGTGAGATAACTTCCTCTGTTGAGGGGTTTAGAACTTCGATGTACTTTCCATTGCTACTATCAACGAACTCTCCGTTGATGTACATTTTCAAATCTTTCATAGTTAGTAATAAAATTAGGTTTATAAAAAGAGTTAATAATAAAATTGTTTTATTCTTTTGCTTTGGGTTTGAATATTAAATGTAGTATAGTAAATTGTACCAGCATCGCGATGCCCATTACTATAATCGGAGCGATGTAGCGGTTTATTCCTATCTGCATGCAACACCAGAAGAGGATGATGTGGAGTAGGAAATTTATTCCGTGACTGCCACAGAATCCGAGGAATTTCTTCATCGATGGTGTGGCGTGAAATGTGAAGTAGGTTGTTGTGATATAGTTTATTATGAATGATACGATATATCCGATGGCGTACGACACATTAACCTCTATGAACAGCTGTAAGAGGAAATATATGGCATAGTGTATGCCGGCAGCGAGACAGCCGTTCAAGACAAAACGCATAAACTGCGCTTTGCCGGCATCACTATGTAATATGGTGTCTATCGTCTGCATTATCTGGTTACTTTCTTACCATTATATATATATATTCCCGGCTCGGACATTGTTGATACCTTAGTACCATCGAGACGATAGATGTTCCCCCCGCCCTTTAAGGGAGGGACGGGGAGGGTCTGACCTTTGACCTTATTTATCCCTGTCGGACCTCCTAAATATGTTAGTCTGAAGTTCGTAAAAATGGTCCAGTCGTTGCTAATAACACTTTCTTTCTTTATCCCGATTGTCATCGTTCCTGATTCGTCAACAGTTACATCTGTTCCGAAGTCATAGTAGTCGCTGAGGAAATACTGCTGCGACTGCTCCATGTTGTTGGGAACATAGCCGAGTGA
>Ga0326512_10000568_pt1 | contig 32502 bp, 41 predicted proteins | sample 1_2617_0518_D_FD_203652 | JGI IMG/M metagenome (GOLD analysis project Ga0326512, IMG submission 203652) | Bovine rumen microbial communities from UC Davis, California, United States - 1_2617_0518 | ecosystem: Host-associated > Mammals > Digestive system > Stomach > Rumen | place: USA... | reverse complement strand
GCTGACCTTCTACACGTATTTTGTCGAATAATATTTCATCAGTGTTACTAACATATTCGTTATGCTCACCAACCACATACTTAGCAATAAGCAAATATTCTCCATCTGGTATGTTAATCATTCATAATCCACAACTCTCTCTTCAAGAAACGAAGCATTTGTCGTGAATAACCGTAGGTTGTTTCGTTAACTTTTTCTGAATCTCGCTTATAGTTTCTTGTAGCTTTAACATTGTTCCACTCAGAGTTTCTATTCGTGTCTTTTGGTCTGCGACTACCTTATAAAGCTCTTTTAACTCAGACTTCTGTTCACTGATTTTCTTTTCCTGTTCCTGTATTACTTTCTCCTGTAGCTCTACTTGTTTTTTTAGTTCCTTATGGTCTCAGTAGTGTATTTCCATCTCGTCTCATAAGTCTCTACTTAGCATAGCTCATAGTTTCACCTTGTTCTCTATTTCTTCGAACCTAGAATTAAATGCAGCTAGCTCGTGGTTGTCATAACAGATTTTTATTTCTATTGGTTTTTTGAATGCTTCTGATTCTAGTTTCCATACGTTCCCTTTTTTCTTCCCTTCAACTAAATCCATGTAAACACTCTTAACTTCCATAGTAGTATAATAGAAATAAATCTGATGGTATTATAGTATAAAGTGGTGCTATTTTAAAAATTAAGAAAAAAGACTGATTGCTCAGTCCTTTCTCTATTCATTAATTCTTATTACCTTATTCGAAGAACCAGACAAGTATTGCTAGTCCTATTCATAGTAGTATGTCTCACATGGTTATATTTGGTTAGGGATTAAAGATGTTTAGTATATACATATTTATTTTGTAAAGTCAACACATTATTTTGCGTTTGTCTGTGGAATCTCTGTTATGCTGTCTTTTACGATTGTCTTTCATTCTGGAGTTCAAATGAATGTCTCTCATCCTTGAAGTATAGTTTTTCACGCATCATCCACACCTCACTCGATGTTAGGTAGCTTTTCATTTAACAGTCAGTTCTCTTCTAGGTATTTCAAGAACGCCTTTTCATCTTGAATAGATTGTATTTTCTCAAAGTCTACCAATAACTCATCTCCTCATTTCTTGCTTAGATGGTCTAGTAACTTCACATAGTACTTATTTAATGTTGGGCTATTTAATAGATTTCTAGAGAACAAATAAGTTAAAGCTGACTTCCATTTACCAGTAGAGAGAGCTATAGCAAAGTCTCGGAATGTGGCTCACTTTTTTCAGATTTTTGTCATGTCGTGTAGTTTCTCTTTTAATATTCGTCATGCTTGTTTCTCTGCGTTCAAGTCTGCCAATATGTCGAATCAGTTTTCCTTAGCTATGTCCCTTTGCCAATCTCTTAGGGCGTCATCCATATTAGTCCAGATGTCTTTCTGCTGTGTAGAAACAGTTTCATCATAATTAAACCTTCTCTTAGCCTCAAAGAATTGTTTAAATTCTTCAGCCTCAGCCATCTCTAGTCATTCTTCAGCGTTCTTTTCTGCTAATTCCTTAAACCTAGCAAGTTTTGGGTCATTCGTAGTTTCAGCATATTCAACAACATCATCCACCACTCTGTCTAACGCATCTGATTTATACCTTCATTCAATTGCCTTCAATGCTTCTAGTTTTCTGTCACTAATAGTTTTAAAATAGTTTACTACATCATCAAATGTGTATAATCCTCTCTCCTTCATCCACTTCTCGTATGTAACACCAAAGTCATTCAAGAAATCCTGTTGTTTTCACTCAGAAAGTTTAGCTAACCTTCAAATAGTTTTCTCAGCCTCTCTCTCTACTTGTTTTCATAGGAACTTTTTTCATGACTTTACGGCTACTCATGCTGCTGGGAACAACAATCAAAGTCATCCACCCATTATTAAGTCTCATACAGATGGAAGCTCTCATGAAATCATGTCATATATTCACATGTCAGCAGCTCATTCTAATGCTCATTCAACTAGTTTTAATCATAATGGCGTATTCTTTGTAACTAGTGGTCATCATAAAGCACTCTCTAATGCTCATTTCCCAGCCATTCATAGTCATACAGCCTCAGCTAGCTTAGTTAATTCTTTTGTTCATTTGTAAGTAAGACTGTCCGTGTCTGCTCATACAGATTTTGAAATCTTATTATTGTCTAAATAGTCTTTCCATGAACTTACTAGTGAATCAACCCTTTCATCATCGGCTCAAAGCTGCTTAGCAGTCCATCATATTATGTCTGCCGCAGTTCATCAAACAAACTCTCACAATCATGTGGCAGCGTCTCACGCACCACCAACAACATTCTTTAGAAATCAGATTGGTCACTCATTTTTTGTCTCATCTGTTACTTCTTCATTGTCACTAGTCCATCCCATGTCAGCATAAAGCTGAGTTGGGTCACAGTATTCGCTAGTGTCTAATATGAAGTCGTATATACCGTTTTTCCTGTCCTCATTTGCTTCTATATAACCATCTATGAGTGGAGTGTCGTCCACGTTGGAATAATCATAACCTCAGTTCTCTGGCTTAGCGAAGTAATCTCTTATTCATCTAGCAACAAGTCACTTTCTGAACTCAGTATTACAGTCTTCAGCAACTCAGTGTGCCTTAGCAGTAAGGGAAGAGTCAAACACTTGTTTTAGTCACCCATCCCTGTCAGCATTAGTTTTAGTCATATTGTTTTCTATGGCAGATTTTTGGTAATCTAACATAGATTTAGTCCAAGCCTTTAAGTCTCATCCAGACTGTTGTCGCATCTGTGCCGCTATTTTTCCTTTGTCTTCTGGCATTGTTTATAGTTTTGGAAATAAAATTATTTTATTACTCACTTTTTCTTTAACATTTCTCTAGTCCATTGCTTTAATTTGTTTATTCTGATTGCATCGTCTATGCTTGAATAACCTCAGTAATTATTTCAACTACTTGTTATTTTAGGGACGTTACCACCAGCACCTCATCATGAGTAATTACTACTAGGAGTATATTTGTACCTTTCTGGCAATGATTTTATACCAACAGTATTGTACATCCAATCAGCAACCTCTTGTGTTACTACTAGAGGTGGTTTTTCAAATGTAGCTGCTATATAGTTGTCTGCTTCGTTAGCATTCTTATTGTATAGCGTTTTGGCAATTTCCATTGCTGCTGTCTTCATTGCTCAGCTTCATAGATTTTTTGCTATTAATTCTTTCTTACTCTCTATTTCTTGTTCAGTAGGTGCAGCATTATTACCTTTCAAGGCTCATGCGTATTCTGAAGCAAGTACTTCTAGATTAACAGAAAGCCTTGTGTAATTCTCAGCAGAAAGTTTGTCTTTTAATTTATTCATCATTCAGTTCCAATCCTTCCAATTAACGTTACCTATTTCATCCGCCATATTGTAGATGTCCATTGCTGTAGCGATGGCTGTTCAGTTCCTAGAGTTAGAACCATTCTTAGATGATGTATTCCACTCTTTCTTAACCTTGTCAGCCTGTCAGTAATCTGCCTCACTCCAATTAGGGTTTATTTCTAGCACAGCAGAGAGGATTTTCTCAAAATCGTCTCCATACTGTCTCTTAGTAACAGTAGCTGGGTTTTTGTTTAGATTCAATAATTGGTATACTATATTCCTTTGGTCATACGTTAGAGTGTCAAACGTAGGAGTGTCAGACAAATTAAATACTGTTCAGTCTTTTCTAGTCCATGTCGCAGCCTTGTTCTGTAAGTCTCCAGTAGAAGACTGCTCCTTAGCATTAGCATATGCTCTTGCTTGTTTGTCAAACTGAGTAGTAGTAATTCACATTGCCTTAGCCTGTGACTCTAACCATGAGTTTGTATATTCTCATGAAAGGTATTTTTCATACGCACTCTTGTAAGTCAAATCAAATCAATCATAACTCTGATTTCATCCACTTGTTCATAAATAATATGCCATGTTCTCCATCTTACCTCACTCTCTCTGTAGCATCTTATATACAATTTCTCTCTTTTGCTCGTTACTTAACGCCAACCATGCCTCATCGCTCATTGCTGTATGCGTCCATCTCTTTCCTCATCTAGCTGTATAGAATGCGTGAGTGTTTGGGTTTCTAGCTCAATTGTCTAATGCTTTTATTGTAGTCTCAATAGGGTCTCATAAAAGTCTAGCAGTATATAATGTTTGACCACTAGCTGTAGTGAATGGGTCTCAAACCTCGTAATCCACACCTAGTACTAGTCATAGAGACTTAGCGACATCAGTAGTCATAGCTGTAGGGTTATTATTCCTCTCAGTTCTCATGTAATTACTATTAGTACCGCTAGAGCTTCAACCATAATTAGCCTTGTATTGTTCTAATGCAAAACTGTCTTTCTTTAAATCAAACTCAGCTTGCCATTGAGCATTAGCCATCTCAGTCTTGTACCTGTCATAAGCAGCGTTGTACCTGTCTTCAAGAATAGAAAGCTGGTTTTGTATTTCCTGTGACTTATTATTCATATAAGCGGTAACTATATATTGTGGAACGTCTCATTTGAAAGCAGACCTTGCTTCGTTCTTTAGATTCATAAGTCTGTTCTTCAAAGTAGCCATGTCCTTCTCTATTAGTCACATTAACTCCTCAGCAGATTTGGCTGAGTCATTAGATGCTAGGATGGAATCAATAGACTGTAAAAGCTGAGTAGCACTGACACTAGTTGTTGAGTTGCTTACAGCATAAGCTGTATTAGACACATCTGTGTTTGTCGTGTCGGCACTTGTTGTTATGCTTCAACCACTAGCAATAGCATTTATATTCTCTTGTCCTTTTAGCTTCTTCATCTGTGCTTCTACATCTGCAGCAAATTCTGGGTAATACTGTTGAACATCTCTCCATGCCTGTTCTCCGTATGGATTGATTCAGCTATACATGCTTGTAGCTACATCTGATGGCTTCATGCTGATTAACGCCTTAACGTTAGCTATTCTTCCATCATTCATTGCCTTATATACACTATTGGCATCTGCTAGTGTGTCTATACCTGTTGTACTTCCTCACTCATCAGCTGTAACTTTACCGTACAATCTACCACTAGTGTCCTCATCCAAAGCATTCTCTATAATAGATGGGTCGTATTCCTTTTGTGGTTCTTCCTCTTGTGGTTTAATCTGTCCTAATCTCTTCCATACAGATTCAATAGTATTAAGTCTGTCTGCCTCTGTAGAGTTCATCCATTCATTCTGGCTAGCTAGAAACTGTGCTACGTCCTCTTTGCTCACTCTTCACTCATTATACAAAGCTGAAGCAATATTGTCGTTTCTCCTTGCTATATAACCAGCCTCTTGTCTGTTCCTGTCCTTAGCTGCTTGTCCGTACAAGTAGTTAGGGTCTAAATCTGATGTCCTTAGGTCAGGATTATATGCTATGTATGTGTTACTAGTTCATTCACCAGTATACTTCTCGTTAAGTCATCCTCTCTGAGATTGTTGATTAGGATGAGAATCATCTCAATACTGGTTGTAGTTCAAGTTAGCATTCCATGGTCATGTAGTTACATTCCCTTTCCCATCCGTTCCATCATAAGTGCTTAAATCTACATCTCATGACCTTGGTGGTTGGTTTGTTCATCTAACTACTGCATTAGCGTCCTGTCATGAACGTACGGCATTCACCATAGAGTCTATTTGCTCTTGTGTATACCCCATGTCTAGCAACGATTGATTGTATTTGTTGTCTGCCATTTAGTTAATTATTATAAGGTAAATCTAAATATTCTATACTCCAATAATTTGAATTATTCTGAATGTTAAGGTCGTTTCCCTGCGGCTCTCGTGTAGAGCTGTTATATGTCTGGTCTTTCATTCTTAATACTAGGATGTCATCCTTGAATAAATCCGTTTCTATACTTCACTGTGCTGGCATCTTAGAAAACAACTGTCCTAAAGTATAGTCTCATCCTGCTCACTCCAAGTCAAACACACAAATTCATCATTTGATGGCTATTTTGTACTGGTCGTTAGCATCCTTCCTATATACATCTACATAACAATACACCTTGTCAGTAGAGGAGGAGAGTAGGACTTCTTCCTTGTGCATGATTTTATACCTACCGTCCTTATTGATTAAGCAACTAAGCGTTCACATAGTAGAGATTAAATCTGCTGGTATTTGCGTAATGTATTTACCTAGTACTAGTGGTGCATTCTCAGCCGATTGCCATCAAGGATTGAAGCCTTGTCTGTAATAGTTTGGCAGCCGTACTTCTACAGTGTTAGTTGTAGTTCAGTCACCCTTGTCTCATATACAGAGTTTCTTACTAGCTTTGTCGTTGTAATACTTCCCAGAAAAGATGAGAGTGTCCCTAAGCTGAATGAACTGGTCGTATGTGGAATCAGCATCATTCGCTCTAATAGGGTACTCTCATGGAGTAACTAAGTATTCGTGCTGTCAGTCGTACTGTGTTCGTTCCATCTTTAATTTATGTCATAAACGTTATTAACTTTGTCTTTGCAATGGTATTTGATGTCTAGCTGTCTTACTATTGGTGTTGCGTGGTCTTCATCTCATTTAGTTATTACTATTGCGTATGTAATAGTCTGCCAATCAAATCTGAAACTAGAATTACCATTATTTAAGTCGTTGAACAGATTAGATTTCTCTGCTCTAGTACCAGCATTAGTCTGGTCTATATGCATAGCATGATGCCATCCATTAGCTACAGTGAACTCAAATGTGTTCCTCCATAAGTTGTTAGGACTTACATATACATCTATGCTTCAGTTCTCATCTGTTAGTGGATTAAGTTCAAAGTTCATCCTTATTTCATCTAGCATCTTGGTTACTGTTCATCATTCCTTTCATTCAAACTCTCTAGAAATCAGAACTCACTGGTCTTGGTAACCATCTTTTCCTGTGTCGTATAGCCTCATCTCTCGGCATCCATCCTCAGTAGAAACATATAGGAAACCTTGATTCTCACATACTCAGTAAACCTGTTGTCCTGTCGTAGTGGAAAGGTCATCGCTTAGTTTCCATTTCATGTAACCTTTGTCGTAACTAGCAGGAGTCTGTATGAACTGGAATACTCCATACGCATCTGCTATATAGAATCTACCAGACTTGTATGCTGCGTTTATTCCTGTAGGTCATACAAAGTATGGTGCTTTGAAATTTATGTCTAGAGGGTCAAGTCATGCTCTCTGATGGAATAACTGGACTGGTACGTTACCAATCATTTTATTCAGATTTACATAACTGTCTGTTCAGTCTATACTAGTAGTATAATAGTCTATTCCGTTTAGTGAGTATACGTGTAATACTCTCTCTCCTGTAAGGTCTACTACGTTATATACAAATGTGTCTCTAAGATTGTTGTTTCCTTGGTAGTAGTATACTTTAGTATTCCATCATTCATCTACTGCTCGTACCTTCAAATATTCAAAAGTACAAGTCAGACCAACAATGGTTACTCATGCTTCATAATCTAGTACTTTCTTCCATCCTGTTTTTCTCTGTAGAATAGGCACACTCTCTCGATTTACATTAGTATGTGGGTTATAATTGTCTAGCTCTGGGTAATATACTCGTAGCTCTGGTCAACATGCTACTACTAGCCTTGTGTTGTTATAGTTAAGCATAGCAGTAATAGGATTCTGCATAGGTAGCAACACATTACTATAATCTGAAATACTTTCATCTGTTGATTCTGGATGGTCGTATGGCACAGAAATAAAACTGTCTCCATTAGGAACTATACTGCTAGCAAATAATGCGTTAGTTCCATCATAAATCGTTCAATACCAGAAAAAGTCTTGGAAGACTACTCATGGACATACATCCCAATCCCTAGTTTTATTCCATGGATTTGTCGCATTGCTTAATGCTGTACCAGCCGTATTAAATGTCTCATGCTTAAACTCATGTGGGTAAAGTGGCACTCATCATGAATCTGGTTCTACCTGTAAGGCGGCAACTCCTTTGTCTCACACACTTACTAGCTGGCACTTGCTGTGGTGACTAGTAAAACTTGCCTTGTTAGCTAGTTTAATACCATGCATTTCATCATCACAGTTTATATTAGCAGAATACTGGAAACTATGCTCTAGTCAGTAATATGTGTCCAACGCAGTTCAGTCAGTCCAGCTAACTTGCGTTATTCTTCATCAGCTTCTAGCTTGTTGTCTTGGTTCTCATACTGCCATTGTCTGTTACTAGTAATGACTAAAATATATTGTGTTGGCAAATCATTCCTCCACAGGTCTCTTGTCCTTATTTAATCAATATATGTTGTCGTGTAATGTATTGTCGAATTGCGAATAATACCATTGTGCTTGTTCTGGATTCTCAGCTTGGTAAAGTCTGAATGTTATATAGTCCTCAATGGCATCATAGAAGTACCATGGTAAGTTTAGTGTCTCTAGGTCAATAGCGTTACTACCAAAAGCTTGGCTCAACGTTAATGGTTGTTGAACAAAATTATAAGTCAGAGTTAATCATCTCTCCACATCCTCTAATGGAGTAGGGAATATTTTAATACTAGTCGTGTATTTACCTGTGCTTTTGTCCAAAGAAGGTACGAATATATACCTTGGGTTTACTTCAGAAATTCTACCCCATATGTATGGTTTTCATCTCTGAACTCATCATCTCTGTTTAAGATGGTAGAGTGGCTTTCCATCGTCATCTAACTCGTTCTCATGAACATACTCATATATGTAGTTACCTTCTTCATCCTTAGCTCGATTTGATTCTATATATTCTCAGCTTTCATCTATTAACACATGTTTCTTGTATGTGTTTAGAGCTGGAGAAATATTATAGTCTCCGAAGTCTATTGGTTTACATACTCTATAAATAGGGTTACCATATTTGTTCTTGTGGTATGCTACCCTTAGTTGTACTATTGAGTAGAAGTCTTGTACGTGTTCCTCATCATCAAAAACTGGTAAAGGGTACTCGTCCTTGTCCATCTCTATGTTGGCATAAGTAACACTAGTTGAATGTTTACCAGAAACATATTCCAAAATCATCTTCTGGAATATTAACATTCATTTATTAAACCATGCTAGCCATACTTTCTGATTTACTTGTGTGTCTCACCTCAACTCCTCTAAACACCAATTGTCATACATTGTTTGTAACGTTGCCATATATTGCTGCTTAAAATATAAATAAGTCTGTTTATTACTAGGAGTAAGTCTCCCTACCCCTAGTGTATAATCAGAATTAGTCTCAGTTTGTTTCAAGTAATTCTTGCCATGCGTAGTCTGTACCAGCTCTTGATTCCATTCTAACGATGAACAAGTCATTAAGAACAGCACATCCATACATACATTTCCATCCAACTGTAGCTCTCTGATTTAATGGGTCTTCAGTTCCAGCAGCTCAGAATGGTTTGTAGAATGTTTGAAGATTTTGTAATGTTCAAACTCCGTAAGCACCATCTCTGAATGCGTAAGAAGGTCGAGCCTTAAATTCAGTTGCTTCACCAGCATTTACAGTTATAGGTTGTACATTAGATGAAACATAGATGTCGTAATTAACTCATGCTGTAACAAATCCGTCTTTGATTCCTTTGAAGTCTTCGTAGATTAATTTGTTCAACCATGTATTAGTAGAACTAGATTTAGCATAGTCTAAGAATACGTTAGGATGCATAATAATCTTGAATCTTTCTCCAGTTTGTCCTTGTGAAGCTAAGAAAGTACAAGCTTTAAGAACTAAGTCTAAGTCCATAGTGTCAGCAGCTGTTAATGTGTCTCTGCTAGTAGCAGTTCCAGCAAACATGCTTCCAATAGAACTATTTAACAAAGTGTCTTGAATGTACTCATCTATAAGTCTTCCAGCATTGTTAGCTAATTCTCTACCTTGTGCAGCAATTATTGGTAACAATGTTTCTACATCCAATACATCTGAAATGATTGAGTAGTCTCCTAATTGAACAGGTACAGCAGTAACTGTTTTTACTACGTTAGTGTGTCCATCTGGAGTAACTCATTCTACTAAAGCAGCATCAGAAAGGCTAGTTCTCATTACTCAAAGGCGAGGCCAAGTAACTGATTTGTAACCTTGATGAGAAGCTTTAGTTCAGAATCTCATGAATACTGTAGAAGGTTCTCCATTCTCTAAGAATGATTGTCTTAACAAGTAAGTTAAGAAGTCGTTTTGTGTGTAACCAGCAGCTGTGTAGTTAATATTTCCAGATTGCATAACATTAACAGCTGTGTTGTCAGTAGCAGAAGTTGATTTAGCAACGTGAAATCTGTCTGCTCAGTTTGTTGTGTTAGACATAATAAATAAATGTTTAAAGGGCTAAAAGTGTTAGCCATCCAACATTAATTTCTATACCAAGATTGTGTCTTTGCTAGTTGTAAGAGTTCCTCTGTGTTCATCTCACTTAGCTTTTTCTCTCCAACCTCAGTCGTTGGATTGGCTCATGCGATGACACTTCTAGGTCAAATATTAGAATCTGAATCTACTTCAGGTTGTGGTGCTTGCTGTACTTGAACCTTTCCATTTTGTCACTCATACAATGAAACTAGGTCATTGATGTCTAATGAATTGTATTTGTCTGCGAACGAATCAAAGTCTCATTCGTAACCCCTACTTTTCATAGTGTTACTAAAGTAAAGTTTCTTGTCAGCAGCTCTACCTGCTATTTCGGCATCTAATTTTGCTTGAAGAGCAGCCATTTCTTGACTATGCTTTTCTCTCAATGCAGCATAACCAGATTTTTTCTGTTCCTCAGTGCCATCAATTTGGTTGTCCATGTCGGTCATGGTTAATATAATACAATGTAAAGTCGTGCCATTGTACTAACACGAATTGATTTATAGGCCTCAACTTGCCTTAATTGACTAGTTTAACGACATGCAACTTCGGTCTTCGATTATTTGAGAGTCTAATCTACTTTCTCTCCCCTTAACATAGCCTCAGCTTTCTTTAAGTCCTCTTGTGCTTTCTTTACTTCCTCTGGGTCTGTTGTTAAGACATTAACTAGTCTCTCCATTTCTCCCATACCCACTATTAAAGCACCTAGAACTTCATACTGTGTGAAGCCATCTACTTTAGGGTTAATAAAGTTGTCTCTAGCTAGTACTAGGATGTTCTCTTCCTGTTTCTCCACCCTAAGCTTCATGCATTTCTTCAATACTTCCCATCATGCACTCTGTGCTAGCTCTTTTACTGCCTCAATCTCCTCATCAGTAAGGTCATCAGGATTTTTAGTTTCCTTCTCTTCCTCTGGTTGAGTAGCATCGGCTTTCATCAATTCTTCCTCTAGTGCCATTACTTGTCTTTAGCAAATAAAATAGATTTATTATTCTGAATAACCCACTTGATTGGTTTCCCCCAGTTTACCTCCAAGCAATACTTCACTTGGTCTAGGAACAACGTCTTGTCAATGGTGTTAAATCAGTCCGTCATTATGGCGATGTCCTCCTTAGAGAGCATCCCTATTCACTTATGGTACTTCCTTAGGTAATTGTAAATCATCTGTCTGTATACCTCCTTCTTGTACCTCTTAGCTTTCTGCCTAGAGATTTCTTCGACATTAATCTTCTCCCTGTAAGGCTCTTCCTTGATTAAGTCGTTTATGTCTCTAAGTATTTGCCAAGTCATCCTATAATCTCTCAGTTAAAAAGTCTTTAAGTTTCTCTACCATCTTTAAATCTACATTATGTTTCTCTAACCACTCCTTGCTCTTCTTATACACTTCTGTGGTCAATCATTTGCTCTGCAAGTAATCCCTAATGTCTGCTGGAAGCTTAAACATAGGAAATGGTGCTGTTTGAGCCTCAAATACGATTCTTCACTTAGGTTTTGTCACTACAGAACTACCAACTGTTCATATAATTTTCTCTTTCTTTAGTTCTCTCCTAGTGAAACCAACCTTTTCTGCATCTGAATTTTCAGACACGTTTTCTTCTTCCACTGGCACATTGTTAAGCACAGCATCAACAACGTCGCTTATTTCATTTTCTATAACGGTACTACCTGTGTTTGTTACATTTTCTACTACATTTTCTACCGTTTTTTCTGATTTTTTTGTTGACTTAGTAGACCATCAACTTTTTTTTGTTGCCATTACATAATATTATGAAATAAATCTAACCAATCCCATTACTTACATCTAGTGACTGCATTCATCATACATTCATAGACTGTCATCTATTAGCATGACTTCATGCATCGAACCCTGTTCCGCTATTTACGTTGTCAGTAGTTCCAAAATTTATGCTAGTTAATGGGTCGTTATTCTCTCATGCGGCTTTGAAGTCTGTTACCTTTGGCTGTGCTGCCATGTTCAACTCCTCTGTACCTAGTCACTGTGTTACCATATACTGTAGTGCTTGTATAGCTCTCTGTTTAGCATCAGTGTCTTCTGCTCTATTATAGTACCATAGTCTCATCTGTATATTACAGTCGACTGGTATATAAATAGAAATATTCTGATTGAGTAGAAGTACGTCCTGTTTACACTGGTAGTCCTCCATACTCATCTCTGTTATTGAATCTATTTCACTCTCATCCAATCCATTATAGTAGGCAATAGCTCTACGTATATTATTTAATAGGAATGGTGGTGTTCTAGGGTCTGAAACTAGCATATTGTACTGCTCTACATAAGCACCCTTCTTCTCTTCATACATAATAGACTTTAATATAGGGTCTATTACCATGATTGAGAAGTCTCCACGGATGTCCTTCTTGCTAACCTTCTTATATGTTCAGCTTAATCAGTTATTTGTCCTTCTTATTACTTTCTTAGAACTGTTCCTCCAATGGTATAACATGAAGGCTCTATATAGCTCTGCAAAATCCTTAGTTCAATAACTTAAAATCTGATTCTGTAATGATGTAATCATATTAGCATTGATTTTCTGGATTTTACTAGCAGTAGCTGTATTAGGGTCACTGTTACTAGAAAGTCATAATCATTGTGCTGTAGCATTAGTGAATGATTCTGCTAACGCCTTATTCTTAATCATACCAAGAGAGTTATATAAGTCTGAACTTATTTGGCTCTGTGGTAATTCATATACCATACTAGAAATAGGCTTAGTCATGTCCCTCATCTTCACAGGAAACCATCTGTTCTTAATACTCTGGTTCTTCAATGTGTTGATGTTGTTCATGAATACCTGTTCGTCTATGAAGATGTTTCCACCCATAGCCTCTCTGGTAACCTTAATCTTATATAAGTTAAGCAATAATTGCTCTGTTCTATGTCAGTCTTCTATAATATTTACTAATGATGTTCCCCACCAATCCTGTGCATCGTATGCAAATCCATATACTGCTACAGGTATTACATTGTCTGTCTCAGGCACATCATATATGTCTAGAATCTGGTCACATAACATTAATACTAGGTATAATTTGTCCTCACCAGTCTCCTCATCATATATATATGTATAGTGGTAATGGATTGTGTAATGTCCTGTTGTTGAATTGTAACATGTACAAATACTTCTTAGGAACGCATCCTCTGTCTCTAGTCAGTTAATATATACATCATAGTTATTAACAATCATCTCTACAAACTCTTTGTTAGTAGCTACTGGTAATTTCTCTAAATCTGACTTAGTAATAACTCTGTCAAATCAAAAGAAAGGGTAGTCCTTAACTAAGAGTGAACCATCGTTATATGGGTAGATGAATCTAGGGTCAATCCTTTGGACTGTTGGTACGTTCTTCTTGTTGTCATACCCACTAAAAAGAAAAACGGCTTTTCAGTATTTACATATGTCCTCTAGTCACATGTAACGGTCGAAATCCCAATGCTCATTAACATAATCAGTCTTGAACATGTCTGTGAAGTTCCTTGCTTCCATCTGGTAGAGAACATTCTCGTCCTCCCAAGAAACATCTGGCTCGTTTATTATACATGTGGCTTGCATAGTCCTAGAAACAGACCAGAAAATCTGACTTCTAAGTAGCTCATCATTCCTTTTAGTTGAATATATGTCCTTCTGAGACATAAAAAGAGAGTTTTTAGACCTGTTGGCTTCAAAACCATGTCTGTACTCTCACATTATTTTCTGTCTTAATTCGTCTGTTAGTTTTACCATTTACCTTGCTATTGAAGTTAAATAACTACTAATCTCATCATCGAAATATTTTAAGTATGGGTACATTCTCATAATCATAGTGTCTAACAAGTCTGGACTCCTTCATATTCTCGCTTTCATCTTGTCCTTAGACTCTATTCTCGTCTTCCCATCTATACTCTTCTCGTCTATATACACGTTCAACATCTCCTGCGTGAGTATTTCCCAATCTTTCTGTGCATCTAGATGTTCCCATTTAACAGCTATTTCACCTTTCTGTACCTTCTCCTGTAATAAGAACGCACATTGGCTCTTTAAGTTCGCATAGTTCTGCTTACCTGCCATTTCTACTGGCTTAGAATTGTTCACAAACCCTGTAGAATAGGGGATTCAATCTAGCACTCATCATCATACTCCATCCGCATCTATTATTATGTTCCTTGGCTCTATTTCGTACTGATTCTGAATTAGTTTTATTGATGTTTTTACTTCCTCTACACTGCTCTTAGCATAAGTCCATACTCTAATCCATGTGTTTCATCTCCATAGACTGATTCTAGTAGTGTCCTTTCAGAACCTAGCTACATCGCATATTAAGAAGTACTGGTCTCCATGAGATTCGTTCGTCCTCAAACTCTCCAAATCTCATTGTCTGAATAATAACCACGTATTGTCATCAAAGTCCCATTTTCCATACAACAGCCTCTGCTTTGTTCTCTCACTGGCTCTCTCCAAGTTCGCTATATAACCTTTGTCTATGAAGTTATTGGAGTATACTAACGATGGGATGAAAACAGCTCTGTCTCAATCCTTATGTTTCCCCTTATAATACCTCTCATAAACATGTCATGGATTAGGGTTAAATGTTTCTAACACCTTACCTAGTATTCCATACTCCTCATTCTTGAACCTTCATACTCTGGTCTGTAGAATCTCTATTCACTCCAACGGACACTCTGCACTTTCCTCTACAAACGCTCATGTTAGTTCCAGACTTCAGAACCTGTTATATAATGGGTCTTGTGGTAAATAGCATCATTCCCTTAACAATATTTGACTACCATTAGGGAAGGTTATTACATTGGACACGTTATTAAGTCTTCAACGCATTCACTCTGGTATGTTGTAGTCCCTGTAGAACTTCTCCAAGGAAATAACAGAAGTCTGCTTTATATTCTTAATAGTGTCTCTAACTAGAGCATACCTAACTCAATCATACTCGTTACACATTCTCCATAGCCAGATGATTCACAAATAAGTCTTTCAACCTCATGCTCATCATCCGTAGCCTATAGCAGTATGGTAATTGTCCAAAAGCACATCAAAGGCTTTCTGCTGATTCTCAGTTAGCTTAATCTCTACGTTTGACATTATATTACATAATAGTGCTAATCTAAAATTTTTTTTGCCTCATTTCTTCTCTCATCCTCCTTAGATGCTCTTGGTAATCTTCCTTTGACATCATCTTCTTTAGTTTCTTGTTCCTGTCACGAATGGTATTCATGTTGGTAGAAAAAGGTTTTCTGAACATCTCCTCATCATCTTCCCTAGGGATTCTAGCACCAATCCACTGCTGGAACTCTAAGAGGCTAATCTTCTTAATGCTTCTTCCTCATTCTCCCACGGTGTCAATGGCTCTGAGAAACTCACAGATGAGTCATAAGCAGAGCTTTGCTTTGTAGGTGTCTGAGAGTCACTGTTTGTTGTATTGCTTTGTCATTCCTCACTAGGAACTGAAATAAATTGTACCTTAGCCGCTGATTCTAGTTGTCATTCGTCATCTAATCATGGAACAGGATTATACCTCTTCTTGTCTCTAAGCTTCAAAAACTCTAACGCTGTCTTTGCGTCTCATTGCCTTATTCTCCTCTGTACTGCTGCTCTTGCTACCATCTTCGGAAACTGTTTCGCTCTCTCCACTCTTAAAGCAAAATCTGGATTCTTGTTCTTATGATTAACAAATGATTGGTAGCTGATTCATGCTGTAGTGACAGCCTCCTCTACAGTACAGTCCATCATCAAACACTCCTCTATAATCCTATACTCATCCTCTCATATAGTGGGTGCTTTTTTAAATGTCTGATTTTTTCATGGCTTTGGTAACATCTCATCCACACTCTTGACCTTAGCCAATGTTTTAAAGTCTCTTACCTCTTCTCACTTCATCTAGTTGAATAAATTTTCTAAAGAATTTTTTAATCCTATATAATATTATATATTTTTTAATCTTATATAATATTATATGTAGCTTCACCTTCATCCTCCTGTCCTTGTCCCTTTTAGAAACATTGGCTGGTGTGTTAATAGCCTTATACAGACTCCAATGAAGGTTCTTCACCCTGTACCTAAACGTAGCATACGTTACCCATGGCTTATGTGCCTGTTGCATCTTCCTGCGATGAATCTTCCAACAGTGCGACATGCTACCATACATGTTGATGTAGTTCTGCTCTTTCTCCATCTAGTTATAATAAGAAAAATAAAAGACTAATGTCTCTTAGCATATTCCTCTCGTATATGTCACCAATTCCTATATGGTTTATGATTAGCTCTGAACTCCTCACTCTTAGCAGCCCATAGCTTCTCGTTCTCTTTTACTAATTTTGGTACGACCCTCATCAAATCATAATCCCTTCACTTAGTCCCTTTCCTCATCTGAGTGAACTTCACTAATCAATCCTTTAACTTCTGAATAGCTCACTCCCCATACTTCTCTATAATGTTCCTGTCGTACTCCTCATTCACCATCATCTTCTCCACAGGATTTCACTTAGGTCATGTAATCCAATTACAATTATGACACTGTGCGTTCAAATTCTCTGGCTCTAGGCATATAGTAGTAAACTTCCTACTGTACCTGTGTCAACCAGCTAACCCTTCCCATTCACACAACCTATTACATGAAATACATCTTCATCTTCCATTCTCATCAGTGTCCCTTAACTTAGCATTCTCCTGTGCTAGCTTCATGGCGAACTCTAATGGTTTTATTTTAGGTCACTCTGATTTATATACCCTCTTTGGTCTGTTCTTTAACTCCCTAATGGCATTAAGACATTTCCTCTTATACTCTTCCTCCTTCTTCCTTATATACGCCGCCTTCTTCCTCTCATACCTCTCAATCTCAACCTCAAACTTCCTGTCGGCTACAACCCTCCTCCTGTTGATTAAATTGGCGTATTTAAAATCAGCTTTCTTCCTCATTGCCTCCTTCTTCTTCTCCCAATATAACTTAATACTAGCCTCAGTCTTTACCATTAAAAGAAAAACCCTCTATAAAAATAATAGAGAGTCTCCCTACTACTAGTAGTAGTTTCTTTACAAGCTATACTAGAGATTTAAAAATTTTTTTCACTTTTTCAATACCAAAATGTAGATGACCTACATTCTATTCTACATAATCATCATATATGGTTAAATATAACCTTCCAGTCTTCTCCCATTCATAATACCTATTACATGAGAGCTTCTCATCTCCAACATATTTCTCGACCCTTTCTTCCTCTTCTCTCAGAATTATTTTCCCATTTTCCTTAATGAACTCTATTAACTCTTCTAATGTATTCATCTCTACCTCAGCAGGAACAGCTTTATAATCATCAGAAGCTCTGTCTACTATAAATCTCATATACAATATAATTAAATTATAAAACTTTATGGACGACTAGTACAATCTATTTCATAATAATGCGGTATGTCCTTATAATCAACTGGTTCTCTCACCGAATAATTCACCCTCTTTATGTCTCCAAACCTCTCAATTATATACTCTCACGCTACATCAAAATCTATTCTCGCTCACGACTCTCTCTTCGCAATCTCCTCTAACTCTACAATCAGCCTTTTTAATTCTTTTACTACTACCTCTACCTCCATCCATATATAATTAGAATTTAAAAACTATTCCTCTCACTTTACCATCCTCTGTATTCACTCCTTGAACGTCTCCTTGTCCTCAGTAAACTTACTACCCATTACAGACTTAATCTTCCTATAACATACATCTACTATGTCAGCACAATACTGTGCGTACTTCCTCATCTCATTTTCATAATACTCACAATTAATTTTTAACTCCGTTAAATCTCAATTACTCTCTTTCATGGTAGCAATCTCACTACGCAATTTTCAGACCAAAATTTCTAACTCCTTAATTTTTTCATCCTTATTCACTAAATAATACATCCCATTTTCCTTATAAACCTCCCCACGAATAATCATTCTTTGTACTAGAGACCTGTCTTCTGGACACTTCCCTAAATACTCTAACAACTCTCTTTGCGTGCTAAACTCCATTTGCCTAATTAAGAATTAAAATTGTAGTTTATTCACTACGAAATGTATACTGAAAAAAATATAAAATACAAGCCGTTTTGTAGTATTTGTACTACTGTTGTTTTCCAAAAAAATAGCGAGACACTATGTATATATATTTCCCCCACCTCACGTTTGGGGGCCACCCCCTTTCTCCACGTTTCACCAGTCACGCTCTATTGTTTCACCATCCACCTTGTCACTAGTCACACAGTTGAATTTGAAAATTGAAAACTGTAAAAACTTTTTTACACCCTTTTTGTAATTGTAGGTGGGAACTAGAGTTGTTGTGTAAAAAAGATTTTAGAAAATGTGAAAAATAGTTTATAAATAGCGTATATAATATTTAAAATACATGCGTAAAATACAAACACAGGCTACAACTAGAGTAACATGTAGTAAGTAACTAGTAGTAAGTGTGTAGTGTATAATGTATAGTATGTTATATGTTATATAGTGTGAAGTGAATAGGTATAAAGAGTAAAAAAAATCTGATTTCTAGTGTAGTGTTTAGCTAGTAATTTGTGTATAGTTTAAAATCACGTTGTTTCTACATTGCTTCTAGGGGATTTTCTGCTTTTTGTTGGATTTTCTTTTGTGCTTTCTGTGATTTTGTTTTCTAGCTTTTCAATTGGTGTTACTTTTCTTTTTTGGTATTTAATATATGTTATTGTACATTTACTATTGAAATAGTACAGAAAATAATTACTATACTAGTGTAACAATAAATACATTAGACTAAACGCACAGGATTGTATGTATTGTTACTAGTTACAGTTTAAACTTGTTTATTATTGTATACCTGAGACTTTACCTATTGAGCAGTATATGAATATAAATAGGTATAAACAAGTAAAGAAAAAAAACTGATTTTTAACAGTCTATAGTACTGTTACAAGTCAAGCTGGTATTTAAAAGCAAAAGCAAATACTCTCTGGTGTTGGTGAAAATCCATATAAATCCATTCAACCATATAAACTTGGAAAAGTGAGGTTGTTAGAATTTTTGCGGTGAAAATCCGCGTTAGAGGATGCTAGTAAGATTTTTAGTCACTTATTGCTAGTTGTTTTTCTTTTATATTGTAATTATTACAACCATGAAAACTTACAATATTTATTGACTATTATGCACTATTGACTTAAAAACAGGTGATTTTCACTTGAAAAAAGAATGAATGCCTGAAAAGATTTTCAAAAAGTCTGAAATGGATAAAATGATTAAAGAATGAAGAAATATAAATAGAATACATAAACCCTTACCAGTTTTATTATATACAGACTGGAAAGCATGAAAAATAAACAACTGGAATTGCTACTTAACAAGCAATTAAACATAAAAAACAACAAAACCAACCTATAAACAACTTACAACTAGCAATAACAGACTAAAAGTCTGATTTTTACAACCTATATTTATACAACCATGAAAACAACAAAAATCAATGGCGTAACTTATACGCACAAAAACGCACAACCGTATAGAAACGGAAAAACGTCTATTTTTGACTTGTACGCAAGACCAAGTCATACTAAAGTTTCAATATTTAGAGAATGGCAAGAAAAACTAAACTCAATCTATTGATTGATTGGAAATTCTTGTAATTTTTCAATCTATTGAGACGTTATAGACGAGAATTGAATAAAACATGATGTACGAATTACAGCATGGAACAACTACATTTTAAACTAAACAACTAACAAAACCAATAAAAACAAAAAAATCTGATTTTTAACTTATTACTAGTTACAACCATGATTGAAAAACTAAAAGAAAAGGCTGACAAATTCATGAAAATGCGTTGAACATTTTTACAAGAGGCAGATTGCTATGAATTTTTAGCTTGATTAACAGATGAAGAAAAAAAACATGTAAACTTTTTTGAACAATCAACAATATTTAACTGACAAGATTTACTTTGATGTTATATTGTTATTGCGTAATTTTTAACCCTTAACCTATTACAACCATGAAAAACTACAATTATAAAAAATACTGATTTTCAGTTAATTACAACAAAGGACTTTTGATTATAAGAGACAAGGACGGACTAAAAAGGACCATTGCGAATATTGACGAGGACGAAAACTTAGAAAAGAATATAAACTATTTGTTAACACTCGACTATATTTACAGTAAAAAATACGACCTTATGCTTAAAATATATAAAAATTGTTATTATGCTGAATATTGACTATATGAAAAAGCATGGGAGGACGCTAGAAAAACAAAAGAATGGGAAGAAATAGAAGAAGAAAAAGCAACATTATTAAATAACCTATAAACAACTTACAACTAGCAATAACAGGCTAAAAGTCTGATTTTTTAACCTTTGTCTATAACAACCATGAGAAAAATTACAGAGGCAAGCGTAAACGCCTTCAAAAACGCTAGAAATTTTAAAACCTCTAATACTGAGGTTTATGTGTGAGGTGAAAACTACACGCAATTTTATTTACACGGTCACCAAATTGCACAAATTAGAGGAAACGTTTTATTATTAGATGACTGCGGACGACAAACAAACACAACAAAGGAGAGATTGAACTGAATTTTGAGAGAGTTTGGACTTGGTTATATTTACCAAAAAAATCGAACTTGGTACTTTGTAAACGCAAACGGTGAGGAAGAAAAACGAGAAAAACGAAAAACCTTTGACTTAAACTAAAAACCAACAAAAACAACAAAAACAAAAAAATCTGATTTTTAACTTATTACTAACAACAACCATGAAAACTTACAAAACTATTGACGAGCTTTTAGAGACTAAAAAAGCTCAAACAATCATTGAAGAAAATTTAAGCTCTTACAATGATGAAGATGCAGTTATTGCTGTATTGGAAATTAACTATTGAAGTAGAGACTGATGGACTTGCGATGATTTAGAAAACGCTGTAAACGATGTTGAAAAATGAAATGTTACCTATTGGAACAATTGGAACGACTATTACGATTATTGCGATGAGTGACTATGTTTTCCAAAAGACAACGAAATTTTGGAAAGGTATTTCGACTATGATGCTTTTCATAATGATTGTGAATATGATGTCACAGAGGCTAGCAATTGAGTAATAATCTCTAATTGGTAAAAAACTGTAAAAAAAATTTTACACCTTAACCTATTACTAAAATGATTAAAGAAACAATAAAACAGCTAAGAGAAACCTATAAGGCATTGTATAACACAAACATTATGGATTATTTACCACGAGACAAACTAATAGAAGCTAGTGAAAAATGGTTAAAAACAAAGGCAGGAAAACAATTTACACTAGATTATTTCCAAGAGACAGGAGACCATTTAACGTCTGATAGAGAACTAGTAACACTAGCAATAGTGAAATACTTAGAAATAGAAGAAAAACCAAAATACAAATATATAATAAAATAATTTTACACCTTAACCTATTATAACTATGGAAAACTTAAAAACCTTATGAGAATTGCTACAAGAGGTAGTAGAAAAACAAGCTGATGATAGATATTTTTCTCTATATGATTTTTTAGATGAAGAAAATAATTTGTGGAGAAAAGACATAAAAGAAAAATTAGAAAAAGCTGAACAAAAACAATTTTATGAATATATGGACTGATTTGATTTTGTGAATAAAACGGAAGTAGAAATGGCGGTAAGTGAATATTTAGAACATGTAAACCAAAGACCGCTTTGTATGTGAGAAATGTGAGATTTACGAGAAATTGTGGAAGACTATATGGATGAAAGAAATCTGAATTTTGATGAAGAATAATTTTTTTAACCCCTAACCAATTATAAAAATGGAAGAAATTACATACCCTTGCTATTTTGAATGCGATGAGTGAGAAGAACTGGATTTAAGTCAGATTTTCTATTATGTAAAAAACTGGAAAATGATTGAAATCCAAGTAAACGAAGATTGTGTTTTATATGTGAGACAACGGAAAGACATACCAATGACTTATGAAACAGAAGACGAAACATTTGAAATGAAATACTGAAAGCTGTATTTGACCGATTGAACGAATATATACAAAGTATGGAATTGACGAGGTGAAGATTGACTTGCCGAATGGCTAGAAGAATGCAAAAATTTTAACCCTTAACCAATTATAACCATGAAAGAAATAGAGACATTACAACGAGTAATTTCTGGATTAGATGATTTTTTACAAGAAGACGAAGAATTAACAGAAACTCAAATGAGAAAATTAGAACCCTACTGGGTAGAATTGAGCCTTTTACTTTCTAAACTTAAAAAAACATGAAAACATTAAACGACAAATGGCTTTGAATAGCTACAAAAGAGAAAGAAAAGAAAAAACGGATTAAAGAACACCGAGACGAATTAAACAATAACGACCATTGGGAAATGGAAAACGCTTGGAACACTTATATTAAACTTTTTTGAAATCATTGAGAATTATGAAAACGAGACAAAGTATTAGTAGATGCTAGTGGTTTTGTACACCGAATAAGAACAGACATTAAAAAAGACCATGATGAAATATTGGATGACAATGTAACTATGTGAATGTATGGAAGTAAACCACGAAATACATTCTATGAAAGAACAGAAGAACTATTTAATTATTAGAAAAAGCCGACTACTAGAGCCAGCTTCCCCTAACCTATTTTGTAGTTTAACAACCATGAAAAACTACAATTTGACTTATAGTGAAAAATAATTAAAAATCAACTAATTTTATACCCTAACCGAAAAATAAAATGGAAGAAAATGGAGTAAGAGCTTTTACTCAACTAGAAATAGCTAGGAGAGAAAGAATAGACAGGAGAAACATAAAAAAGAACTCTGAATTATATATTCCTGTTTTTTTTGAAAATAGTATGGCTAGACAGCAATTCAAAGTTTGAAGACAGAAAAATCCTTATTCTGTAAGGTATATTAGAGCAAGGGATTTAGATGTTTATTTTAGAAGTATAAAAAAATCTGATGTTAAAAAGGCAACTGAGTGAAACACAGATGTATGAACTGAGAGACCATAGAGACAACACGCTAGACTTACTGGTGAAATGCTACACACCAGCACAACTTTCTTTTATGGATTGAATAGATGAAAGAACAGTTAAACACAGTGAAAAGTATTTACCAGTAAGAGTGGACAATTGACCGTCTCTTTTGAGGTATAAGGATTGAAAACAAAGGAGACCATATAGAGTGTTGTATATTAGACTAGATGAAGTGAAGAAACTATTTAACAGAAGAACAAGAAAAACACTAGAAGTCTGATGTAACTAGTTGTATAAGTGGAGACAATTTTGTCTCTTTTTTTGTTTTGTGTAAAATTTGTTTTTTATTTTCTAACTACTACTAAAATGAAAATAACTAACGAACTACTACTAGAACGAAAACAGCATCTAAAAAATAATATGTATGCTGGAAACACAATTCAGAACTACTATTCTGACATGAAATTATTTATGAAATTTATTTGTGTGGATGAGAAATTAGAAACAATAGGTTATACCGTACCCAGTGAAAAAATAACGCTTGGTGAAATTGAACAACGGAAAAAAGTGTTACTGGAAACACCAACGCCACGCAATTCAATTTACTGGACAAAGAGACCTACTCTTTCACCCCAAACAATTCAATGAAAATTAAACGCAATTAAATCATTTTTAAAATTTCTGAATATTTTTTATGATGAATGAATAGATTATAGAAAAATCATTCTGAAGAAAATTAAATCTGATTACATTGAAAGCATAACGGAAACAGAGTTCCAATTATTTATGAATTTCATAGGTAGTTACGAGAAATACAGGATTAACGCATTGCGTAGTCAACTGCTGGTAAACATTGGTTATACATCAGGATTAAGACTAAGTGAAATGCTAGGTTTGACCGTACAACAAGTGAAAGCAGGAGAGTGTAGAATAACAGGAAAAGGAAATAAAACTAGGTGGGTATTCTTCACTACTTCTAGTAACAGACTTTTAGATGAGTATTTAGAGGAAAGAGCTAAACCAATTCCACGAACATGAAAGACTGAAAACTATTCAGATTTTGTTTTTATTTCACATAATAGTGGTTACGATTATGGACAGCCAATAAAGAAAAACACTGTATGTGAGAAAGTGAAAAAATATTCTGACTGTATAGACTTGGGGAAAAGAATAACAGTACACTCATTGAGACATGGCTATGCTACAAGGCTATTAGAAAGCTGAATGAATATAAGAGAAATCCAAGAACTGCTAGGACATAAAGACATCCAAACCACAGAAGGTTACTGTCATATTCTGAAATCTTGATTGAAGAACAAAGTGGCAGAAATATTCCACTAGAAACAAAGTACCCAAAATTTTTACTAATACTAGTTCAGACTTGTATATTTTTTCTCTTGACTTTTTAATCTGAATTGTTATACCATTAAGTAATCTAAGTACATCTACTGACAGGGCGGAAAGAACACACCCCTTTAATCATAAGGTCGTGGGTTCGAACCCCACCCCTCCCAAATCATATGATTTGAGAAAGTCGGCAGATGTAAAAATCTGTCGGCTTTTTCTTTACAAGCAAATAGAGAGTTAGCTGACAGAGAAAACTTAGATTACTTGGGTGTAAAAACATGAAAAATATGAGGTGAACACAGTAATTAAATTAGCTGTGGTTGGAATGAGGAATAGGTCTCCTCATATACCTAACACCCACCTCGCTCAATCGCATGCTAATTTAGTTACTGTTTTTATTTAACTAAAAAATGGAAGAAATGGAAATCAAATTTGAAGACGTTATTGAGTTCGTCATTAAAAACTCAGACAAGAGAGAATGGATGGACAAGCTAAACAAAATTACATTCCCATTCACTACTAGTTACGAAAACAAGTTCGGAGTAAAGAAATTAAAAAAAGTCCGAACAGGGTACCAACAATCTTATGACGACTTAAAGGAAATCGTAGAGGCACCATTATGAACTTTCCCATGAGACGATTTACTTATGAACAAGTAATAAGATGAGGAGTACAGTAACTTTATATGAGGACCAGTACCAGTTCTTCAAGGAACTAAAGTCGGAAAAACTACTGGTCGCATTTGTTGAATTTATGTTTGATGATGTTGAACCAAAAAATCTAAATAAATTAGAAAAAATTGTGTTCAATTCACTCAGAGTTCGCATGGAAAATCAGAAGAAAAAATCATACGCCTGAACACAGAGCCATGGATGATGAAGGTGAAGTAATACTAGTTCCGACCTAGACCACGAAAACAACACACCTAACAACACAAAAACAACAGAACAAACAACAGAAAAACAACAAGTAAAAGAAAAAGAAAAAGAAAATAAAAAAAGAAAAGGTTATGGAGAGTTTAAGAAATGTTTGTTGAGCGATGACGAGTATAACAAAGTCATCAGCGAATACTGACTTAGAAACTGAGAAAAGCTTATTAATGACGTTGACAATTACTGTGCTAGTAAATGAAGAACGTATAGGAACTACCTAGCAGCAATAAGGAAGTTCGCCGAGAAAGCATGAATAAACAAACTTTCACCTAAACAAGAAATGAATGAGACGTGAATTTACGATTTGCCGTTTTAGTTTCTAACCCCTAACCAAAATGAAAGACAGGAGAGAGGAGAAAGACAAACTAGAAAGACAAATTGTTTCGTGTTTGCTAGCAAACTATAGTCAGTTCTCAGACTACTTAGACATTCCACTAACCGATTTCAATCCACAACATAGGGAGATGTTACAGTCTATGAAAAAAAACTGAACTTCCGATGTGTCAGTTATTGCTACTGACTGTAAGAGTGTGTCTATGGACGATTTACGAGACTTAGCATGAGAGGTATTTTCACCGTCTATGTCAGACTTCAAAAATTACGTTGAGCATTTTAGAGACCTTGTAACTAGAGAAAAACTAGAAACACAGTTACAATCTACGCTTATAATGTTGAAATGAGGTATGGATTTGGATGGCATATATGCCGAACTAAACAAGATGAAACTAGATTGAGAGGAAGAAATAGACGACAGAGACATAGCACTAGAGCTATTGAAGGAGATTAGTTGAGAAACTACAGTGAAGATTATTAAGACAGGTTATGCTGAATTGGACAAACTAGTTTGATGATTTGAACAGTGTAACGTTGTTGTTATTGGTGCTAGACCGTGAGTATGAAAATCAATGTTCGCACTAAACCTAGTAGCAAACAACATAAAGGCATGAGAGAAAGTTGCGTTGTTTAGTCTAGAGATGAATAAAAAGCAGGTTTATAGAAGACTTGTTTCTATGAACAGCTGAGTATGAGTGTGGAAGTTGAAGGAGAAGAATGAATGAGAGGCTAAGAAAAGAGCTGACATGTGAGTAGAGAAATTATTAGAGCAGCTACAGACATTCTACTGTTTCGACAATATACACACCATAGATGGATTTGAGAGAAAGGTAAGGTTCCTTGTTAATAAGTATTGAGTGTCAGTTGTTTACCTAGACTACTTGCAGCTACTTAAAAATCCATCAGTAAAGAACAATCCAGTAGAGGCAATAACAGACATGTCGCAGAGAATTAAACAACTAGCATTAGAGTTGTGAATTACAGTCGTTGAACTGTCTCAGTTGAACAGAGACGCAGACAAAACAATTCTAAAGAAAGCTAGCCAACTTAGAGGTTCGTGAAGTATTGAGCAGGATGCCGACATGGTGTGGATGTTAGACAAAGACGAACCAACAGCAGAGAGGCTTAAAGTCTCAGTACAGAAATGTAGAGACTGAAGGCTTTGAGAAATAGAGTTGCTACAAATTTCAGACATTATGAAAATTGTAGACTTACCAACGAATAAGCCATTTTAACCTATTATAAACCAAAAAATGAAAATCAAGTACTTAGACCAATACTGGCACTACAAACCAGAATACGACTTAGAGGATTTCGCTAGAGTGAACTGTTTGGAAGACTATGACCCACGCAAGATTGTTAAAATGATGGTCAAGTTATACGCCTATTGGTGCAACGAACAGCGACCAGAATATTACAACGTGTATGATTCTGAAAATATAACTGAAGTTTTAGACCCTAACCAAATATAACCATGGACAAATTACTTAAACTCATTAACGAGTATGAGAACAGAGACTTTATAGAAAGTCTGACTGAAGAACCAGAGGAATGAATCTTTGAAGAACCACAAGTTCGGAAGGAATACAAGTGACACCTATGGTTCAATGGTGCGAACACAGTACAGTTTCCAGATGACATGTTCGACCATTATGCATTGTCACTAAGCTATGGTTTCCTTAAACGAGCCATAAACGAGTGACACATTAAAGGGATTACCCTCATTGACCTAGTAGAAGAACTAGCATGTCTAAAAAAACCTATAGAGTGAATTATTCAACTTTTAAACCCTAACCAAAATAACAATGACTAAAAACTTAACAGACAAAGCAATCGACATCAAAGGTAAAAAGTATGTCCTAGTTTCAGACAGAGTGCTTTACTTCAATGAGACTTACCCAAACTGAAGTATTGTTACTCAAAGAATCATGACAGAAGAGCCATGAATCGAAATATTTAAAGCAACAGTTATGCCAGACTGTGAAAAACCTCAGCGTTGCTTCACTGGTTACAGTCAAGCCAAATGGTGAGACTGATTCATCAACAAAACTAGTGCATTAGAGAATGCTGAGACTAGTGCTGTTGGTAGAGCGTTGGCAATGATGTGAATCTGAGTTATTGATTCTATTGCTAGTGTTGATGAAATAAACAAGGCTGAGAATGCTGCTAAGTCAAAACCAACTGTAACTACTCAGAAATACCCTCCAAAGAAGGATGAGAATTGAAATCCTAGTGGATGGTTTCAGAAGGTAATCAACTACAAAGAGTGAATGAAACAATGCTTAGACGAAGAGGATTTCATCAAGAAAATAAAGGAGAAATACACAGTAGATGAAGTAACTGAGTGACAATTGCGTAAGGCATACAAGGACACTGTTGAATGAGATGCAGATTCAGTACAGCTTCCATTCTAATTCCACCCTAGCAAGTGGCTAAACTGCATATAGTGGATGGTTGAACACCATCAAAGAGATGCATCAAGTCTTCCGAGACTCAAAACCAGAGCTTGTTGGCAGAATAATACACTGGTAGGAAATAATTATGGTACAAAGTCCTGCAAGCTCGTTATTTATAAACTAATGATGAATGATGAGTTTTTTGGCACTTGTACTTGGTTGTGTGTTTAGTGGTAACACATTGTTAGCATGTCCTAACCAACCACTAGACCACGACCTAGTAACAAAAACCATTATACAACAAGAACAGCCATTCCTAGAGGGTAAGGCAACATGGTACGATTACAAGCTGAATGGTAAGTGGTGGAGTAAGAGCCATTCGACCTGTGCTTTAAGAATTAAAGAGAGGTATTGACGCTACAAAGTATGTGCGTGAGAAAGGTGTGTGGAGTGTTACCATAACGACTACTGACCAGCAGAATATACGAATAAGGTTATAGACCTTTCAAGTTACGCTTTTAAACAACTAGCACCATTGAGTAGGTGAGTGGTTGATGTTCAGATTTATAAATTAGATTAAAGATTATGTTTGAAGAAGATTTAAGAGAATGAAAGAAGTCTGAGAGGGAGTTTGCCATAAAGTTGTTGGCAAATCTCTCATTAGACATCAAATGAATAGAGTTCGCACCAGATTGACAGTTCAAGCCACGAGATTTGAAGATTAAGTTCAATAGGAACTGAACTGAGTACAACAAAACTTTTGAGGTGAAGACTGATGGAGTGTTTCCAAGAACATGAGATGTATGTTTTGAGACGCAGTGTAATGGTGTACCTAGTGGTATATATTCTAGCACAGCAGATGTAATAGTTTACAAGTTGTGAGAGAACTTCTACTACCAAGACAGGTGAAGATTATTACTAGCTTTGAACAAGTTACCACATGAAGAAAAAATCTGATGAGATGGTAACAGGTCAGAGTTGTACATAGTAAAATGAGAACACATGTCAGATTTATTTAGAAAATTATAGAGCAATGAACCGAATAGAGAAACTAGCACGGCTAACAGTAATACTAGTAATACTAGCAATAGTCCGAATTAATTACCAGCTTTCAATCCCATGAGATTGAAACATAGAAGAATACTGATTTAGAGATTGGAGTGCGGCCGCCATAAAGAGTGCAGAGATGCCTACAACGGAAACGTTATAGGGTGGTGTGCAAGAGCCATTTTCATCGTCTCGAACTCACTACCGCCTTAGTGAGAAGTACAAAATAAGAACAGTAAGCAAAGAATAAAGCTAACCAGTTGTATAGCTGCAACGCAAGGCATAGGCGGATGCCTTTTAAATTTAGTTTACTACTAATTGAAAATGGGAAAGAACTGCGTAAGATGTTGAGATGAAATAGAAAGCTGATTACGATGCAAGAGTTGTAGAGAATACGTGGATGATGAAATATATTGATGAAAAGAGCGTGATTTAGAATTTTACTTCAAACGACACAAACAAAATGCCACCACTAGAGACACCAAGAGAGTGAGACAACAATCCAAAGACCTTCACGGATGAGGAAGTATTAGAGGAACTACACGACATTCTTTTTTGAGCCAAAGACAAGGTGAATTTCAGATTTAGGACTGGAAGTAATCTAGTAGATGTGTATATAGGAGAAAGCCTAAACTATATAATCAACAGGAATTTATATTTTAAACTAATAGGAGATGAGTAAAGAAATCTGAACTCTAATAGAGCTAGCAAATCAATATGAAATAGAAAAAGAAAAATCTGAATGAGTAAATGTAGATGTTTATGTAGAATTTAAGTGGAATTATAACAATAATTGACTTGTTAGATATGATGAAACAGACCGTTGGGAGTGAGATAATCTATATTGAGATGCTGCAGTAGCATACCTTATTTCTAAATCCTTTGGAATGATTTGATGGTTAGTAGAGAATGAGAAAATAGACTATTGAAAAATATTAAATCTAACCAAAAATGACAATAAACTCTCTATAGTTGTTGATTTAGATGAAGGTTATTTTTCTTGGGAAGAAAGTTTGCTAATGCTACTAAGCATACAAGATGAGCCTATTGAATTTTTAACTTCTATTCTAAAGTAGAATGCCACTAAAGAATCCAGAACTAATACATAGAAATCCTAGTAGATTGTATGCTAACTGACGAGTGGGAATAGAAGAATGTAGAGGTTGCTTATTCAAGGCACTCTGTCTAGAGAATGAGAAAAATCCGACAATTAGACATCTAGTACTAGGAGAGGAAATACAGGAAGAAGATGACCAGCAGGATGACTTCGCTGCTATGATGAGAGATTGTGGTTTATAATGTAACTAGTAACAATAATGGAGAAAACAATGGAATGTCAGCGTTGCTGAAAGATTATTAAGAAAATGGGGAACAGGAAGTACTGTACTCAATGTCGTATGGCCGTTGACGACGAGCTAACAGAGAAACGCAGGAGAGCGTTATGACAGAAAAAGAGGGTATAACCCCTCTTTTTGTTTTTGTACGAAGTATGCTGTTTATGTCACACCCTAAATAATTTTAAGACACACACATAATGGACCGTGTAGAATTATTCCACTGTGTATTGTCTGTGTCTCTTAGAATTTTTTACACAACAAACGTACCTATTGTTTCTCTACGTATATTTGGCTAATTCGATTTCACAATCTTTCACTTTTTGTCTGTTTTGATTATTTGCTTCATGCAATATATTTTTATATTTCTCATCTTTTGTGAGATGTCGTAGTTTAGAATTGGCTTCTATTGTTGCTAGTAGTAACGTTCTAAACTCATTCAGTCTTTTAACTTCTGTTAGTCTGTTCTCTCCTACCTTCGTGTAGATGTATGCGTTAGAAGAGTAGCATGTAATTTCTGAGAGTAGATGTTCTAACTCATAGATGTTGTGTTCTGTTCCTGCTGCTGAATCTTTACAGCATCTCTTTCAGTTCACTTTTCTTACATTTATTGCGTGTCCGAATGTCGCTGTTCAGAATTTAGTACCATTTAGGATTCCATCTGAGTCATAGTCTTTTATGTAAGAGTAGTTTCCATTGAATGAAGTCATCAGAGTGTAGCCTTTGTCCAGAATGTTTTTTATAACACTCTCATTTCATTTGTCTACACGGTAGTATGCGACTTCTCACTTGTCTTTGTGGTGTTCGTTCCAATAGTCTGCTACTAGTTTCACAGCAGCCTGTACCCACCATCAGCTGTCTTGGAATCTTCCTCTGGAGTAACTCATCTTATCCACCTTCTTTATTTCATCTAGTGGGAACTCATAGTTGAATAAATCTGAGATTGCACCTAGTGCTGAGAATATAGTACAGCTTTTTTTACTCCATGATTGCTTGTACTGGTTATAAGCATAGATGATGTTGTCCTGCTGGATGAGGTCTGGTAACGCATCATCGAATCCTTCTAGGAGGTAGTCGGTTGTCTGGATTCCATCTCAAAGGCAACCATTCATTTCTTCTTCTGTCATGTTATTTAGTTATAAGTTGTAAAATAGAATCATAGTCTAGGATTTCATCTTCTCCAATCATAGCACATGGTACAGAGGTTACCTCAGGCATTCACTCAGAATACTGCATCTCTTTAAATGTGTAACCATTCTCTTTGCACCATTGCTCTACAGATGGTTTAATAAACCTACATTTCACGCAGTCAGGTGTGGTAATCAAAACAAATTCTTTCATGGTTTTTTGGTTGTATTTTAAAATAAGGATTTCTCTAAAGTCTTCTTTAGACCAACTGTAACACTTCATGATTATTTCTGTAGTTCTAATACTCTTTGTATTTCGCTCTTTATAACTCAATCGTGAGCTTTTGGATTATAATAGTTGTTTATATAATTGTCGAGTACTGCCATTAAGTCTGCTCTGAAATTGTCTGTTCGAATCTTCTCATTCCATAAGAGTACTCTGCATATTGCCTCAACAGGCGTGTCATTTCAACATCGTGCATGCCGTCTACTGTGTTCTCATATTGGTACTATGTTTATGTTGTACTTGTTTGTTAAGCCTCATTTTGAAGAGGGTATTTCATGATGACGATTGAACTCTTTTGTCATTCAGCTTTTTTCTTTTATTATATAAAATAGTGTTTTTGTACTTCTCTCTGTAGTACATCATTCGTCCCCTTGCACTAAAGTTATTCCACCATTTAAGTAGTATTTCGCATATTCGTTCTACCATGTTTTATTCGTAAATAAAAAGAAGAGGCTGAAAATTATTAGTAG
>Ga0326512_10000567_pt1 | contig 32508 bp, 43 predicted proteins | sample 1_2617_0518_D_FD_203652 | JGI IMG/M metagenome (GOLD analysis project Ga0326512, IMG submission 203652) | Bovine rumen microbial communities from UC Davis, California, United States - 1_2617_0518 | ecosystem: Host-associated > Mammals > Digestive system > Stomach > Rumen | place: USA... | reverse complement strand
GTGGTCTCGAAGGCGCTGGCTCTGCCAAAATTTCAAAAATTTCGACTGGGTTAACGGCTCCGCGCCCTTGCGCCTTGGCGCTCCACGCAAAAAGATGTAACCGAATTCACCGCCCAAACGTGGCGGTGGGTAAAATTTTTGGGTATGAAACCAGGACGCAACGGAAAATTTTGGAAGCGGACCCAGCACGAATATCCCGACGACGAGCTAATCAGCGGCGTTCAGCTGAGTGAGCTTCTGGGCGTGTCGTCGCCAGCCGTCACGAAGGCGAAAAAATGCGGCCGCCTCGATACGTTCGAGGATTCGCACGGGAACGAGATGTATCACAAGGTCGTGAGCGTCCAGCAATGGCAACTCACGAAGGATCGACGCAAGGTTACGACTCCGACGACGGCGCAACGGAAGATGGGCTTCGACAATCTTGCAGCCCAGGCGACGGCGAACGATTTCAATTTTGACTTGCCCCGTGGTGCGAACGGCGAACCTTTGCCGAATTCTCTAAAGCTCGACACGGTGGACATGGGACAAGTGATCCAGGAGCGTCAGGAACTCGAAGTGTCGAAAGCCGAGCTTGCGCAACAGAACGCCCGCATCGCAAAGATCAAGGCGGACATGCTCGAAGGCAAGCTTGTCGACAAGGCACTTGCGTTCAACCGCGTGTATTCGCTTGCGGCAGAAGCCCAGGACAAGATCGTTTCGACCTATGCCGTTCTCGCCCCGAAGATCGTCGGGCTCGTCGCCCAGGTTCTCACCACCAACGGCTTTGACGAGGAAAAGGTGCGCACGGTTTGCGCTCCGCTCGATCACGACATCGGCGAAATGATCCGCAAGGAAAACCTTCACGCTCTCCGGAGCTTCACGGAATCGGTCGAATCCCAGAATTTGGTCTGATGGAAGAAGAAGTCGTTCAAAAGCCGGACGCCTCGACCGTAAAGCTAGGCGTCGCTATCCGTGAGAACGTTGACTATGTGGCTAGCGCTCTGTTTTCCGGCTTGCGTCCGCCTCCGGATTTGACGATCTCGCAGTGGGCCGAAAAGAACCGAATCCTTTCCCGTGCGTCTTCGAGCTCTCCCGGAAGATGGCAGAACTCACGCACTCCGTACTTGGTCGAAATCATGGACCAGCTTTCGCCGCAAAGCCCGGCGACTGATGTCGTCTTCATGAAGGGTGCACAGGTCGGCGGTACCGAAGCGCTTATCAATGCGGCGCTCTACTACATCGCCCACGATCCTTGCCCGATCGGACTTTTCCAGACGACGGAAACCACAGCGAAACGATTCGTCAAGCAGCGAATGAATACGGCTTTTGCCGCCATGCACATGGACGATGTGTTCACGGGCGACGAAATGTACCTGCGAGAATTCCCTGGCGGCGTGATGATTACGGGCTGGTCCAATTCCGCAAGCAACTTGCGTTCCATGCCGGTGCGCGTGGCGCTGTGCGACGAAATCTCCGGATGGGCGAAGGATTGCGAAGGCGAAGGCGACCCGTGTTCGCTCGTGGAAGCCCGAACCGTCACATTCGCGCGACGCAAGCGCTTCTGGAACTCGACTCCGGGCATTGAAGGCGAATGCCGCATCACCCAGCGATTCCGCAACGGCGACCAGCGGTATTTCAACGTGCCGTGCCCGCATTGCGGACAGCTTCACGTGTGGAAATGGGAATATCTCGTTTGGGACAAGGACGAGAACGGGAACCATTTGCCTTGGACGGTGCGGATGAAATGCCCGCATTGCGGGGAAACTTACGGCGAATATCTGAAGCCGGAGCTTTTGAACGCTGGCGTTTGGATCGCCACGAACGAAAATGGCGCATTCCCGAGCTACCATCTGAGCGGACTTTATGCGCCTTTGGGTGCCGGCCTTTCGTGGTCCGATGCCGTCACGCAATTCGTGAACGCTCAGGGTGACGTGAACCTGTTGAAGACGTTCACGAACAACGTCCTTGGCGAGCCGTGGAACGTCGATGGCGGCGTTCAGCTGGACCAGTACGGGCTCATGGCCCGCAAGGAAGATTACGGCGCCGAAGTTCCGAACGATGCGGTGATCCTCACGGCTGGCGTGGACGTTCAGGACGACCGTCTCGAATGCGACATCGTTGGGTGGGGTCCGCAACGCCACAGGTACGGTATCACGCACAAGGTTTTTGTCGGCGACCCGTCGCTTTCTGCCGTGTGGGAAGCTCTCGACCAGACGCTGATGGCTGGCTACGAGAATCCGAACGGGGAAAGGCTCTTTGTCGCCGGCGCGATTATCGACTCCGGCGGTCACCATACGGCGGACGTTTACCGCTTCACGGCCCGTCGGGAATTCCGGAACATTTTCGCTTGCGTCGGTAAGGCCGGGCTTTCTCGTCCGATCGTCACCCGTCCGAAACGCACGGACAAGTCGAGAGCTTTGCAGGCGACAGTCGTGACCGTCGGCGTTGACGTGGCGAAGGACCAGCTTTTCGATTGCCTTGCCCACGAGGATCGCACTGCTCCGGGCTATTGCCACTTCCCGAACCGTGACGAATACAACGACGAATACTTTGCACAGCTCACGGCTGAAAAGCGCGTGATCCGTTGGAATCACGGCGTGCGCGTTTGGGGCTACAAGAAGATCCGGGAACGCAACGAAGCAATCGACACCAACAACTACGCCTATGCGGCGCTCCATCTTCTCGGCATCGACGTCGACAAGATGGCGGAAGCTGGCGTGAAATTCAGAAGAAACCTCGCAGAACCGCAACAGAACATGGCGGTGCGCTCCCGCGCATCGCTGAACAACGGGGTCCGCTTATGACCGAGATCGTAAAAGGCTTGAACGACATTCGGAATTTTTTCGACAAACAGGTTAAATCGGACATGAACGATGCGATCTATGCGGCACAGGAAGCCCTGAACGCCGCCGCCATCGGAAGTTCCAAGATTGCAGGGGGCGTCCGTGGCGCAAAGCAGACGCTCGTGGATGAATTCGAGAAGACTTTCGACATCAAGAGCAAGTCGTTTATCCGGTATTTGCGCCGCGGAGGCTTGAACAAGGGCGGCATTCAGATCCAAAAGGCTTCGAAGCGTGACGGGCTCGACATGAAGATTGGCATCAACGTGAACGAGAACCAGAACTGGCTCAAATTGCAGGCTTTCGGGCTCACGAAAACCCCGGAAGACCAGAAGAACGGCAAGAATTACCCGATGCTTGCGATTCCGACGAGCCGTGGCGCCGTGAAGATCAATTCTTCCGGAAGGATCACGGGTGCAGGAGCCGCCCGGATGCTCAAGTACGGCTCCCAGCATCCGAAAAAACGCAAAAACCACGTCGCAACGCCCCACGCTTTCATCATGAAGGGAGTCGCTGGCGGAAAAGATGTTATCGCCAAGCGCGACAAGGAAAACCGCAAGAAAATCGACTTCTTCTTTGTGCTCCAGCCGTCGATCAACATCAAGAAGAATTGGGATTTCTACGGGATTATCCAGGATTACATCGACAAGAACTTGGATTCCATCTTTGACCGTACATGGGCGTGGGTAAAGGCGCACCCGAAGAAAAGATGAAACGCTTTTTCTCTGCAAAAATCCGCACGCTCTACTTTTTGGGGTGATATGGCATACCGAAGCATCTTCACAGTCAGTCTTTGCCAGCAGAAGTTGGCGGAATACCTCGAAGCGGAAACCCGTGTTTTGAGTTCACAGAGCTACACGATCGGCGGCCGTTCGCTGACCCGTGCAAACTTGGCTGAGATTCGCTCCGGAATCGAAATTTGGTCGGCAAGGCTTGCCGATGCGCAGGCGGCCGCAAACGGACGTGCTGGCATTGGCTGTTTGTCCGTCATTCCGCACTAGGTGAATCATGATCGGTTATGGCAAAGGTGTTGCCTTCAAGGGTGCTTCGATTGTCAATGAAGCATTGAAGGCTTTTCGTGTAAGTCGAGGCTCGGCGGACAGGGATGCCGCTGTCGATGGCGAAGAACTTGCCGTCCGCAGCAGAAACCTTGTCCAGAACAATACGTTTTCCAGCGCTCTCGTCAGTTCCGTCGATGTGAACGTGATCGGAAAGGGCATTCATGCACGCCCCGTTCCGAATGCCAAGCTTCTCGGCATTCCGGAAGAACGTGCGAACGAATTTCGTGAAAAGGTTCAGGGACTTTTCGACCTTTGGGCAGACAATAAGTCGTGCGACGACGAATACCGAAACGACTTCTATCAGCTGCAGAACCTCGGACTTAAAACCCAGCTGATCACCGGAAACCTTTTTGCACTTCCGAGAAACGATTTCTCCAATCCGTTTGGCCTCAAGGTCAAGCTCCTCGAAGGCGACCGTTGTCGCAATCCGTGGAATGTCCGCGACACGGACCGCCTTGCGATGGGCATCGAAACGGACGGTCACCGTGCGATTGCGTACTACTTCACAAAGAAACCGCCGTTCGGCATTGACGACTACTGTGCCGGATTTTACGATACTGTCCGAATCAGTATGTTCGACGCATTGCAGAACCAGGCGGTCGTTCATACGATGGTTTCCGACCGCACGGATCAGCGCCGCGGCATTCCGTATTTGGCTCCGATTATTTCTCAGCTGAAGCAGCAGGAACGCTACGAGGATGCGGAACTCTTGGCGGCTGTCGTTTCCGCCATGTTCACCGTGTTCATCACCTCGAACGATACCAGTTCACAGGTGAATTTCAGTGGAAACATTGCCCCGGAGCAGAAAGTTTCCAATGCCCCGAATACCGTTGAACTCGGACCGGGCATGATTAACACTTTGGCGAACGGCGAAAAGATCGAGATCGCGGACCCGAAGCGTCCGAACGTGAACTACGAACCTTTCGTGAATTCCATCTTCAAGGAAGCGGCCGCAAGCCGTGGGCTTTCTTCGGAAGTGGTTCTCCGTCAGTTCAATTCGAGCTATAACGCCGTGCGTGCCGCCATCCTCGAGAGTCGAAAGACTTATGACAAGCTCCGCTATGATTTCGTCGCGGATTTCTGCCAGCCGATCTTTGAAAAGTTCCTAACCACCTGCATTGCGACTGGTGTCATCGAGGCTCCGGGCTATTTCGACGACCCGATCAAGCGAATGCTTTGGAATTCTTGCGCATGGATTGGCGATTCCCATTTCATGCTCGATCCGACGAAGGAAACCGAAGCGATCATCAAGCAGCTCGACAACCAGCTGATCGACCGTGACACGGCTTGCCAGATGATTACCGGCATGGAATACAGCGTGATCGCGGAAAAGATTGCGGCGGCTCGCAAGATCCAGGCGAAGTTCGACCTTCCGGAACCGGGCACCGTGAACAAGACGGAAAGCGTGAGCGTTCAGAAGGAAGACGGTGCGACGGAAACTTCGACTTCTTCCGGAACGACCGAAAATTAAGATGAAACGCTTTCCCTTGTGCGATTTTTTGCAGTGGTAATTTTTTGAAAAAGGTTTAGAAATGGGCAAATACTTTTCGAAAATCGTTCATAGCCGTTTGGCGATCCGCAAAGATGCTGCGGAAATGCTCGCCCAGTCTTCTATCGATGGCAAGATTTGGCAGAAGCCGGATGGCGAATGGAACGTCAAGGCGAACGTGACTTATCGCCCGGACAATATTGCCGTGATCCACGTCGACGGTGCGCTTTCGTACCGTTCCGATTTTTGGGCGGCGATTTTCGGGAACGACACCTACAATTCCATCGAAGCCGCTTTCGACGAATGCTGTGGCAATCCGAATGTTCTCGGTATTGTTTTCGACATCGATTCTCCGGGCGGTGAAGTCAGCGGAGTTTCCGACCTTGCCGAAAAGATTTACAACGCCAGAGGATCGAAGCCTTACGGCATTGTCGCCCGCGCTGGCGGCATGATGTGCTCTGCCGCCTATTGGCTCGGATCGGCTTGTGAAAAGATATACACGGCCGCAGCCGGCACGCTCGGAAGTATCGGCGTTCTCTGTTCCTTCATGAAGCATGATGATTCCGTGCTCGAAACGATCGTTTCCGATCTTTCGCCGAACAAGAACCCGACCCCTGAAACGGCCGAAGGTCTTTCTCTCATCAAGAAGGAACTGAACGACCTTGCAAGCGTGTTTATCGCAGCTGTCGCAAAGCACCGTTCGACGGATTTCCAGACCGTCCTCACGGAATTCGGCCAGGGTGGCGTTTTCATCGGGCAGAAGGCTGTGGATGCGAAGCTTGCCGATGAAGTCCTATCCCTTGACGAAGTCTTTGAACAAATGAAACTCAACCATAACGGAGGCATTATGCCGAATACCCAAGCACAGGCGGAACATCCGATGGAAATTACCGCTGAAATGAAAGCCGCCGTCCTTGCCGAAGAACGTGAACGCATCAGTGGCATTGCCGCCGCGTTTGCGGGTCTTTCCATTGACGCCGCTGAACGTGAAAAGTTCGTTGCCGAAGGCAAGACCGTTGCGGAAGCGAAGGATTTCGCTTTTGACAAATGCAAGGCCGAACTTGAAGATGTAAAGAAGCAACTTGCCGAAAAAGACGAAAAGATCAAGGCTCTCGAAAACGCGAAGCCGGACAATTCTGCCGTCGAAAAGGTCAAGCAAATGCTTGAAAAGAATTCCGAAGCAAGCGCTTCCGTCGAAGGCGGCGCTCATGCAGAAGAAGAATCCGCAAAGAAGGATGCCGCCATTGAAGCTGCATTCCTTGCGGGCATGAACCAGGAATAAGGAAGGTACTCCAATGTCCACTAACACCCAAACTCATGACTTTTCTAATCTGGTCGCCGGAGGCCTTCCGACTTTCAAGGCTCTCGACGTGACTATTGCAGCCAACCAGACTGTCACCGTCGGCACAGTCCTCGCTTCCAACGGCATTTCTGCTGATGGCGAAACTTTCTCCGTCTGCAATTCCGCAAGCGAAACGGCAATCCAAAAGGTGCCTGTCTGTGTCGCTCTCGAAGCGGCTACGACTGGCGCAAGCGAAATGGCAACGATCAAGGCAGCCTTCATGGGCGAAATTGACGTCACGCTGAACGCTGGCGGCTCCGACACTCAGTACACTCACGTCGACGCGCTTCGCGCCCGTGGTCTTTACATTCGTAACAAACAGGCCTAGGAGGTAACCAATGGCTCTCGATTTGACTAATGCGGTTTCTCTTTCCCGCTTGGTAAACAAGGATCTTCCTGCCCATACGTGGCTTTGGAACAAGTTCTTCAATTCCGAAGAACATGACACGGCAACCATCGCTGTCGACATTGTTTCCGGTTCAAACCGGCTCGCTTGTTTCAAACGTGTCGGCGCAGAATCCGACGCTGTCAACAGTGACAACTTCACCACGAAGCAGTTTGGCCCGAACCAGATCGGCGAAAAGATCCTTACCAAGGCTTTCGATTTTGCAAAGCGTGCCCCGGGTATGCAGCTTTCTTACGCTTCCGGCGAAAAGACGATCGAAGAACGTGTGGCTGAAAAGCTCGGCCGTGACCAGCGCAAGCTTATCAACCGCGTTTGGCGTGCGATCGAAAAGATGTGCGCTGACGCCCTTTTCACCGACACCGTGAACAACTACGATGCCAAGGGCAACCTCATCGAATCGTTCACGATGGGCGTCCCGTCCAGTCACAAGATCGTCAAGACTGGTGACGATCTTTGGACCGCTGCCAAGGCAGACCCGTTCGAACAGCTTGCTGAATTCGAAGTCTTGGTCTCCCAGGACTCCGCTCTCGATGTGACCGATTACGTGCTCGGAAAGAATGCTGCCAAGGCATTCCTCAAGAACGCCAATGTGATCGAAAAGCTCAAGATCAACCGTGGCATGTTCGGCGTCGTCGACCCGAAGAAGCCGGAGGCTGGCGCGAAGTTCCTCGGTTACACCGCCGAAGGCGCAAACATCTGGTGGTGCACCGAAACATACGAAAACTCTGCCGGCACCAAGACCGCCTATGTGCCGGACGACTACTGCCTTGCGATTTCCAAGGACATCGAAGCGACCGTCCACTTCGGCCTCATCGACGATCCAAAGGCTTGCAAGGGCGGCTTCGTCGGCCAGATCTTCTCCAAGACCTGGGAAGATGAAGATGTCGGCGACTGGCTCAAGGTCGCTTCCGCTCCGCTTGCAATCATCACGCAGCCGGAAGCTCTCGTGTACGCCAAGGTCGTGTAGCTGTCATGAGCTTGCGTGACGACATGATGAATGATCTTGCCGATTCGTTTTTGAATACGGACGAATTCGGCGAGGTCGTCACCTTGACTCGCGGTGGGAACACTTACGAGATGCAAGGGCTATACGATTCGCCAGCTGTAAGCTCGGACGTTATCGACATTGATTCCATAGCGCACTCGTGCCGCTTGATTGTGCGTGCTTCGGATCTTCCCGATTCGAAGCCGCGCAAAGGCGACACGTTCGCTTTGGCTTCAAACCAATTCCATACAGCTTTGAATTTGGAAGTTCGTGATTTCGTCTTCGAAAAGGACGGAACCGTGATTTTCCAGTTGCGGGAGATCGCATAAATGGCCCGATATTTGGATTGCATCAAGAACTATCGGAACGCCCTTGTGGATCAGATCAAGACTGCAGATATTGACGGCATCGGCGATGCCGTTTTTCCTTTCCGCGTCCAGAAATCGTTCCCGGAAGAACGCAGTTATGTGGTCGTGGATTATGACAGAGCAGATTTTTCTGTTCTGAATATTGCCCCGAAATCCTACATGATGAGGGCGTCCGTCAAAATCGGAATTTATACCCGTGGATATTTGACGGGAGAATCCGAGAATCCAGATTTTTCTACGGTCGCAGACCTTGCCGACTACCTGGACGATCTTGTTCGGAGTGTTCTCGAAGTTGTCGAGCCTTGCCGCAAGCGTGTTGGCCCGTTTAACGGGCTCGTGAAAAATTGTGACCTTGCGGGAATCCAGTACGGAGTTTCCGACGATTCGGAAGCGACCCGTGCAGGTGCCTTGATAACTCTTTCTGTGTCCGGAGAAGTCGAGATCCCGCTCTATAATAATCTCGAAACGTTCACCCGTGCGACGAGCACGATCCGTGCGGATGAAGGCGACGGAAACGTTCAGGAATTCGAAACGGAGATTCCTCAAGAAGAATGATGAAACGATTCCCGATGTTTTTGCGCCCTACAACGTACATTCCACTATTGGAAAAAGTCGCTGAAAAAAGATTGATCCAACACAAAACAAAAGAAGGTAACAAATGACTTTCAACGAAATTCCTTCTAAAAACCTTGTGCCTCTTTTCATGACCGAAATCAGCAATGTGAATGCGGTCAAGGGTGGCGCAATGCCGCAGAAGAACATCCTTGTCGGTCAAGCTTTGGACGGCAACTCCGAATTCATCGGCACGCCGGTTCAGGTGCGATCCGCTACCCAGGCAGACGCCGCTTTCGGTCAGGGCTCCCAGCTCGCATTGATGTGCCGTGCGTTCCTGAAGAACTCCAAGAACTCCGATCTTTGGGCGTTGGCTGTCGCTGACGACCAGACGAATGGGGCGAAGGCTTCCGGCACAATTACGGCTGCCGTCACGGGCGTTCTTGAATCGACTGGTACGCTTTACTTGATGATCGGTGGCCAAGCTGTGAACGTCACTTGCCGTGCTGGCAATACGGCGGCAAACGTCGCAAGCGCTATCGCTGAACGAATCAACGCTCTCGGCAATTTGCCTGTCGTCGCCACGGTTGCAGATGCAGTCGTGACGGTCACCGCAAAGAACGCTGGTGCATTCGGAAACGGAATCGACATCCGTTATAACCATAACCAGGGCGAAGAACTTCCGGAAGGTCTTTCTGTAACGATTTCTGCCATGGCGAATGGTGCAGGCGATGCGAGCTACGAAGATGCGGGTCTTGCCGAAATCCTCGCAGGGACGTGGTACAACTCTTTCGTGATCGGTTCTTCCGATGCGACGAATGTCGCCTACTTCAAGGACATCCTTGATGAACGCTGGACCGCAACCGTCCAGCAGACGGCAGCGCTTTTCGTTTCGCAGAACGCTCTCACGACGAAATCCGGATTGCAGGCTTTTGGCAATGCGCAGAATGCGCAGGTTATTTTCACTCCTGGCATTCCGAAGACTCCGACTCCGGGCTTCGAAGTCGCCTCGGCCACTCTCGGCGTAATCGCTCCGCTTTCCCTTAAGGATCCTGCCGCTCCGCTTGCAAATGTTGTCGTGAAGGGAATTGTCGCTCCGCGCTATGAAGACAAAATCGGTCTTGCAGATGGCAACGATCTTTTGCGTGCTGGTGTCGGTCTTTTGAAGTCCGACGATGCTGGCAACGTGATTCTCGGCCGTTGCGTGACTACATATAAACGCACGGCGGCGGGCGCAGAAGATACTTCCTACCAACAGCTTGAAGTCATTTATACCCTTGCATACCTTCGCTGGTATTGGAATAACCACATTGCGATCAAGTTCCCGCGTGCAAAGCTTGCCGACGACGGCAACGTTTTTGGCCCGGAAGCTGGCGTGATCGTGACTCCGACGGACATCAAGGCGGAACTTCTCGAATGCTACGACTACTGGTACCGCAGGGGTCTTGTCCAGAACAAGGAAGAATTCGAAGCCAACTGTTACGTTGTCCGCGATCCGGACGATGATAACGCTGTTCAAATCTATATCCCGGCTGATTTGGTCGACCAGCTCTTTGTCGGCAAGTCCTTGCTGGCTTTTAAGTGAGGTGAAACATGGAAGATGTAGGCGGAAAGTCTCAACTCTTTGTGAATGGCGTCCAGTATAAGCTGAAGGCGAATCCGACAATCACTCCGGGCGGCGAATCCCGCTCCGTGATTATCGGCGTCGATGGCGTTATGCATGGCACCAAGGTCGATGCGACGCAGCCAGGCGTGATTTCCGGTGTGATTACCGACGCAAGCGATCTCGACATTCGTGAACTCAAGCAGCTCAAGAATGCGACCGTGAAGGTGATCAAGGCTAACGGAAAGAATGCAGTTCTGAACAACGCCTGCTTCAGCGGTACGGCTGAACTGAGCGGTGACGAAGGCGAAATCGCGTTCGAATTCCAGGGTTCTCCTGTAAAGGAAATCTAGGTCCTAAAAGAAGGGCGTTCCCGACGTTTCATGCAGGTTTCTTAGGGAGCGCTCTTTCTTTTTATCCGCATTTTTGCGATTGGAGCAAAGGCTTGTGTTGTCATAGTCGCAAGTGCCCGTTCGAATCGGGAGTGCGGCTTACAAAGTCATAAAAAAGGAGTAAAAATTTATGGCAGAATACAAACTCAAGCACCCGATCAAGAACGTCAAAGGCGAAGAAATCACCGCTGTCAAGATCAAGGAAGGCTTCAGCGGTGCGGACCTTGAAATCATGGGAAACGCTTCCGAAAAGGGCGAGGGCACGATGCTCATTACGATCGCTTCTCAGGTGGTGGAAGATTTCTCTCCGACGTATATCCGTGCGATGGATGCCCGTGATGTGAAGGCGCTTGCGGAAATCGGCAGAAGTTTTTTAGACGATGGCAAGGACTGAATCGGGTCGAATGCCTTGCTGCGCTTGCCGGAATTTTCCATTGGTCCTATGACCAGGTGATGGATTTGACTCCGGAGCGGTTGAAGTTCTCTCTCGCGGCCCTTGAACAATTTGCACGTTGGAAAAAGTGATGAAAGCTCTAGAGTATCTGCTCAATTTCAAAACGAACAAGGCTTCGATCAATGATGCGAATGGTTCCGTCAAGACGCTGAAAGAATCCGTTCTCGGCGTCGGCTCGGCAATCAATTCGGTCCGTTCCGATCTTTCGAAGTTCGCGGGTTCGCAGAAATGGGCGAACATCGCAAGCCTTTCTTCCAACGTTTTCAGCAGTATCGGGAACATTGCGTCTTCTGTCAAGAAGGCGTTTTCTACGTCGTTCGATTTCGTTGCGGATATCGCCGCAAGCGGCGACAAGATCTCGAAAACGGCCCGCCTTGTGGGCCTTTCCGTAAAGGACTATCAAGGATTCCAGTTTGCGGCTGAACGTTCCGGGCTTTCACTCGAAACGCTCGATTCCGCCTTGAAGAAGTTCAACGTGACTCTCGGCAAGGCGAAAAGCGGGGACGCCACGGCCGGCAAGTATTTCGAGGCGCTTCTTCCGAAGGGCATTTCCGAATACGAGAACAGCAAGGATGTCATTCTCGACATTGCGGACGCCTACAAGAAGCTCTCAGCTGAAGAACGTGCGATGGTCTCGCAGGACGTTTTCGGGAGTTCCGGGTTGCAGATGGTGGAACTTTTCGCCGGCGGAGCGGCTGGAGTCCAGGATCTTCTGGACCAGTTTGATTCCCTTGGCGGAGGATTTTCCGAAGAAGCGGCAAAACAGGCGGAAAAGTTCGACGATGATCTTCTGGATATGCAGAAGACGTTCGGTTCGATGAAGATCCTTTTGGGGTCTTCTTTGATTCCGCTATTCTCGAAGCTTTTCAAGACGATCACTGATTATTTTGTCCAGAACAAGGATTCCATCCAGAAGAGCGTTTCGAGCCTTGCGGAAACTTTAATAAACGGGATTCAGGCGATCATTCCGCGTATTCCGGAAATCCTTTCCGGGCTTCAGCGCATGTTTGAAATTGTCGGCGACATCGTCGAATTTGTCGGTCCTATCAAGAGCCTTTTTGCTGTAGGAATTCTCGGTTCTCTCGGCTCGATCGTTCCGCTCGTGACTTCCCTTGTGGGTTTGATTGGCGGTCCTGCCGTGGCGGCGATCGGCGCCGTCGCGGTCGGTCTTGCCGCCTGGGGTACCATCTTCAATTCGATCTACAAGAACTGGGACATGATGGTTTCGAGCTTCCATGATTTCGAGAACTGGCTCCGTGGAACGAAGCTCGGAAAGCTGATGGACTTCATTTCCGGAAGCAAGGTGGATTTCGATTCGGCGACCGCCGAGACGGATGCCGCAATGGCGGCATTGAAACCTACGATGAAGATTCCGGGAGCCGTAAAGTCCGTATCCTCTTCGACGACCACGACGAGCCGCTTTGCGGTGGACTTCAACAACACCCCGCCGGGCGTGACGGTGACCGCTCCGCAGACGGGCGATTTCGATTATTCCGTCGGTTATACTCTCGGAGGGATCTAGATGGCTTTTTCCGATACTTTGCACAAGGTAACGATTCAAACGTCCGCGGGCATCGTTGAATGCGTCGGCGGATCTTACGCCGGAGTTTCTTTTTTCGTTCAGGAAACGACGAAATCGGGCGGGCGCAACGTGGTGTCTACGGCGCTCCCGTCGAGCGACGAGCATGTGAACGAGGACCTTGGCGAACGTGTGCCATCGTACACTTTCAACTGGTATCTTCTCGGCGACGATGCCGAAGTCCAGTGGCAGAAACTCGAAGCGGCATTCCTGAAGCGCGGGGCATTCGAGCTTGTTCATCCGGAATACGGGAAATTTCAAGCGCGTTGCACGAACTATTCTTCCGGAATGCGCTCGAACGAATCCGGCTACAAATCGGGATCCGCCACTTTCGTTCCGGAATCCGACGCAAAGCCTTCTTCATTCAGCACAGTCGATGTGCATGGCGTCGGAATGGAAATGGTAAACAATTCCGCAGCCGATTCCGCTTCGAGCTTCAAGAGCCGCTTTTCCGTTATCGGCAAAGCGAAATCCGTTGTTGACCGCTGCGTGGATGCGACCGTGACCGTTCTCGACATCATCGAGGGCGCCCGCCAGAGCGTCCGCGATGTGAACGCTTTTGTTTCCAAGCTTTCGCAGATCCGTGACAATATCGGGCTTATCCTTTTGACGCCTTCGGACTTCATCGACCGAATTGAAAGCCTCGTGATGATGACGAAGGAAACGTTCGACTTTTCGGACGAGGCGTTTACCGATTACGTGAACGAAAGTCTCGTGATGATGGACGAGATCGAGATCGAGGAAGCCGTGGACGTTTCGAGTACGCTCTCTTCCGAAATCCAGCGGGCATCCCTGATGTTTGCAGCCGTGATGGCTGCACGGTCCGCCATGAATGCGACATACGAAAGCGCTGACGAAGTTCATGCGATGCGCGAAAAGATTTCGACAGTATTCGAAAATGCGATGGGAAAGGTCACGGAACAGAGCGATTACATGGCGCTTGCAAACCTTGCCGCCGTTGTGGACCAGTATTTGCGCGAGATCGTCGCGAACCTTGCCGTGATCGTGGATTACCCGCTTGCGACGACTAGGGATGCATTAAGCGTGTGTTACGACTGCTATGGATCGCTCGACCGCTTTCAGGATCTTCTGAACCGGAACTCGATTTTTGACCCGATGACGATCACCCGTGAATCCGTGAAGGTGCTTTCCAAATGATCGAAGTCTTTGCGAACGGGAAACTTTTCAAATATTGGACGGACGCAAACGTGAGCCGTTCCCTTTCGAACATTGCGGCAGGTTTCAGCCTGACTTTGACGACATCCGACACGTCGGGCGGACGTGTGCAATTATGGCCAGGAGACGCCGTTAAAATTCGCGTGGACGGCATCGACGTTCTCGACGGTTACGTGAACAGGGTTTCTCCGTCGTTTTCCGGAAGCCAGCATTCGCTTCTCGTTCAAGGTTTCGAAAAGACGTGCGACCTGGTGGACTGTTGCGTTGAAAGCCCTGTGGAATGGGCGAACAAGACGCTTGACCGCATCGTTTCCGATATTGTCGGGAAGTTTGGGTTGAATTTTTACAATCCGGAAAATGTGGACGTCGGGGCCGCTTTCGAAAGTTTCGCTGTCGATCCCGGAACAAAGGCGCTCGATGCGATTGGAAAGATCTGCAAGGAGCGTGGAATATTGCCGTGCTCCAACGGCCTTGGAAAAGTTTACCTTCTGCAGCCGTCTTCCGCAAAGCGTGGCCCAGAACTTGTGCAGGGGAAGAACCTGATTTCAAGCTCTGCGGAATATTCCCTTTCGAGCCGATACAGCGACTATTTCGTCTATGGCACTGGAAAGGCAAAAAAGCGCGTAGAATCGACCGCAAAGGATTCGGACGTAAAAAGATACCGTCCGCTTGTGATCGTGGACGCAAACGCCGTTTGCAAGGAAAATACGGACGCCCGTGCGGATTGGGAATGCTCGACCCGCAAGGCGAAATCCTTGCAGCTCAAATGCTCCGTCAAGGGATGGATGCGTGATGTTTCTAACCTCTGGGAACCGGGCCTGATCGTTTCCGTGACGGCTCCGGATCTTTTCATTGACGAACCTGTGGACTTGCTCGTTTCCGCCGTGAACTATTCGTTCGGCACGGGCGGTTCATTGACGAATTTGACGCTTGTCCAGGAAGGATGTTTTGCCCCGCAGCCGGAAATCAAGAAGAACCCGGTGAAGAAGGTCAAGACCCTGAGAAAGGACGCCTATGCGGCGATCGCAAAGAAGGTACACGGATGATCGAGATGATTGAAAAAGTCGTGCAGAAGTTGCGCCTGCTCGTCGGGCGCTGTGACGTGCAGTCCACGAAGTACAAGGACGGCCAGCTGACGGCGGACGTGGAACTGATTGCGGGCGAAAAACGGAGAAACGTAGAATTCCTGCAGAACTATGGTTTTTCGTCACGTCCGAAGGGGAACGTTTCGGGCGTCGCCGTGTTCATTGGCGGAAGCCGCGAGAACGGGGCCGTGATCGCCACGAATGGCGACGACATGGCGCCGAAACTCGAAGAAGGCGAAGTGATGGTGCATTCGCCTTTCGGCCAGAGCATCTATTTGAAAAAAGACGGCAATATCGAGATTTCCGCAAGTTCCACGGGCCAGGTGATCGTGAACAACGACATCGTATGCAAACGTGAAGTCTATGCAATGGCGATGACGGAAGCCACGAAGGTTTCTCTCTCGAAGCACATCCATGCGACGAACATGGGTTCGACCGCCGTGCCGACTGTCGGCTCCTAAAAAGATGTAACTCTTTCCATTTGCCGCCGAGGTTCTAAAGGTACTTTGGCGGTGATGGACTTGACGCTTAAACAGACTTCGAACGGGTCGTTCGACCTTGACTTTGACGGCGACGATCTGAAGACGGACAATTCGCTCCGCAATGCTGTTGCGATTTCCATCGGCACGTATGCGCGCGACCGCAAGACGCCGCAGAACAAGATTATCGTCGGTCCTGTGATTACAGGCTGGTGGGGTGACGCTTTGGATGCAGAAGGCACTCTTGGTGGCTATCTCTACGAGGCTTTTCCGGGCAAGAGTTCGGAAGAAGTCGTTTCCGATGTCGAAGGCCTTGTTCTCGAAGCTCTTGAATGGATGAAAAATGACGGCATTGCCGCCGATGTCAAGGCGTCCGCTTCTGCTTCCGACGGGATTCTGAACATTTCCGTGGAGATTTTCGAGCCTGACGGAAAGAGCGAAGATTACGCATTCGAAATCAACTGGAGAGCGACCGATGAGCTTCTATAGCCTTTCCGAACTTGTGCGCTACATGGAAAGCGCTTTTGCATTGAAATTCTATTCCGGTGCCGCCGTGCTCCGTAAGGGCGTTTTGAAGGTCCTTGCGACCGTTTTCGGCGGAGCCCTGTATTTGCTTTCTGTCGTGGCAAAAAGAATCTGGAAGAACCGTTTCGTGACGACCTGCGACGTGCAGGCGCTTGACGGATTCGGGGCCGAATACGGGATCCCGCACAAGGCTGCGACATTTGCGCGTGGATATGTGACGGTGACTCTTGAAGACGGTGTTTCCAGTGCGACAATCCCTGCCGACACTTACTTCATTGACAGTGTTTCCGGCAAGGAATTCAGGACGCTTGCTCCGTCCACGATTACGGCTTCCGCCTTGACGGTACTCGTGATCGCCTCCGATGCCGGATCCGATTCAAATTTGGATGCGGACACGGAACTTTCTTTCCGCGACGCCACTCCGACCGGTCTTGAAGATACGGCTGTCGTCGATGATGATGGTATCAAGGGCGGCTATTCTGTCGAAGTCTATGTCGATGGCGAAACTCAGGAATGGGGTGAAACGGCTGACGAATATCGTACTCGGCTTTTAAATAGAATCCAGAATCCGCCGCAGGGCGGATCCGAGAACGATTACAAGCAATGGGCGGAACGTTTTTCGTTCGTCAGCGATTCGTACATCAAGAGTGGTGAACCTAGAGCCAACTGTGTGGCTGTAGCTCTTGCGAATTACAACGCGGACGTGACGCTGAACGCTGACGAAGTTTCTCAGGTCGAGGAATACATTCTTTCAGATTCCCGCCGCCCGATCACGGCGGATGTCCGTGTCTTTAGCGTGACTCCTGTGTCGTTTACGATAACGGCAGCGGTCACGCCTTCCACGACTTCCGTAAAGCAGAGCGTTTCCTTGGCCGTCCAGAATTTTTTGAAAGATCTCGGTCCTGGCGCTTCGGCTTCTTTTGAAGCTTGCCGCGTTTACGTTCTGTCGAATTCGCTTGCCGACACTTTCACGATTTCTTATGTCACGCGTGACTACATCGCGGTTTCGAGTTTTGAAACGGATTTCGATGTTTCGAACGAACTTGCCGAGGTCGGCACGTCCACGGTCAATTTCACGAGCGCTGAATAATGTTTACCGTTTCTTCGACATTTTTCCGCGTCGGTTCCGGGTGCACCGTGACCGTTTTCGGCGGAGTTTTTACGCCGAATTGCAAGGCTGTGATCGGCGGTGTCGAATATGCCCCGCTCGATGTTGGCGAAGATTTTTTCTCTTTTGCCGCTCCAGGATCGGTTGGCAGCTATTCGTTCACGATCACGGATGGAGTGACATCGACTCCGACGCTTTCCCTCAAGGTCGTCCAGCTTTCTGATGTAAACGTTTGGAAATTGCCGAAACGTGGCGAATCCGAAATGTTGCATTTTGTGCTTGGGCTTTTGCCGCGTGGGTTTGGCTGGCACATTGTGCCTGGAATGAATTTTCACAAGCTCTTTTCGGCTCTTGCTCTCGGGATTCTGAAGATTTACGACAAGCTTTGTGATCTCGTTTCGCAAATGTCGCCGCTGACGACTTCCGATTTCGCGCGGTGGGAATACGAGCTCGGACTTCCGAAGAAAGGGCTTGAGCAGTCGACGAATGAAGGACGTTTGCGAGAGATTTTCCGCATCGCCCGCCAGCGTGGTGGGTGTTCCATTGTGCATTTTCGGCAGCTTCTAAACCTGTACGGATCGACTTACGAAATCTATGAGTATTGGAAGGACCCTGGGGAATTCCCTTCTTGGGTCGAAGATCTTGGCGACGGAAAATATTTCTGCGTCTTGGTAAAGCTTAAACTTGTGAACTTGACCTATTTCCGCACGGGTATCGGTCGGTGCGGTGACCGTTTGACTGACTTCGGCGACAAGGTTCTTGAGGAAATCCTTGAGACAGACAAGCAGGCTCACGTTCGATTCATTTGTACGTACACGGAGTAACTTATGCACAGAATTGATTCTGATGGATCTGTCAATAATCAGTTTGTCGATGGCGATGCATCGACGGGAACTGCTGGCACCGTTGTCGACGCCGCGTTCATGAACAGCGTGCAGGAAGAGCTTGCCGGGATTGTTGAAGGTTTCGGCAATACGCTTTCTTCTGTAAACAACGCCCAGATCTGGAACATCTTGCAGCTTCTCGGCATTCGCCCGCAGAACGTAACCGAAAATAGTTATGCGGTTCCGAGCACTTGGCGCGGTTCTACGCTTCTTTTTATTCCTCCGTCGGATTTTGCGGTAACATCTTATTTCCGCAGTACGGGTGTGATCGTTTTTGTCGTTCCGAAATGGGAATCCAATTCTCCGGATTCTATCTCTTTCGTTTACGGAAATTCGACTGTTGAAATTCCTCGTGGAAGCGCCTTGGTTGCGATTGCAACAGATACGCAGTTTGCGTGGTACAAGAGATTTTTGGTTCTCGATTCCGACAACCGTGCGGTTGTGCCGTACTTGACTGTCGGCGAAATCAATTCCATCGCATTGACGGCGACTTCTTTCTTCAAAAGTGCCGCCTATACGGAATTGACTTGGACGGCTGTAGGTGCGAAATCGGTTGCGTCGTTCAGCGTTCCGGCTGACATGATTTGCGAGCTCCATGTTCGCCACAACATGACGTTCAACACTACCGGGAACGAAACAGCGATCACTACCCTGTACGATTCCAACGGCAGCGGAGATGTCGTCTATTGGGATGTCGTTTCGGGCGGTGGATCTTATGCGGAACAGACGCTCGTCGTGAAGAATTCGGATTCCGCAGCAAAGTCTTTTTCGCTTGTTCAACAGTTCTCGATGGCTTCGATGACTTCGATGACCGATAAAATTACTTGGCGCGGTACATTCCGTTGCCTCTAGGGTATTGAATGAGCCAGACAGCTGAAGAAAAATTCCAGGCTGAACTTGCGGCGAACCTGAAGGAAGCCGGTCAGAAGAACATGCTTCTGACGGAGAATACCGAAACGGCACGTGACCAGGCGATGCAGAACGTCGCAGAGGCTTTCACTGAACCGCTGAAGGAATTCATCGACTCGGAAAGCTCGCTTGCGGCCGCCAGCGTAAAATCTACGGACGGTACGGTCGCTGTGACCGAAGGGACTGATTCGGAAGGCAAACCTTTTGCGGATCTTTCCATCCAGAACGAAATTGACCGTGCCACTGCCGCCGAACAGGCGAACGCGCAGGCGATCGCCGCCGTTGGGAACAAGGGACTTTTCGTCGTCGAAGGGCAGCTGAGATTCGGCTAAGGAGAATTTGAATGTCTAACCCTATCGTATCAGAACTTCAGGACAAGAATGGAAGCGTCTTCGACATCGCGGCAAAGCGTTTCTCCGGTACGCGTACCGTCCAGCTGACGGGCGATGTGACCGGGAGCGAGAGCGGGTGGAACGGTTCCGACACGCTCACCCTCGCCGCCACCATCGCCAGCGGTGCGGTGACTACCGACAAGCTCGCCACGAGCGCGGTGACGACCGTCAAGATCGACGACGAGGCGGTGACACTCGCGAAGATCGCCTCTTCCGCTATGAACGGCACGGTGCAGGACAACGACAGTAAGCTCGCGACCCACGCCGCCGTGAAGACATACGTCGATTCGCAAATCAGCGGGCAGGGTACGTACCTCGGAAAGCATACCGTCGCGGAAATCAACGCCTTCGAGACCGCGAACCTGCACAACGGTGACCGCGTAATGGTGTCGGATTCCGGAACTATCAACCTCGGCCCGGGCGGTGTCGGTTTCGACGTGGTGGCCGGCGAAGACCTTATCCTCTACAAGGCGGGCTCCGTCGTCCAGTGGGACTCAATGGACGGCAACTTCAAGACGAAGCAGACGGCTGTCGCCGACCCGACGGCGAGCGGCACGGGGCTCGAATTCATCGCCACGGCTTCCCAGAACGCCAACGGCGAAATGACCGTCACGAAGAAGACCGTGCAGGACGGCACGACCGCCCAGAAGGGCGTGGTACAGCTCGAAGATTCCACAAGCTCCACCAGCACCACGAAGGCAGCGACACCCAACTCCGTCAAGACCGTCTACGACCTTGCGAATACAAAGCAGGACGCCCTCCCGACAAGTGGAGATGCTACCGATACTTACGCAATCAACATTTCTGGAAATGCTGCGACGGCGAGCCTCGCGGAGCGATCCAAACAGGCGTACGTTCTCGCGGTGGATGGAGAAGCAACCACTGCGACGTACCGAAAGCTTGGGCACCTAATGACATCGAACGGTGGGTGTAGAGATGTGATTATGCTTGTGACGTCTCCGGATACTCTATACATGAACATTCCGGCGACATACCTCGTGTCGGTGACTAATCGCATGAGCACTCCACGGGTTCGTTACCTTTCGCTCGGTCCGTTGCAAAACGAATCCGTACGGATGGCGTCATTCGGTTATGTCCTCTATGACAACAACGATATTGAGTTGGCGATGTATTGCCCAAATTTCGGTGGCAATATTAAAGTGCAATTACTCACTTCTCACGCATTTACGCTTGATGAGGATTTCACTTCTTTCGACGGCACGGGATACGTTGTCGGTGACAGGTACACCAACGTTTCGTTTCTCGGCTCCGCCGCTATCGGCTCCGCCTCCATCCCCACCTACGTGGATGAGAACGGAACGGTTCAGCCCGTCACGGCTGTGGGTATCGCCAACGGCGGCACGGGTGCGACGGATGCGGCGACGGCTCGGACGAACTTGGGAGCGCAGGCGGTCATCAGCGACCTAGTAACCATCCGCAGCGGTGCAGCGAAGGGCGCCACCGCCCTCCAGCCGGAAGACGTGACCAGCTCCTATTCGGCGACGGGAACAGCTCCGGTCAACGGTACGGCGGTGGCGGAAGCGGTGGCGGGAGTGACACAGGACACGACCAATATGTCGCAGGTCACGGCGGCGGCCCTTGCGGAGCTCGCCAAGCGGATCGAAGGGATCGAACAGAGGGAAAACTACGGCGACCTTCTCGCGGACTCCATCCGCATCCAGGACTTCCCCCTCGTTGGCGGAAAGGCGATGGTCCTTGTCGGCACGTCCGCACCGACGGATGCTCCCGACTATTCCGGCCAGGTCTACGTCGATACGGTGAATGCGGTCGTGTACGTCGCAAAGGGCGAACGCTCCGCGAGCGACTGGCAGGCGCAGCAGGCGGCATTCGAATGGATGACGGGCGCCGAGGCGCTCCAGCTCTTCAACGACGCGTGGGACGCGGCATAAAAGGAGAAAAGTGAATGGCGACTTACGACGACAAAGGCGTAAAGGGGGCGCAGCTCAAGAGCATCGCTCAACAGCTCGCGACCAAGATCAAGACGAAGCAGGACACGCTCGACATCGAGTACGACGCGGCGAACGCGCGGCTGATTTTCAACAACGTGGAAATTTCCACGCCTGAATAGGAGAATAGACAATGGGCTACCTGAACAAATTCACCACCGAGAGCGAGTATTCCTCGGCGACGCTCCCGACCGATTCGAGCTCGGTGAGTCTTGTAACGGACACGAACTCCGTCAAGTACGACGGCGTAAACTGCGCCGTGAAGGTGCCGAAGCCGGGCGACGCCGTGTACGTGCCCGCCTCGTGCATCTACAGCGCCGCATCCGTGCCCGCCGGCACGGCTGAAGGATCCGTGACTTTCATCGCGGGCGAGACGCTGAAGACCGATTCCTCGAACGGCTACTGCCCGGAAGGCCGCACCGACCTTCGCCCCGTCGGCGTCGTCGGCGCCGTGCACGGCCGCAAGGCGCTCGTGCTCTGGAAGAGCTCGATTAGGGCGATGTGGGCGGAAGACGCCACTAGCACTTTGTTTTCGATTCCGAAGGACGTCCTTTCCGAGGAAGACTACGCGAAGGTGTACGCTCCGACGCTCGTGGATGCGGGAGGACGTGTGGGATGGCGGCAAACCGCATCCGTTGACGTACTCGCCGCATGGCTCACTGGCCATGGCGATTCGAGCGGTACAGGCTCGTGGGACGGCGGCGCGACTTCCGACGGAGAAGGCTCTTTCTTCTACACGCTCGCGGAGTGGCTCGGCACCGCCACCGGAAAGGTGCCGACTTCGGCGGAGTACGCCGCGTTCGAGGTCGAACCGTCCACGCCGACGGAAGCCGGGTGGTACAGGTACCTCGAATCCCGCCGCATTGCGAAGCCTTCGCGCTACACGTACCAGCAGGTCGTGCTCGGCAAGAGCAAGGCTGCGACGGCGGTGCTCGCGTCCGTGAACGCCACGCAGGGCAGGGCGTACTTCCCTATCGCCCAGTATGCGTGCGACCACCATGCGACTTACGGCTCTTACGGCGATTTCTACAACGTGGAAGGTCTCCGCCACGGCGACTGGTACATGATGGGCGTGGACGAGATGGCGGAAGTGTTCCGGGACATCCGCTACTCTCTCTCCGGCTACGGCGTGACCAGCGACCCGTTCAACCGCACCCTCTCCCGCATGGGCGGCATGGCGCTCGAACTCAACAGGAATGACGACGCATGCCGTTATTGGTGTCCGTTCCTGCGTTCGCGCGCGCTCGCGTGGTTTCTGACCTACCGCGGCAATCTGGACGGCAACCACTACCTGTACAACTTCAGGCGGGTGGTGTCGTGCGCTACCGTGGAATTCTAGCGGAGGCACCCAATGGCGACTTACGACAACAAGGCGGCGCTCGGCTCCGGGCTCCTCACGATTATCACGAACGTGCTGAAGAAGGTGAAGCTCTGTCTCACCAACAAGCTCGACAAGAGCGGCGACGGCTCCGATGTGACGGTCGAGTTCACGGAGGCGGCGAACCGGACGAACATCACCACGGGAAGCAAACTTTCAACGCTGTTCGGCCAAATCCGGAAGTGGTTCTCCGACCTGAAGGCGCTTGCCTTCAAGGACAAGGTGGGCGCCTCCGATGTCGAGTCGGGCACGTACAATATCGACATCAGCGGCAACGCGGCCACGGCGACCACCGCGACGAGCGCGACCACCGCCACTGCCACATCGTCCGGCAAGATTTCTGCCGGTAATGACTTGAATGATTACAATGCCGCCAACCGCAACTATCTCTGCAACGCCGGCGACTCCTCGACTGTCACCAACAAGCCGTCTGGCGCGTCTGGCGCGTTCGAGCTGGAAGTTATCCGAGGCACGGGTAATACATGCGTGCAGATATACTACAGCCGCGACGACGTGAATTTCAACTATATACGGAAGTATACGGGACTAAACGACGGCACGTGGACTGACTGGGTGAAGCTCTCCGGCAATGCGGAAGTGTTCACGGCGATCGTGACCTCCACGTCCTTTGCCGACGTGGCCGCGGCCTTCAACGCCGGAAAGGTCATCTTCGCCTACATCGGCGGAACGGTCTCCGGAGGGAGCAGCGTCTTCCGGCAATCAGTGCCTCTCTCGTACGTCGTGTACGAATCGGACGGTACCACTCCCGGTGCTTTCATCTTCCTATTCGAGAACAGCACGCCGAAAACGGCGGTCGGCGGCGGTGTCGGCTCGACGACAAGATGGACCGTATCGAGCACCGGCTGGAGCTCGTCCGTTCTCAACGTGGATTACGCCGTAGCGGCGGGCACGGCGAACTCTGCGAATACTGCGACGACGCTGTCGTCCACGCTGCCCATCGGGCTCGGCGGAACGGGTGCAACGTCGGCGACCGCGGCCGAGTACAACCTGCTGACGAAGACAACGACGCAGCTGTCCGCCGTGTCCGGATCCGACCGTATCCTCTTCGCCTTCGTCTCGCCATCGGCATCCAACGGGCGCATCGGCGGTTACCGCACCGTGGACGAGGTGGGCGCTTATATTCTCACGCTGATGTCGTCGTACCGAAAGTACGCGGGTATCGGATTTATGCAGCAAATCTGCTACGCGCCCACGTCTCCGGGGGCCGGGCGCGGCAACGTCCACATGTTTGCTGGCGGAAAGTGGCACAACTTGGTGAACATCTCGGAAAACGATGCGGGCAACGTCAAGATCGCGTCCATGCCTTCCGATGTCACGTCGTGGACGGACGTGCTGAACCCGCCGAGCTCCATGTTCGTGGCGAAGGGCCTCTGCATCACCCGCCAGGGCTACGTGGGCACGCTCCACGGCTTCCTCGTGCCGAACCCCAACACGGAAGACTACCTGCCGACCCGCAGTTCCAACACGGCGACGACGTACACCCAGAGCGGCTACAAGGCCGCGGCATGCACGCATCTCCGTATCGACGGCTTCGACGAGAACATCGTCGGCGGCGGCATGGCCATCTTCACGGGTGGCCTCATCCTCTACGTGCAGGTGTCCAGCGGTACGCTCCAGGCGGTCACCACGAGCAGCTTCGGGAACTTTACCGCTGGGTCGGAATACTTCTTTTCAATCCCGATCTCGTTCGGGTCCATCAAGTAATCGTAACCAAGGCGAGGTATGGAATGAACTTTGAATCCATGACGGAAGTGGCGAACATTGTCGGGGCTCCGGCTTTCGCCGTGCTCTGCTGTTTCGGCATCGTTGGCTTTGCACTGTACAAGATACTCCCCAGGCTCAAAACAGCCAGTGACGGCACGAAAGCGATTAAAGCCGACCGGGAGCGGAAGCAGAAGGAATATGCGGACAAGTTTGCAGATCTTGAAAAGGGGCTCGCCGCAGAGATCGCGGCACGGAAAACGCTCGAAACGATCATGAGCCAGAGGCTTGACCAGGGCGACAGCCAGTTCAAGAATCTTGAGCGCAAGCTTGACGATATGCAGAAGTCTTTCGGCGAAATAAACGCTGGCGTCGCCAGTCTTGGCGGGAAAATCGAAATGCTTTTGAAAATCAAGGGGGTATAGGATGGCAAAACGAAACAAGATCACCGTCGAGAACGTCAGGGTCTCGAAATTCATGACGACCGAATCGATGCCGAAGCATTTCACGGCTCCGTGTACGATCTGGCTTTACTTTAAGCGGACGATGGCGAACGGCTGCCAGTACCGTGGAGTCATCAGCTTCTCAATCTTTGCGGGCTTCGAATGCGACGGGGCTTCGACTCCGTGGCCTTTCTCCCTGCTCGTGCCTCGATGGCGCAATGGCGACGACCTTTACAACGCTGCTCCGGTTGCCCACGACATTCTTTACATCAAGATGGGGCTTATTCCTGGCATGGATTCGAAATCTGTCGGTATGGAGCTTTCCCGCGAGGAATGCGACGATGTTTTGCGTGGCATGTGGCGGTGCTGGGGAATGTCCCGTTTTGTCGCCGGATGCGCCGACAAGGGGATCGAGGCCCTTGCCGGAGGGAAATCCCACTGGGGAAATGACGGCTACAATGTCCGAAACCGTGTCGCCGTGCGCTGGCGCTACACTTCACTGTAGTTTTACCCGCTTGCGATAATTGGCGGTTAAAAGATGAAACGATTTTGAGGCTTTTGCGCTTGCCGGGGCTATTTTCTAGGGCATGGAAAAAGAGAAAAACGAATTGCCAAAAGTAGACAGTGATTCTGTCGAACATTCCGCACCCGTGCAGGGCTGCCACTACGATTTCAAGCCCGTCAAGGAAACGATCGAACTGATTGAACAGATTATGCAGCGTGAAAGCATTCCGCCGATGGCTCGCTATTGCATCGCTACTGCTTTGAAATATATCTTGCGTCTGGGCGTCAAATCTTCGAAGTGGGAAGAAGATGCGGCCAAAGCTGAAAACTACCTTCATCGTGCCATTACGGGCGGCTGGATGGCAAAAAACTGATGGCAAGATATTTTTCTTTCGAAGAAATGACGGCGACGAATACGGGGCTTTCGAACGTGCCGAACTGGGAACAGATCGAGAACTTGAGAGTCCTTGCAGACTGGCTCGACGATGTCAGGGAATATTTCGGCGCTCCGATTCGTGTAAATTGTGCGTTCCGTTCCAAGGCGGTAAACGCCGCTGTGGGCGGAGTTTCGACTTCCGCGCACTTGGATGGCTTCGCGGCCGATATTTGTGCCTGGAGCGGCAAGGAAAGCGACAACAGGCGTCTTCTGAACATTCTGAAGACGTACACTGTAGACCAACTAATTCATTACCACGCTGTCGCGGGCGTCGAGAGCTCGCCGATCAGATTCATTCACGTTGGGCTCAAACGGAAAAGCGGTGCCCAACGGATGCAGATTATTTGCAAATGATTTTTTGTCTCCCTACCAAAAATGGCTCGGCGATTGCCGGGCCTTTTTATCGCGTTGTCCGAGATTTATGCTTCCGACCAGCCGACTTTCTTTTTCAATTCTGCGAGCGGTTGGTTTGCGAATTCTTTCAGTAGGTATCGCAAAAAGGCGCTCGTGTTTCCGCTTGTCTTCGGCGGTATGCCGATCTTTGCAGCCCTTACCTGAGCTGCCGTTAGCATATCTTCGTTCAGCGTGACGGTGAAGCGTTTTAGACCTTCGATTTTTGCGGGCATAGCTTACTCCTTGATTGTGACGAAAGATCCGTCAAGGTCGCTCCATTCGCGAGCTTTCCAAGTTGCGCCTTCGCTTTTCTTGCCATAACGGGTGATGGTCACGGTGCAGTCGTCGCGAATCGTGATGTCGAAAGACTTGAACTTCATCTCCGTCGGCCATTCGAATTCCTTGCCGGCATAGATGATTGCGGCTTCGTCGGGCGTCAATTCGCTGGAGAACCAGGAAGTTTTCCCGGTCGTGGAAGAATGACGGTGCAGCGTGAGCTCGACGCCTCGAATGTTTGCGAGCATTTCGGCGCCATTTTCGGCAAAGATCTTCTTGCCGATTGAGTTGCATCCGTCGACGGCTGTGCCGACGAAATTGCCGTAGCTGTTGACTTTCGCGTTGATGTACTTCGGATGATTTTCCATGCGGATGACGTTTTCGGCGCCGTTGATGATGTCTTGGATTTTGGTCTTCATGGTGATTTCTCCTTAATTGATGGCGAACGTTTCGCCGAATTTTTCTTTGTGTTCTTCGGCATATCTGTCGACAAACTTTTGCGGTTCGCATGGAGCGAGCTCCGCATGGAGTTTTTCGCGGATGTCGTTGTCCATGTAGATAGCGATGTCGTCGATGTTGTAAATTTCTCCGTTGACGGTAACGGCTTTATCGGCGTCGATCCAACCGCTTGCGCCTTTGACGACTTCCACGAATGTGTTGTCCCGGATGTAATCGTTCATCTTTTCTTCGCGTGTCTGACCTTTTGTGAGTTCGTCTTCGTCGATGGTGGAGACCCAGTTTTCGTAGGTGTCTACGGATCCTGTATCTACATGCATGTAGAAGCTCTCGGAACTGTCGTTGAAATCTTTGAGCCATCCCACAGCAGCGGTCTTCGCTTCTTCGCAGTAGTCGTCGCTTTCTTTGTCGCCGTACTTTTCTTCTGCGTGTGCAAAGTCGCGATGGGCGCAAACGATGGCTTCTCGCTGCTTGTCGGTCATCTCTTCGGTGAAGGCGTCCGTGCCGATTGCGGAGTATTCGATCACGAGTTCGAGGAATTCTTCTTTGGTTGCGATTTTCATTTTGATTTCTCCTTTCCATTCGTTTATGTCTATAATATACACATTATGCATATAATATGCAATAGTTTTTTTATTTTTTTCAAAAAAAAAATCAGATGCGGTTCACCGCATCGTCGAGATCGGACCGGCGAACGTGGGCGTAATGCTTGAAGAGTACAGCCATAGAGTCGGCTTCAAGTCGCATGAGCTCCTGCACGGCTTTCGTGTTCACGAATCCGCTCATCCTTGACATGGACGGCGTCATCATCTGCGGAGGCACGAGAACGTGCAGATAACGCTGGACACCTACAGCCACCTCCTGCAGGAGGACCTGACGGAGGCGGCGAATTCGGTGGGCTAGGCGGCGGCGCTCCGCTCCTTGGCGAGCTTGGCGGCAGCCCTCCGGCGCCTTCCGCGTTCGCGTTCGTAAGCCTTGCGTTCAGGCGTCCGGTTGCGTTTCCGGTCGGCTTCCCGGCGCCTTTCCTTCACGTCCTCGCGAGACAGGTATTCCTTTGTCCAGGCGATGCGTTTCGGGTCCTTGGCCCGCTTCCTGTCCGACCTGCGGTTCAGTTCCCGGCGCCTTTCCGGGTGTTCCTCCGCCCACCGCTTGATGTTGGGCTTGTTGCGTTCCTGGTACTCCTTGACCTTGTCCGGGTTCGCGTCCCGCCACGCCTTCTGCGTCGCCATGACGCGTTCCGGGTGCATCTCGCGCCACCGCTTCGTGGCCCGCTTCGCGTTGCGCTTGACGGGATCCTCGATGAGGCAGACGGTGCGCGTGAAGTGGTGGGCGGCGATCTTCTCGGCAAGGAGCTCGTCGAAGGTTTTCTTTTCGGGCATGGCTGGCTCCTTATGCGGCGAGAGGCACGTTGTATTTTTTCACCCATTTCTGGAACGCCTTCCGGGCTTCGGCGGTCGGGTGGATGTCTTCCGCCCGTTCGTCGGCATAGAACTGGCCGACGGAGAACTTGCGCCCCTTGATTTTCAGCTCGACGGTCGAGTTCGGCTTCCCGTTCAGGGTGATGAAGACGAGCACGCATTCCTTCTTGACGACCTTGGCGGAGTAGTTCATCGAGACGATGCACTGGTGCAGGGCGCGCGCCTGCTTCCCGTATTCTTTCACGCTTCCGGGCACGAAGATGGAGAAGCCGTCACGACCGTTGAAGGTCTTCCCGAGCCACTTCTTCACGGCCTTTGCGTATTCGGCCTGGAAGGCGGCCTGTTTCAGCTTTTCGGCGTTGCGGCGTTCGCGCACGAGCTTGTCGTGGCGCTTTTGCAGGTCGGAAGGGAAATGCCAGTACGGATCACTCATGTCCTTGCCTGCGGTTCTCGCCATTTCGAGATAGTCGCCGTACAGGATGATCGAATGGTCGTCCAGCTTTTCGCAGAACCGGAGCTCGGCTTCGCAGAAATCGCGGCAGGGCCAGTTCTGCTTGAGCTCGATCATGCGGGCGGTCCAGCCCTTCACGAGACGGCGGATCTGTTCCGGGCCGTAGTCCTTGCCTGGATTTTCCCGCATGATTTTGAACCACGCCTTGAGCGTCGGCTTCGAGAGCCTGTAAAGGATTTTCGACGTGGCGAGCTTCCAGTACCCTGCGGCGACGACGAGCTCCACTTCGGGATGTTCTTTCCAGATCGGGAGCAGCTCGAAGATTTCGGAGATCGTGAGGTCCGCCTTCTGGAGGACGTAACGGAAATTCGGGTGGGCGTCGCAGACGAGAGCCTTCTCGCTTTCGGTCGGCTTGTCCCATCCGAGGCAGGGCCTGAAATTTTCGGGCACGGAGCCCCACGGTTCCAGTTCGGTCTTGGTGCCGCAATACAAATAATAGCAGCGTTCGGTTTCGCCCGGGAAGCTGACGCCATAGCCGGCAAGAGGCTTATAGTAGAGATTCCGGGATTCCCTCGAGCCGTCGTCGAAGGTGCGGAAGACATCGAGGGAACGGTCCTTGTAATAGGCGGTGGCGACGGCGCACAGACGGCCGTCCACCAGCTGGATGCGCTGGTCGAAATTCACGTGATGCATCAGCAGAACCCCGGCACGTCGAACATGGATACCTGGCCGAAATAGCGGTGGCCGGCCGGTTCTTCATCAAGGGTGTCGTCCGTTTCGACCGGGGTGGGTTCTTTCGGCTTGGGCACCTGCGGATTTTCGGTCTTTTCCGGAACATCGTCCTTGACCGTTTCGGCGGTGACGGGTGCCGTGGATTCGGGAGCCTTTTTCTTGGCGGGCTTTTCGGGCTTCGCTTTTTCGGACTTTTCCGGTTCGGATTTTTCGGCCCACATTTCGTCGTTGAAGTAATCCATGCAGATGCGGTAGCAGACGGCGTCGTCCACGTTTCCGTTCTTGCCCCCAAGGATTTCACGCGCGCACTCGGTCAGGTGCCGGATGCAGTCGGAGAAATGGGATTCATTGCCTGCGTATTTTGCGCAGTTTTCGGCGAGATAGGCCTTGATCTTGTCTTCCATGGATGCGGATGCGTTCATGGACTTGTAGGATTCGAGAAGTTCTTTGTTTTTCATTGTTTTAGTCCTTGAAGATGGAGATGGCGAAGGCGATGGAGCAGCAGAAACTCACGATGACGAGCGCGAATCCGAGCCACGGCTTGTAGAGCATGACGAGCAGCGACACGGCGACACCCACGATCGATACCAGAAGCATGATGTCTTTAAGAGAGATCATTATTCCTCCCAGGTAATGATGAAATACGTCTTGCCGGGTTCCGCACCCCATTCGGGGCGACCCTGCCCGATGCGGATGCGTGGGTTCTTGAGCGTTATCTTCGGGCTGTCCGCACGATAGCCGTTGCGGAGTACGAGCAGATCGAAACATTTGAACAGAGAATATTTTTCAAATTTCTTGAATTGGAATCGTCTCTTGTAGTACGGCTTGATTTCTCGGTACTCTTCCTTTTTCTTTCCGTCCCGAATCATCGAGAACCAGGGTTCTGCGATTGTAAGCGTGAGTGTTTTCATTTGTCAATCTCCTTAGTATTCGAGACTCTGTTCACGGGAGTCTGCGGGTTGTTCCGGCTGAACCGCTTCGGGCTTGGGTTCTTCGGCAGGTTCGGCAGGCTTGGGTTCTTCGGCAGGCTTCGTGTCGAGCAGGTCGCTCTGAATCTTCATCGCATACTCCTTGCTGTACGCTTCGTTCGACTCGTCGAGGCGGATCGGCATCAGCAGGGTGCAGATGGTGTAGGAGCCCCACCCGTAACAACAGCCCCTGTCGTAGCGGACGGCTGCGCTGTGGAGACCGCTCTTCCACACGGAAAGGTGGATCGTGAACTTTGTCCCCTCGTCCGGACAGAGGAGCTTCCAAGACTTCAGCAGGTCCGCACGGAGTTCATCATCGAAGTTATAGTCTTCGACCGATTCTTCCGTGATGCGTGGCACGACAGCCTTCACGTTCGGGTACGGGACGTAATCAGTCAAGCCCTTGCCGAGCAGGCGGTCCGCCCCGTCGCAGACTTCCCTACAGGCGGGGTTGATGCGGACGAGTTCCGCCCAAGTGCGGGAGGCATCTTCCTTGAAGTCAAAGAAGAGACGGAACATCTTGTGTCCGTCCGTCGCTTCGAAGATGCGGTCGCCATTGTAGTGGATTCCGGTGAGAGCCAAGCGAGTCTTGTCGGTGGAGACGACGGAGAAGAGAGCCTTGGAAAGATTCTTGATGGATTTTTCAGAACTGATGAGAGACATTAGTATTTTCCTTTTGTGTTTGGTTGTGGGTTAGAGAGGCAAGGCGGGGATCACCTTGCAGAAGATTTGCGGGAACTTGGCGAGCGATTCCAAGAAGCCCGTTACGTCATCTCTGTTTTCGCTAGTCCAAGCGAAGTTACAGACTTGCGAGCCTGCGTCAAAGCCGCCCCCATCATGGAAGTGGGACGGGACCCGCTCGCGGCGCTTCCATTCGCCGCCGGGCCGCCTGACCGCTAGGCTACGGTGCCGAAGTTTTAGTGGAGGATTAGCCGTCCATTGGACACGCCGTATCCGAACTGCTCGATCGCTTTCAGCAGGACGCTCCGATAGTAAGGCTTCATCACGCCCACGGTCCTCGGCCCTTTATGGAAGGTCGAACGGTACAGAGTGTTGTAAACGTGGTTGTGGGTGTGACCGCCCTTGTTGGGGCGACTCACGTAGTAATCGATTACGCCGTTTCCCAGAAAATCGAATTTTATTTTTCGGCCGCTGTATTTTTTCATTTATTGTCCTCCTTGGCTTCGCTTTTCGCCCACGCGGTGAAGACGTCGACGCATCCATTCCAGTAATCCTTGCCGCACTTGCCGTTGATCGGACAAACACGGCAATCGTGCCTGATGACGTATCTATCATCATCCGGGTCATTGCATTCTTCGCCACGATCGACAATCAGATCTTCTACCTTTTCGACACGTTCGCTCTCCGGGAGAGTCTTCTGCCAGGCTTCAAAGTTCGTCATTCGCGCCTCCATTTCTCGCAGTTCCGGCTTTCGGACATTGAGCAGTCGGTGAAGTAGCGGCAGCCCCAGCAGTGGTCCGGGGCGGTCGCCTTCTTGCGGTTGCGCTCGTAGATGGCGTGGCGTTCCTTCTTGCTTTTCGGTTGTTCGCCCGGACGGATAAAGTCCTGACGAAAAAAGATTGTGGCTTGTTCGTTGCTCATAGCTTCTCCAGGTGCTTGCGGACGTAGTCCGCGAAAACCTTGTAGAAATGGTGGTTGTCCTGCTCCTTGGCGAGTCCAGTGCACCGGTCGAGCTCGGAAATCACCCCGGCGACGAAGTGTCGGTACAGAGTCACCTCGGCGTTGAGGTAGCCGG
>Ga0326512_10000566_pt1 | contig 32530 bp, 50 predicted proteins | sample 1_2617_0518_D_FD_203652 | JGI IMG/M metagenome (GOLD analysis project Ga0326512, IMG submission 203652) | Bovine rumen microbial communities from UC Davis, California, United States - 1_2617_0518 | ecosystem: Host-associated > Mammals > Digestive system > Stomach > Rumen | place: USA... | reverse complement strand
CTTCTCCCTCTCGGCCTTTTCCGCCTCTCTTGCCGCCTTGTCGGCAGCGTCCTTTGCCGCCTTTGCCTCTGTCTCTGCGAGCTTGTCGTAGTGAGCGGTCACCTGATCATACAGCTTCCACCACTCTGCATCGCTCTCATCACGGTACTGCTCCAGTATCGCTTTGCGCTGTTCCCAGTACTGCTCTTCACTTACCTGATGTATGGCGTACTTGTTCTCGAGGTCTGAGAGTGCGCTGTCAAGCGTCTCCCCCGCAGCACCCATATTGTCGGCAGTGTCCTTTGCGTCCTGCGCCCATCCCTCGGCCTGTGCCTTGAGTGATGCCGCATAGTCGCTCATGGGTCTTGACAGGTCAGCCTCGTACTTTGTGCCCTTGCTCGCCCACGATGTGTCTATATCGAGCACTTCGTACAGTTCGTCCAGTGCGTCGCCGACAATATCCTGTGCACCTCTGATGCCGTCAGCCGCACTTTCCGCAGCGGCTTTCAGCTTGTCCTTGTCAAAGGAATCCACTATGCCCTGTGCCGTCGCACCCTGCGGTGTCAGTCCAATGGCCGCTGTGAGTATCGGATGTTCCTGCTCAAATTGCTCGATAGCATCAACAGCTATGCCCAGAGCATCAATGACGCCGTATGCTATTTGCAGGCCGAGACCCGCATAGTCATAGTGCACAGCACCGTAAGCAATGGATGTGATGATGTTCGTGCCCATCTTGACGAACTCAGGGTATGCTGTGAGCATCGCCTTTCCGAGCTCCTCCACGATGGTGGGTATCGCATCCGCAAGCTCGGGCGCATGGTTTACCAGTGCCCTCACCAGTGCGGTGATTATCTTCACGCCCTGTGTTACGGCCGCCGTCGCCAGTTCGGGGATGTCCTTGCTGAGAAGGTTCACCACACCGTCAACGAGCGCATCCACTACCTGATCGGCATTATCCTCCACACTGTCGGCTATTGTGCCCACCGCCTCAATGATAGCAGGGGTCAGCTTGTCGGCGAGCTCGCTCATCGCCTTGATGAACTCGGGCAGATAGTCGATGATCGCCGCCGCAAGGTCTGCACCGTTGGTGATCACCGCATCGAGGATGGAGCTGAGCCCGTCCACCACAGACGGCAGGAGAGCTGTTATCGCCTGCGGTATCATCGGGAACACGCCCTGTGCAAGGTTTCCGATGGTGTCACCCATGTTGGAGAATATCTCCGTCAGCCTTGGCATTATGTTCTGCTCTACCGTCTGTATGCTGTCGGTGAGCTGTCGTGTCAGATCAGCCACGCTCTGCTCCGGGTCAGCTATGCCCGTGAGCAGGTTCTGCCACGCCGCCTTCATGGATGCTATCGAGCCGCTTATCGTGCGCGACGCTTCCTCGGCAGCGTTGCCTGCCATTCCCATTTTTTCCTGTATAGCACCTATCGCGTCAACTACATCTGCATAGCTTGATATGCTGTACTTGACTATCTCGCCTTGCGTTGCCTTGTATGCCTCGGCATCAGCGAGCAGGCGCTCCATTTCGGTCTTAGTCCCGCCATACCCCAGTTTTAAATTATCGAGAAGCTGATACTGGTCTTTTGCAAATCCCGCATATGCCGTCTTGATAGTCTCGATGTCGCTGCCCATCTTAGAGGCGTTATCCACCATCTGAGTGAGCGCCTGATCTGCTTTGTCAGCAGCGGCCACGACATCACCGTCAAGCGACTGTATGAGCGATGCCGAGAAGCCCGTCACCGTCTCCATGTATTCGTTGGCACTCATGCCCACGGTAGAGAATGCCTGCGCTGCGTTCTGCCTGATGGTGTCCGATGCGTTTCCAAACAGCGTCTCCACACCGCCTACAAGCTGCTCAAAGTCCGCATACGCCTGTATGCACTGCTTTGATATATCGGCAAGGAAGTCAACGCCCTTTGCCAGAGCGAGCGCACCGACTATCTTCTTGATGCTCTCGGCGACCTTGTCGCCCATCTCTACAGCACTTTGCCCTGTTTCCTCTATCTTCTTTTTCGCGTCATCGTTTTCCGCGTTGATGTTGAAGGTTACCTCTCCGCCGTTCAAGTCATGTCACCTCCCCCGCCTGTTTCCTTGCTTTATCAAAACGCTTTTTCAGCCTTATCTTCATAGCATTGTCACGCTCTTCTGCGCTCGCATACTTCGGCTCACGCTGTGCCCTGAGCGCATATATCCTTTTCAGCTTTGCTATCCTGCCTCTGTCATACTTCGGTACATCCTGCATCTTCGTAGCTCTCACGCTCAGCACCTGCTTGAGCCTGCACTCATCGGGCAGACCCTTGAACAGTGCACAGAAGTCCACCCAGTGAAGCTTCACCGTGTTGAGGTCGATGCCGTACACCGCAAGGAACGCCGCATAGAACAGAGCCTCATCCTCGGCAAAGTCGAACACAGGCTCATGCTCGCCCGCTCCCTCGCTCTCCCCGGAGCGTCCGGGTGCGATCCCGTCAAGGTAGAAGTCGAGCATCGCCCTGACAGCTCCGTCGGGTGTCACGCCGTCGGGCAGTCCCGCAAAGTAGAACTCATTGAGAAGCTGATGCGATGCCCCCTCACTGTACAGCCTGCACATCAGCCTGAAATCGGGGTCAATGGGTACCTTCACCCCGCCTATAACGATGGTGCGCTTCTTTTCCTCAAACATATCCGATAAAAGGGCACAGCCTTTTGATCTGTGCCCTTTCCTCCTTCACCTGATGTGTTGGTTATGACCATGTATAAGATTCGGGAGCAGCACCGCTCTTCTCAAGTGTGCCGCTTACTGCGAGGTTCTCCTCTGCATTGCCTGAGCCGTCGGTAGAGAGCGAGAGGGTCGCTGTGCCCTTTTCACCCTTGCCGGTGAGCATGTTGAAGTAAACATAGTTTACGATAGCCGCCTGACCGGTCGCGTACTTGATGCTCTCCGCATAGTCCTGGAACTCATCGCCGCAGTATCTGTCCACCTCAAATGCGATCGTTCTCTGATTGCCTGTCTTGGTGGTAGACTTGCCCGCTCTGATGTATGCGCTCTGCTTGGTCTCGGGATTGAGTGAAGCCGTAACGGACTTTGCACCCATCTGAACGACTGCGTAGTTGGCAACAGTCGCATCCTGAGCCGCAGACACGTCAACAGCAAGCACCATGTCATCCGCAGTGACAAAGCCTTCGAAAGTCGCGCTCGGCGTTACGCCTGTCATAAGTTCGGAAAGAAGCATGTTCATCCTCCTTTGTTCATTATCCCCCGCACCGAGATGCGGGCTGAGTATATCCATGATTTATTATCGTGTACGATGGGCACGGGCAGAGTATCTATGCGTATGCGAGGCCGTGCAAAGCCTTCCACGGTGATGGATGCGTTCCTGAGTACGGAGCATATGCCCGCCAGCTTCGACACAAGAGCCTTCTGCTCCGTATCCTTGCCCGCTCCCGTGAGGTTGAACTGCACAGCAATATCCCTGCGGCCGTCGAAGTATACGTTGTAGGTCTCAACGCCCGAAAAAACTATAGCCGTTTTCCCGATACCATCGCACACGCCGATGTTGTCGATATTGCCTGCCTCTCGTACAGCCTCCGCGAGAGAAGTGTATATATCATCCGCCATAGTTTATCACCGCTTTTTCAAACACTTTCTTCCACATATCCCGCTTGGTCTCGGCAGCCCTCTTTGCCCATTCGGGGCAGGCGTTCGGGTTCTTGTCGTGACGTGTGCCCGGGAATGTGTATTGATACTCTGCGTATGGTGTCACCCATCTGAGTATGCCCTTTTCGGGCTCTGAATGTATCAGGGATGAGTTGATGAGCGTCGATGTATCCTGCTTGCACAGATAGTTGCAGTCCTTGAGAGCCTGCTCGGATGCGGCAAATATGCCGAACTCCGTCGCCTTGTCAAAGACCTTCATGTCTGCGAGCTTTACATCTACCTTTATCTCCATATCCTCACCGCCTATGTGAGATCACATTCCATGTGGTCATATGTGAAGCCGTACAGCTTCCTGACCGTCTGCACGGTGTATGTCACACCGTCAAAAGTTATGCGGTCACCCTCGTTGATATCCGCATCATTGGCAAAGAGCCTTGCACGGATCATCGGCATGTCTGCCGTGAGCCCCCATGTGCGCCCTGTCTGAGGTTCTATCCTCGTATGCTGTATAGATACGCTCGAGGATGTTACCCCGCCCCATTCGTCCGCCACGGTCTCGCGTATGCGTGTGACGGTATGCGGCAGCAGATATTCAGGTATCATTATATCAACTCCCTGCCGGGTGCGCTCATTGCCACGCCTCTGCACATAAGCCCCGCACTCTCAAGGTAGCCCTGAGAGAGAGCACACGCTGCCGTACTTGTCAGCGATCCCGCTCCCGTTCCGGACACACCGCTCATCGAGAAGGACCCGATAGTAAACGATGTGCCCGAGGAAGCCGCAGACCATGAAGCCGTGCCGCCCGCATTGCCGATGTATTCAGCCTGCGCACATACGGCCTTCATGTAGTGCTCCGTCTGATAGGAGCCCAGAGGCTCACAGGATATGATGTTGTCTATCACATCCTGCGCCCGCTGCAGAATGGTGGCGATATCATCGAATGCCGCGCCGTGATATGTGTTGTTGTAATACTCGACAGTCACAGTCACAGCCATGCTATCACCCCTTATCAGGATGTATATGTGTGAGCGTAGATGCCCGATACCTTATTGTCGTATACCTCGGTTATGCCGTAGGATCTGTAGCCGTACTTCCATGCATCACCCGTCTGGTTGAGCTCGGGGGTGATGATCTTGGATACAACGTGCTTGCTGTATGCGAGCACTGCGGACTTGGACACGATGAGGAAGTTGAGGTTCTTGCCTGCGGTAACAGGGGGCACAGCCTCTGCATCAGCCACTCTCTTGATGTAGCCGCCTGCCTCTTCGCCGGATGTGGTACCGTCGAGAAGGGTGATGCCGCTGTAGAAGCGTGTCTGAGGTACGGTGATAACGCCCGCAAAGCGAGAGAGTACCATCTTGGACTTGGTGGTGTCCATGTCTTCGATAAGACCGTAGAGAGTAGGTGTGATGAACAGATATCTGTCGTTCATGTCTGCCTCTGCCTCATCGAGAGTGTCGGTACCAACACGGAGAGCAGCGATCACGTTCGCGCCGGTGGTGAGTGCTGCGGATGCACTGCCGATACCGCTGTGCTCAGCGAGCTGTGCGAAACGGAATGCGTCGAGCTCGGGGATCACTCTTGTGCGGACAAACTCGCCTGCGAGCTGACCGAATGCGAGCTCCTGTGTCTCCTCGTTGTCCATTGCATCAACTGTGAACATTCTGCCGCGCTCATAGTTGAATGTCTTGGTCTCATAAGCGAATGTAACATCACCGTCAACATAGCCGCCGCTTCTGCTGTAATCAGCAAGGCCGTCCATGCTCATCTTGGGCACGAGTATCTCGTGTGCGTTTGCGCCGAGCCTTACGAGGGTATTATCGCCTTCGAGCACGGCAGTCTTGGAATTTTCCTTGTATACTCTGTCAAGGATATCACTGTACTTCTTTGCAAGTGCTATAGAATTAGACATTGTATGACCTCCTTAGTCTATATTTCTTACTCCGAACGAGCGCAGCAGCTTCTTGTCGCTGATGCTCGTTTCCTTATCCTCCGCCTTCACGCCCGTCTTCACGGGAGCGGTCTTCTTCAGCAGATCGGGATACTTGTCCGTAACAAGCTTGATAGCCGCGTCAAAGTCGTGCTCTTCATCAACATATCTTGTCGCCAGTGCGATGACGTCCTCAACGCTCTCCTCGCGTATACCCGCCTTATAGCAGGCATTGACACGCTTGAGTGCGGCATTCTCCGCATTCATGGTCTCGAGTGACTGCGCTGTCTTCTTCGCTTCACGACCGAGCCTCTGCTTGATGAGCTCATCGACCTCAGCCTGAGTGAACGTGCGTTCCTTCGGCTCTTTCTGCTTTTCGGGCTTTTCTCCGCTCTCCCCGGTCTTTTTTCCTTCGTTTGCGGTGGTCTCGGCTTCCTTAGGCTTCTCATTCTCGTTGCTATCAGCAACAGCCTCCGCCGTTTCCGTGCCCTTTACATCCTTGTCTGCTTCGGCAGGAGCGTTCTCCTGCATTGTCTTCTCGTTTTCTTCCATATCCGGATACCTCCGTATTGTAAACCGTGTAATTGAGCTGCACGTCAGCTATTATGGTTATTATAACACATCAATTTACTGACATTCAATGACATCTTTTTCGGGTTTCTGCTTTTTACCCCTCTGTTTTCAACGAGAATGCCCCGTATTTGTTTCCGAGGGTCAGGGCAGTATAATTTGCCACCATGCTTTTGGATGCGTCTATGCCCCCGTATCGTTGCGTATATGGTTATTGCACTTTTTGCACATACCATGGGAAGCATATCTGTTCACATATGAACGTCTGCTTCTTATGGTTGCAAAACAGCCGTTCCGTTGCCGCTGTGGATGTTTTTGCGCACATACATCCCTGTCTTTGAGTGCTGTCTATATCATAAAAGCTGTCGGGCATACCGTACTCGCTGATATACACATCATACGGCCTTGACAGCGCCCATTCATAGAAGCGCTCATGGTCAAACCCGCCCTCGTTGTATCCTTTCGTGTTCCTGTACGGGATATCACAGTACACAACAGCGTTTTCGGGTATCGGCACGTTCTCATACGATGTATTATATGTTTCCAGACTTTGCAGCCTTTCCAGACTTTGCAGCCTTTCCAGCCTTTCCAGACTTTCCAGACTTTCCAGACTTTGCAGATTATCTATCTGCTTTGTGTCTACATACCAGTGTGCGCCGCGCTTTATGCATTTTCCGCTCTTGACCGCCTCTGTCAAGACTATCGTTCGATATGCAAGCCGCCGCCCGCGCCTGTCATCAATATCGCAGAGACGCTTGACCGCATCCGCCTCAACAAAGGGATATTGCATTATATTATCCGTCTGCCGCCAAAATATCAGTTCATGCAGTGCTTTTTTGTACGCCTCCATATCGGGCGAATAGGCGTATGTCCGACGGTCGTTTCCAAACGAGAAGCATATTGCGGCATACGGGTCTGTATCTTTTAGCCTGATAAAATCCTCACGGCTTATCCATCTATCCTCGCCCTTGAATTTGCCATGTACAGCCATGTCAAAGCCTTTTGCAACTGTCGGCTCTAACTCGTTGTATATCACGCGCCTGTATTTGCCTGATAACAGTGCGGCATGAGATACAGCACCGCCGCCCCCGAAAAGGTCAACAAACACATCCGCAGGCGGCAGTACATCCATAAGCCACCGCACGATTTTATTCTTGCTGCCCTGATATGGCATTCCGTAATTCATGCTGTCACCCTCACATCATAGGCATGGGTATCGTGCTCTCCTCTGCTATGCGCTCGAGCTCACGCCTTGCTGTCTCTTCGTCGCACTTGAGCACGTCCATCACTGCCGACACCTTCGACTTGAGCCCCGCATTCACGAGATTTATGTTGTTCTCGATGAGCTGATTGTCGTCGATTATGATGTTGTCCTTGAAGCCTATCACGATGTTGAAGTCGCCCTCGGGTATCTCACCCGTTGCCTGAGCGAGCTCGATGACCGCAGTGCATGTCTGCTGTATCGTCTCTGCGAGCAGGTTCTTGTAGTTCTTCATCGTGATGGCGGTCTTGTTCTCCTCGGAGATGATCTCCGTCGCTGTCTTCACGCCGCTTGACCCTTCAAATGACAGAGTGCCCGCAGAGAGCCCGCACTGGAAGCACAGGATGTTCAGCAGAGCCGTGATGCCCTGAGAGTGCTCCTCGACCCTCAGCTCCATTGTGTTGTCCTGTATGCGCAGGTCTTTGTCTTCATCGCACTTGAGAGCCTGATATACCTCGTCGTCACTGTCAAAGTACTTCTCCACCGCTCCCGTGTCGGGATTGACCACCGTGCGGATGCATGAGGAAGGCACGATTATGCGCTTGCGGCCGAGTATGAACTCCCTGACAAGGCTGTCAAAGGCTATGTCAAGGGAGCGGAGCGTGTCAAGTGCGTTTGCAAAGCAGGATATGCCGAGCGGCAGTGCCGTGTCCTTGTTGTTTGCTATGTTCGGCGCATAGTACTGGATCAGCGGCACGCTTGTCTCGGGAGCGGGGTCAAAGTCGTACAGTACATCCACAGGTACTTCATCACCGAGCCTGCCCTCCTGCCCGCTCCGGAACAGCTTGTGCGATACCTTCGTCACGCCGTCCTCGAAGCTGTGACGCTCGTACAGCGTGTAGTAGTAGCCGTCCTTTGCCGTCTGTGTAACGAACACGCCGCCCGTGATGTCCTTGCCGTTCCACTGTGTCGGGTAGAACTGCCGCCCCTCCACATAGTCAAGCTGTACCTGTCCTTCGTCGATGTATTCGCGTATCACCATGCCGCCCTCAGCAAAAGCCCTTGCAAGGTGTCGGGGCATCTGCCGCCAGAAGCCCTGCCTGTCAAGGAAGTCCGTGAGGTATGCGTCATATGTCTCGTTCCCTGCGGTGATCTCCACCTGCTCGGCGAATACCCTGCGTGCGAGCTCATCACAGAGCACCTTGCCCACGTTGAGCATGTTCAGCTGCCTCGTGCCGCCCTTGTTTGCCTGTAACCCTGCCTTCTTCACGCTCTTCCATGCAGGCCTGCCCTCGTATACAGCCGCCCACCTGTCAATGCACTGGTAGAATCCGTTGTCGGGCGGGATGTCGTCATACGCCGCCCTGAGCTTGTCAATGTTCATCCTGTTCCTCCTTGCGATAGTGTATAAAAATACCGCACATCCTCAGATGCGCGGCTTTGCACTTGTCTGTACCTGCTGCTTGCTACCAACTGATAAGTTCAAACGTTGATGTGTCGGGGTCAAAGGTTATTTTCACAACGACCTCAGCACCGCCCAAAGTATCGGCATATTCAACAAAACATTCTTCGGGCGAAAAATGAAGCTGTAATATTTTTTTGATGACCTTTCCGTTTAATTTGATGACCATATTCATCACTCCTTTGGTTTCCGGCGTTTCCATGCTCATGCCTCCCTGTATAAAAATACCGCACATCGTATGATGTGCGGTTGTGCCTTATTGATTTTGTGTCAGGTTCATAGAGCTCCGCCCGTCCAAATGCGATCTCTATGACTACATTCTTGCGGGCACTCCTGTACTATTGGCAGCACTTCCGCCGTTTCCGCTGCCTTTTGTACGGTTAGCCCACACTGTCTTCATGGACTTGCTCCTGTCATATCCGTACACCTGTGTGTTCTCCATGTGAGCACCGAGGCCTGTCTCCTTGCAGAAGTCCTTGTATCTGTCCTTGTCTGCCCTCAGCCTGCCTGCCGCCTTTTTCAAGCCCTCTTCATCGCCCGTCTCCTGCATCATCATGCACTTGCGCTTGTCGGCTCTGATCTTGCGCTCCATTGCCCGCTGCTGTTGGGTCTGCTGATATCGCTCTGCGTTCTGCTCTTCGGGATATGGGTAGTATGTCCGCATGCTCACGCCCGGGATGAAAGGGTACTGCTGATGCCCGCAGTTGATCCCGAACAGCCCATCGGGCTCGCCGTATGACGTCTGTGACAGCGGGATGTATCGTATCGGGTTATCGTTGAGGTCGGTGGTAGTTCCTGCCGTCCCGTTCCGGGAGAATATCCGCCCCTGATAGGGCGCACACTTTGGTCTTGCTCCATTGTGCGATGATACCTCGATGAGTGATATCCCGTATCTGTCGCACCTTGCATCCTGCGCCGCCCTTGCCGTGTTGCCCATGGTCGAGCGCAAGTCCATCTTGACATACGCCTCGGGCGACCATTCACGCCCCGCCTTGTCTATAAAGCCCGGTATGCCCTTGACTGCGAGCCGTTCCAGTGTCCGACGTGTAGCTTCCTGTAAGCTCTCCGTGCCCGACACCACCGACATAGACCCTTGATTGAGCTCATTGATGACCGCCTGCCTGTCGAACTCGTCTGCCGTCTCCCTCACGCACTCGGAATAAGCAGAGGCCGTCTGATATCCCATCACCGTGTTGACAAGGTTGCAGTCCTCTTGCAGTGCCTGTGCATAACTTTCGGCTATCCTTGCATTCTCAATGTTCAGCTCCTGCCGTGACTGTCTCTGGAACGCATCGAGCATGTTCCGCTGTTCATCGGTCATTTTGCCCTTCTCAGACAAGAGATTGAGCATCGCCGCATCCAGTGTGCCGACCTCGCCCTCAGCTGCCGCCAGTATCGCCTCGGCTATCTCCGAGGATATGCCGCCCGCATAGCTGTCTATTATTGCAAGAGCCTGCTGATTTATCTCCCCCGCCCTTGCAAGCTGCCGTATGCGCCACGCCGATGTGTCGGATACGCTCTTGTCCTTCATGATCTGCTTTGCTATCAGCCGCAGGAGCTCATCCTCCATGTCCCTGTACGCCTGTATCACGGGCGCACTGAACCTTGCTATCTCCTTGTCGGTCATATCCTCACCATGTCCTTCATGAATGCCTCCGTGCTGTATTCCTGTGCATCGAGACTGTCGATGTTCGTTGACCCGTTGTCGAGCCTCACGTCTGCTGTCGCCTTGTCCGCCCATACAGCCGTCTGGAACGCTTCTACAGTGTCCTTGCATGACCGCAGTATCTTATACCTGCCTGTCCCATGAAGGATGCAGTAGAAGCGTATGCGGTCGTTTATGGGGTATTTCCTCGCATTGTGTATCTCCAGTCCCGACTTCCTGTGTGCCGCCTCTGCTCTGAGGCCGCCTATGAGTGTCTGCTCTGCACTGTCGCAGTACACATCCACCAGTGTAACGCCCCTGAGCCGCTCCCTGCACAGCCCCACGAAGGTAAAGAAATCCTCATACAGCTGCATGGGTGTCGCCGCATCCTTCCTGCGGTAGTCCGCCACCGTCACAATGTACTTGAAGCCCTTTGCATATGCCGTGCAGTTGAACGCATGAGCCGATGAGCCGCCGCCGAAGTCCACGCCGATGGTGGCAAAGAGGAGCTCAGACGGGTCTAGCTTGTCAACGACGAACTTCTCCGTATCGTCCGCAAAGGTGCGGTATATGAGCCCCTCTGCGTTCGTCCATTCGCCGAGCACATAACGGTTATAGTATACCGTCCCCGAATACTCCGCCTTGATAGCGTTCGCCACCTCAGCAGGAAGGAACGGGTTGTCATCGAGGCAATACGCCTGCATATACAGGTCTATTCCCTTTTCGGGAGCGGAATCGAGGAATTTTTTGAACCAGTGTGTCCGCCCCTCGGGGTTGCAAGTCCCGTCAAATCGGGAATACGACTTGTCCATACGGCTTGAGATCATTGCAAAAACTTCCTTGTTCCACGTCGCGACCTCATCGCCGTAACAATATTTGACCGAGCATCCGCGGATCCTGTTCACCTGGGTGACCTTGTCCGCTCCCAGACAGTAGCACTTCTCACCGAAGAGCATCGCCGTGTTATCCGAGCGGATATCCGACACAAGACGGCTTCCCCATATGTCCCGCAGCGGTTCAATGATATTCTTCTGCAGCGTGCCTTTGGTGTTCCCCAGGATGAGCACTATCCCGGGAAGCCCCGCGACCGCCCTGATCCGCTTGGGTATCACATAGTAGTCCATGTATGTCTTGCCCGATCTCGTTGCACCGCACTTGATATTCCATCTGTGCTGTCCCTCGGTAAAGAACTCCCGCTGCTTGTCCGACCACATCATGCTCCGTCACCCGTGAGCTTGTCGAGAATGCCGTCGAGCTTGTCGAGCTCCTCACCGCCGTCCTTATCCTTGAGCATCTTGAGCTTTTCCTTGTCAATGCCGAGCCTTGCCTTTTCTATCTTGAGCTTTTCATCATCGCGGGTTATCTCCAGTATAAGACGTGCAGCAGCCACATCGCCTTGCTTTGCCCGCTTGAGCAGGCCGCACATGACAAGCTGCTCCTGTGTCACTTCACCTTTAAGGTCGAAATCCTCGGCCATTGCGAGGTCTTCCTCGGATGTTATGCCTCGGACAAGGAGCTCATCGAGCACGACCTTGAATGTGCGCCGCTTTCGCCTTGCCTCACCTGACTTTTTCCCGCCCTTCGACCCGTTTTTCACGGCTTCTTCACGGCTTTGCTCCGATGTGAATGGTCTCAGGTTCTTCTCATTTGCCATGCCCTCACCTCCTTACAAAAATAGAGCGCACCATTGCGGTACGCTCTGCTATTGTATATTATATCACAAAAACTTACTGACATTCAATGACATCTTTTCCAGTTTTTCCAGTGCCCGCTTGTGTATCCTCATGACCTGCCTCTGACAGTACCGCATCGTGTTGCATATGGTCTCCCATGACTGCCCCATGATGTACCGCCGCGTTATGACTTCCTTCTCCGTCAGATTGACCAACATCTTGGCGTATCCCTCGCCGATCTCCCTCTGCATGACCGCCGCCCTGAGCAGCTCCTCGGCCTCTTCATGGTATGCCGCCGCCTTGACGAGCATCTTCTCCGTGAAGTTGTCCTTCGTGCTCTTGCCGCCGCTGCCGCCCTGAGTGGGAGCGGGGGAGCAGATCATGGCATCGAACTGCTCCGCCTTTTCCTTTGCGAGTATGTACCGAAGCTGAGCCTGTCTGACCTCCATCAGCTTGCGCTGTACATTCACCTTGTCACCGCCTCCATGAGCTCATCGAGCCATCGTGCGCACCGTCCCCATGCATCGGTGTAGGTGCTGCCGCCGTATGGCTCATAGTGCAGATACCAGGCATCACACCCTTGCGTAGCCCTGACCGCACAGTACAGCCCGTCCGCAAGGCCTACATCGTCGGCATCGGTGACGTGAACATTGGCGACCACCTCTATCACGTCGCACCTGTCAATGTTGATGTACCTGTCGTATTTATCCTTTGCAAACATGATCATCACCTCATATCATAAACCTCATCTGACCGTTATGCACATCCATGCAAACGACCATGCCCTCAAGTATCTGTTCGAACGTGTAGTGCCTGAGTACCTTTGTGTCGCCGCTCGTTCCGTTTATCAGCCTGTACAGCCATGCGCCCCTTGCGTCTATCTCTACCTGATCACGTCCGACCACGCCCCATCCGACACCGCCGCCGTTACTGATGAAGGCATCCCTGACCGCATCGGCCTTGTCCTTGTCCGGGGCATCGGCGGGGAGACGGCTGACCGCCTCCCTTGCCTTGCCTATCTCATACGAGCATTGGCGGACTATCTCCTTGTACAGATCAGTCATCTTCATCCGCCTCTGCGTTTGGGTTTATGTTATGGTTTATACTTTCAAGCGCATCTGCTATGCGCGTAAGCTGTTCAGCAATATCTATCCCTCTAACGTGTATTTCCTCTGCTATTGTCGGATATTTGCCGCTTTCGCCATATGACAGCCTGTCGCCTATCATGTAGAGATTTCTCTCACAGTCTTTTAGAAAATCTACAGCGTCTTCGCTTTCAAAAAAGTTCTTGATTTTGGTATTATCTTTCATATGCTTTTCTCCTTCGTATATATCCAAATGTTTTGGCGTATTCAATTGTGAAGTATACATCCCAATCATCTATACAATGATTGTGCAGCGTTTCCTCTGTGATTGAGCCATGATGTGCGGCTTTATGGCAATTTGGGCATAGCAGTATAAGATTGTCAGGCGTTGACCATCCGCCCTCCGATACAGGATAGATATGATGTATCTCGTTTCCGTATGCCTGCGGATATTCAAGGCTGATTTCCTCATTATCACCGTATTCACGATATCCGCAAAGCGCGCACCTGCCGTCATAAGCGATATACAGTGCTTCTTTAAATCCGGGCTTCATCATCTCTTTGCGGGCTACCGGTATGGGCTTTTTCATATGCTTTCCTTCCCTTCTACCTTTACGGCATCAATGAGCTCCTGCCAGTCAATGCCGACACGTTCCGCCAGTATCGCCTTGAGCTCAACGTCCGTGAGCCACTTGTCGAACGCCTGCGGGTATTTGAACAGAGCCACAATGTCTTTGTACAGCCCGTGCAGCTTGTCCTTGTGCCATCCCCTGCGGTAAAGGATGTACAGCACTGCCGCAGTCACCGCAGGGGCAGTGCATTCGAGTGCCCGCTGCGTGATAGCCATACCCTCGGCGTGTGAGAGCCGCCGCTGTGCTATGTGTGCCTTCATCCCTTGCCCTCCAGTATGTCGAGCATCCGCTTGAGCTTGACGATCTTCTCTTCCAGTGCCCATATGTGCGCCTTGATATCCTCGGCCATGCTCTGCTCAAAGCTGAGGGTAGCACCGCTCCCCTCGCTCTTGGTTGCCTCTTCCTGTTCGGGCTCACTCTGAGCGACCTCTTCCACGGGAGCGGTCTGTTCCTGCTCGGGAACATCGGGCACATCCTCGGGTGTCAGCTTCCTGTATACAGGTGTGCTCGTTTCTTCGGTATCCGCAGCGACCTCTTCCTTGGTGGGTCTCATTGCCTTGATCTCGCCTCTGCACTTGTGCCAGTTCCTTATCGTCGAAGGCTGAACACCGAAGTAAGCGCACGCGTCCTTTATGCCAAACTCGCCGAACACATCGAGCACCCTCAGCTTTTCTTCGTTGCTGTACCGTATGCCCTGAGTGTGACTGTGTGCCTTTTCCTGTATCTGCTCGTCAATGCCCATAGGTGTTATATCTGCCATGTGATCTTCCTCACTTTCTTCTTCATGCTTTTGGGTTTCCTTCTCGTATCGTTCCACCGTGCTCTGCCGTACTCCCTCTCTGGGCTCGAATCCGAGACACCACCCATTCTTGTGCGGCCGTTTCTCTCCCGTGTGCAGGAGATAGGAGCACCCGGTGAATGTGCTGCGGTTTCCGCATCCGTGTACGCATTTCTGACAGAAATACCTGTCCATCGTGCCGCCGTAGCCTGTATCATTGTCCAGGCCGTACATCTTGCGCCATGACTTGATGCTGCCATCACTCACGCCGTACTCCCTCGCGGCCTGAGCCGTGCCTATCTTGAGGGAGCGGAGCGCCGCCTTTCGCCTGTCCACATAGTTGTAATGCACCCCGCTCTTTGTTTTCCTTCCTGCGCTCATACGTCGCCTTCATCCTTTGTGATATCATCGTCCGAGCGGTCGAAGCCTATCGGATCATCATCCTCCCTCAGCTCGATATCCCACAGCCACAGCATATTCTCCTTGAAGTAGTTGAGCATCTTCTCCTCATCCAGTGTCTGAGCACTCTGCTCCTCGAAGCCGTCCACATATATCTTGCTGTACGGCACGCCGTTGTCACCGATGACCCTCTTGAGCACTGCCCTGCCGTCCTTGTCGAGCACCTTCTCCATGAGTATCTCTTCCATCTTGCTCATCCTGTTCACCTCACTTGATGATAACGGTCTGACCCTGTTCGAGCCTTACGCCCTCGTACTCCTCGCCGTCCTGTATCTCCTTCTTGAGCAGGGTCTTGTTGATGGTGGGAGCGGCATACTTGAGCAGATCGTCACGCTCTGCCGCCGCCCACTTGATGAACGCCTCCTCATCGTCTATCTTGACAGACGCTGCCGTCGCCCTGACCGATACGCATATACCCGGTCTGTCCACCTTCTTGAGGCTTACAGCGTTCATGCTCTCGATGAGGTACTTCTTCATGCGCTCTATCTGGTTCTCTCTTGCCTTGCGCCTCTCTGCGAGCCTCTTCTCCAGTGCTTTCATCTCATTGACGTCGGCGGAGATGTTGGTGATCAGCTTGCCGATGTTCTCTACCTTGTCCTCTATCTGCATCTCGATAGCTTCCAGTGTGTCGAACCATGCCTGCTCTGTCTCTTCGTCTCCCTCGAACTCCTCAAAATTGTTATAGAGTTCATAAAAATCACCAGTAAGTTCATATAAACAGCTCATTTTCAGATCTCCTTTACCTTGATTTTGTAGAAGTGAAGCATCATTTTGCGCTTCATGACAAATATCCTGTATGCAGGATCGCTCGGGTTCCTGTACCCTTTCACATCCTCCACCACGAATCTGCCGCCTTTGCGGTATGTGAAGTCGGCAATGTATGCGAGCTCCGCCTCGGTCACTGTCCCCTCATCCGTCTCTACCCTCTGGAAGGGGATGAGTACAAACTTGACCTGACGGGCAAGGTCGGATATCTCCCGCCTTCTCTCCATGTCCTTGAGGATGAACCACCGTTCCGCCTCCTTCTTGCTGTCAAACTTTAACCCGCCCATCGTTATCTTATGGTTGCCGTACTTGTTTTGTGTCTTCGGCCAGCTCATACACATCCTCCATCCTTGCATAATATTCCGCCCCGCTCCCGTCCCTGAGCACGAGCGTCTTGCGTCCCGTCTCGAAGTCCATGATGTACCGTATCAGCTTCATCGCCTGATCACCGTCGAAGTATCGGGGGCAGCGGTATATGACCATCTTGTTTGCGTTGCTTGCAACTTCGTTTGCTGTAGTCATTTCTGCCCCCCGTTGTCCTTGATCCATTTCGGATTACAGGTGCACATCACGCTCACGAGCTCACCGTCTCCGGTGACCTTCACGGAATATCCTCTGCCCAGACAGGCAACACAGTCTTTCTTGCCGATCGTGCCCCGCTCCGAGTTGAGTATCTTCATCTTTTTGACGGCCTCGTTCCTGTTGAACAGCTTGCGCTCTTCTCCGTCCATCGGTATGTATTCCGTGTGTGCTATCTCATCGAACACGGCCATAGCCTCCGGCGGGATGTGCTCATAAGCAACGCCGCAGCTTTCAAGGAAAGCCCTGACCGATGTGCGCACGCACTTTCCGAGATGCATCATGTTGGGATCGCTTTTTACCTGCCGCTCCCTTACAAGTCCGATGAGGTCCTCCTCGCTCAGAGTGGGAGCAGGATCGGGAGCGGCTTTGGGTATCATCGCATCGAGGTCGGGCAGATCATCGTCAAACGAGCGCATACGACTTCTCCTTGGTCTCCTTGTATGCCTGCGTGAACATCTTCTTGCTTTCTGTCTCGCTGCTCATGCAGATCGTGTGGTATCCCACCGCCTTGACTGCCGCCTTCACCTCCGGCGACATATCATTCAGTGCTTCCTCTTCTCTGTTCACACCGTACCTCAGGATGAGCTTGTACACCTCGTTCCATGCCTCACCCGCTCCCATGCGTTCGGGCTTGGGTATTATATCTGCGGGTGCGGGTGGATATATCGACGTTCTGAGGTGATTATCGACAAGCGGCATAACCTCTCTGATGTCATAGCCTTTGAACAGGTCGTACCATATCTCGAACGCTGCGTCATTATCAGCAGGAAGAAAAGTCGGGTAGATAACACGTATCTTCGCCGCTATCTGCGCAAAATCCATCTCCGTCATTTGTTTCAGTCTCCTTTCTCTCAGCTTCTTTTCTTGCTGCCCATTCATACAGTGCCCTGAACCTGTCCTTGCCCTTCTCCGCCTCGATCTCCCTGTCGGTCGTGTCTGTCCTGTTGAGATAACTCTCAAACTTTGTGCCGAAGAGTGTCTCGGGTCTCAGGAACTTCTCGTATTCCGTCCCTGTCCACACTCTGAACATCTTGCGGATCACTATCTCGAAGTCGGAAACGGTAAAGCCTTCTTTGAGCCTGTCGTGTATGAGCTTCACTGTCTTTGGTGTGGTGCTCTTGTAATGAGTGCCGAGCACCAGATTAAGAGTGTCGATTATTTGCGCGACCTCGGCAGGAGCCGTCTGCGCATCGTCGGGCTTGCCCGACATAAGAGTATTATCTTCTCTCTTCTCTTTACTATTTTCTATCTTCTCTCTTCTATCTTCTATCTTCTCTCTTCTATAGCTTTCGGAATTTTCAGAAGCGGGCTTTTCACTTTCTTGTAAGCGGGCTTTTTCATTTTCAGGAAGCGGGCTTTCTGAATTATCAGAAGCGGGCTTTTTCTTTTTTGATAAGCCCCCTTTTGTTCCGTTCTCGCTGTTTGTTCTCTGTGTCTGCATAACGGGCTTGATCGCTTTGAAAACTATCGCCGCAAGCTGAGAGAGCTGAGCAGGCTCTTCTCCGTAGAGAGAATAATCAATGATAGCCTCGTATATTTCAAGGCGCACCATCGGATCATCTATCTCCTTTGTTACCTCCCGAAAAGAGCCGTAGAAAAGGAAGTTGTTTCTTTGGTATGCCACGTTCTCACCACCTTAGAACGGCAGATCGCCCTCGTTGATCTGGTCAAAGTCCTGCGGCACATATCCCTGATTGACCTGTCCCTGAGGTGCGGGTGCATATGCAGGGTCGCCCTGAGGATACTGCCACGCGTTGCCCTGGGTGGGAGCTGCTGACGGCGTGTCAGCAGCTGACCCGCTCCCTTTGCTCTCGCAGAAGTAGTGAAGGTTTACTATGCAGTCATTTGTGTATACCTTGCCGTTCTTGCCGTCGAAGCTGCCCGTCTGCCATCTGCCCTCGACAAGTATCTTCATGCCCTTGTGGAGATACTTCTGTACAAACTCCGCAGGCTTGCCGAATGCCTTGCAGTTGATGAAGTCCGTGTTGCCGTCCTTGTCGCCCCTGTCCACCGCAAGGGAGTAGTTCGCAATGAGCGTGCCGCTCTGAGCCTGTCTGATCTCCGGCTCCTTGGTGAGCCTGCCCATGAGAAATACCTTGTTCATGATGCCTTACCTCCTATTATCTCGAGTACCTTGCCCCAGTTCGCCATCAGATGATTGTACTGCCTCTGATTGAAGTCCGTCACCTGGGCGATGGGCTTGTTTTCCTTGCTGTATACTGCACATACCGCCGCAGGATTGAGCCCCCGCCTGCTGCATTCGTTGAGTATCGCCTGTGCCTGTTCGGGCGTTACCGGTGCGTTCTCATCGGGAGCGGGCTGACCCTGTGCCTTCTGACCCTGTGCGGGCTTCTGTGCCTTATCGCCGCCGGTCGTACCGGCTTGATATTTCGTGCTGTCCGTGTTCCAGTACACATCAGCGGCAAAGCCGAGTGCCTTACACGCCACCGATATAGCATCCGTGAGAGCCATCTTGTAGCCTTCATCACTAACATATACGCCGTTCTTCTCCTTTGCCGCGAACATCGAGCCGCCCGTGCCCTGTATGGGCTTGCTCCATTCGTTGTCCACCCTGACATACAGCGAGATGTTCACGAATGCCGCAATCTCATCGCCGCACGCTTCCATCCACTGCTTATCTATCGTGTAATACCACCCTATTCCTGCCACACCGAAGAGCTGTGTCAGCATCTTGATGCGCCACATCGGGTTGATATCGCTCTTGCCCTTGAGCCTGCCCGCCTGTATGGGCTTGAGGGCATCCTGCGGACACTGCCGCACCTGATCATAAATGTCCATGTTGTTCATTCGTTCCACTCCTTCACCAGTTCGTCAAGGCTCAGGCCGAGCACCTGCGCCATCCTGTATGCCGTATCGAGCCGGGGCATCGCCCCGCCCCTCAGATATGCCCTCAGCTGAGGCATCTGTATATCTGCCGCTCTCGCAAACTCCTGCCGGGACATTTCCGCCTCGTACAGTCGCTTGATCAGACAGAGGTCAAAGTCGAGCCGCCTTGCGTTCATTCTGCTATCCTCTCTATCTTGCTGATATTCCCCTCGAAAGTATCGTCCGAGTAGGAGATATCACCCATCTGTCGGGCTTCGTCGCTCAGAGCAGGGGTGTCCACCACGAACTCTATCACGTTCTTCCCGCTCCCGCATGGCGTGTACTGGTTGTATGCGTCCGTGTGACAGTCCGCCTTTGCGTCGCCCATGATACAGTGTATCGTCTCGCCATTGTCGAGCGTGATGCGGAAGCGGTCACCCACTTCCCCGTAGTACGAGCCCATTGCCACCATGTAGTCGCCTGTCTTGTACTTGCGTATGCCGTATTCGTCCGTGTACGCTTCCTGCTGCATCTTGTACTGCACCGAGGAAGTGTCCGTTATCGCACGGAAGTCCATGTACGTCTTGAATGATGTGTCCCCGTCAGGCACATCCATCGTCTTGTCCATCGAGTAGTACATGATCACCGGCTCATACGACACCGTGTGATCTTCTTTGGTCTGTCTGACCATGTTGTCTATCAGTGATACGGATGTGATACCCACCGTCGTGATGGTCACCACCTTGAGCATCCATATCAGTGCGCCTCGTTTTGCCATCTCTTCTCGTTCCTTTCTCAGAACAGGCTCATTTGCCCTGACGCTTCTTGTCGGGCTTTTGCCTTGTATTCGTTATATCCTTGTCTGTATCTGTAGCTCTGCCCGAATACTGCCCACGCCGCCTTTACCAGTTTAGGCTCATACGGCTCTATCTTTTTCAAATCCTCAATCGCCTTTGAGGATATCGAACAGCCACAGCAGCCCGTGCGTTTTAACCCGTAAACTTCGTATGCATCTGAATATCGTATGCCGTACTGCCTTTTGTACCACTCTTTATCTTCATCACTCACATAAAAAAGCGGACGGAATCGGAATTGGTCGCCCTGAGCGTAAAAACACATCGTCTCATCGGGATCATCGAACACTTTCGGCACAGAGCGCATACCGCCCTCATCGCGCCGCTCTCCTGTGATTATCATGTCATAGCCCTTTTGGACGCTGTGCGCAAGCTGCTTTTTGCAGTAATCACAGCATTTTGCGCTCATCTTGAATGGTGGCGGATTATCTCTCATGTACTCATACAGATAGTCGTTGCTGTCGATAACAAGCTGAATTTTTGGCCGTGGCTCGCCTTTGCTGTTGCAGCAGCATATAAAGTTGATAGCCGTCTTTGCCCCGGGATATCTCTCACAAAGCTCTTTGTACTTTGCTGCCTTATCATCTGCACCGTCATATTCATCCTTGATATCAAAGGGTATCTGCTTTGACTGGACGCTCTCCATTGCGTTTGACACTATCTTACTGAGAAAAGGAAGCCCACAATCACGAGTTGCTATGACTATGTTTTTCTTTGGACGACATTCTTGTATCTCAACATTGTACTTCTCAGCGACCTCTTTAACATGCCGCTTTGTCGCGTCCATCTCTAAGCCCGTGTTGAAAAACGCGTATTTTATCGGTGCAAAGTGTCCGGGTATCATCGCCCGTGTGCGTTCGAGCAGATCAAGGAGAATATCACTGTCGCTGCCCCCTGAATAGCTGCATATCGCATTCGGGTGCTGTCTCAGCCGCGTCATGATAATGCCCTGTATCGCCTGAAATTTAAGCTCTGAGGGGTAGTCGGCATAAGCGGGTCTGTCTTCGTACACCCTCGACCTAAACTCATCCGCGCGCTTTGGTCTCATTCTGTACCTCCGTCCGAAACTGTCTCTTGTTCTCGTTCATCATGCCCGCCTCCGCTTCTTGCGTCTTATCTCGCTGATGTCTACCGTCTGCACGAGCTCCTTGCCCATGTGTGTGAGCCACCATTCCCTGAATGCGGCCTTCGGTATCCTCAGGTGACTGTCGCCGTAATAGGGAATATCCTCCCACCCGGGAGCGGACTGTTTCAGAGATACCCGCACCATCTGATCGGACACGCCCATGAATGCGCCTATCTCCTTCGGGATGTAGTAGTCCCTCATATCTTGATCTCCCCTCTCTTTACAGCCTTCACAGCTTCGTCATAGCCCCGGGCGAATCCGTTGAAAAAATCAATGATCCGCTCACAGGTCTGCTTCTTGTCCTCGCTCTCCTGTATCGTGTGCAGTGCGAGGTTTGCCCTTGCCACCCTCTGACAGTCCAGAGGATCGGTGCACATCTTGATTATCTGCTCTGTGCTCATCATAGTATCACCTCCTTAGTCGCCGCCGGTCGTACCGGCAAAAAAAATACCGCCCCCATGCCTCCGCTTGGAAGGTGGGAAACGGTACTTGATTCTGTTTTATGCGGGCATCCCCGTCTGTGTCAGTGTCGCCGTGACGGTCTCTATGCCGTCCTTGTAGTCTATCATGTACTGCATCTTGCAGCAGCGGCAGAACACCGGGCACTGTATGAGCACTGTCTGGGGGAGCACCTTGACGGTCATGCCCTTGTTGCTGTTGCAGGTCGGGCAGATCAGGAACTTTGCCACCGATGATCTGTGCTCGAATATCCTGTACTTCATATTCTCTCACGCTCCTTTAGGCGTACCTCTTGGGTACAGTATAAGTATATCATGTTTTATGTTATGTGTCAATAGGTTTATAACATAAAACATGATATTTTTGTTAGAAAATATATCAATTTCTTTGTTGCTTCTATACAAATCACTATCATACATATTGACATGTAACATAATTCATGATAGTATAAGTGTATCATGAATAGGTGGTGATATACATATGAAACTATTAATCAAAGAAGTGAGAGAAAGAGCAAGGCTGACACAGAAAGAATGTGCAGACCTGCTCGGCATCTCACTCAGAGCATGGCAGTCATATGAGCAAGGAGTGAGTGAACCAAAATTTGAAATGATATGCAAGATAGCAGACAGGTTTAATGTATCTGTTGACTATCTCCTTGGCAGGCCTGTGCCGCCCCCGCCCGAGCTGACCGACATGCTCGACAAGTATGATCTGTCTGAGATGGAAAGAAAATTTATGCTCTTGTACCTCTCGATTCCAAAGAAGTACAGAGAGCCCCTCGTTCAGGCTATCGAGCAGGCGGCAAAGGACCCGGACAGCAAGTGCGTTGTGGTATATCTCCCCGTATATGCTGACAGGGTATCCGCAGGCAGAGGTATCAACATCGAAGACAGCGGCACGGAGATGATGCCCTTCATCGACACGGGCATATACCGTCTCAGGGATGAGTGCTATGTGCTCTGTATCAAGGGTGACAGCATGGAGCCGCACTTTGCCGACGGTGACTACATCGTTGTGGACCCGAATCAGATACCGGAGCAGGGCGACATCGGCATATTCATCATCGAGGATGAGGGCTTCGTAAAACAGCTTGGAGAGAAGTCTCTGCATTCCCTCAACAGCAAATATGATGATATCCCCCTCACACCCGACGTCAGACAGGCAGGGAAAGTTCTCGGAACGATTGTGCCCGCAAATGCCCCCTGAAATCGACGAGAACGCCCCAAATTTGCACGCAAATAGTTTTAAGGTAAAACTACCCTTTGAAAAGTAAAGCCCCTCAGCGTGCATTCTCGTAGAGAATAGAGGGGTATACAAAAAAATGCCCCACCGTTGCCGCGGTGGAGCATCGTTGAGAAGGGTAGAACAAAAAGGGGTTTGAAAATGAGGTATATAAGTTTGACACACATATTATATCACGTTTTCGCCCCTTTGTCAACACATAAAGGAGCGATATTATGCGATTACCTAACGGATACGGCTCCGTCACCAAATGCCAGGGCAAGCTCAGGAAGCCCTGGCGTGTATTCCTCGGAGCTGAGTATTCCTCCGACGGGCGGAGCCTCACCACGAAGAGACGTGTCCTCGGATACTATTCCACGAAGAGAGAAGCCCTCGACGCCCTCCATGCATATCACATGGATCCGACACGGCTCGACTGCTCCATCACCTTCTCCGATATCTTCGGCAGATGGATGAAGGAGAAGCGGGTCAGCAAGACCACCGTCACATCATACAAAGCAGCATTCAATAAGTGCGTCGCCATCCACGACATGCCCATCAATGAGATAAAGCTCGCACAGCTTCAGGCGGTGCTCGACACTTACCCGAACCTCAGCAAATCATCCCTTGATAATATCATCGTCGTGATGAAGGGCGTGTTCACCTACGCCCTCAGGAATGACCTGATCAGCAAGGACCCGTCCGCATACGTCACCGTGCGTGATTATGCAGACCCCACAGGCAAGCATAAGCCGTTCACAGCAAGGGAGATCGCCTCGCTCTGGGCGATGCCTCAGTCAAGGGAGCGGGACATCACCCTCATACTGCTGTATACCGGGTGGCGTGTCCGGGAACTTCTCGAAATGCCGCGGGATAAAGTGGACATGGATGCCCTGATCATGACAGGCGGCAAGAAGACGAAGGCAGGCAAGGACAGGGTCGTCCCCATACACAGCAGGATCATCCCTCTGGTGGAGCAGTACATAGAGAAGCTCGAACCGTTCCACTGCGATTATACCACGCTGTTGAACTGGATGATGGAGCACACAGGCCACCGCTGCCACGACACACGCCACACGTTCATCTCGGAGCTCCAGTCCCGCGGAGCTGACAAGGTATGCGTCGAGCGTCTGGTCGGGCATGTGTCAAAGGGTGTCACCGACAAGGTCTACACACACAAAGACATTGCCGAGCTCAGGAGCACGGTCGAGCTCATCCAGTACAAGGATATCACAATGTCCGCCGCCGTGTGATTGCAACGGTTGCAACGGTTATACACTCCCCCACCCCCACAAAAAACAAGCCCACCCCCATGGAAGGGAGCGGGCAAGTTTTTGAGTAGTTCTATGTATCAATAATGTATCAATATATCTTATTTTTGACGCCGTTTGTGCAATATCACAACGCATCACTCCGCAAAAGCCGCATCATATAGCCAAAAAATACAGCCTTTTCTTAAATACTTCTTAATTCCGCATCACGCAATGATGCGGAATTTTGGCATTTTATGTATCAATGGTGTATCAATGATTTTTTGTGCAAATTCACAGCGACCGAATAATCACACACTTACAGCTCCTTGATGAATGCACCCGGATAGTCCTGTTTCACGCTTGCAAGATAGGCCTCGGCGTTCTCCTTCGACTTGAATGCACCCACCTGTACATAGTACATCTTTGATGTCTGTACATCCCCGATGTACTTCCGCACCTTTGCCACAAAGTCCGACCAGTGCGGGATAATGTAGATCGGGCATACCTTGTACGGATGCGAGAGTACGCACCGCTCATCCTTCGACAGCTTTGCGCCCCTGCCGTCCCTCACGTTGAGCCAGTATGTGTGCGTGTATAGCTGCTGTACGCCTATGCCGTTCTGCTTTAAGAGCCACGCCGCCAGACGTGCCGTGTTGTCCTCAGCCTCCGCAGAGCTGCCGATGCACTCGATGGCGATCGTCGCTGCGTTCCCGTCACCGTTCCCGTCCGCAGCGTGCCACCCCTGCCAGTCAAGGGGCAAGTTCTGCCACGCTTCCTTGTCGTCAACGTAGTAGTGCACCCTGACGCTGTTCATGTTGCCGTTGCGTGTCGCCCTCGTGTACTGCTCCGCCATAGTCGTTCCGCTCACCTTGATTGCACCTGTGTTGTGTATTGTCACGCCTGCAAGGGGCTTCACACGCTTTGACGGCATATCTATCCTGTTGGGATTGTGTTCCGTCAGCAGATACGACTTGACCATCACGCCGTTGACCCTGATGTATATATCGGGAGATAGATTAGCCATGGTATCACACCTTTCCGTGCGGCAGTCTGTCGGCTAACTCTGCCCGCTTTGCATTGTTCCACCTGTCAACTGTACCCACAAGATACTTATTGGACTGTCCCTTGCTCCGTAGAGCCATCGCATGCAGTCTCTACATTCCGTAAATAAGTCACGTCATAATCATAGATATGGCTTCGGCGATCTTTGAGTTTATGCCGCATATACTCGGATTTTTTGTTGTATTTCCTGCCGAGAAACTCCGCACATTCCATTATCGAGCGAAACTTCATCCGTTCTTGCTCGTTCCGTAATTCAACAGGAACAGCCACATATCGCAGTGTGTAGTTCAGGCAGTTCAGCGTTGCTTGCTTTATTATCCTGTCTGACATTTTCCTGTTCTTCATCTGCTGAGAATGGGTAACGTATCGAAGGTTTGTGTAGTGATTGTTGTGTGCGTCCCTGTCAATGTGGTCTATCTCGTAGCCCTCGGGCTTATCACCGAGCCAACATTCAGCAACTACCTTATGTATCATAACTCTATATGTCTTGTGCTTGATACATACCCACACAGCATAATACCCGTACTTAGAATGGTGCATATCCAGTATAATCTTGCGCTGTTTCTTAGACTTTACGTTGCGGAAGATACGACCATCTTCACTAACCTCATACAAATAATCCAATGACTTTATTTTACGAAATTCGGGGTTTGTTACTAACATCTCCCGATACCTCCATAGTTATTATTTTACTTTTGCGCCTTAATAGGCATCCGGCTATGAAAGCTCTCACGATCAAGTGAGAACAGCGATGTTTGCTGGCTTACTTGTAGGTTGACCAGTTATCCTTCGCACGTGTTCAAAAGGCGTGACGTGATATCCTAACTCCACATAGTCGCCGTCGATGAATATGTCAAGCTGAGCGCAGCCCTCGCCGTACTTCTCCCTTGCCATTCCGATGTATGCGTCCCGCTCTTCGTCCGAGATCGTCCCGTTTATAACGTGTACTACCATGATAACACCGCCTTACTCCTTGTTTTCCTTGTCAACGCTGCCCTCTGCAAGTATGTATATAACAAGCGTAGAGCAGGCTGTGATAAGTCCCGTCACCTTTGTCTTGTCATCCTCACTGCTGCCGTACATGGTCATGACCGACAGCACCACACCGATGACCGCCGCCCACATCTTCCTTGATGATAGCTTCCGCTTCCAGTTCATATTATCACTCCTCTACCCGTCAAAAACCTTGACAGGCTCTGACAGGTTACTTGTCGGGTTTTCAAAACTTCATCTCATCCTGCAAATGCGAGTATACCCGCCTGATATGCTCTATCGCAAGCGTGCAGGTGTTGTTCTTATAGTTGGGATGTGCAGCACAGTATTTCTCGTATGTGTCCACATCTTCAAGTGTCTGCTGAAAATACTCCCTGCTGTGATGCACACCGTTTATCAGCTCATCGTCAAAGCGGAGTATGTGAGTGCGGGCGAGTGTAGCCGAATTGGCATCCACCCGCTCCGATACCTCACGCACCGCCCTGATGATGCTGTCGAGCTTCTCAGCTGTCCTGTCCTTGCGGCTTATGAGGAACTGCAACAGCCCCCATAAACCGCTTGATGCTATGACAGCGACCGCTACCGTGATTATATCTGTCTCCATGCTGCCTCCACCGGGTATAAAAATACGAATTGTCCGCCGCCCGATGTTCCCGCAGGCTTCCTCGGATGATCTTTCTCTTTGAAGGCACGCAGCTCCGCAAGCCGTACATCCATCATGTACCGCTCCCACATGAGCCACGACCTGAACTCCCGCTCCTCCAGCTCTCTCTGCTCCGCACGGAGCCTCATGACAAGACCCCGCATCTTTATGCGGTATATCCTGTCATTGAGCTCCTTGTTCGCCCGCCATGGTGCGCTCATAGCATCACCCCGTCCAGACGACAGTTGCGTTTGTAGCACCCCACGGTGCGCCTGAGATACTGCCTTCTGCCTTGTTGATGGTGATAGTTTGCAATGCATCATTGTTACCAAATGCCCATGCACCTATACTTGTGACTGAGGCAGGTATTGTTATCGCTTTAAGCGAACAAAACTGAAAAGCACCATAATCTATACTTGTGGCTGAGGCAGGTATTGTTACACTTTCAAGTGCTTCACAGCCGAAAAATGCCTGTCCGCCAATACTCGTGACAGAATTACCTATTGTAACAGATTGAAGTGATACGCAGTCATAAAAAGCATGTGTTCCTATCCTTGTAACAGAGTTGCCAATTGTAGCTGTTTCAAGTAATCTACAGCTGTCAAAAACATAGTCTCCCATACTTGTAACAGAATTAGGTATTGAAACATCTTTGAGAGCAGAACACTTGTAAAAAGCATAATTCCCTATACTTGTAACAGAGTTAGGCATTATTATGCTTTCAAGTGCTGAACATTCATAAAAAGTATACGGCTTTATGCTTGTAACAGTATCGGGTATCACTATACTTGTAGCTGTCCCGTCTATCAAGCCCTTTAAATACACAGCATCAGTCACATTCACATTGACCTCATCATACGCTGTCCTTGCAGGTGCGGTATATGTACCGTTTGCTGTTGCTGTCAGCGATTGCAGCAGTACGCTCTCTCCTGCGCCACCGTCAATGTAGTACGATGCATCGACATACGCATCGAGCTTGCCACCTGTTACCGCTGTACTGTCTTTTGTGTCTTGTAAGGGCTTTGTATAGGTGGGATTATAACGCTCTGTAGTTACCGAAACAGCACCGTTCGCCTTTACCGTCCATGACACTATCTTCATATACCCGCCATCTACTATGCTAACTGACCAGTTCGGTGCTACTCTTTGCGGATAACCGCTCACGCTCTCACCTGTAGCAACATCTATCAAGTCGAGGAATGTTGTAACTGTATGCTCTTGTGTCTGCCCTGCAAAGTATTTGCCACATGGTTCAAAATCATCACCCTGCTGCGCAGGATATGGCATCGCACCGAGATACACATATGGATAATAGTCTGTACCGCCCATCGGGTACACCCTCATGTCATCACCCTCTACACGGGATGCATCATCAAGTGTAGCGTGTGCCTTTGGGTAAAAGTCCTTACTGACTGCAACTGTAACAGGCGAATATCCTGCTACGTCGCCGCTTGCTGTGTATACGCCGTTTTCGTCAACTGTAAGTGCTTCTATTTCTCTCGCATCACCTCCTTTATTCAGACCGCGAAAGGGTCGTCAAGCGGAGACTGACCCGCCCAGACCGTCACTGTGCCGCTGCCTGTGAGATAGAGCGTGTCCGCTCCCGTGTAGTGTGCGATGATAGCCTTGCCCGTGCCTGCGGTGCTGTATGCGCCCTCGTCGCCTGCTCCCGCACCCTCTTTGAGCGATGCGATGATGTCCTCGCCGTATACGCCGTATACGTCATGCGAAACGGCAAACTTGACCGTCTCCGAGCCGTCCACCTCTATGGTGGCGATGCGATCTGTTATGGTTGTCATGTGTGTTCCTCCTTCGTATATGAATGAAAATGGGTATTTTGTCTGACCATCAATTTTGGTTAGGCTCAGCGCAGGCGTGTTCGGGTTTGTTGAAAGGGCTGTAAGTGCTTCACTGATTGGATAGGTTCTTGTCGGGTCTGCCGGGTCTATTACTAATTCAGGCCTATCCACATAGCCTGTGTATATCGGTGCATCACCTATCAGCACGCCATAATTTTGCAACAGTCCGTGTGTATCTTCGGGCTGATATACGGCACAGTATTTCCCGTAAGCATATTCTTCTCCCGTGCCGCCCTCTGTACCGTATACACGGATGCCCACCGCTTCGGTAAACTCCCGCTCCGTCAGCGTGTACGGCTGTGCCGACGGCTCTATCCTGTCGCCTATGATGTACTCGCTCATCTTATCCCTCCTTGATAACGTAGCCTGTGCTGTCGTTCATTTCCTCTAACTCTGTACCGAGGGCAAAAGTCACGACATAATCTTGCGTCATGTGCTGTCCTACTCTGCTCGAATAGGTGTGCGTGATAGTTAATTTTGCAGGCGTTGACCCTTCCTGCGGCTCTACGCGCGCATTGCTCACGCCCTCATATACATATCCGCTTCCCGGATTTTGCCAGACGTTTGTGGTTATCATCTTATATTCTGAGCCATCAATCCATGTATACAGTATGCACCCTGCACATACTGTTTTCGTCTCGCCCGCAAAGGTGATAGTTCTCGGCTCGCTGTATGAGTAATGCTCCGTTTTCCATGTCAGTGACTTGTTGACAAACTCCTTCGGTATCAGATCATCTTCAAAGAAGTCTGTTATATCCTCGTATGACTTCTTGATTTCTAACTCCGCATCCACGTCAACGATTACATGGTTCCACACTCTGCCGCTCGGCGACCAATACTCACCATTCTTCGAGAACGACCCCATTATCTCCATAGGTACGGGCACAGCCACCGTCACATAGTCATAACCGTCGTATCCCTGCAAGGGGTGATGCTCGCCGTTGGTAGTGAGTGTGGGGTTGTGCTGCAAGTTCGCACTCTTGCCCCCGCCTGCCGCTGCCATGAGCGATGCCTTTATTATCTCCATCAGCTCACCTCATTCCGGGTCTATCACATAATCGCCTTTGGTGTAGGAGATCGTAGTGCTGTCACCGCCGCTTGCTATATCTACATTCACCGTCACGACTATGGTGTGAACATTGCCGTCCTCATCCTCGATGAGCCATGTTATTTCCTGATCGCCCTCACGGTCTGAGGATACCGCCCACGGCACCGTCAGTGTCGTGTTGCGGTCATTGATGAGTGCAGTCAAGCCCGTCTGTGCAATGCCGTTCGCATCCACTCCCGTGAACACGATGTAGCCCCTCTCTGCCTTGCTCATATCCTCACTCCGTTTCTATCGTCGGTACAAGCACAAGCCCGCATTCACGGGTTATCTGCACCCCGCCGTTGTTCTCGTCACGCCGCAAACAGTAGCCTATCTGCCGTTCCGCCTTGCTCTTGTATTCGCCTGTAGGAGCAGCGGGAGCGGAAAACTCCGCCACTATGTCCGCACCAAAACGATACCGCGCCGAATATATCGGGAGCAGCTTGCCGTTATAGGATATTGCTGTCCCAAGCTGCACTATGTTCTGCACCACCGCCGCCGATACCGACCACTCATACCACCAGAACGCGCCACCCTCCATTATCCTGCCCGATATGCGTGTCACTGCACTGCTGTTCGTGTATCGTCCCGACACATCTATTCGACTGCCTGCCTGCCCCGTGACGTTCTCCACATTAGGCTCAAGCCCGTATGTTGCATAAACGCCCGTGATGCTCTTGACGCTCTTCACGTTGATGTCCGTGCGCTGTGATGCGGCTATTGTTTCGCCTGACGATGGTTTGTAGAACGGCGTGAAGTTCAGATTGCGCCCGTAATCATAGAAGCATCCTGCATTCGCCACCGTCAACTCGTCAAGTATCTGCCTGCACGTCTTTCCGTGGAAGTCGTTGAAGTACAGCACCGACGGCTCATACATTGCCATGCCTGCCCCGGGGAAACCGCACTGAATGGCTATTGCTCCGACTATCTCCGCTTTTGTCCATGTGTTGACATTGCCCTGTTCGTCATACTGTGAATAATCCGATGTGTCAAACTCCCTGTCAACGTTCTTGCACTTGTCATAAGCGGTCACATTGTAGATGTGCCCGTTCTTGTCTGCCTTGTCGATGTAGAAGGTCGTGTTCACGCCCGAGAACAGCACCGCCGTCCCCTTTGTCAGGTCTATGTCTATCGCGCTGTACAGACGGAAGGTCAGACACCCCGTAGCTATTCCCTGTATGCCGCCCTTGTCGCATGATATGCTGTATACCATGTCGGCAAAGTCGCTTGCCGTGTACACCGTCCCGTTGATGCTCAGCGTGTACGCTAAGTTAAAGATGGTCGAGAGCCACGCTCTCCATGTCAAGGTGAATGTCCCACAACTCACCGTAGCCGTTCACATCGCCCTCAACGATCATCTCCGCACTCACTTCGGGCTTGTAGAAGGTCGCCTGATGAGCATTCCCGGGCGACCCGTAGGTCACGTCTATGGTGTCGCCCTGTACCTTTGCCATGACAGCCGCCGCTTCGGTGGCGTTGAGCTCACCCAGGTCGGCAGATATGTGCACCTTGTCACATATCCTTGTCCGATGCTCCGAGCCGTCCGCCGCCTTGAATCCGCTGTCGTATTCGCTCTTCACCTGTATCTTGTATCCCGTCAGCACATGATCCGATACATCCAGTGCCGTGTATGCGGGCGGATCATGCTCCGTGTCCGTTGTTCCGAGAATAAGTATCATATTATACCCCCGCAGATGTATTTGTGCGTTCGTTGTCACGATTGACTATCGAGCCGACCACACGTCCGTCTTCGTCCGTCATAACGCCCCTGACATTGACCGTCATTGCCTGAGCCGTCTGTACACCGCCTGCCGCCTGTCCGAACATCGTGCTCATTGCTCCGATACCGCCGATGGTCGCGAGCACACCCTTGTACATGTTCTCATCACCGATTATCTTCTTGAGGTCTTCCTGCCAGTCACTGCCCAGAGCCTCGATGAAGCCCTCACCGAATGCATCACCCGCAGCCTTGCCCAGAGCGGCGTAGTCCTCCGAAGAGCCTACCACCATCTGAGAGAGCCGTTCGGATACCGCCTTGTCTTCGGCAAAGTCCGCTTTGATTCGGTCAAGCCTTGTCGGATTTGCGAGAAGCTGTGAAGCAAACTGCAGCGCATCCGTCGGGTCAAGTTTCAGGAGTTCCCTCACGAGCTCATCCGATACACCCGCATCAAGAAGGTCTGCGATCTTGCTTGTCAGCTTGCGCTTTGCCTCGAGCTTCTTCTCAAAGTCTGCGATGTCGAGGCTCTTCTTCTGTACCGTCTCACCCGTGCGTGCATCCTTCAGACTGTCCGTCCGGAACAGGTCGCCCGCACTTGTCTGTATGCTCGCCGTGAGGTTCTTCTGTGCGTTCTCCACCGATGTGAGCAGCTTCTCCATTGCCTTGCGCTCGTTCTCGATGGTCTTGTCCGTCTCCTTGGCGGCATCCTTCGTGAAGCTTTCCTTTTCCTTGAGCAGCTTGTGGTGGTAGTCCTTGTACAGGTCGCTGTCATGGTCAAGGCTCTCAATGAACTCGTTTTCCTGTTCCCACAGCCATTCCTTCGACAGAGCACCGTTGCTCTCCATCTGCTGTGTCTCGAGGTCTCTGAACGTGTCCTCGACCGACTTCTTGAGAGCCGCCTGCTTCTCCCTCTCGGCCTTTTCCGCCTCTCTTGCCGCCTTGTCGGCAGCGTCCTTTGCCGCCTTTGCCTCTGTCTCTGCGAGCTTGTCGTAGTGAGCGGTCACCTGATCATACAGCTTCCACCACTCT